>TARA_R110001599_G_C12277144_1_pt1 | contig 38998 bp, 37 predicted proteins | sample TARA_R110001599 | Tara Oceans TARA_R110001599 (sample SAMEA4398360) | marine metagenome | biome: Polar Biome; feature: [MES] marine water layer (ENVO:01000295) within the mesopelagic zone...; material: water (ENVO:00002006), including particulate matter (ENVO:01000060) such as...... | reverse complement strand
TCAAAGCATGCGGATATGAATTCATTACTTAGTGACAAGCGCTAAAGTATTGATGGCTGCAGCGCCTCAAAGCGCTGCAGTCACGATTTTCAGCAACAGCTGATCAATTGTTGAAACCGACCTTGTCGACGAGCAGCGAGGCTGCCTTGCGGTTCTTGGCGATGTCCTCAAGCGGGATCGTGTCCGGCTTGATCTCGCCGAAGGAGTTGACGATATCCGAGGCTTTTGAATTCGGATCAACCGGATATTCAAACACCTGCTCTGCGTAGATTTCCTGCCCCTTGGGGCTGGCCAGAAATTCCATCAGTTTGATAGCCGCATCCTTGTTGGGCGCATATTTGGCCAGCGCCATGCCCGAAATGTTGACATGCGTGCCGCGATCGGCGGCATTGGGGAACAGAACCTTGATCGAATTTGCCCAGTCTTTCTGCTCCGGCTCCTTCTCATTGGTCATCATCAGACCAACATAATAGGTATTGCCGATACCCAAGTCACATTCGCCGGAAAAGACACCCTTTGCCTGGGCCCGGTCATTGCCGCCAGGCTTGCGCGCCAGATTGTCTTTGACACCCGCCAGCCATTCTTCGGCCTTTTCGTCTCCCAGATGAGCAATCATCGAGGCAATCAGAGCGATATTATAGGCATGCTGACCGCTGCGAATACAGATCTTGCCCTTCCACTTGGGATCGGCGAGCTCTTCATAGGTGATCGCATCCTGCGCAACGCGGTCTTTGGATGCATAGACCACACGACCGCGGGTCGTCAGGCCGTACCAATGGCCTTCTGAGTCACGGAAATTCTCAGGGATCGTCGCATTGATGTCCGCATCATCCACCGGTTGCGTCACCCCCTCGTCCTTGGCACCGCTCAGACGACCAATATCCGTCGTCAGGATCAGGTCAGCCGGCGAGTTCTCACCTTCCGCCTTCAGCCGCTCGACAAGACCCTCGTTCAAATAGAGAACATTTGTCTTGATACCCGTCTCTTCACTGAAGGCATCCAGAAGCGGGGCGATGAGATCGGGTTGGCGATAGGAATAGATATTGACCTCATCGGCAAAAGCCGATGTTCCAACAGTGGCCAAAAACAAAGCAGCCATACCGGCGCTGGAGATTGATTTCATATGCATTTGAATTCCTTCGTGCGAACACTTATGTTTAACATGACACGGATACTCCTATTTAAGTACCCCAGACAATAAAAGATGACAAGTATCTTCAAATTAAATCCACAATGCTGGAGCGATTTACGACCAAACATCCCTCCACTGTGAAATAATTCGCTGAAAGGAGCGCATTTTCAACAGGATATGCACCGCCGGAAATCCACAACGTAAAACTTGACCAAAATAATCGAATTTAATAGAATGATTCTAAATTAGGGAGCCATCCCGCTCCGACAGAGGTACAACCAGCATGCGCGTGACCAAACAAACCAATTATGCAATCCGAATGCTGATGTATTGCGCAGCCAATCCCGGTGATTTGAGCCGCATACCGCAAATTGCCAAAGCCTATGGCGTTTCAGAGCTTTTTCTTTTCAAGATTCTCAAACCGCTTGTCAAAGCCGGGATCGTCGAGACAGTGCGAGGCCGTAATGGCGGCATCAAACTTGGCCGCCCCGCCGAGGATATCAGCCTGTTTGATGTCATTCGCGTTACCGAAGACAGCCTCGCCATGGCGGAATGTTTTGAAAATGATGCCGCAGATTGCCCGCTGGTCAGCAGTTGCGCACTGAATTCGGCATGGCGCGAAGCGCTCAATGCATTCCTGAGCGTTCTTGCAACCCATACGATTGCAGATCTGTCCGCATCGCGCTTTGACATTGGCAGCCGGTTGGGCCTGCCCCAGATGCATGAAGCAACCACCAGCAACTGAGCACATCAGACAGATAGCGGTCGTGAGATAGGGACCGTAGCAATTACACTTTGTGCGAATTGTCTGCCGGCGTGTAGCCGGGAAGCCGTTCCATGCAACCCTGGCGAATTTCGCGCAATTCCTTCAAGGTGTCGCGGATCAGTTCCTGCTTCATCTCAAGTTCCGCGATCGCTTTCGTTGTTTCCCTGACAACATAGTCCATCTGTTCGGCGCGCCCTTCGCCCTGCTCTCCATACAGATCCAGAAAATGGCTGATCTGCACCAGGCTGGAACCGATGGTTTTGGCACGCAGAATGAGCGCCAGACGGGCGCGATCACGCCGTGTATAGACGCGGGACCCATTCACCCGGGCCGGGTGAATGAGATTTTTGTTTTCGTAAAAACGTATTGTGCGTGTGGTTATGCCGAATTCCTCGGCCAGATCGGCAATACCAAAAAGTTCACGGCCTTCCGAGCCGTTGTCTTTTGATGCCGTGGATCCAGCCGGGTTTTCACCCATGTGATCACGCATTCCAGCGTCTTTACGAAGGCTTGCCACTGTTTACAGCACCTGACCGAGTTTCATGGCGACACCCATGTCACCTTCAACCTTCAGCTTGCCCTGCATGAAAGCACCCGTCGGGTCGAGTTCCCCGGCGACGATCGATTCCAGATCTTCCAGACTGACACCAATCGTGCAATCGGCTTCCTTGTCCACTGTGCTGACGGTCTGGTTGTCAATCACCAGCACGCCGTCATCACCGCAGTCAAATTTGACAACCTTGTCAAAGGAACCCGCAGCAACACGTTCTTTCATCGATTCCGCAATTTCAGCAACACTCATGTCCATACTCCTTGGCTTCATTCAGATTATCCATCCGATATACGCATCGGTGAACCGGATCGCAACGTCTTTTCGCATAGATGAATCAATTGACCTATACGTCAAACAGTGAAATCATCCATAATCGAGCCGTCAGGCACCCTGATTGCAACGATATAGGCCAGTAGAATCGACCAACACACAATGGGACGGGAGGTCCGGATGCACCTGAGCGATGAGCACCATCAATTGCGCAATACGCTGACAAAATTCATCGAAACCGAGATCAACCCCCATGTGGATGAATGGGAAAAAGCCGAACAATTTCCAGCCCATGAGGTTTTCGGAAAATTGGGTTCTCTCGGGTTGCTCGGCGTCAAATATGATCCGGACTACGGCGGGCTGGGCCTGGATTTTTCCTATTCCATGGTCATGGCCGAAGCGCTGGGCGCCATCAATTGCGGCGGCGTCCCCATGGCAATTGGTGTCCAGACGGACATGTGCACGCCAGCGCTCAACCGCTTTGGCACCCCCGAACTGAAGGCAGAATGGCTGGCGCCATCCATTGCCGGCGAACTGGTGGGATGCATCGGTGTTTCCGAGGCCGGGGGCGGTTCCGATGTCGCAGCAATCAAGACCCAGGCCAGGGTCGACGGCGATGACTATGTCATCAACGGCTCCAAGATGTGGATCACCAATGGACTGCAGGCAGACTGGTGCTGCCTGCTGGCCAATACGGGCGAAGGCAAGGCGCACAAGAACAAGTCGCTGATCATTGTTCCTCTGGATTCCAAAGGCGTCGAGCGTCAGAAAATCAACAAGATGGGCATGCATTCCTCCGACACCGCACAGTTGTTTTTTGACGATGTACGCGTACCCCGCCGTTATCTCGTCGGCCAGGAAGGCCATGGTTTTACCATGCAGATGCTGCAGTTTCAGGAGGAGCGCCTCTGGGTGGCAGCCTCAAGCCTGCTGTCGCTCGACCGGCTGATCGATCAGACAATCGACTACACACGACAACGCCAGGCCTTCGGACGCTCCATTCTGGACAATCAGGCCGTGCACTTCCGCCTGTCGGAACTGCGCACTGAGGTCGAAGCGCTGCGCGCACTCACCTGGCGCGCCATTGAAGATTATGTCGGTGGCAAGGACGCAACGCGACTGGCGTCCATGGCAAAACTGAAAAGCGGCAGGCTCTATCGCGAAGTGGCTGATTCCTGCCTGCAATATTGGGGCGGCATGGGCTTTACAGCCGAAAACCCCGTCAGCCGCGCCTATCGGGACGGACGATTGGGCTCCATCGGCGGCGGTGCCGACGAAGTCATGCTCAACATTATCTGCAAACTCGAAGGAACATTCCCGGCCTCCTGAATCACGGGTTCTTCAGATAGCCGTCAATCATTTTGACGAGCTCATTAAACAGCACTTCGGGGTCCTCGTTTTCGTCGGTCTGCATAAGATCAAAAACATTGGTGATCGTCTCGACAACAAGGCGGCCGCGTATGCTCTGGTCACCGGTGTAGTCGGGTTCCAGCCGTTCCAATATGGGAACAAATTGCCGGGCCGCAGCCTGAATGGTCTTTTGATTGAGATCCCACAATGTCGGCGAGGCGTGAAGCGCCTTGCGCAGGGCTGCGGAGCCCCGTTGGCTCATTCGGTTTTTGGCCAGATCAGCAAGTGATTCAACAAAGATATCGACCCAATGCCGCGGGTCTTGAGACATCTTCTGATAATATTCCATCTGGCTTTCGTATATGACGCCAAACTGCCGCTCATAAAGTTCAGCGAGCACCTGATGCTTGTTTGGAAAGTAACTGTATACCGCAGCAACGTTGATGCCCGCCTTGTCAGCGATCTTCTGCATCGTCAGCCCGACAAATCCGCCTTCCTCGAGAAGGTCGATTGTCGCCTCCAGAATCAAGCGCACAGTCTCTTTGGAACGCTGTTGTTGCGGCAATCGACGCCCCGGTACAGCCAACGGATCCACTTTTCTTTTCTGCTTGCCCGTCATCTGTTCTGGTCCATCTATTGCGTTTTGCACCCGACTGCCGATCCGGAAACACCAAATCTTCCGGTTGGGCGGACTTTTCTTCTGCTATCCATTGCCCGGCTAAAAGCGCCACCCTCGACAGTGATGAAGTTCAGCGGCTTTTCAGATAATTGCGAACCAATTTGACCAATTCATCAAGCATTTTTCCGGCATCAACGTCTTTTTCGGTTTGCGACAGTTCAAGAACCGACGCAATGACCGATGCCAGCACTTTGGCGCGCACTTTGTTGCCTTTCGCATAGTCAGGGTCCACCTTGTCCAGAAAATGCATCATCCGCTGCTCCACCAGTTCCTGGTTCTTTCGATGGAGTTCCCAAAGAGGAGGCGAGGCGTACATCGCACGGGTCAGTACGGCATAGCCACGCTGATCATCCAGCATTCTGGCAAGACCGCGAAGAGATTCAGCATAGGCATCAGCCCAATGCACATCCTGTTGAACGATCCGGTCAAAGTCTTTTTCGCGAATGACATGCCGCTCCTGAACCAGTTGATTGTTCAGTTCAGAAACCACCTGATGTTTGTTGGGGAAATAGCTGTAGACGGCAGCCACATTGATGCCTGCCGTCTCGGAAATTTTTTGCATTGTCAGACTGGCAAAACCCTCTGCCTCGATCAAATCGATCGTCGCCTCCATTATGAGGCGAACTGTCTCTTTTGAACGGCGTTGTTTTGGCAAGCGCCGACCAGGGACCAACATCGGGTTGGTTTGTCTCTGCTGATTGCTTGCCATCAATTTGCACCTGTTAAAAGTATTACATATTAGTAGCGCCGAATATGCGATGGCAACGGAAAAATGCATTGTTTGTTTTCGCGTGTCCACGCAAAGGTCTTGTATCACAGTCAGTTGCGCCTGGACGCGACCCTGACGAAGAAGTCAAGACAGGCCCCGTTGCACATCGACAACCCGATATCATTCAATCTGCCCCATACGCATGTGATTGCAGCCCGGTGGAGTCAGCCCCCGGCAAACGGCACGCGAGAGAACCGGAGGCATGTTTTATCACGGTTGCTCAAGGGGCATACTTGTTGATAGTCTCACTTTCGAGGAATTCTAAATCCAGGCTGGCAGGCGCAGCTCACAACATGTGAGAAACCGGCTGCTATGGAGATGCAAAACAACGGCAGAGCCCGGACGGCACGGACAGTGAACCCTCCAGAACAGACAGGGAAAATTTGGCCGGCAAAGGACCGGTATCATTGGCAGGTTTGAAACGGGAAGACTGAAGTTCAACAATGGCAGCAGTATTCTATTCGCCTTTTCTCGTCAGCGCATCGGTGCTCGTCGCCACCATGGCGGCCTTTACCTGCCTGCGACTGACCAACGGATTGCGCAAGCTGCCGGTCTCGCGCCGCAAGGTGCGCATCGCGCAAGCATCTCTGGCGCTCGGCGGCGGCATCTGGTCCATGCATTTCATTGGAATGCTCGCCGTCAAACTGCCCTTTGTCGTCACCTACAGCCCCTTGCTCACGCTCAGCTCTGCCCTGATCGCAATTCTGATTACCGGCATTGGCCTGTTGCTGCTGCATTTCGGCCAACGCACGAATCTGCGGATCCTGATCTCCGGATCTTTCATGGGCGTCGGCATTGCGTCCATGCACTATACCGGAATGGCTGCCATATCGGCCAATTGCATTGTCAGCTACAGGCCCATGGGCATTGTGCTGGCAATCGCCATATCAATCGCCGCATCAACATTTGCCATGTGGCTGGCCTATTCCAGCCGGTCGTTGGTGCGCACCGCAATCGGCGCCGTGGTTCTCGGCCTTTCCATATCGGCCATGCACTATGTGGCCATGTTCAATACGGATTTTCTGCAGGATTCCACATTTGTCGCCAGCCCGGTTCCGGCCCTTGACCCGCAGATATTGGCCATCTCTGTCAGCCTCAGCGCCTTTGTGATCTGTGGCCTGTTTCTGCTGCTTGCAGTGCCCATGGAAGAAACCGCTGTGGTATCACAGGCCCCAATGGCGGATGCACCTGAGATCACAGAGCCCGTCACCATGCAGCCGCCAACGCCCAAAGCGCCCGGTCTGGCGCTCAGCCGGGCGAGCAACCAGGCTCCCCCTGCCAAGGACGCCATTCCCTATGAGAAAGAGGGCACAGTCCGCTTCATGAACACCGATCGCATTCTGGCCATCGAAAGCGATGGCCATTACACCAAGATCCGCACCGGCGAGGATGCGCTTTTCTGCCCCTGGTCCATGTCGAAGGTGGAAAACAGCCAGCTTGCCAACCGTTTCCTGAAAACCCATCGCCGTTTTCTGGTCAATCCCGCCCATATCAACGGATTGAAGAAAGTCGGTGACCAGCTCTATTGTTATCTCGGCAAGGCATCCGAACTGGAAGTTCCGGTCAGCCGTTCACGCGCCAAAGACCTGCGCAATCTGCTGGGAATTTGAGACCCATTGCGGATCTGGTGGCGGTTTGCCGTGTCTGAGACACCGAAAAACCGAAAGATTGCGCTTTTTCATGCGCCTGCCATTCGTGCAAAATACGGACCGTCCGTGCAAAAAACCGGACTTTGGTGAACCGTGGTTTTTCTTTCACGGTGACAACAGCGCACACTTGCCTCCAACCGCGATCAGGTCTGGGAGGAACTTCATGATACCGGGTTCATTTGACTACCATCGGCCATCAACAATTGATGAGGCCATTGGTCTGCTGGCAAGCCACGTCGGCGACGCCCTCATACTCGCAGGCGGCCACAGCCTGATACCGATGATGAAACTGCGCATGGCAACGCCGGAACATCTCATCGATATCCAGGACATCTACGACCTGTCCGCCATATCCATCGGCGCGGATCAAATCGACATCGGTGCCACCGTCACCCAGGCGCAATTGATCCATTCCGAGGAACTGGCTGACTGCTGCCCGATCCTGCGCGAGACATCCCTGCAGATTGCCGATCCGCAAATTCGCAATCTCGGCACGATTGGCGGCAATGTCGCCAATGGCGACCCGGGCAATGACATGCCGGCGATCATGCAATTGCTGGACGCCGACTATGTGCTTCAGGGGCCTGACGGAACCCGTACGGTCAAGGCCCGCGCCTATTATGAGGCTGCCTATTTTACCGCCCGCAGTGAAAATGAAATATTGACGTCCATTCGTTTTGCCAAACCGGCAGCCGGACATGGCTCCAGCTACCACAAGCAGAAGCGCAAGATCGGTGACTACGCCACGGCGGCGGCCGCTGTCATGCTGGAGGTTTCGAACGGCTCCTGCACCAGTGCATCCATCGCAATGACCAATCTGGCCGACACGCCGCTCTGGGCTGAAGCCGCCGCCAATGCATTGATCGGCAGCGCTCTGGATGCGGATGCCATCGCGGCGGCTGTTGCGGCTGCGCGCGCCATCACCAATCCCGCATCGGACGGACGCGGACCGGCGGAATATCGCACCCATCTGGCCGGCATCATGGTCAAACGGGCGATAGAGACCGCCCATGCACGCGCCGGCTAGGTCCAGCGCATCAATGCTTAGAACCATCCGTGTTCCTATATTTCGGAGAATTCCATGTCCAAGACACATGTTAAAATGACCATCAACGGCGATGAAGTGGAGGCCCTGGCCGAACCGCGCACGCTGCTCATTCATTTCCTGCGCGAGGAACTTGGCCTGACCGGTCCGCATATCGGCTGCGACACCAGCCATTGCGGCGCCTGCACGATTGATCTTGACGGCAAATCGGTCAAATCCTGCACGATCTTTGTCGCTCAGGCGCAAAATGCAGAGATCACCACCATCGAGGGCATCGCCCATCCGGATGGGACATTGCACGCACTGCAGGAGGCTTTCCGCCAGCATCATGGATTGCAATGCGGTTTCTGCACGCCGGGCATGATCACCCGCGCCTATCGGTTGCTGCAGGAAAACCCCAATCCCACCGAGGAAGAGATTCGCTACGGCATCAGTGGCAACCTTTGCCGCTGCACCGGCTACCAGAATATCGTCAAGGCCATTCAGGTCGCAGCCGAAGAACTTTCGGTCAAGGAGGCAGCACAATGAATGTTCAATCCCCACCCACCGACAAGCAACGCATCGAAAAATTGCAGGGCCTGGGTTCATCCCGCAAACGGGTAGAAGACGCCCGCTTCACCCAGGGCAAAGGCAATTATGTCGACGATATCAAACTGCCCGGCATGCTGTTTGGCGATTTCGTGCGCTCGCCCTATGGCCATGCGCGCATCAAATCCATCAACAAGGATGCCGCACTGGCAATGCCGGGTGTCGTCGCGGTGCTGACCGCCGAGGACCTCAAACCCCTGAACCTGCATTACATGCCAACCCTGGCGGGCGATGTTCAGGCCGTTCTGGCGGATGAAAAAGTGCTTTTCCAGGCGCAGGAAGTGGCCTTTGTTGTTGCCAAGGATCGCTATATTGCCGCGGATGCCTGCGAGCTGGTCGAAGTCGAATATGAAGAGCTTCCCGCACTGGTGGATGCCTTCAAGGCCATGGACGCCGATGCGCCGCTGCTGCGCGAAGACATCAAGGACAAGATGGAAGGTGCCCACGGCGCGCGCGCCCATTACAATCACATCTTCCACTGGGACTGCGGTGACGAGGAAGGCGCCAACAAGGCTCTGGCCGATGCCGATGTCACGGTTGAGGAAATGATCACCTACCAGCGTGTGCACCCCTGCCCGCTGGAAACCTGCGGCTGCGTTGCCTCGATGGACAAAATCAATGGCAAGCTGACCCTTTGGGGCACGTTCCAGGCACCCCACGCGGTGCGCACCGTGGCCTCGCTGATCACCAATATTCCGGAACACAAGATCCGCGTCGTTTCACCCGATATTGGTGGTGGTTTTGGCAACAAGGTGGGTGTCTATCCGGGCTATATCTGCTCGGCTGTTGCCTCCATTGTCACCGGCGTTCCGATCAAATGGGTCGAAGACCGCATGGAAAATCTTTCCGCGACGGCCTTTGCCCGCGACTATCACATGACCGGCAAATTGGCGGCAACAAAGGATGGCGTGATCACCGGGCTGCATTGCCACGTTCTCGCAGACCACGGGGCATTTGACGCCTGCGCCGACCCGACCAAATTTCCCGCCGGCTTTTTCAACATTTGCACCGGCTCCTACGATATTCCGGTTGCCTATTGCGGTGTCGATGGCGTCTACACCAACAAGGCTCCGGGCGGTGTCGCCTATCGCTGTTCCTTCCGGGTCACGGAAGCGGCCTACATGATCGAGCGGATGATCGATATTCTGGCCCGCAAACTCGACATGGATCCGGCTGAACTGCGGATGAAAAACTTCATCAAAAAGGAACAGTTTCCCTATACCTCCGCCCTGGGCTGGGAATATGACAGCGGCGACTATCACACCGCACTCGAAAAGGGCATGGAAAGTGTTGCCTACAAGGCCCTGCGCGCAGAACAGGTGGACAACCGCGCCGCCTTTGAACGCGGCGAGACCCGCAAGCTGATGGGCATCGGCGTTGCCTTTTTCACCGAGATCGTCGGTGCAGGCCCCGTCAAGAACTGCGATATTCTCGGCCTTGGCATGTTTGACAGCTGCGAGATCCGCATCCACCCGACCGGTTCGGCCATTGCCCGGCTCGGCACCATCAGCCAGGGTCAGGGACATGCCACGACCTTCGCCCAGATTCTGGCCACTGAAATCGGCATTCCCGCCGAGGACATCACGCTGGAAGAAGGCGACACGGACACGGCGCCCTACGGTCTTGGCACCTACGGCTCACGCTCCACCCCGGTTGCCGGCGCTGCAACGGCCATGGCAGGCCGCAAGATCCGCGCCAAGGCACAGATGATCGCCGCCTATCTTCTGGAAGTCCATGAGGGCGATCTGGAATGGGACATTGACCGCTTTCAGGTCAAGGGCAATCCGGAGGCCCACAAGACCATGAAGGAAATTGCCTTCGCCTCCTACAATCAGGCCATTCCGGGGCTGGAACCCGGTCTTGAAGCGGTCTCCTATTATGACCCGCCAAACATGACCTATCCGTTCGGCGCCTATATCTGTGTCGTCGACATCGACGTCGACACCGGCGTGACCGACATCCGCAGTTTCTACGCGCTGGATGATTGCGGCACACGCATCAATCCGATGATCATCGAGGGCCAGGTGCATGGCGGATTGACCGAGGCGCTGGCGATCGCCATGGGTCAGGAGATTTCCTATGATGAAATCGGCAACATCAAAGGCGGCAGCCTGATGGATTTCTACCTGCCGACGGCCGTTGAAACACCCATGTGGACGACTGACTTTACCACCACGCCAAGTCCGCACCATCCCATCGGCGCCAAGGGTGTCGGCGAAAGCCCCAATGTCGGTGGTGTCCCGGCCTTTTCAAATGCCGTTCATGATGCCTTTGCCCACAAGGGCCTGACCCATACGCAAATGCCGCATGATCATTGGCGGGTCTGGAAAACTGCACAGAAACTCGGCCTGACCGACTAGATCCCTCTCCGCGTCGCCGCCGATTTTCCGGCGGCGCGGACCCTCCTGTCTTCATACGCGTGAGCCGTTCATGAGTGTCATCAACGATATCGGGCCAAAACTTGCTGCTGTCGGCTATATAGCCGACGAACCCTTGAGCGTTGCCCTGCAATTGACGGTGGATCTGGCGCGTCCATTGTTGCTGGAAGGCGAAGCCGGTGTCGGCAAGACCGAAACGGCCAAAGCTCTGGCAAAGGTGCTGGATACCAGACTGATCCGGCTGCAATGTTATGAAGGCCTGGACGCCACATCGACGATCTATGAATGGAATTATCAGAAACAGCTTCTGGCCATCCGTGCGCGCGAACACGACCGGCTTTCCTCCTCGGCAATCGAGAAGCAGATCTTCTCGGAAGACTTTCTGTTGCGGCGACCGCTGCTGGAAGCCATCAGTCAGGAAAAAAGCCCGGTTCTGCTGATCGACGAGATTGACCGGGCGGATGAGGAATTCGAGGCCTACCTGCTGGAACTCCTGTCGGATTTTCAGGTCAGCATACCGGAGCTCGGCACCATCGAGGCAACCAGCCGGCCCTATGTCATCCTGACGTCAAACGGCACCCGCGAATTGTCGGATGCATTGCGGCGTCGATGTCTCTACAGCTATGTCGAATTCCCGGACCACCAGCGAGAACACGACATTGTGCGCGCCCGGTTGCCGGATCTTGAAGCAAATCTTGCCGGCGAAATCGTCGGCTTTGTCCAGAACCTGCGAAAAGAGGATCTGGAGAAGAAGCCCGGCATTGCCGAGACCCTGGACTGGGCGGCGGCTCTGGTCGGCATGGAGGTGCATTCCCTGCTGGATGATCCCGACAAGGTGACATCGAGCATGATCTGCCTTTTGAAGACAGAATCGGACCTCAAGTCCGCGCCGAGGGAACTGGTGTCACGGCTGGCCGGAAAGGCCGCCTGATGACGCCATCGCAGACCAGCGCGCCCCCGGCCCTCCTGAGCGAACGGATCATTGATTTTACCAATCACATGCGCGCCAATGGTTTTACCATGGGGCCACAGGAATGCATCACGATCGCGCACCATCTGTCATCCAAACCGTTGCCGACGATGCAACGTGTGCGGCTCGACCTGAAAACCCTGCTGGCCGGAGACAGGCAGGAATGGTTGCGCTTTGATGATCTTTTCGAGGCCTATTGGATCAAATCCGGCCGCACCAGGGCATCTCTGCAGCAAAAATCGTCGCCCCATATCACAAGGCCCGAGCGTCCAGCCCCCCTGTGGCAACAGCATCTCAGCGACAATCGGCCTGAAGGGGATGGCAAGACCCCGCAGATTGAAGTTGAAACCGGTGAGCAGCCCGCCGGCGAGGCTAGCGGCAGGCTGATCGCTGCAAAACATTCGGTCAACCGCAAAACCGATCTGAAAAACATCGTCGACCCGGAGGAAATCAGGGCTGCAGAAGCGCTGGCCCTGCAATTGGCCCGGGCCATGCGATACCGTCTGTCGCGCCGCTATAAAACCGCGAAAAAAGGCAACCGCCTGGACCTGCGCAAAACCATCCGCTCGGCGCTGCCGCGTGGCGGCGAGCCGATCGAATTGTTTCGCCGCTCAACCCGCCCCAGACCGGTTCATATCATTGTCTTTCTGGACGTATCGGGTTCCATGAAACATTACAGCCGCTTCTTCCTGCAATTCGTCAAAGGCCTGGTTTGCGCCTGGCTGCATTCTGATGCCTTCGTCTTCCACACAAGGCTCGTTCATGTCACCGACGCCGTGCGGGATCGCAATTCTGCCCGCGCGATGACCCGTCTGGCACTGATGGCCGAGGGTTTTGGCGGCGGTACGAAACTTGGAGAATGCCTCGGTCAATTCAACCGGCACTATGCCCGTAAAATGGCCAATTCACGCACCGTCGCCATCGTCCTGAGCGATGGATACGATACCGGCGCACCGGAAAAACTGGAGGCCGAACTGGCGCGCATGAAGAAGCACGTCAGAAAACTCATCTGGCTCAATCCGCTTCTGGGCTGGAAGAATTATGCACCGATCACCGCTGCCATGCTGGCCGCGCGGCCGCACATCGACTATTTTGCCGCAGCCAATACCCTTGAAAGCCTTGCAGCCCTTGAGCCGCAATTGGCGCAATTGTGAGGGAAGGATATGAAACTCTCTGAAAGCACCCTGGATCTGATTGAACAATTGCGCGGCAGCGGCCAAAGCTTCTGCATCGCAACCATCGTGCGCACCAAACATGCAACCTCGGCCAAACCGGGCGCCAAGGGCGTGGTCACCGAAGACGGTGTATTGCACGGCTTTCTGGGCGGCGGCTGTGTAACCGGGGCGATCCGGAAGGAAGGCCTCAAGGCGCTGCAGACACAGGAACCGGGAATGATCCGCATCAAACCGAAGGATGAGGTCGTGGCCCCGGTCGATACCGATGGAACCACCTTGCATAAATCATCCTGCCCCAGCGGCGGCACGGTAGAGGTTTTTCTCGAACCGATGAAAGCCACCCGCCGCCTGATTGTTCTGGGTTCCTCACCCATCGCCCGCACACTGGTCGCGATCGCCCGGACGATCGGTTATCGCACCATCGTCGGTGCGTCCGACGCAAATGTCCAGGATATGGAAGCCGCCGACGAGGTCTGTCCGGACTTTGCCACCGCAGCCAGCCAGGCCGGCCCCAATGATGCGCTGGTTCTTTCAACCCAGGGTCAGCGCGACCGTGAGGCCTTGCGTGCAGCGCTCGCGTCAAGCGCCGGCTATATCGGCATGGTCGCAAGCCGTCATAAATTCCAGACGCTCATACAGGACCTTGCCCATGATCCGCAGTTGGGCGCGCGCATTGCGGATATTCACGCTCCCGCCGGTCTCGATATCAAGGCCGTGGAACCGGAGGAAATCGCCCTTTCCATCATCAGCCAGATTGTCGCCCTGCGCCGCAGCAGACAGATCGAAGACGCAGCGGGAAACAGCGTTGAACGGGCGGTTGAGAGCACCGGCTAAGCCACCCCCCCCAAGCCTGACCTCAAGCCACACCTCAAACCTGAACATGGCAATCTGGCAGGCATCGGTGCACCGAAGGCGTGTATCGCGGCATGACAAAACATTGGACCCGCGAAACAAGAAACGCTAGCAAGGGTGGAACATCACCAATTCGGGATAGAGACAATGCTTGAGAACCTGAAGCCAGCCCCGCCGGACAAAATTCTTGCTCTGATGGCGCAATATCGTGAAGACCCGCGCGAAAACAAGCTGGATCTGGGCGTCGGCGTCTACAAGGACGAGAAGGGCGACACCCCGATCATGCGCGCCATTCGGGTGGCTGAAAAACGCCTTCATGAAGAGCAGACGACAAAGTCCTATGTCAGTGTGCAGGGCGACAAGGAATTCTGCCAGGCGATGGGTGAAATTGTCCTGGGTGACGCGGTCCCGGCTGATCGGCTGCGCGTGTGCCAGACCGCTGGCGGCTCCGGAGCGCTTTCCGTCATCGCACTCATGCTCAACCGGGCGCGCGTCGGCGCCACCATCTGGTTGTCCGACCCGACCTGGCCCAATCACCTGCCACTTTTGTCCGGGGCCGGCCTCAAGCCACAATCCTACCCCTATTACGACTCCGAAACCGGCCAGATCAGATTCGAAGCCATGCTGGGGTCTCTGCGCACCGCCATGGCTGGCGATATCCTGCTGTTGCACGGGTGCTGTCACAACCCGACCGGCGCCGACCTGAATTTGGAACAATGGCAGATCATTGCAGATCTGTGCAAGGAAAGGGGCCTGCTGCCCTTTGTCGATTTCGCTTATCTGGGTTTCGGCGACGGCCTCGAACAGGACGCAGCCGGCCTGCGCCTTCTGGCAAGCCAGGTTCCCGAAGTATTGATTGCGGCCAGCTGCTCCAAGAACTTCGCCGTCTACCGGGAGCGCGTCGGCGCTGCCCTTTTGGTTGCTGCCAATGCCAGCGAGGCAGATATTGGTTTGAGCCAAATGCTCTCCGTGACACGCAGCGTCTATTCCATGCCGCCGGACCATGGCGCAGCCCTTGTGCGCATGGTCCTGACCGATCCGCAATTGCGCGCCGACTGGATGGCAGAGCTCGAGGGGATGCGCCAGCGCATGGAATCGCTTCGTCGCGATTTTGCAGATGCCCTGCGTCGTGCCTCAAACAGTTCCCGTTTCGATTTCATCGCCAATCAAAAAGGCATGTTTTCACGCCTTGGCCTGTCGAGCGAGCAGATTGACACCTTGCGCGAGGAACACGGCATTTATATCGTTGGCGACAGCCGCATCAATATAGCCGGTCTGCCCGGTGACAAACTTGACGAACTGGCGCGCGCCATCGTGGCAACATCCACCTGACTGTTTGAAACCAATGCAGGGCGCAAAGCAATCTGCGCCCTGCATTGCATGATATGCCCATCAGCCAACGCTTGCGACGTTGTTGATTTCGCGACACCCAGTCATTACCGTCTGGAAAACCCTGGCCTGCGGCGGCGCTGATTAGCCTGCGGCAAACCCCTATGGGCAGCGGTCGCGCAGCGCCACCAAACCCTGCGCATGAAGCGCAGGGCCGAGGTTTTGTGGTGCAAATACCTCTTCCGGCAGAACCGGCCCCCTGTCTTATATCAGACACTGACCCGCGTCACGGCAATCCGATTGTTATGCTGCAACGCGCACAATATGCCTATATTTTGTGCATATATTTCACCTGCACATTCCTTGCCCGCGCAAAACACGGCCATCGTGCCCAATTCTGCGCCAGCAAAAAGCCCCCCTATTTCCATTATTTATCAGGCAGTTAAAACTTATCAATCGTCGATGAGAGCAATTGGCACGATTCCTGCTGTTGGTTAGACGGTGCAAATACCTCTTACGGAGAACAAAATGACAATATTGAAAAACACAGCCAGATCCATCGGCTTTGCGGCGCTCGTCGCTGGCATGATGACGACGACGTTGGCAAACGCTGCTGATACAATCAAAGTCGGTATCCTCCATTCGCTTTCGGGAACGATGGCCATTTCAGAAACAACACTGAAAGACGCCATGTTGATGCTCATTGAGGAGCAGAACAAGAAGGGCGGACTGCTGGGCCAGCAACTGGAAGCCGTAGTTGTCGACCCGGCATCCGATTGGCCGCTTTTTGCTGAAAAGGCACGTGAACTGCTGGACGTGCACAAGGTTGCGGCCGTGTTCGGCAATTGGACATCGGTAAGCCGCAAATCGGTTCTGCCGGTTTTTGCCGAACTCAACGGCATTCTCTTCTACCCGGTTCAATATGAGGGTGAAGAAAGCCAGCGCAATGTCTTCTACACCGGCGCAGCGCCGAACCAGCAGGCCATTCCTGCCGTTGACTATCTGCTGGCCAATGAAGAGGTCGAGCGTTGGGTTCTTGCCGGAACCGACTATGTCTATCCGCGCACGACCAACAAGATCCTCGAAGCCTACCTGAAATCCAAGGGTGTCGCGGACGAAGATATCATGATCAATTATACGCCCTTCGGTCATTCCGACTGGCAGACAATTGTTTCCGATATCAAGGCATTCGGATCGGAAGGCAAAAAGACCGCCGTTGTTTCCACCATCAATGGCGACGCCAATGTTCCCTTCTACAAGGAACTGGGCAACCAGGGCATTTCCGCAACCGACATTCCCGTCGTTGCTTTCTCGGTCGGTGAAGAAGAACTCGCCGGTCTCGATACCGAACCGCTCGTGGGTCACCTGGCCGCGTGGAACTATTTCCAATCGGTTGACACGGAAGAAAATGCAACATTCATCGAAACCTGGAAAGCATTTACAGGCGATGAAAACCGGGTCACCAACGACCCCATGGAAGCCCATTACATCGGTTTCAACATGTGGGTGAAAGCCGTTGAAAAAGCCGGCACGACCGATGTCGACACGGTGATTGACGAAATCGTCGGCGTGGCGGTTCCAAACCTGTCGGGCGGCTATTCGGCAATGATGCCGAACCACCACATCACCAAGCCGGTTCTGATTGGTGAAATTCAGGCAGACGGACAGTTCGAAATCGTCGAGCGCACCAACGGCCTTGTCGCCGGTGACGCCTGGTCTGATTACCTGCCGGATTCAGCCAAGCTGATTTCCGATTGGAGAAAACCACTGTCCTGCGGCAACTTCAATGTCGAAACCTCCACCTGTGGCGGCAAAGGCAGCTAAGGCGCAAATGCCCTGATCCTGCAGCGGGCAATTGTTGCCCGCTGTCTTTCCTCTGACCAAAAATGACCCATGCAGCACCTCATCCGATTTCTGATCGCACTTCTGATCGTGCCATTGCTGATCACCGGCGTCAGCGCCCAAACAGACCCGCGCAGCCTCATCGACGCGATGGCAGTGGGCAATCTGAAAGCCCGCGCAGCGCAGATTGAAGCCCTTGCGGCAATTGGCGATGCCAAAACCGTACCAGCGCTCCAGGCCCTGAGTGATGGTGCGCTTTATTTTCGGAAATCAGACAAAAAGGTCTTCATTGCACAGAAGTCAGGAAAGGATTTTGACCTTTTCGACCCATTGACCGCCGAAAATATCGGCACCGTTCCCAAGGGGAGCGTCAGCAAGGTCAGGGTGAACAATTCACTGCGCCGCCTGATCCGCAGCGTCATTGGAACGCTGACATTGCTCAGCCCCGATCCGCAAGTCCGGATAGCTGCGGCACAGACCATATTCAAGACCGGAGATCCGGACAGTCTGGAAGCGCTTGATCGTGCGCTGGTGCAGGAAAAGGCGCCAGACGTGCGTTCAGCCATGGAACTGGCGCGCGCATCGGTCATCTTGAAATCCGATTCCACCGATGCCGACAAGATTGCCGCCATTGGCCTTATCCAGAAAGGCGATGGCCGCGAGGCCATTCCGCTCCTTAATGAATTTGCCGCCCAGTCCGACGGCCCCGTCTCGGCGGCCGCGAACAAGGCCATCGTCGAAATTGAAAAGACCATTGCCCTTTGGGATATCGGCCAGACTGTCTGGTATGGCATATCGCTTGGTTCAGTGCTGCTGCTTGCCGCAATCGGCTTGGCCGTGACATTCGGCGTGATGGGCGTCATCAATATGGCGCATGGCGAAATGGTCATGCTCGGCGCCTATACGACCTATGTGGTTCAGGAAATCATCCGCAACGGATATCCCGGCCTGTTTGACTATTCACTCGCACTGGCCCTGCCACTGGCATTTCTGGTCTCCGGCTCCTGCGGATTTGTGATGGAACGCACCATCATCCGCTTTCTCTACGGGCGGCCGCTTGAAACCTTGCTGGCAACCTGGGGGGTCTCACTGATCCTGCAGCAGACCATCCGCACCATTTTCGGCTCCACCAACAAGGAAGTCGGCAATCCGACATGGATGTCGGGGGCCTATGAGCTTGGCGGGCTGACCCTGACGGCCAACCGGCTGTGGATCGTGGTCTTTGCCCTCTTCGTCTTTGCCGCCCTGTTTGTGGTTCTCAAGAAAACCGGCTTCGGTCTGCAAATGCGGGCCGTCACGCAAAACCGCAAGATGGCCTCTTCCATGGGCATCAGAACACCCTGGGTGGACGCCCTGACATTTGCACTGGGCTCGGGCATTGCCGGGATCGCCGGGGTCGCACTCTCGCAGATCGCCAATGTATCGCCCAACCTGGGGCAGAACTATATCATCGACAGTTTCATGGTGGTGGTTTTCGGCGGAGTCGGCAACCTGTGGGGAACCCTGATCGGGGCACTGACGCTGGGCGTCGCCAACAAGTTCCTTGAGCCCTTTGCCGGTGCTGTTCTGGCCAAGATCCTGATTCTCGTCTTCATCATCCTCTTCATTCAGAAACGGCCACGCGGGCTGTTTGCACTCAAGGGACGGGCCGTCGAAGCATGATCACCTCATTCCTGTTCAAGGCTCTGGACCGGCGCGCCATCTGGGTTGTCTCTGCCCTGATTGCGCTGGCCATCGTGGTGCCTGCATCCAATCTCTTGCTGCCGTCTGACAGTGCTTTTCATGTTTCCAACTTCACCATCAGCCTGATCGGCAAATATCTGACCTATGCACTTCTGGCCCTGGCGCTGGATCTTGTGTGGGGCTATTGCGGCATCCTGTCTTTGGGGCACGGCGCTTTCTTCGCACTGGGCGGCTACGCCATGGGCATGTATCTGATGCGTCAGATCGGCTCGCGCGGCGTTTATGGTGATCCGATCCTGCCCGATTTCATGGTCTTTTTGAACTGGAAGGAACTGCCCTGGTTCTGGCTCGGGTTTGACCAGTTCTGGTTCGCCGCCCTGATGATCGTTCTCGTCCCCGGCGCTCTGGCCTTCGTCTTCGGCTGGTTTGCCTTCCGCAGCCGTGTCACCGGCGTCTATCTGTCGATCATCACCCAGGCCATGACCTATGCGCTTTTGCTGGCCTTCTTTCGCAATGAAATGGGCTTTGGCGGAAACAACGGGCTGACCGATTTCAAGGATATTCTGGGCTATGACATCCAGTCTGACACCACCAGAGCCGCGCTGTTTTCCGCATCAGCTGTCGCTTTGGCAGCATCCTTTCTCATCTGCTCAGGCATCGTGCGCTCCAAATTCGGCAAGGTGCTGGTCGCGGTGCGTGATGCGGAAAGCCGGTCGCGGTTTATCGGCTACCGTGTCGAAAACGTAAAACTCTTTGTCTTCGTTGTATCAGCCATGATGGCCGGCATAGCCGGGGCGCTCTATGTGCCGCAGGTCGGCATCATCAATCCGGGCGAATTCGCACCGGCCAATTCGATCGAAGTGGTTATCTGGACAGCCGTGGGCGGCAGGGGCACGCTGATTGGACCGATCATCGGCGCAGTGCTGGTCAATGCAGGCAAATCCGTCTTCACTGCAGCTTTCCCCGAATTCTGGCTTTTCGCCCTTGGCGCACTGTTTGTTGCCACAACATTGTTCCTTCCCAAAGGTGTTGTCGGCAGTTTTTCCAGCGCCAAGGCCTGGCTGCGGCGTCGCACGGCAAAATCCGACACGCCGGTTGCCGAGCCAACAGTGAGGGTTGCAGAATGACCAAATCCGCAGCGGGAAGTCTGCTCTATCTGGACGGTGTCCACGTATCCTTTGACGGCTTCAAGGCCATCAACAATCTATCACTTATTCTGCAGCCGGGTGAAATGCGGGCCATCATTGGCCCCAATGGCGCCGGCAAGACCACCATGATGGATATTGTGACCGGCAAGACAAGACCTGACAGCGGCGATGTGATCTTCGACGGCGGCATTGATCTGACCCGGCACGATGAAACCGATATTGCCCAACTGGGCATCGGCCGCAAGTTTCAAAAACCCACCGTCTTCGAAAGCCATACCGTATGGGACAATCTCGAACTGGCGCTCAATCGCAACCGCAGTGTATTCGCCACCCTGTTCTACGTCACAACGCAGCGAGACCGCGACCAGATCCACGACATTCTGGAGACAACCCGTCTGGCTGCCCGCAAAGACGAATTGGCCGCCAATCTTTCCCACGGACAGAAGCAATGGCTGGAAATTGGCATGTTGCTGGCACAGGAACCCAAATTGCTGCTTGTCGACGAGCCCGTTGCAGGCATGACGGACGCCGAAACAGAAGAAACCGCGCGCTTGTTGCGGGAAATCGCCAAATCCCGATCCGTGGTGGTGGTCGAGCATGACATGAGCTTCGTGCGCGATCTGGATGTCAAGGTGACCGTGCTGGCCGAGGGTTCGGTTCTGGCAGAAGGCTCGCTCGACCATGTCAGTTCCAATCAGAAAGTCATTGAGAATTACCTCGGGCGCTAGAGCCCTGCGGATTGCGGGTGAAACAGGAATGGTTGCAAGCTATGACAACACTTGAGGTCGAGGATGTGCATCTCCACTATGGTGCGGCAGAAGCCTTGCGCGGCGTATCGCTGAAGGCAGACCCCGGACGCATCACCTGTGTCCTGGGGCGCAATGGCGTTGGAAAAACGTCGCTGCTCAGCGCCATCACCGGCCAGCATGGCGTCACCTCCGGCTCGATCCGGTTTGAAGACAAGGAGATCAAGGGCCAGCCGCCCTACGCACGCGCTGCCCGCGGCATTGCCAGCGTTCCACAGGGGCGCGAGATCTTTCCGCTGCTCACGGTGCGCGAGAACCTGGAAACCGGTTATGCCTGCCTGTCGCGCAAGCAACGCTCTGTTCCACCCGAGGTCTTTGAGATGTTTCCGGTTCTCGACAGCATGTTGTCGCGGCGCGGCGGCGATCTTTCCGGTGGCCAGCAGCAACAATTGGCCATTGGCCGCGCGCTTGTGACCCGCCCGAAGCTTCTGATTCTGGATGAACCGACCGAAGGTATCCAGCCATCCATCATCAAGGATATCGGCCGCGCGCTGACCTATCTTCGCGACAGCGCCGGACTGACCATCTTGCTGGTGGAACAATATCTCGACTTCTGCCGTGAACTGGCCGACCATGTCTATATCATGGACCGCGGTGAAATTGTGCATAGCGGCCCGCCAGAAGATCTGGATAATGCGGACACACGCCGCCACTTGATGGTATGATGCAATGCAATGAACAAATATGACACCATCGCCAGCGCCGCCGGCAGCATCCCGGTGAAGGCCCCTGCCGCACCCATGCAGCGCGCCCGCGGTGCCGCACGGCTCAGCGCAACGCATCTGGACGGCAGGACCCGTCTTGCACGGCTCTATCAGCAAGGCTCTGCGAAAATTCGCATGCCGCGCAGCCATCATGGTTCTGCACTGGACGCCGTTCTTATCAACACCTCGGGCGGCCTGACTGGCGGTGACCAGATGGACTGGACCATCGATCTCGGGCAAAATGCCAAGGCGATCGTCACCACACAGGCCTGTGAAAGAATCTATCGGGCACGGGCTGACGCAGCCTGCATCAACACCAACATCACCCTTGCCGAGGGCGCAGCCCTGTCTTGGCTTCCGCAGGAAACAATCCTCTTTGACGGCGGAGCCTTTGACCGAAAACTGACGGTCAGACTGGCGCCCCGCGCCAGCTTTCTCATGGTCGAACCATTGATCATCGGTCGCACGGCGATGGGGGAAATCGTCAGATCCGGATCGATTGACGATCATTGGCGCATATATCGCGGCGGGCACCTGCTGCATGCTGAAGACACGCGGCTTGACGGTGACATGCAGTCACTCCTCAACCGCGCCAGCACCACGGCCGGAGCCATTGCCCTGGCCACCATCATTGTGGTGCATGACGATTGCGATGATATGGTGGAACCGCTGCGCCAGAGGCTCGGCGCAAACAGCGGCATCAGTTGCATCCATTCATCAGCCGGCAAACGCCTTGTGTTTCGCTGCATTGCCGAATCGGGTTTTGCCTTGCGCAAGGAAATTGTTCCGGTCATTGATTGGTGCAACAGCAAGATCATCGGTCAAGGCCACGGCCTGCCGAAACTGTGGAACACTTGAGGAGATCCCATGAATCTGACACCGAGGGAAAAGGACAAATTGCTGATCGCCATGGCGGCCGAAGTGGCGCGCAAGCGACTGGCGCGCGGCGTGAAGCTCAATTACCCCGAAGCCATCGCGTTGATATCCGATCATGTTGTCGAAGGCGCCAGGGACGGCGAAACCGTTGCCCATCTGATGGAGGCCGGCGCCCATGTGTTGACGCGAGACCAGGTCATGGCAGGCATCGCCGAGATGATCCACGATATTCAGGTTGAGGCGACATTTCCCGATGGCGTCAAGCTCGTCACTGTTCATCAGCCAATCCGATAGAACCGGAGATACCCCATGATTCCAGGTGAAATCATCTGTGCCCAGAGCGACATTGTGCTCAATGAAGGCGCCCAGACCCTGACCATCAAGGTCGCCAATCGCGGCGACCGCCCGGTGCAGGTCGGCAGCCATTATCATTTTTACGAATCCAACGAAGCGCTCGATTTTGATCGCGAAAAGGTGCGCGGCATGCGCCTCGATATTGCAGCCGGCACGGCCGTGCGCTTTGAACCGGGCCAGGAACGCGAAGTCACACTTGTACCGTTCGGCGGCAAGCGCCGGGTTTTTGGTTTCCAGCAGAAAATCATGGGATCACTCTAATGCCAACCAGGATTTCCAGAGCCGCCTATGCGGATATGTTCGGCCCCACAACCGGCGACAAGGTGCGGCTGGCGGACACTGTCTTGTTTATCGAAGTTGAACGCGACCTCACCGTCTATGGTGAAGAGGTCAAATTCGGTGGCGGAAAGGTCATCCGCGATGGCATGGGGCAATCCCAGGTCACCAGAGCCGCCGGTGCGGTCGATACGGTGATCACCAATGCCCTGATCGTCGACCACAGCGGCATCTACAAGGCCGATATCGGCCTTCGCAATGGTCTCATTCACGCCATAGGAAAGGCCGGCAATCCCGATACGCAACCCGGTGTCGATATCATTATCGGCCCGGGAACGGAGGTCATTGCGGCTGAGGGTAAAATCGTCACCGCCGGTGGCTTTGACTCCCACATCCACTTCATTTGCCCGCAGCAGATTGAAGAGGCGCTGATGTCCGGCGTCACCACCATGCTGGGCGGCGGTACCGGCCCGGCCCACGGCACGCTTGCCACCACTTGCACACCCGGCGCCTGGCATATCGGGCGCATGATCCAGGCGGCCGACGCCTTTCCGATGAATCTGGCCTTTGCCGGCAAGGGCAATGCGTCACGTCCCGAAGCGCTGGAGGAAATGGTTCTGGCCGGGGCCTGCTCGCTGAAACTGCATGAAGACTGGGGCACCACCCCCGGCGCCATCGACACCTGCCTGTCGGTGGCCGACGCCCATGACATCCAGGTGATGATACACACCGACACGCTCAATGAGAGCGGATTTGTCGAAAGCACCATCAAGGCCATCAACGGGCGCACCATCCATGCCTTTCATACGGAAGGCGCCGGTGGCGGCCATGCGCCCGATATCATCAAGATCTGCGGGCTGCAGAATGTCATTCCATCATCAACCAATCCAACCCGCCCCTATACGGTCAATACCGTGGATGAACATCTGGACATGCTGATGGTCTGCCACCATCTGGACGACGGCATTCCCGAAGATGTGGCCTTCGCGGAAAGCCGCATTCGAAAAGAGACCATTGCTGCAGAGGATATTCTGCACGATCTCGGCGCCTTTTCGATCATTGCTTCGGACAGCCAGGCCATGGGCAGGGTCGGCGAAGTGCTGATCCGCACCTGGCAGACCGCTGACAAGATGAAACGCCAACGGGGCCGCCTGGCAGAAGAGACCGGCGAGAACGACAATTTCCGGGTAAAACGCTATATTGCCAAATATACGATCAATCCGGCCATCGCCCAGGGGCTGTCGAAACATATCGGCTCCATCGAGGTCGGCAAACGCGCCGACATCGTTCTGTGGAAACCGGCCTTTTTTGGCGTGAAACCCGAAATGATCCTGGTTGGCGGAACCATCGCCGCAGCGCCCATGGGTGATCCCAATGCATCAATCCCGACGCCGCAGCCCGTACACTATCGCTACATGTTCGGGGCCTATGGCAAGTCTCTGACAAATTCCTCAGTCACCTTCGTGTCCAAGGCGTCGATGGAAACCGATCTGCATGCAAGCCTTGGCGTGGACAAGGCATTTGTCGCCGTCGAGAACACCCGCAGTGGCATCGGAAAGTCATCGATGATCCACAATTCCGCGACCCCGCACATCGAAGTGGATCCGGAAACCTACGAGGTTCATGCCGATGGTGAATTGCTGACCTGTGAACCGGCAGACGTGGTTCCCATGGCCCAGAGGTATTTTCTGTTTTGACCCATCCGACCGTCTCTTCGCTGTGCGCGATCAAATCCGGTGAGGCCGCCGATACGATCACCCTTGATGAAACGGCCCGCCACCGTCGGCGCATGACGCTGACCTCCGACAACGGCATCACCTTCCTTCTCAACCTGCCGCATGCCCGGTTGCTGCGCCATGGGGAAGGCCTGCTGCTCAGTGATGGCCGGATCATCGAGGTGCGCGCAACACCGGAAAAGCTCTATCGGGTCCGCGCTGATTCCACCCACCACCTGTTGCAACTTGCCTGGCATCTGGGCAACCGCCATTGCCCAACCCAAATCGCTGATGATTGTCTGCTGATCCGCCATGACCATACGTTGCGCGCCATGCTGGAAGGTCTTGGCGCCCATATAGAAGACATAGAGGCCCCCTTCGATCCGCAGGGCGGCGCCTATGAAAACCCCCATGCAGACCATGTTCATGGCGATGATCACCCCCATGACCATCATCACCCCCACGACCATCATCACAGTCATCACCATGATTGAAATCGCCGCCGGCCGGAAACTGCTGCGTTTGCTCACCTGGATGTCGCCGACCTTTCCGATTGGCGCTTTTGCTTATAGCCACGGTCTGGAACGCGCCGTCCATGATGGATTGGTTGTGACCCGGAACGATCTTTACGATTGGCTGCACGACCTGATGACGCGCGGCTCAGCCTGGAACGATGCGGTGCTCTTTGCGCAAAGCTGGAACGATGCACAATCCGGCGCTGATCTCCGTGAACTGGCGGCGTTGGCCGAAGCCATGGCGCCCTCTGCCGAGCGCCACATGGAAACCATGATGCAGGGAACGGCCTTCCTGGATGCAGCACGTGCCTGGCCGGACGACGTCTTTGCGCGCCTGCCAAAGGACTGCGCAATACCCGTTGCGGCTGGCGCCTTGTCGGGCGCCCATGGCATCCCGCTTGAACAGGCTCTGGCCGCCTATCTGCACGCATTCCTCGCCAATCTCATTCAGGCAGGTCTGCGGCTGATGCCGCTTGGTCAAGCCGATGGCGTGGCGCTTCTGGCACGCCTTGAAGACTGCGTGCTGGCAACCGCGCACCGGGCTTGCCCCGCAACACTCGACGATCTGGGCAGCGCGACAATCCTCGCGGAAATCGCCTCCCTCAAACATGAAACCCAGAATTCCAGGCTTTTTCGATCATGACCCCATTTCAAAACGGCCCCTTGCGTGTGGGCATCGGCGGACCGGTCGGCTCCGGCAAGACAACACTCACCGAAAAATTGTGCAAAGCCATGCGGGAGCGATATTCCATCGGCGTGGTGACCAACGATATCTATACAAAGGAAGATGCCGAGGCGCTGGTGCGGCTACAGGCGCTGTCATCAGATCGCATCGTCGGCGTGGAGACCGGTGGCTGCCCGCACACGGCAATCCGTGAGGATGCTTCGATCAATCTGTCTGCTATTGCCGCACTCACCGCGCGCCATCCTGATCTTGATATTGTCTTCATCGAATCCGGCGGCGACAATCTGGCAGCAACCTTCTCGCCGCAATTGGCCGATGTAACGCTCTATGTCATTTCAGTGTGCCAGGGAGAGGAAATTCCACGCAAGGGCGGGCCTGCCATTACCCGCTCTGATCTGTTGATCATCAACAAGGCGGATCTGGCGCCGCATGTCGACGCCGACCTGTCCGTCATGGAACGCGACGCCGCCAGAATGCGCCCTGACAAAAAGAGCCTGTTTACCGATATGCGACGCGGCAAGGGTGTCGATGAGATCGTTGCCTTCCTGATCGAACTGGGTGGCTTGCCTGACCATGGCGTTTCAACACACCTCGAGAATGCCGGCTGATTGTCCTGATGACCCTATGATCTGGTCGCGGTGCGGATATATATACTGGCACCGCCAAGGCCCTCAGTCTCGAAGATGGAACAGCACACATGACACAGAAAAACCGACGCATCGTTCTGGCATCGCGCCCGACGGGATCGCCCGTCGCAGCAAATTTCCGGCTGGAAGAGACAGACATTCCGCAGCCTGGCGCGGGCGAAGTTCTGCTGAAAACCCTCTATCTTTCGCTCGATCCCTATATGCGTGGCCGCATGAATGATGCACCGTCCTATGCCCCTTCGGTCAATCTTGACCAGACCATGGTGGGTGGGACAGTCAGCCGTGTGGTGGAATCTGCAAATCCCGCGTTTTCCAAGGGGGAGTTGGTGCTCAGTGCAAATGGCTGGCAGGATTATGCACTTGTCCGATGGTGGCGATCTGTCAAAGTTGGACAAGGCCATGGCGCAACCGTCTCTTGCTTTGGGTGTTCTGGGCATGCCCGGTTTTACTGCCTATGTGGGCTTGCTGGATATCGGTCAGCCGGTTGCAGGTGAAACCGTCGTTGTCGCGGCGGCCAGTGGCGCTGTCGGTTCCGTGGTTGGCCAGATAGCAAAGTTGAATGGCTGCCGCATTGTCGGCATTGCCGGCGGCCCGGAAAAATGCCGCTATGTGGTCGAGGAACTGGGCTTTGACGCCTGCATTGACCACCGTGATCCGCGGCTGAAGGAAAATCTTGCAGCGGCCTGCCCGGATGGCATCGACGTCTATTTTGAAAATGTCGGCGGCGCCGTATTCGATGCCGTTCTGCCTTTGCTCAATGTCCACGCCCGCATTCCCCTGTGCGGCCGCATCGCCAGCTTCAGCGCCACCAGCCTGCCGGAGGGTCCCGACCCCACGCCTGCCCTGTTCGGAAACCTTCTGGTCAAGCGCATCAAGGTTCAGGGCTTCATCATCTTCGATCATTATCAGGCGCGTTTTGATGCCTTTGCCAGGGACATGGCCAGATGGCTGAGCGAAGGTCGGATCAAATACCGCGAAGACATGGTGGACGGTCTGGAGAACGCGCCTGAAGCCTTTATCGGCCTGCTGAAGGGCAAGAACTTCGGCAAGTTGGTCATTGATGTCGCGGCGTGAAAATAGATTTCTGTGGTATACGCAATGCATCAATCGACTTTGATTGCCTGACAAGCAAAGCCCATTTATAAAACCCTTTCCCGTAGAAAATGACAGATGGATGCAAGAGAACACATTGCATGGATATGAATCCGGATTGGGTCGACGACAATAAACCAGACAAAATTGCGCCTCATGAGAAACCCGGTTTTCAAAATCAGGTCGAATCGCGCCTTGTCCTGAATTTTTCCGGTTTTGAAAAATCCAGCATCGACAACCAGATTTCCAATCTGTTGCGCTGCGGTCGACAATCTGGAGCCTTGTTCGAATTTGAATTGAAAGGTCCGGATTCGCCGCCTGTCGCAGAATGCGCCCATGATGCGGCCTGCTCCGTCCATGCTGAAGGCGACGACTGGCATACGAACACAAGGCTCGTCCAGTTTGGCTGGTACGATATCGTCTCCCGATACGACGGCATGAAATTTCCTGGCGGTGCAATCTCCAACGCGGCCAAATATCTGGCCTTCTTTGCCGACGGCACCGTTTTTCGCTATCTCAAAGCAAGCAAACTGTATTTTTTCTTTACGATCTATCCGTTGGTCTGCTGGATCGTAGCAGCCCTGGTCAGCTTCCAGCTGGCAAGTCTCATAACAGGGTCATTGATACAGCCGGGTCCCATGTTTGCATGGACGACCATTGCTTTGACCATTGGCATCTGGCTGTTATTGCTCAAGTGGCCAGGCGATTACCTTTATCTTCGAACGACCATTGGAAATTGGGGGTTTGCTCGGGACCTGATCAATCGCTCCAATCCGGAGGTGGAAGACAGAATGGTGCTGTTTGCACGCCGGATGGGAGATGAGATTTCCCGATCAGATCACGATGAAATCGTCATCGCCGGCCACAGTTTCGGAAGTGTTTGGGCGATCAGCGCATTGTCGCTTGCACTGAAAGAAAGACCCGGGCTTCTCGACAACAAAAAGGTCCGCATACTTGCACTGGGATCCAGCCATCTGAAGGTTGCCCTTTGTCCGAAAGCCGGGTGGATGCGGCGACAACTTGAACATGTCTTGAAGGAAAAAACGATCTACTGGCATGAGTTTCAATCTAAAGACGACGCCATATCGTTTTACAAGGCTGACCCTTTTAAGCCGGCCGGGATCGATGCTCCGGCAGGCGGTTACTCTGTGTATTATGTCCGCTTCAAATATGGTTTGACTGTTGAGCGTTATCAACGCATGAAGCGCTCGCTCTATCGCACCCATTGCCAATATGTGCGCCAGAATGACCGGCCTGTCAGCTATGATTTCGGTCTGCGGCTCTTTGGTCCCCTGGATGCAGAAGAGCTCGCCGAGAAACCTGAATTGCTGACTGATTGGCCAAACGTAAAGGCAGGACAATTGTGATGGATATGGATCTGACTCTGTGGAGCAAGATCGTCTGGTGTGCCTTTATTGTCCTGTGGGCGGGTTTGCGCTGGCGACCAAATGTCAGGTCCCGGCGCCATGGGATCAAGCTGACAAGGCGACCCCTCAAGGAGCAGATCTCACTGGCAATTTCGTTCAGCGGGCTTGGGTTGCTGCCGGGAATATGGGTGTTCTCCGGCCTCCCTTCTGCGCTGGATTATAGCCCTGATCCACGCATGTTTGCCATTGGCATCGGCTTGTTTGGCGTCTCGCTTGTTCTCTTCCGCCTGACCCACAAGGCCTTGGGAGCAATGTGGTCCAACAGCCTTGATCTGCGCGAAGGACATCAGTTGATCACCACATCAATCTACAGCAATTTGCGCCATCCCATGTATTCGGCATTCTGGCTTTGGGCGCTTGCGCAGGCTTTTCTGCTGCCAAACTGGCTGGCGGGTTTTGCCGGGCTCGTGGGTTTTGGCACGCTGTTTTTTCTTCGAATCGGTCAGGAAGAGAAAATGATGGAAATGGAGTTTGGTGAATCCTACCGGGAATATGTCAAAAAAACCAAGCGGATCATTCCGGGTATCTATTGAACTTGCCGCAGCCAACACTGGAACAGTGTTTTTTGAATTGAACACATCACGGATTATTAATATTGCAAGATATTCTTGGCACAATCGGAAATGGATGATTTCGGTTGATTGCCAACGGAACAAAGCTTGCAGACAGATATTCTGAGAGGGGAACAGGACATGGGTGATATCAGCAAATTCGTAAAACAGGCGCTGGCGGGTGCACTTGCCATAACCTTGTCTTTTGGCATGGTTGCCACAGCAAATGCCGGCGAGGATCACCAGTCCGAGCTGGTACGAAACAATGCGCCCTGGGGCATTTCGGTTGCATCCTATAACAGCCGCAAGACCGAAACCCGGATCAGGCGAACCGGTGAAGTCTATCTTCTTCGTGGTTTGGCAAATATCTTTTCTCTCGGCATGGACGAGATTGAAAGGAAGATGCGCGCCAAGGGGCTGGACGCTGTCACATTCAATCACAGCGGCTGGAAATATCATGCAGATGATATCATCAAGCGATCAAAGAAGAAAAATGTCTCCTATCCGATCATTATCGCAGGGCACTCGCTGGGCGCCAACAGCGCCGTATCAATGGCCAATTATCTGGCCAAGAACAAAATCAAAGTGGCTCTGGTCGTCACATTTGATCCAACCATCAAACGGATTGTTGGCAAGAACATCAAAACAGTGATCAATTATTATGTGCCGAACGGGAAAAATGAAGTTGTAAGGGGTCGCGGTTTTCGCGGCAGAATCAAGAATGTGGATATCACTGACCGCAAGGGTGTCGGACATATGAATGTCGAAAAAAACCCCAAACTGCAACAGGACCTGATCAACCGCACCATGAAGCTGACCAGGAAAACGAAACGTCGGAAAACATCCTGAGAACCGGCAAATACGGCTCACAATCGAGTTGGCGACCTGACAGGCCTGGGCCAATAGATAGGCATCGCCACGGTTGGCTCAGGCGAGATCCGCTTGCTGTCAGCCGTCGCTCTCTTCTGCTGCAGCTCTGGCTTTTTCAGCCACGATGCTGCGTCGCAAGACAAGATAGTCAACCACCCCGATAATCGCCACCACAATGGACACGGGCACGAGCGCGAACCCCAGCCACTCCAGCCAATTGTCTTCGGTCAGCTTGAGCATGCCTATTCCCGATACAAAAAGCGCAAGGGCAGTATTGAGATAGGCCAGCAGCGTACGTCGATTGGCCAGTTCTGTGCGCACGATGGCCAACACCAGGTTTTCGACGGACCGTTTTTCTTCATTGTTCAAAAGCACCACCTCGCTTCACCTTGCCACACGAGCGTCAGGACCCTCTCCTTCATCTCATGTATTCAGACAGAATTGAACCTTTTGCGTGGAGACAAGCAGGCGCAACGATGTCTGGTTGCGCAAAAGGCCGTCCAAAATGGAAAAACAGGCTGGAAAGACTGGCGGCATTTGATGAATTGTCGTACGGTTTTGGCGCACAGTTCCCAATCTAAGTAGTTCAAAACATGTCCTATTCCACGACCCTATTCTGCGACGCCTGTCGAAGGCTTCCGCAAAAGTCCGGGGCGATGCCCATCGCGCCGGAAACCACGACATGAAGCGTTTGGCGATCGACATCGGCTCTGCTTTTGCAGATCTGGCCTATCACACGGAAGGGCAGCCGCAGGTCCTCAAACACCCTGCAGATGGCGATTCGGAAGGCGAAACCGTGATGCAGGCGATTGCAGCGGGCGCTGGCAAATTCGGTTTTGCCGTGGCTGATCTGGGTGAGATACGGATTGGATCAACGGGCGCATTGAATGCAGTTCTGAAACGCAAAGGCGCGCAGATTGCACTTTTGTGTACACAGGGATTTGGTGATACGCTGTATCTGGCGCGACAGAACCGCATGGACCTTTATGATCCGGTCGCCGCACCGCGCGCGCCCGCGTTTCTTCTCGACCCGACAGATGTCCACGAAATTGCCGGCAGGATGGATGCACGGGGAAACGAAGTCACTCCGATCAACAGGGCTGCCCTGTCCGAACTTGCAGAGCGCATCCATGCCGACAAGGTTGAGGCCGTGGCCGTCTGCCTGTTGTTTGCGCATGTCAATCCGGCCCATGAACTGGCCTGCTACGAGATTTTGAGTGCCTTGTGCCCCGATGTGCCAATCAGCCTGTCCCATCAGGTCGATCCACAGCCACGCGAATATGAGCGGACAGTATCGACCTGTCTGGATGCCTGGCTGAAGCCGGCACTGACGAATACAACGACGCAGATCGGCAGGGACCTTGAGGCACAGGGATTTGCAGGCCGCATTTTCTATGGCGACAGTCGCGGCACACTGGTGTCACAGGACATCGCCGCGCAACAGCCCGGCACATTGCTGGCCAGTGGTCCAGCCGCTGCGGCCTTGCATGCCAGCCGTTTGAGAGCCGAGAAGACCGACAATGCGACCGATGCGCCGGCACGCCTGACAGTGGATATCGGTTCCGTCAGCTGCGATATTTCCTACACAAAACAGAACGGCGATCCTCCACTGGTACCGGCAGCACTTTATGGTGGTATTCCCATGCGGCGCGATATGGTCGATCTGCACAGTATCGCTCTGGGCGGACGACATTGCGCCATGGTGCATCCGGGTGGACATATAACCTTCTCAATGCAGGCGCAGCCTCACTTACCCAGCCTTGATCTGGCCTTGCGTGTCCTCGGTCGCTGCACCCCATTGCCCAGCGCCAACGAAATCAAATTGCTGGAAGACATGGCGACAGGCGCCGGATGGGACGGCGCACAGGACGCAGCGGCACGGATTGTTACAGCGGCCGAACTGGAAGTGGCAGGTGCTGTCATGGGATTTGCGGTGCGGCGCAATATTGATCCGGCCGGGGCTCATCTGGTCGCCATGGGCGGGCTGGGCCCGGTTCTGGCGCCGGGTATTGCCGCGCTTTTGTCCATGCGGCAGATCCTCTTGCCATTTGCACCGGGCGCTGCCGGAGCTCTTGGGCTTCTTCATGCCGCCCCGAGATACGAGGTAAGCACAAATATCGCTCGCCCCATGGGTGATTTGACCGCCCCTGAGCTCGCCGCACTATACACCAGCCTTGAAGCCCAGATCGAAGCACAATTCCCCAAACGCGATGGGTTGCCGGCAGTGCAGGACAGCACAATTCTCAACCTGGCAGCGACAGCCCATATGCACCCATTCCAGGTAACGATGCAGGGTTTTCCGGAAACAGCCGCACAGATCATGCAGGCCTTTGCGACAACCTATGAAAATCAGTTGGGTATCGCGCCACCGGGTTCCGGCTATGTCTTTTCCATCGCCCTGCGCCGTGACGCGATAAACGATTCAACGATTACGGCACGCAAGGAACCGGCTCGGGATCTGGCCGGCCACTCAGGCGTCTGTGAAACGGCCGCCGGGACGATTTGGATCGGAGACATGTGGACGTTGCATGAGACCGGGACCGGGTTTTCCATGCATTGGAAGGAGCAGGCCCGATGACGGTTGACCCAAGGGTTTTTCAGATGCGGCTGGACGGCCTGGCACAGGCCATGCAGGAAACATTGTTCCGCACAGCGGTCTCACCGGTGGTGCGTGAAGGTGCGGATGCCTCTTGCGGGCTGTTCTCCGAGCGTGGCGAATTGCTGGCGCTGTCGGATGCCATTCCTCTTCTGTTAGGGGCCTTGCCGGGTGTCGTTCAGGCGATTCTCGACGAATTTCCGCCCGAAGATATCCGCCCGGAACAGATATTCTGCATGAATGATCCGTTTCTTGGCGGCACCCATTTGCCTGATATCACCGTGATGATCCCGGTCTTTGCCCAGTCCCGTCTGGTGGGGTTTGCAGCCAGTATTCTGCATCATCAGGATGTCGGCGGGCTGCGCGCCGGATCAGTCCCACCCGATGCAGTGACGATCTTCCAGGAAGGCCTGCGTCTGCCGCCGATGATTCTCGGCCAAAACGGTGTCATGGACCGCCAGATGGTGCGGTTGATCGAGAGCAATTCACGCGCCCCTGAAATCGTATTGGGTGATCTGATGGCCCAGATAGCCTCTGCCGGCGCGGCGGCAAAGGGGATGATGGCGATGTGCAGCGAGATCGGTGCCGAGCGTTTCATCGGGACCGCCGCCACCTGTCTCGATCAGAGCGAAAACACCATTGCAGCCCTGTTTGATAGTTTGCCGCCCGGCCCTTTTGTCGGGCACGACGGGTTGGACCCCAATGCGGACCTGCCACCCTGTGAGGTGACGGTTACAATCACGCTGCGCGACGGGCATCTGACGGCGGACTTTACCGGGTCCTCGCCGCAGGTTCAGGCACCGGTCAACTGCGTGCGTTCCGGGCCACTGTCCGCTGTGCTTTATGCCGTTTTGTGTCTGGCGGGAAAATCCGCCCTGCGCAATGGCGGTCTGCTGCGCCGCATTCGCCTGGTCCTGCCGCTGGCCAGCGTGGTCAACGCCGCAGCCCCGGCGGCGGTCAATGCCCGCATGAATATGGTGCGTTGCATCACGTCATCGGTGTTGCAAGCCATTGCACAGGCAGCGCCTGATGTCATGCCGGCCGCCAATTCCGGCATGTCCTATGTGGTGGCTTTTTCCGGCACGCATGCCGATGGGCGCCCCTTTGTCACCACCGAGGTGATTGCCGGCGGCGCCGGTGGTGGCCCTGACCGTGATGGCGCTTCGGCCATTTCAACGGATGTCGGCAATGCAATGAACATGCCTGGCGAGGCTTTGGAAGAGATTGCACCGGTGCGCCTGTTGTCTTCGGCTCTGCGCCGCGGATCAGGGGGAGCAGGAAAATATCGCGGTGGCGACGGGATCATCCGACTGTACGAAGCGCTGGCCGATCAGATCTCCGTGTCGGTACGCGGTGAACGGTTTATCCGGGTCCCATTGGGATTGAAGGGCGGTGGATCGCCGAAACCATCGGCAGCCATGATCTTGCGCACTGACGGCAGTCGCATCCATCTGACAGCACGCTCGGCCATTACACTCAATCGCGGTGACAGGCTGCAGATCGAAAGCTGCGGCGGTGCCGGTTACGGCATTGCGGAAGACGCTGATTAACGGGGTGTCGGCTCAAATATTTTCAGGTTCAATCCGCATCATCTGAAGGCGCGTTGCGCCTGACCCGACTGACCAGTTTGCTGCGCAGTCCCGGCATGAACACCGAACCCAGAAACATCAGACTGATGAGCAAAAATACCAGACTGATCGGGCGTTGCAGGAAGATCGTCAGATCGCCGTGCGACAGCAGCATGGCGCGGCGAAAATGTTCCTCCAGCAAGGGACCCAGGATGAACCCAAGCAAAACCGGCGTTGCCGGATAGGAAAATTTCCGCATCGCATAGCCGATCAGGCCGAAAGCCAGCACGACATAGATATCGAATACATTGTTGTCCGCACTGTATACGCCAATGCAGATGAACAGGATGATGGCCGGATAAAGCAGCCGATAGGGGATCGACAGCAATCGCACCCACAGGCCGATCAACGGTATATTGAGGAACAGCAACATCAGATTGCCGATCCAGAAACTCATGATCAGGCCCCAGAACATGGCGGGTTGATCATTGATCAGGTTGGGGCCAGGTGTAATGCCATGCAGGATCATCGCCCCCATCAGCACGGCCACCACAGCATCACCCGGAATACCCAGACTGAGTGTGGGTATGAAGGCTGCCTGAACCGACGCATTGTTGGCAGCCTCCGGGGCCGAGAGACCGGCCAGAGATCCTTTGCCAAATTGCGACGGGTCACGTGACAGGCGCTTTTCAGCTGCATAGGCCATCAGGGAGGCAATGCCCGGACCGGTTCCCGGCAAGGCGCCCACGAAGGACCCGATCACGGAACCACGCAGCGTCGGCTTCCAAATCTCTTTCCATTCGCTGCGTGAGGGTATCATGTCCTTGAAGCGCATACCCTTGACACCCATAGGGGCGCCCGAGGCCTGGCCCACATTGGCCATGATCTCGGCCACGCCAAACAGCCCCATGGCGACGGCCACCAGACCGAATCCGTCGGCCAGTTCCAGAATGCCGAAGTTGAACCGGAACATGCCGGTATTCACATCGGTCCCGACCTGCCCCAGAACGATGCCAAACACCACCATCGCCAAGGCCTTGAAAGGAGAACCGACTGAGAGCGTGGAGGCGGCCACAAGGCCCAGCAACATGACTGAAAAATATTCGGTTGAACTGAATTTGAGCGCAAAACCGGCGATCAGTGGCGCAAACCCCATCACCAGGACAATGGCAAAGGACGAACCGACAAAAGAATTGATCGCCGTCACGAAAAGAGCCAGCGGCGCTTTGCCTTGCTGCGCCAGCGGATAGCCGTCGAGGCAGGTGATGGCAGATGTGGCCGTGCCCGGCAGGTTCAAAAGGATGGAGGCCGTCGAGCCGCCATATTGCGCCCCATAGAATATCCCCGCCAGCATGATCAATGCAGTGGTGGGATCAAGATAATAGGTCAATGGCAAGGCCAGAGAAATCGCCGCAAGCGCGCCGATACCGGGCAGCACGCCGACCACGGTGCCGACCGTTACGCCAAGAAAACAGAAAAGCAATGCTTCGGCACTGAGCGCCGTGCTCAGGCCAAGCTGTATATTGGCAAGGAATTCACTCATTACGAAGCCCCGAAGGCGCTGATGGGGACACTAAGACCCCATATGAACAGCGCTGTGCCAAAGATCGCCATGAACAGGCACACGCCCAGCAAGGGCAGCCAGCTGGTTCGTCGTTCGGCAAAGCCGATACAGACGAACATCGCCACCATGGCCGGTACAAACCCCAGGCGTTCAAGCAACAAAGCCAGAACCACCATTGCGACGGAAATGGCAACAACCGGGCGCATTCCGGATGGTTGGTCCTCATCGCTATCATCCATCGGCATCCGCCGATTTTCCAGGGCAACCATCACACCCAGCAACACAAGAAGCAGCCCGATATAGAAGGGGAAGAACCCCGGGCCCGGCCGAAACATCGATCCCTGCGGATACCCATAGGCGATGGCTGACAGCCCCGCGCCCACAGCGATGACACTGGCCGCTGCGATCTGTTCCCTGGTGCGTTGTCTCACAGGCATACGGATGGGGTCTTTCTGGCAGAATGGCCTTTTACAGGCCGGAAAGGCAGCGCGGGCCGGCGCAAGCCGACCCGCTCTAATGACTACTTCTTCAGACCGGCAGCTTCAACAACCTTGGTCCATTTGTCCACTTCCGAGGCGATGAATGCTTTGGAATCCGCCGGGTTCATGCCCTCGACCAGGAATCCGCGCTGTGCGAAGACTTCCTTCAGGGCGTCGGTTTCCAGTGCGGCAGAGACAGCCGTATAGAGTTTGTCCAGAACAGCCGTTGGTGTACCGGCAGGCGCAAAGACGCCCTGCCATGAGAAGGCTGCAAAACCGTCAATACCGGCTTCGGCAATGGTCGGTACGCCCTTCAGCAGGAAATGTTCCTTTGTTCCTGTGACGGCCAATGGACGCAGGTCACCGGATTTGACGTATTCCGAGGTGACGAGGATGTCGCCGAACATGGCGTTGATCTGTCCACCCAGAAGGTCCTGAAGTGCCGCAGCGCTGCCTTTGTAGGGAACGTGCAGCAGTTTGGTGCCCGATTCCAGACCGAACAATTCGCCAGTCATATGCATCGAGGTGCCGACACCTGGCGTACCATGGGTAAAGTATTCGGGGTTTGCCTTCGCATAAGCGATGACATCCTGAACCGACTTGAAATCACTGTCTTCGCGGACAACCAGAACGAGGGGTGAGCTGATGACGATGCTGACCGGGTCAAAATCGGTCACCGGGCTGTAAGGCAGATCGTCGCGCAAGGCCGCGCTGATGGCGTTGGATCCGGTAACACCCATCAACAGCGTGTAGCCGTCGGGATCAGATTTGGCGACATAATTGGCACCCACGGTTCCGCCGGCACCGCCGCGGTTTTCCACCACGACCGGCTGGCCGAGAGAGGAGGACAGCGCTTCGCCGATCTTGCGTGCGAGCAGATCAGTCGAGCCACCGGGTGGAAAAGGCACCACGATGGTGATGGGCTTGTCAGGGTAGCTGTCTGCAGCGACTGCATTTGCAGGCGAGGCAAACATGGAAGCAGCCCCAATGGCCAGAGCCAGACCGGCGGAAACCAGCCCTTTTGAGAAGATTTTTTTCATGATTTACGTTCCCTTTTGGTTGCGTTCGACACGTATCCAACGTTCACGTTTTGACGTTGATTTGCGACGGTGGCTGAGCAGGTCATGACCCGACCCAGGATTTGAACCGATCCGGTCGGAACGGTTTCAGATTGATCTCCGGTTCGCGCCCGGAGACCAGATTTGCAATTTCACGTCCGGTGGTAGCGCCGCCACACATACCGACATGCCCGTGACCAAAACCAAACCAGGCATTTTCAGCCCGTGGCGCCGCGCCGATGACGGGCATGCTGTCCGGCAGACAGGGGCGATGGCCCATCCACATGGTGTGCCCCTCCGTGGTCAGGCGGGGGAAAATCTCGTTGCCCTTGGACAACAGCGCCTCGGCGCGCGCATAATTGGGTGCCGCCTTCAATCCCGCCAATTCGACCGTTCCAGCAAGGCGCAATCCCATGCGCATCGGATTGATCATGATATTCTGTTCTACAGCCATGATGTTGCGCGTCAACGACACGGTGGGATTGGGCAATGTCACATGATAGCCGCGCTGGGTTTCGAGTGGCACCTTGGAGCCCAGTTGCGCTGCCAGAACAGCCGACCAGGCGCCTGCAGCCACGACCACACCGTCCACTTCGAGCGGTTCTCCGTCGGCCAGCAGTACTTCTTTAACCAGGCCGTCACGCTGGTTGAACCCCGTGACACGGGTTTTCAGATGGTTCGCACCATCACGTATGGCCTGCGCATAGATGGCTTTGACCAGAGCGGACGGGTCCGTGGTTGCACCGTTTTCAGGGGCGTATTGCCCAAAGGCAAAGCTTCCCCTCAGGTCGGGCTCTAGGTCAAACAGCGCATCGCTGTCGAGTTCATGCATCGTGACGCCCAGGCTGCGGCGCAAATCTGTGCCCCATTTCCACCTTTGGGCAGATTCCCGCGATGAATAGACATAAAGACAGCCCTCGCGCTGGATCAGGGAGCCGGCACCATGACCGGCGCGCTGCACCAGGGGTGTATAGGAATCAAAGACGGGATCAAGCAATCCGCGAATGGCGGTGGCGATGCGCGTTACCTCCTTTTCG
>TARA_R110001599_G_scaffold145336_2_pt1 | contig 39245 bp, 19 predicted proteins | sample TARA_R110001599 | Tara Oceans TARA_R110001599 (sample SAMEA4398360) | marine metagenome | biome: Polar Biome; feature: [MES] marine water layer (ENVO:01000295) within the mesopelagic zone...; material: water (ENVO:00002006), including particulate matter (ENVO:01000060) such... | reverse complement strand
GCGGTAAGGGCCAACATTACTGTTTATGCTGAAGATAATATTAAGTATTTGGCTCAACCAGTTTTCATTATTCAAAACGGACAAGTTGGGAAGCAGCCGGATGTAATTAAGGAGATCGCTTCAAAGATTTCAGTAGAGAGTATTAATCCTGATACGGGTTCTGTGACCTTAGGCTTAACCACCACCCAAAAGGATTTCATTATTATGAAAGCCCTTGAAAAGCCACATATCAATATACTTTGGATAGGTACATTGGTGATGATTGCTGGCTTTATTATAGCCGTTAGAAGACGCTATATCGAGTTCATGCAAATGAGAGACAAAGGGATTGAGTAAAACCACGATACATTAGCATTTTAAAACCTCTCCTCTAATGAAAGGTTTTAAAATGTTGAAAAATGCCTAATTTGAATTCACTAAAATTTTAGGCTATGAATTCACGCAGGTCATTTATCCAAAAATCCTTTTTAACCGCAGGAAGTCTTTCTCTTTCCTCATTTTTTAACAAATCCGTTACCGAAGATGTAAGTCAGGCAATGGTGGAAATAAATCAGCTTTCTCCAGAGGCAGCAGCCCAAGACGAGGAACTCTGGACAAGGATTCAGCAGGCCTATACCACTTCCCCCAATATTATTAATCTTAATAATGGCGGAGTAAGCCCCCAGCCAAAAGTGGTGCAAGATGCTGTTATTCGTTATTACCAATATGCCAACGAGGCACCCTCTTATTACATGTGGAGAATTCTTGATCAGGGCCGTGAACCCGTTAGGGATAAACTGGCAGCACTTGCGGGGTGTTCTCCAGATGAAATAGCCATCAACAGAAATACCACCGAAGCCATCAATACAGTAATATTTGGAATGAACTTGAAAAAGGGAGACGAAGTAATTCTGACCAAATATGATTACCCAAACATGATGAATGCTTGGAGGCAGCGCGAAAAACGCGATGGAATAAAATTGGTTTGGCTGGATTTAGATTTACCCAATGAAAACGATGATGTCATTGTAAAGCAGTTTACCGATGCGGTAACGCCACGAACACGTGTTTTTCATATCACCCATATGATCAACTGGACTGGCCAAATTATGCCCGCTAAGAAGCTTTGTGCCGAAGCCCGAAAAAGAGGAATTGACTCTGTGGTAGACGGAGCTCACACTTTCGCTCATTTAGATTTTAAAATTTCAGATCTGGGCTGCGATTATTTTGGAACCAGCCTTCATAAATGGCTTTGTGCGCCCTTCGGAACAGGAATGCTATACATTAGAAAGGAAAAGATAAAAGACATTTGGCCACTTTTGGCTTCGCCCGAAGACCAAGAAACCAACATTCGAAAGTTCGAAAATATTGGTACCCGATCATTTGCTACAGAACAAGCCATTGGTGGGGCGCTCAACTTTCATAATGCAATTGGTCAAGAACGAAAAGGAGCCAGGTTAGAATACTTGAAGCAATATTGGGCCAAGGAGGTGATTCAGCATAAAAACATCATTCCATACACTTCGCTAAAACCAGAATTTAGTAGAGCCCTCTGTAACTTTGGAGTGGCCGGAATGACAGCAGGAGAAGTACACAACAGGCTTTTTAACGAATACAAAATACATACTAGCCCTGTGCAATGGGAAAAGGTAAACGGCCCTAGAATCACCCCACATGTGTACACTACAAAGTATGATTTAGATCGTTTGGTAGAAGCCATGCTTAAAATTGCTGAGACACCTAAGTAAACATATTACAGACAAGAACAGCACTTTCAATATCAACCATACCATTCGTTTTTCTAACTTCGAACCATGAGTTATCAAATTGGCATTATAGGCACAGGAAATGTTGCATGGCACTTGGCCAGAGCGTTTGAAAATGCTGGACATGTAATTACTGATATCTATAATAGAGATATCAGCAAAGCCAAACACTTTGCATTGGACTTCTTTAATGCTCAACCCACTAATAAGCTCAATTTTGATAACAGCAGTGCTCAGATATTTATTTTGGCCGTTTCGGATGATGCTATTGCTGAAATCGCCCCTGAAATTACACTACCTGAAAATGCCATTTTAGCACATACCTCAGGATCCGTAGCAATGAGTGTATTGGGTTATGCACCAACTGAAAACCAAGGGGTATTTTATCCACTGCAAACCTTTAGCAAAGGCAAGGCCGTGGACTTCGCAGAAATTCCAATCGGGATTGAGGCAGAAAATAAAATAACTGAAAATGCCTTGAACAGTTTGGCCAAAAGCATTAGCAACAAAGTACAGTTAATGGATAGCCGAGATAGAAGAACGATTCACTTGGCGGCTGTTTTTGCCTGTAACTTCACAAATCATCTGTTTACGATTTCAAAAGGTATTCTGGAAAACAGAAATCTAGATTTTGGTTTACTTGAACCCTTAATCATTGAAACACTCAATAAATCGCTTGAAATAGGCCCTAATAATGCTCAAACTGGCCCAGCCAAAAGAGGCGATTTCGAAACCTTAGATAACCACTTCCAAACCCTATCGAGCAATCCTGAGATTGCAGAGATCTACAGGTCTATCTCCCAAAATATTATTGATTTTTACTCTGAGGAATAAATTTTCGCTAGCGTACCAATATTTTGATTGTGACAACTTTTCTATCGCGGTCAATGATTCTGATCAAGTTTAAGCCTTTTGGTAATCCTTTAGACTCAAGCTCCAAATAATCAGAGGTAGCCTTAATTTCAAAGTTGGAAGTACTGACTACCACACCACTTGATGTTACTACTTGCAGCTCAATATCCTGATCTTCGGCTACCTTATAAGCAAGTTTGAATTTCTCGCCTAAAACAACTGGATTAGGGAAGACACTGAATTCATTATTGATTTCCAATTGAGCCTTGGTAAGCAACACCCTTTTCACTTCTGAGTAATCAAATTCGCCATTAAAGTCTGTTTGCTTTAAGCGGTAATAAGAAGTTCCAGTTAATGGTTCAGAGTCGCTATATGTATAGTTCAATATTTCGTCACTATTTCCCGCGCCATTAAGCACTCCTATTGCAGTGAAATCTTTTCCATTGGCACTTCTCTCCACTGTATAATAAGCGTTCCCTACCTCACTTGCTGTTGTCCATTTTAATTGAACCGATTTGTTATTAATATTCTTAGCATCAAATGAAATTAAGGTAATCGGTAAAGCATATTTTTCAGTTGAGCCTAAAGTGAAGAATTGGGTATCGGTCAAGTCAACCCTAAAGGTTACGGTTTTCTTTACCGCATCAATAGAGGTTGGTGCTTGTAGAGTTACTCCAGAAGTAAAGTCTCCGTCTGCATCTAGCATTAGTCTTACTAGGTTAAGGTTGTTTGTTCCCACGCCAGAAGGTCCATCAAGCGAGAATAGATTAAAAGTCAAATCCACTTGCCCAACTGTTCCTGTTTCCTGAAGGTACCACTCTCTAAACAATCTGCTCTTTACTTGGGAAGTGTTAAACTCAATATTCCCATCATCTTTAGTGCCGGTCAATGGCTTGTTTTCACTTCCCCACACCGAGAACGAATCATCAACACCTATTGGACTAACTGTCGCCATTTTCACAATAGTACCTGTGTTTGAGCTCTTAGATGTTTCTTGAAGGAAACAAGAGTCATCATCTCTTGCTAAACCAGAGATATTGTAGTTATAAGTTGGTTGTTCTGTCCAATCCCATGTTACTCCACCATCAGAAGCTAAATAGTCTTTTTCACCCGTACCACCAGCTCTAGTGATACCATACTTCAAAGCAAGGTATGAGTCTACTCGAATACGTTCATTAGCTGTCAAGACTCTAGAATAAGTTATTGCCTCAGCTATATCACCCTGAAACTGTGAGTTTACGGTATAATCATCATTATTACCTACTCCCATAGCTGTACCCCCATTTAACGAAACATTGTCTGAAGTTCCAGAGCCTACATTGGCCGCATCTACATACAGCTGCACAGCCCCAGAAGCAGCCTTCACACGTGTTCCCATGGCAATATGAGGCGTGCCATTATTGTAAGTACTTGTGCTGTTGGCATCACGTCCAGAGCTATTACTCGCATTAAAGTGAACAAATCCATTACCTAAGCCTAAGCCATAATCAGCAGTATTAGCCGTCTTACCAGAGCTAATCAGAACTGGGGAATTTTCAAAATCTGTTGTGCTTCCCCCAGTTTGTGTAGTGGAAAAAACTGTAGCTAAGGTCATGTCGTCACTCACAACATTACCGTTGTTAGTTGATATGTATGCAAGGTCAGAAGTACCAGGGTCAGAAAAACGAACAATTGGGTTGAAATTAAAAGTTGATGTTCTAAGCTTTGGCTTTACCGGGGATACTCCAAGTGCTTCTAATGTTCCATCATTGCTAGCTGTACTCTTATCCGTCCATGTATTGACAATAGCATCATTGGTTATTGCATCTGGTCCATTATTCGCTTTCAGCCACATGACCAAACCAGTAGTTACTCCACCAGGACCACAAAGATCTATGGCTGTACCCAATGTAAAGTAATCCCCGTCTGCAAAATCAACATTCTCAAAAGTCAATACATTTCCGTTGAAAGTACCTCCACCCACTGTAGTGCCCGAAGCCATTGTTGAGCTACCAGACCTGATCAATTTAAAGTCCGCTGCAATAGCAGAATAACCCAAACCAGTTAAATCAAAAGATACTGTTGTGTTGCCCACTGTCCCGGTTTCATCCACTCTCCAAACTCTTCTCATTCGTTCAGTAACTCCTGTAGGAACATCTGGAGAACCTCCGTCATTTGCAGCGTTTACAGCATTTGACTGTTCTTTATCTGCCGTATCATTACCCCAAACCATAAATGATTCATCTGCTGTGAAACTATTAAGGTTCGATTTATTATCTGCGGCAATTCCGCCTAAACCAATGGTGACTATGGCTCCATCATTCACACTTTTAGATTGCTTCTGTTCAAAACAAGAGTCGTCATCTCGGCCAATACCCGCTATGTCGTTTTTATAAGATGAGTTGTCTGTAGCATTCCAAATCACTGAACTAGAAGAATTTAAATAATTCTGTGCCGTACCTTGGTCTAAGGTTATACCGTATTTAATGGCCAAATAGCTCTGAATTCTAATGTGCTCGTTGGTGTCATCAGGGCGCACAGAGTAGGAGATAAGTTCTGCGATTTGTCCATCGTAAAAAGCATTTGCCCCCAAGCTATTTGTTGCAAAATTACCGAGATTATAATATACGTTAGATGACGTTAGAAATGAACCTTGAGTAAAGTCGTCCAATTCAGCTCCGTTAATATAAATATCTGTTCCTGTAGCCCCAGCATTGTCTCTTACCCCCATAAGAAAATTGATCCCAGGATCAACAGAGGTTGACCCATATGAAGCAACTTTTACCATGGATCTCCATGTTGTTCCGGTTCCCATTAAATGGGTAAATAGTTCGTTGGATGTACTGCCTGACATATTTCCTATTCCAAAACCCCCAAGGTTTGCTGAGGCTGGTGATTCTGCTTCAAATCCAACTATAACATCAGCTGTGGTTGGAGAGAATTTTTGCACATCGGGGTTGAAAACAAAATAATATGCGATTGAGTTAAACCCAGCGGTGCCACCTAGCCTCTCGGAATTACCTTCATCAAAATTTAAGGCAGGGTTAAAGTTTATGGAGTTAGCTACATAGTTAGGATAATTTGAACCTCCCGTGGCATCATTTCCTCCAGAGAAATCACCCCAAGAAGTAACGTCTGCACCGTTAACCGTTGAGTTTGGCCCGTTATCGGCCCTGAGCCATAAGGTCAAATTCGTAGTTACATTCCCTGGTCCGCAGCTAATAAATCCTGTACCCAATGTAAAATACTCCCCATTTTCAAAGTCGACTCCCGAAAAAGTGATTGTACTGCCACTTAAGGTACCACCCGTTATAATCTGAGAAGATGTGAATACACCTCCCGATGAGTTACCTGCAATCAGCAAACTATAGTCTGATTCGCTAGGTGTACCCCCACTAAACGTAAAACCTGAGATATCAAAAGACACACTGTTATTTCCTGTCTCCCCCGTTTCGCCCACTCTCCAAACACGTTCCACTCTTTTTGTAATTAAAGGTGGAATATCCGTGGTTTCATCATCATCTTTATCTCCACTATCATTCCCCCAGATCAACCATGAGTTGTTGTCAGGAAATGATCCACCGTGATCCATAGTAACTACAGAGCCTGTGTTTTCACTCTTTGATTTTACCTGCTCAAATTCTGAACTATCGTCTCTTGCTATTCCTGCTATGTCCTTATTGTACTCTAAATAACCACCAATTGCGGCACTGTTAGTGGTATTGAAGGTTATGGCCCCTTGTGAGTTGACATAATTGATTGGGGTAGACTGGTTGAGTGTAATACCATACTTTATGGCCAAATAACTCTCAATTCTATTGCGCTGGGTTAGGAGAAAAGAGCCTGGCTCATTACAATAAATGAGCTCTGATATTTCACCATAATAAGAGTTAGCGCTACTGTTACTTCCATCATCATACCTTGAGGCACCGTCTGAAGCACCGAATTCAATTCCATCAGTATCGCTATAGAGCAGTCCAACACTATTCAGGGTTCCAAAACTTTGACCATTGAGGTAGCCCTTAACAGTACCCGATGAAGATGTGTTTCCGCTAAATTCCAGTGTAACAATATATTCAGTATTGGTAGTTAAGGCAGTACTTATTGTGGATACATTGGTTCCGTTATTCCAAGGAGACCCGCTGCCGTCACTTGCCCTGTTCCAAGAAGAAAGGTGCAGACTGCCGTTTCGTAAATAAACCGTTATTCCTCTTGTGTCTCCTCCTTGCTCATATAATACTTGTCTTGTATTAATGTCGGAAGTACTGGTTCTAAAAGCCAAATTCACCCCTTTTCGAGTGTATGGCCCGCCAGTGTTAAACGCTAAATTATTGGCAATAGTAAGGCTTGTGCTTCCCGAAGTAAAATCAACTGTGGGGTTAAAATTGATATTGCTTGTTGTACTTCTGTAAGTAGGCGCTGCAACCCCAGTGGTTGCATCGTTATTACCAACCCATTGGTCTTGCCAGTCAGTTACTGTACTCCCTTCTGTTGCTGTAGTTACTCCTACATTTGCTTTTAACCAGGTGGTCAAAGCCGCCTTATAGCCTCCAGGCCCTGACCCAGGTGTTAAGCAGTTATCGGCAGAAACCCCAGCGGATAAACCAGCAACCAGATCAAGTCCAGAGTCACTGGATTTGGTATCGGTAGGAAAAGTAAAAATATCAGTTAACGTATGACTTGTTGCATTGGTATCAAACGCAAAAATGGAAAAGCCGTAGACCACCGTATTTGATGCAATCCCCAACTCGCTGAATGAAACAGCCACTCCTTGTAAACTTTGGGCACTCTGCCCAAAAAAGGTTCCAATGTTGATAATAGGTGTTGGGTCTACTCCTGTATCTTGTCTTCTTAAAATAAGGAAGTTATCAAATGAGCGCCCTCCTCCTGTACCAGCGTTTGTTGGGTCAGGCCAATCTGAGTCTTCAATATCAACCATCGATCCGTATGAAGCTGGGTCGCCATTAACATCTAACGACAATATGGCCGCAATCTTTATTTCGTCATTTCCTCCCCTTTCAATAATTGGAAAAACAGCACTATCTGGCTCACAAGTTACCAAACCAGTGTACCAAATAACGTCTAATCGTTCTACTTGAGCTTGAATAGTGTTCAGCCCCTCATCATCTTCATTCACCATGATGTTATCATAGCCAGCATTTAAAATACCCGACTGATAAAGAGCATCCGCATCCGTAACCTCATCCGCATCTAATTCCAATTCTCCTGGTGTAAGTGGACTAAAAGTTGGGTCAACAATGCTACCTAAGGTATACCATACATTAATATATGCTTGACTATCCGTCCTTCGTATAATTAAAGTATCTGGTAGAACAAAGTTATTGTAAAGTTTACCACCAACTGTGTAGGATTTAATTTTCAGGTTATCACCAGTTCCGTAATACAAGTCATAGGGTAAACTCGGCTCAATATCATTAATGGCATCACTAGGGGAAGTTACTGATACAGTTGAAGTTACAGAAGTAGGGAGTGGGTCTACATAGTTAATCACAGTAATGTGAGACTGCCCAACCAAAGTCGTATTTAAACAACTAAGGAACAGTAGCACTGCAATTATTTTTCCAAAAAAAGTACCCGATTGGTATATGTACTTCACCTTCTTTTCTATTTTAAAACTTACGGTCACAGCATCTAGCCTATGACATTTAAAAATGTTTAAATACTCTCTTGAGCATTTTTAATTCATAAAGGACGTGGTTAAGAAAATAGTGGGCTGAGGAATACTAATGATGCAAAGGTGGTAGCTTTGCGCTGAATCATAGGTGAAAGGGAGACAAATGTATATTATTAATTTGTCAATCAAAAATAATTTTATGCTTCTTGAATACAGTAATTAACGATTGGCCACAAATTGGACTTTCGGATATATATATTTGATTTTGGGAAAAACTAAAGAATCATGGTGGTAAGAAAAGCTATAGAATCAGAATTTTAGCATTTCCAAAAACCAAACCATCATTTATAAAATGAACAATATAAATTCCTTGAGGTAATAACTTAGTATTAATCTTAATTGTCTTCTCATTCCCAATATTCACTTCTTCAAAAAACAATTTCCCTTGAGAATTAAATATTCTATAGCTGTCTATCTTAAAAATCTCATCCTGTAGAGCTACAGTAATATCTGAACCTGACCTGACAGGGTTAGGGTAAACCTTAATTGAATAACCTGTTTGGTCGAACAAGACAATTACTCTTACGATTTCAGAGAATTTAGCTACTCCGTTAAAGTCGGTTTGTTTAAGTCTGTAAAACGAAACCCCTTCCAATGGACTCTGATCTGTGTAAGTATAAGAAGTAGTGCTTTCTGTAGTTCCAGCACCATTTACATTCGCTACTACTTCAAAATCAGAACCATTTCCACTTCTTTCAATGGAATAAAAAGCGTTATTGGTTTCGTCTGAGGTTTCCCATTTCAGCTTAACTGTCGCGTCCTCCAGACTCTCAGCCTTAAAGGATATTAAAGTAACAGGCAGGGCACCCTCCTCTTCTGAGCCTAATGTGAAATACTGACCAGTACCAAAATTTACTGTGAAGGTGACCGTATTATCTATCGCATTGGTTGAACTTGGTTCAATAAGCGTTGCACCAGTATTAAAATTTCCATCGTTATCTACTAGAAGGCGTAACTGGGTCAAGTTGTTTGCCCCAACTACATCGCCAGGCCCTGTAATTGTGCTCAAATCAAAAGTTAACATCACTTCCCCCACAGTACCTGTTTCTTGCACCCTCCATTCACGGTTCAGCCTACTGTTGATTGTCGCTGGTTTTTCTCTATTGGTTTCGTCTTCAATCGCTGCATTATCATTACCCCAAATGATGAATGAGTCGTCATCTGGAAGCGACCCCACCGACATAGTGACTAAAGCATCATCATTTTCACTTTTGGAGCTCAGCTGACTAAAACAAGAGATATCATCTCTTCCAATGCCTGCAATATCATTATGGTAGGTTGTGCCTTGATTATCGTAATCCCAAATAATTCCTCCATCCCCAGCCAGGTAATCTTGTTCTGCAGCTGGCAGTGAAGCAACTGTACGTGTAATCCCATACTTAATGGCCAAGTAAGTTTCCACTCTCGTTCGTTCCTCACCAGTTAGCGTGGAAGAAAAGACAATGGCTTCAGCAATATCTCCTTGAAATTGCGCTTCATTATCTGGCGTAGAATGATTGCCTATGGCCCAAGTGTCTGGTCCCGTTAAAGCTGTATTGTCTGATGTGGCAGAAGCAACATTAGCTGAATTAACGTAGAGTTCTAGATCGAATGGAGAATCAACATCTCTCGTAGCCGAAGCTATGTATGGCTCAAAATTATTACTGGTGCTAGCGTCTCGTGCATTTAAGGTAGAATTGTTGGAAGCATTTACATGAACGCGCCCAGCCGTCATGCCAAGTCCGTAGTCATCAGTACCTCCTGAGTTGGCACCGATTAAGGATGGTGTATCTTGAAAATTAGTAGTCGACCCTTGATTCTGAGTGGTTTTATAAACAGCTATCATTGACAAATCACCCGAAGTGGTGTTTGTCGCAGCTGCTGTTTCCATCCATGCGCTGTTGGTGGTATTGGTGTCGTTGAAACGAATTACTGGGTTACCATTAATCTCGTTAGACTCATAAGTAGGCTCCACAATAGCACCTCCACCAAAATTAGTTTCGGAAGCATCGTTTCCATTAATACTCTGATCATCCCAAGTCGCCAAGTCTGTACCATCGGTAGTAGTACTTGTTCCTACATCTGCCCTTAACCATAATTCTAAATTCGTATTTACACCTCCAGGGCCACAGCTTTCATTTTCAGTGGCTAGTGTAAAATACTGACCATCAGTAAGGTCTACCCCAGGAAAAGACAGTACGCTTCCGTTAAAAGTGCCCCCAGTAATTAACGTTCCGCTGGCCATCGTTGGGCTGTTGGAAACTATCATCGAAAAATTATCTGCTACGGAAGTGTAACCCAAACCAGTAAGATCGAACTGAATTTCAGTCGCCCCAACTGTTCCCGTATCTTCTACACGCCACACACGCTCCATTCTTTGGGCAATAGTAGAGGGCAGATCTGGTGTTCCTCCATCAGAAGAGTTTATAGCATTCGCTTCTAGCGTGGAGGCATCATCGTTGCCCCATAATAAGAAGCGCTGATTTCCTCCAAAGAAATTTGAGTTTGAAGCATTATTGGTTTCCACGCTCCCTAAGCCCATCGTGATGATGTCATCGTCATTACCACTGGTTGATTGCTTTTGATTTAGACAAGCAGCATCATCTCTTCCAATTCCAGCAATATCATTATGATAGGCGCTATTACTGTTAGATTCATCCCAAATAATGGTGGTCCCATCAGAAGCAACGTAATCTCCCTCAGCTACACTTCCAGAAATCGTTTCGTTTAAAGTGGCATCACCATCATTATCTTGAGGCAGGCTTAGTCCATATTTAACCCCTAAGTAAGAGTATACTTGGAGCTTCTGGAGGTCAGTAATGTCATTATCGAAAACAATTACCTCGCTGATTCTTCCATTATAATTCCCTAACGATTCAACATCTCCTATAAAGTTGGTTTTAGTACCACTTATGTCTACAATTTCCGCTTCGGTTATTCTTCCAAAACCACCATTTCTAATTTCCTCTAAATCACGGTTGTTCCCAGAATATCTTCCTGAGATTAGGAAAGGGGTTAATGCAGGGGTATCAAAGGCATCGCGCCCAGTTAAATTAAGGTCATTTGCCCAATGTGCAACAGTGAGTTCAGTATTGTTATTTCTATAACCAAAATGTAAATCCTCGTTGCCAGTCCCTCCTTCAGAACCAATAACAAAATTCCATTCAGGGCCATCTTCTCTAATTCCTACAGCAATCAAAGTATAATCTCCTGCGTTCGTTCCTCCAGATTTAATTTCTGATAAGTTGCCCAAACTTAAACGATCATCCGTTCCATCAAATGCTATTGTAGGCAAGAAGTTAATATTGTCTGTGGTGTTATTTCTATACAACGGAGGAGTTCCATCTGTTACGGCATCATTGGCGTCTAGCGATTGATCACTCCATGTGATTAAATTTGTATTATCTGTCGTGGTTGATGTACCTGCATCGGCCTTTAGCCAAACTGTAAGATCGGTGGTCACGCCACCTGGGCCACAGTTATCTAGTGCAACACCTAAAGTGAAATATTCTCCATCTGCCAAATCAATCCCACTAAAGCTAAGTACCGATCCGTTGAAAGTACCGCCCGTAAAGGTGTTACCATTTTCTAATGAGGTATTATCTCCACCACCAGCAATGATCAGTTGATATTCACCTGCATCCGTACTATACCCTGTCAAACCTGTGAGATCGAAAGAGATTTCTGTGGCTCCCACCGTTCCCGTTTCTTGCGCCCTCCAAACACGGAGCATTCTTTCTGTTACTGTGCCTGGTGTTCCCGCTGTGGTGATATTAGCAAAAGTAGTGCTGGCCCCATCTGTTGCCCAAGTTAAGAATGAGTTGTCTGCGACAAAGCTATTTGCATTATCTGCATTTGTAGCCTCTATACCCCCTAAGCCCATGGCTAAAATGGCATCTGAATTTACACTGCTCGACTGCTTCTGGTCAAGGCAAGTGTCATCATCTCTACCTATTCCTGCTACGTTTGAAACAAATCCCGTATCATCATTATAGGCCCAAGTAATAGTAGAGCCATTGGACGCCACATAATCTCCTTCACGGACAGCTCCTGAAATCACTTCATTTGCAGTACCATCAGCATCATTATTTTCAGTTAAGGTGCTGCCGTATTTTAAAGCTAAATAACTACGGACCTGTTGTGCCTGTAAATCAGTGATCTCAGCATTGTAAACAATTACCTCGTTCATATCTCCAAAGAACCTCCGCCCATTATTACTGTCCAAACTATTATTCTCTGACTGTCTACCAATGGACACTGGCCCAGCATTCCCCTGATGGGTCGGATCTTCATCTATATTGGCGTCATCAAGCTGGAAGCTGATAGTTGCGGTATTAATTATCTCACCGTCTAGTATAAAATTCTCTACATCGCTAGCTCCTGCACTAATATCATAATCTGCCTCTACGGTAAAAGAAGCACCTGCCGGAGAAACATTGAAATTACTGTTACTGCCTGGTGATTGAATGGTACCTCTTTGATCACTCGATCCAAAACCTACATTTCTGGCAGTTCGGTTACCAAAGCTATAAATCATCTTTTGCTGACGCGTGTTATTTGTTGTACCCACATCAATAGGTTCAATCGTACTAAAAACGTGTAGCCCTCCATCGGCATCATCTGCAAAAATATAATTGCTACCTAAGTTGAAGCCTATGGCATTTGATCCAGCATCATTCGGAAAATTAAGTCCTGGATTGAAGTTCACTGAATTTTCTACCCAACTCGGTGCGCGATTAGTTCCAATGGTTGCATCGAAACTGTTTCTTCCTTGATCGGCCCAAGTGTCAACGGTCTGTCCATTTGTTGCTAATGTTGTTCCCGTGTTAAAAGTTTCGGCATCGGCTTTCAGCCAAAGCGCCAAGCCATCAGGAACATTACCAGGTGTACAAATAAAGTATTGAGTGGCAAGGGTAAAATACTGCCCGTCAGCCAAGTTAATGTTTGGGAAAGTAATTACATCACCACTGAAAGTACCACCACCTACAACTGTTCCGCTTGAAAAATCACCTAAAGAAGAAACGCCTCCAATTAACAAAGCGAAATCATTCGGGTCTGTGCCTAAGCCTAAACTTGTAAGGTCAAATGAAATATCCGTTTGACCCATTTCATTTTCTTCGGCTACACGCCAAACTCTTTCGAGTCTTTCAAAAATAACGTCTGGCACTTCGGTTCTTACCGTGGTTAATGCTCCTTCATCATTTCCCCAGATTAGGAAGGTTCCATCCGTTCCAATTTCAGTTCGGGCCATGGTCACTAAGCTGCCTGAATTCTCACTTTTAGACTGCCTTTGCTCAAATTCCGAAGCATCATCACGACCGATACCCGCGATGTCTGCATTATATTCTAAATAGCCTCCAATTGTACGACTGTTAGCTGTGTTGAAAATTATGCTCCCATCAGAATTGACATAACTCAGTGCGGTGGATTGATCCAATGTTATTCCATACTTTATGGCCAAATAGCTTTCAATTCTATTTCTCTGGGCAAAGCTGAAAGCTCCCGGCTCGTTGCAGTACACAAGCTCAGCAATACTTCCATAGAATGAGGCTGCAGCAGTAGTTCCATCATCGTATCTCGACTGACCATTCGTATCTCCTAATCCAATGCCATTGGTGTCTGAAAAAAGCAAGCCAACATTCGAGATAGTCCCAAAACTTTGCCCGTTTAAGTAGGCCACTACGTCTCCCGTTTCGGAAGCATTGCCATCAAATTCAAGGGTTATTATATATTCCGTATCCGTGGTCACGTCTCTTGCTCCAGTAAGCGCACTGGTATTAACAGAGTTAAAGCCCCAAGGAGAACCTGCTCCATCGTTGGTTACATTCCAAGCACCAATGTAAATCTCATTGTTCCGAACATAAACATTAAGCCCCCTGTCATTACTGCCTTGCTCATATATCTGCTGTTTGGTGGAAATGTCATTGCCTGTTCTGAAAGCCAATGTAATTCCCTTTTTTTCGTAAGAAGTGGCGGTGTTGAAGTCAGAGTTATTGGCAATCAAAAGGCCTCTTTCAGAAGCGTCTAGAAAATCAACAGTTGGGTTAAAGTTAATGTCATCTGCCTCTGAAGCTGTTCCATCTCTATAAGTAGGTGCGGTAGTTAGTGTAGTGGCGTCATGGTTACCTAGCCACTGATCTTGCCAATCTGTTACAGTGGAGCCATCGGTAGCTGTAGTTACTCCTACATTTGCCTTAAGCCAAGTATTCAGCGCAGCTTTATAACCCCCTGGGCCAGTAGCCGTTGTTAAATTATCGTCACTAGCCACTGCGGTAGAGATTCCTGCAATCAAATCTAGCCCTGAATTTGAATTGGTATCCGTTGGGAACTCCGAAATATTGGTAATGTCAATTGTGGTTTCATCCACATCATCTGCAAAAATGGAATAACCATACACTATATCATTTGAAGTAATCCCAAAGTCAGAAAAGGATATGGCACTTCCGTAAATATTCTGCGTACCCAATACTTGTACTGGCAATGGGTCGGAAGTAGCGGTTTGCCTTCTAAACACCACCGAGACATGAGAAATGCCTGAGTTTCCCCATTCAGAAGTTCCATTATTGTTCACTTGAACGACTGTTGGGTAATAGTCATTAGGGTCTCCATTGGAGTCTAAGCCTCTTATGGCCGCGACTTTGATATCATCATTCCCTCCACGTTCAACCACAGGAAAAACCGCGTTATCCGGGGTGGCAGTTAGTACTCCACTATAGTAGATTACATCCACTCTTTCCACATTGGCGAAATTTGTAGCGTTGTTTACGAGAATATTGTCGTACCCAGCATTAATTAACCCACTCTGATAAAGGGCATCCTCATTTTCTTGCTGCTCTGGTTGGATATTTACTGTATTGCCCGCAGTACTCTCCTCTTCATAAAAAATAATAAGCTGTCTACCCGCATCTGTTCTTTGAATTATAAGTGTATCTGGTAAGATAAACCTGTCGTAGACCGTTACTCCAACGGTATACGAGGTTGGGAAAAGGTTTCTATTTTGACCGTAATTGACAGTATAAGATGTGCTTGGTGTAATTCCTCCACTGGCATCACTAGGAGAAGTAGCCGTATAGGATGAGGTTGTTAATCCAACAGTAACAGAGTTAGTGGTAATAGAAGTAATGGGGGTTTGCCCATAAACCGACTGGATAGAATATACCAGTACTACGAATAAAATTAACGAAGACAGTGTCTTCCTAATGAGTCTCATAAAATGCCTAGGCGAAAGTATCTAACCAAAACTTGATTAGAAGTCTTTAAAAGTGCAGCATTTAAGCCTGAACACCAAGCAATTAGAGATAATATTATATTTTTAAACGGAATAAATTCTTACAATCCCGAGAAGTGACATCCATTCTTTAATAGATGAAGTTTCCGAACTTAGAATATATGGTGAGTTTCTTCGTTTCTGAAGCTTCTACCCTGCCTACAATTTGGGCATCAATGTTAAAATGCTTTGAAATAGAGATGATTTCTTCGGCAAACTCTTCATCAATATAAACCTCCATTCTGTGGCCCATATTGAAAACCTTGTACATTTCTTTCCAGCTTGTTGCGCTTTCTTCCTGAATCATTTTGAACAAAGGAGGAAGCTCGAAAAGGTTATCTTTCACAATATGCACACCGTTAACAAAGTGTAGCACTTTGGTTTGTGCTCCTCCGCTACAATGAATCAATCCACCAATTTGATTCCTGAATTTCTTAAGAATCTCCACCATAACTGGAGCATAAGTTCTAGTGGGTGATAAAACTAGTTTACCAGCATTCAATGGACTCCCCTCCACAGGGTCAGTCAATTGATATTTACCTGAATACACCAAGTCAGATGGCACAGCGTGGTCATAGCTTTCCGGGAATTTGGTCGCCAAATCTTTATGGAATACATCGTGACGAGCAGAGGTGAGGCCATTCGAGCCCATTCCACCATTGTACTCATTTTCGTAGGTCGCCTGGCCATGTGAAGCCAAACCAACAATAACCTGACCCGGCTTAATTTTTTCATTGGTCACCACATCTTCCCTTTTCATTCTGGCAATTACTGTGCTGTCCACTACAACGGTTCTTACCAAGTCTCCTAAGTCTGCCGTTTCGCCTCCTGTGCTGATTATGTTCATGCCATTATCTCTCAGCATCTGAAGCACTTCTTCGGTACCATTAATCAGCTCAGCAATCACTTCACCTGGGATCAGGTTTTTATTTCTACCAATGGTTGAAGAAAGAAGAATGTTATCAGTGGCACCAACACAAAGCAAATCATCAATATTCATAATGATCGCATCTTGAGCTATGCCACGCCAAACCGAAAGATCACCAGTTTCTTTCCAATACATATAAGCCAAAGCGGACTTGGTGCCCGCACCATCAGCATGCATGATATTGCAAAACGCATCATCATTGCCCATAAAATCAGGAACAACCTTGCAAAAAGCAGTAGGAAAAACCCCTTTGTCTAAGTTCTTGATTGCGTTGTGAACATCTTCTTTTGAAGCTGAAACACCTCTTTGCATGTACCGGTCGCTCATATCTGATAATTTAAGATCACAAAAATAAAAAAACCCCGTATGACGGGGCTCTTTTTTAAGGTTTTTAATCTGCTAAAAAATTTAATGCCGCTTAATTGTCTTTATATTCAATCACTTTGAACTCCGTTCTACGATTTTGTTGATGTTGATCTTCAGTACAATCCGCGTCATTACCGCACCCGTTAATCAACTGCGATTCGCCATAGCCTTTGGCCACAAGTCTGTTCTGAGAAATCCCATTTAAAATCAAATAACGAACGGCTGCTTGCGCTCTTCTTTCAGACAAATCTAAATTCGGAGCATCCTCGCCACGTGAATCGGTATGAGAACTCAATTCAATTTTAATATTCGGGTTATCCTTTAAAAGCTCCACGAGTTTATCCAGCTCTACTGCCGCATCTGGCCTAATTTCAGCCTTGTCTAAATCATAATAAATATTGTCAAGCACGATCGATTTATCAAGAATAATAGGATCCAGCGTTAAAGATGACTCAAACTTTTTGGTAGTAAATCGCTCCACCAAGTCTTCTTGTTTTATTTCTCCTCCAATCGTTGAAAAATCTTGCCTTTTTGCAAAGAAGTTCGTCTTTTCCCCCAGTAAAATGTACTCCTTTTCAGGATCGACTTTGAATTGAAAAACTCCACCACGGCCTGTTACTTGATCGTCCACAACTTCGTTATCTATACTCATCAGCTTTACACGAACATCGGTTAAAATGCTCTGCGTACTGTCTTCATTCAGCTGATATGTAACTCCAGTTAAAACGTACTCTATATTTTTTATATCTGATGAATTGTCAACGAAGGTATAAATGTCATCATCACCTTTTCCGCCTGGGCGATTAGAACTGAAAAAGCCTTCGAAAGGAAAATCAGAATAGACTAAACCAAAATCATCGTAAGATGAATTGATGGAAGGCCCCATGTTTTGAATTGTGATATTTCCTCCTTCGTTAATGGCTACAAAAACATCGAGCATACCAAAACCAGCATGGCCAGTTGAAGAAAAGTAAAGCTTGTTATCTGGCGAAACATACGGGAACATTTCATCTTCTGGGGTATTGATGGTTGGCCCCATGTTTTGAACATCGGCCCAACGACCTCTTTCATTCAATTTCGTTCTGTATATATCTGAGCCTCCCAAACCTCCAGGACGATCTGAAGCAAAGTAGATGGTTTGTCCATCACCACTAAAAGTAGGACTACTGTCCCAAGAATCTGGACTGTTGATAGGCATGATCTGCGGTGTAGTCCACTCTCCATTTCTTTTGGTGGAAATGAATAAGTCAATGTTGAAGCGCCCACGTTTATCGGCTGAATTCCCCTTTGCAAAAACCACCGAATTTCCATCGGGCGAAAAGGCAATAGAGCCTTCATTTATCTCTTCATCATTGAACAAGTCCGAAAGTTTTTCAATGGAAGAAGCATCCATATTTAGTCCGTTTGTTTGAACTTTGTATAAGTCGGTAAACGGAATTCCGTAACGCTCAAATTTCACCTGCTCTCTGCCTGTGGCAAAATAAAGCTCATTCTTAAAAAAATAAGGGCTGTATTCTGCATTTTCAGTATTAATCCCTTCTGCATTCTTGACATCAATATTTCTGACATTCAACCCAATGCTGTCCAGCTTATCGAGGTTCTTCAATTCCGTTTTGGCTCGATCTACAAAACTCTCCACCGTAGCGTATTGGAGATAACTCTGAAGTACGTTCTTCGCATCATTATAGCGTTCAGACGCCTTTAAAGCTTGCGCGTAATGCAACTCCATTTCGTCATCGGCAAAGCCGCCTTCTATGGCCTTCGCGTAATAATCGGTTGCTTCATAAATTCGGTTAGTTCTGCGGTAAGATTCCGCCACGTAATAATTAAATACTGGAGATTCAGGGTCGTCTTCCAGTTCCTTTTTATAATCTTCGATTGCTAGATTGTAATTAGCATTCTCATAACTCTTCTTCACCTTGGCCTCCTTAGGCTTTTCTATTTCCTCCTCCACTCCGTTGGTCAAATTGCCCACGTTGTTAGATTGTGTATTTGTAGGTCGGTTATCTTTAGTCGAAGTGCTCGGAGTATCTACCCCAAGAAAATTTTGGGAAGATTTGCAGCCCACCAAAAGGGCCAACATAAGAATACCAGTAATTTGAATCCTATTCCTCATCGGTTGTAAATTAGCGAAATAAGCTGAATGCTAATACTCTATACGCTTGCAGCCTGCTTAAAGTATCTGTTTAACCAAGTTTTACCCGCTTCAACGCACCAATTATTCTTGAGTTGGCCTTTCGTCTGAATAGTATTGTCGTAGAAAAGTGTTTGGGAAGAAATTCGGCCATTTTCAACTTCTGATTTGATTTGGCTTAAAGGCACCAACTCTACTTCATCGTTGATTAAAAAAGCAATGTTGGTACGCTGAAAAAAGTCTATTCCCAAGTCTGATGAAAGCTGTTGTACAAACCTTACCTGAGTATCGATAGAACAGCCGCTGGCCATGTTGAAAGATTCGTCTGTACTAATGATGAGGAAGTAATCATGCTTGATAATTCCCGAAGCCATTAAATCATTGCCATGGGCCGCCCACTGGTTTAAGAAATTGTCAAGTTGATCTAAACACTTCTCTTGATCCGAGGCAGTCAGTTTTCTATTGGCCTGATATACCCAGGTTCTAGAGTTTTCGCTAAGGCTATTGAAATCGGCTAGCATAAGTTTTTTTTGTTCAAATGTCGGGGACTTGTCTTTTTGAACCAACTATATCGGGTAATAATTCCAATTGAATTGTTAAGGGTGAGAGTTAAAGACTCTTTGACTACAAGAGTACTCATGGACACCAGAAAATTACCTCAAATGAAACGCATTAAACTTTACCTTTTAATTCTTCCAACCGTATGGCTATCTGGCTGCATCGGAACCGATATTGTAGAGGACATTATAGTTCCGGAAACGATATCCATTAACAATGCCATTGATAGTTTGAGGATTGGAGAAACCTACACATTCAGTGCTGATTATTTTAATGAACTGGGTGAACCGAGTCAGGCTACAGTTGAATGGTTAAGCTCAGATCCATCGGTCATTAGTATTGAGTCAACGGGTGCGGCAGAAGCCCTTTCTGAAGGAAACGTATACATTAAGGCCTTAAGGGGTGAAAATGTCGATTCCGTAAAGGTAAATGCTGGAAACACTACATCAGTATTGGCGAATAAAAGGGAGGGTACTTTCGTGGGTCGAAATAACTATTCTGTGTCAGGAGATTTTAGCCTTATGGAAATGAGTGGAAATCTTACATTAGTTTTTGCCGATAATTTCCGCGCTTCCAACGGCCCTGGTCTATATGTTTACTTATCCAATCAACCGACAAACATTTCAGGAGGTATTGAGCTTGGGAAATTGAAGAAAAACACTGGCGCTCAAACCTATTCTATCTCAGAAAATATACAGCTCAACACCTACAATTACGTGATAATATATTGCAAACCCTTTGGAGTGCCCTTTGGTACTGGCTCCTATAATTAACAGACATGAGAAAAATCTACTTATTTATTTTAATGATTTGCTTAGGCCTCAACTCTTACGCTGGGGGTGGTTGGCCACAACCCAAAGGCAAAGGCTATTTCAAATTAGGCTATTATGGTATTGTCTCCAGTAGCTACTATTCTCCCCATGGCGACATCCTGGACATAGCCACGGCTGGTATTCATATTGTCAGTTTTTATGGTGAATATGGATTGACTAAACGCTTAACGGCCATTGCTTATGTGCCTTTTTTTTCTAGAGCTACGCTAAACGAACAAAAGTCGGCTAACACAGGCAATGTAATTGCCGAGGGTGATGCTGTAAATTCATTTGGCGACACAGATTTAGGCTTTAAGTATGGAATTATTATGGATAAACCCATTGTGGTTAGTGCCTCAATTACCTTCGGCCTCCCGTTAGGAAATAGTATGGGTGGGAGAACTAAAGTTTTGCAAACAGGTGATGGTGAATTCAATCAGATACTTGGAATTGAAGCTAGTAGAGGGTTAAATAAAGGAAAATCTTGGATGTCCACCCTTGTTGCATTTAACAATCGTTCGGAAAGCTTTTCTGATGAATTGAGGGTTGGGCTTGAATTGGGAACCAAGCTAGGAGATAAATGGCTGGTCAACCTGAAAGTGCTCAGTGTAAATTCATTAAACAACGGAAGCGACCTTGAAGCACCCTCAAATGGAGTATTCTCAAATAATATTGAGTATTTAGCGATTACGCCTGAAGTAGCATATCAATGGAACAACAAATGGGGGGTGTCTAGCGCTGTGGGTTTGGCAGCATCAGGGAAAAGAGTATTAGCTAGCCCATCAGTATCTGTTGGCGTATTCTTTAATTTGTAAGAAGAGAAAAGATCAAAAAACGAAGCCTCTGGAAGAGAATTCTTCTAGAGGCTTCGTGACTTATAAGCCTTCGTTTTTGGCGATCAGTTCAGCCAGATCCATTACTACAACGCTCTCTTCTTTGTTCTTGCTTTTCACACCATCTCGCATCATTGTCATGCAAAACGGACAAGCCGAAGCAACAATGCTCGCACCTGTTTCAATGGCTTCCTCGGTTCTTTCAACATTCACCTCTTTGTTACCAGGCTCTGCATCTTTAAACATTTGCGCACCACCCGCACCACAGCAAAGGCCTTTCGTTTTGCAACGTTTCATTTCAATCAACTCAGCATCAAGAGCTGCTAGAACCTCACGAGGAGCCTCGTAAATATTGTTCGCCCTGCCCAAATAGCAAGAGTCGTGATAAGTGATCTTCTTTCCTTTGAACTCTCCACCGCCTTTCAAGCCAACTTTGCCTTCATTAATCAATTGCTGAAGGTAAGTAGAGTGGTGAATCACTTCGTAATTACCTCCTAGCTCTGGATATTCATTTTTAATGGTATTGAAACAATGCGGACAAGCCGTTACAATCTTCTTTACATTGTAAGTATCCAAAACCTGAATGTTGGAAACAGCCTGCATTTGAAACAAAAACTCGTTTCCAGCTCTTCTGGCAGGATCTCCAGTACAGGTTTCCTCTGGGCCTAAAACTGCAAAAGAGATCCCCACTTTGTTCAGTATTTTAACAAAGGCTTGGGTTACTTTTTTATATCTATCGTCAAAAGAACCAGCACATCCCACCCAAAACAGTATTTCAGGAGATTCGCCTTTGGCGGCCAAATCGGCCATAACGGGTACATTATTCAAATTATCACTCATGATTTCTTTCGCTCTTAAGATTTAGACTCCATTTCTTCCGCCCACTTAAACCTATCTGTTGGTGGGAATTTCCATGGTGCAAAATTGGTTTCCACGTTTTGGAACATGCTATTCCATGAAGCAGGCGAACCAGACTCTTCCATGGCCACATACCTTCTCATTTGTAAAATAATGGCCAGTGGGTCAATATTTACAGGGCAGGCCTCTACACAGGCATTACAGCTGGTACATGCATTAATCTCTTCTTTGGTAATGAAATCGCCCAATAGCGACTTACCATCTTCTAATCCTTTACCTCCTTTGGCCAAGCTAGCTCCTACTTCTTCAGCCCTATCACGCGTGTCCATCATGATTTTTCGAGGAGAAAGTTTCTTGCCAGTCATATTTGCTGGACAGTTATCGGTACATCGACCACATTCTGTACAAGAATAGGCATTCATGATATTCACCCAACTCAAATCGTTTACGTCCTTGGCACCAAACCTTGCAATCTCTGCTGGAGGCTCATTCGCGTTCTCGGTAGGCATGCCCAACATCATTTTCACTTCGTTGGTCACCTCAGCCATGTTCTCCATTTTCCCTTTAGGGTTTAGGTTGGAATACCATGTGTTTGGAAAAGCCAAAGCGATATGCAAATGCTTAGAATAAGTAACGTACACGGCAAAGCCTAAAATTCCAAGAATGTGGAACCACCAAGCAAAGCGCTCGATGAAGATCAATGTAGAGAGTTGCAGCCCCTCGAAAAGAGGTACTAGAAAGCCACTAAAGAAGAATGCTCCTGTTTGAGCATAATGTTCATCCTGACCTTGAATAAGTGTATCTGTTGCATTCATTGTAAGAATGGCAAACATCAAAACGATTTCAATCACCAAAATAAGGTTGGCGTCTAGGGTCGGCCATTTCTTCATTTCATTGCCTTGGAAGCGTTTTACCTTCACTACGTTTCTTCTAATGAGAAACATAACGCATGAAAACATTACCCCAACCGCTAGAAACTCGAAGACATTGATGAGCACGGTATAGAAGCCTCCCAGAAACGGAGCAAATATTCGGTGTGTTCCAGCGATTCCGTCAATTACAAACTCAAGTACCTCAAGATTGATGACCAAGAAGCCCACATAAATCAACATGTGTAAAAAAGCAGGCACAATGCGCTTGAACATTTTCTTCTGACCTAAAGCGACCAATAGCATTGTCTTCCATCTTTCGGGGCTAGCGGTTCTTCCAGAAGCTTTTCCTAGAAAAATATTTTTCCTGATTCGGCTAATGCGTTGATACAGAAAATATGCTGCTACAGCCACTACAAGCAAGAAAACGATTTGAGATATATACTGCATAGATTAAGGCTTCTAGGGTTAATAAGTATTCAGACCTGAAATTATTAAAAATGTTTTGTACGGGTGAACTTTTTGTATACTTTTGTGCCTCCAATTGAGGGTGCTGTAGCTCAGTTGGTAGAGCATCGGACTGAAAATCCGTGAGTCGGTGGTTCGAATCCACTCAGCACCACGTTGTAAAAGCCTTCCAGAAATGGGAGGCTTTATTTTTTGCTCTTCAGCCAAGAACTGGTTCATTTCACCGTGCATAAACAAATATATAAAATGAACTCAAAAATAGTATGCATGCATACTATTTTTTAAGCTTCATCAATTCTTTTTCAGTCATAAAGCGCCATTTACCACGTGGTAAGTCCTTTTTGGTTAACTCACCATACACTACTCGGTCCAGTTTTTCAACCTTATAACCTAGGTGTTCAAAAATTCTACGGACAATTCTGTTCTTCCCCATATGAATTTCGATTCCCAAAACGGTTGCGTCTGGGCTAGTCACTGCCAAGTCATCTACAGGCGCTAGGCCGTCTTCCAAGGTTACTCCTGCTTTGATTTTTTCAAAATCTTCTTCTTCAATCGGTTTGTCTAAGGTAACCTGATAGATTTTCTTCACTTTATGCGATGGGTGCGTCAGTTTTTTAGCCAAATCTCCATCATTGGTAAAGATCAACAAGCCAGTGGTGGCTCGATCTAATCTTCCTACCGGGAAAATCTGCTCCTCACAAGCGTTTTTAATCAAATCCATCACGGTTCTCCTACCTTCAGGATCACTTGTGGTACTGATAAAATCCTTTGGTTTATTGAGTACTAGGTAGACTAGTTTCTCTCTTTTTAAGACATTGCCTTCGTAAGAAACCTTATCGGTGGGCTTTACTTTGTAACCCATTTCGGTTACTACTTCTCCGTTCACTTTAATCTCCCCCGCCTCAATAAGCTTGTCGGCATCGCGTCTAGAACATACGCCTGAGTTAGAAATATAGCGATTAAGCCTTATTTCACTTGCGTTAGCCCTGCCCATTTGCACGAGTTCTCGATCGTAAGTAGGTGGAGTTTTTGGAGTGTTTTTAACCTTATTGAAAAAAGGTTTTTTTGGTTTGAATTTCTTTGCCATAATGATGCAGTATCTCTACTGGAATATAGACAAATGTACGAAAAGCTTATCTAGGAATCTCCTTCTGTTGGTTGGCCTATTTCGTTTTCTTCTGTAGCAAAGTCCTTTGGGGTGGGTAAATCTTTAAGACTGTTGATGCCAAAGTAGTCCATGAATTTTTCTGAAGTCCCGTAAAGTAGCGGTCTCCCCACGTTTTCAGACTTCCCCTTAATCTCCACCAATTCTTTTTCCAATAACTTCTGAACGGCATAATCGCAATTTACACCACGAATTTGCTCCATTTCAGATTTGGTCACTGGTTGCTTGTATGCAATAATTGAAAGGGTTTCTAAGGCTGAAGTGGAGAGCCTTTTCTTCGATTGTTGTTTGAGTAAAATTCCAATACTGGCTTGGTAAGCTGGCTTAGTAAGAAAATGATAGCCCCCTCCACTTTTGAATATAGTAAAGGGGTACTCATCGCCTAAATACTTCTCCTCGATTTTGTCAATAGCATCGAGGATGTCTTTCTCTGGTACATCCGCCTCAAACATTTCGTTCAGGCAGGATTTGAGTTCGGCTATTTTAATTGGTTTATCGGAACAAAAAATAAGGGCCTCAATATGGTTTCCTAGAAAATCCACTAATTCCTTTGCGCCAATTTCGCCTCAATAGAATGCATAGTATGAGGTACTGCATTGAGCCTTTCCTTAGAAATAAGTTTCCCTGTGTCTACGCAAACACCATAAGTACCGTTCTTAATTCGGATCAGGGCATTCTCTAAGTTGTTAATAAATTTCTGTTGTCTGGCAGCAAGCTGATTTAGGTTTTCTTTTTCCAATGTGTCAGCACCATCTTCCAACACCTTGGTAGAGTTGTTGGTTATGTCTGTCCCAGTATCTCCTCCTTTAGAAATACTTTTTTTCAATTCACTAAATTCACTTTTAGCCTTTTCAAGCTTGTCATTGATGAGCGCCTCAAATTCCTTTAATTCACTATCAGAATATCTTGTTCTTTCCCCTTGGCTCATAATTAGATTTGTTTAAGTGTACTGCTATAAAAATCGCACTAAAATAGCCGACCTACAAGAGAACGCAAAGGCTTTCAATTAATTTTTAAGTATAGAAAATACTAAAAACATGGTTTATTAATATAGAAATTAACAAAAGACTTCAAAAGTCTCTGAGCATGCCCCCTTACAATAAAAATATGTTGTTGCTGGCACTTTCCTATTCCGGCTAAAACATAAAAAAAGACCCGTTGGGTCTTTTTTTTCTTAGGTTGTCTAGTTGTTTCAGTACTGAATGTTGAGGGATTGCATTCTTTTCATAATTGAAAAGTTATCAATTTGCACCCTGTACTTCATCCTGAGGTATCGATTAATCACTTCGATCTTTCTACCCTTTTTCAGGTTAAAATCGATTGCATTATTAATTAAACAATTCATTGAGTTGGGTATTAGATGGTTCTGAAATAGTCTCACCGAATATAACTATTTTATTCACATATTTCTTCACGCTGGGGTGAAATTAGGGCCGTAATTTCATCATCCGCAATTAATTGTATTTGAACAGGGATAATATTCACCCAAAGTCAGAAACGAGTACCTATCGCTACAGTTTCCTTTCTGATCATTACCTTTCCTGTGGGCTCAATAATTTCAAAAAGAATTAAATAATATCCTAAGCGTGCTTTTTCACCCGAATTTGTGGTGCCGTCCCAGCGGAAAAAGCCTGAGGTGCCTACTAGTGAATTCTGCGAAACATTCTTAATCAGGTTTCCATTGGAATCATAAACCGAGACAGTAATGACATTGCCCCCACTGTTGAACTCATAGTTAATGGTTGTAAAACTAGCTCTTCCGGCCACATCTGGCGCAAAGGCCTTTGGCTCTATATTTAAAGTAGCTGCTCCCGTTGGCTGCCCTTGTGCTTGAGAGTTCTCATAACCAGGCGTAGCATAGCCAGATTGACTAGAAGCCGACTGCCAATTGTTGGCATCATTAGAAGGCCCAGAAAAACGAATTCGCTCAAGCGAAACCCCATCAACAGAACTCAAAAGGGATGAATGATAGTCTTCATCGTATTCCACTTCATCAATTACAACAGCATTACCATTCACAAAGCGGACCACGCCAGCATCGGAAGGTAAACTTGGTAAGGAACTCAACTTTAGGATTGTAGAAAGCTCCGTACTAGCATATTGGTTTTTTAAAATATCACCATCAGTAGTAATCGCTTTATAACTCGATGGAGCAATGATAATATCCTCAGTGGAAATAACTCTATCGTTTGAGTTACCTTCCATTCTCCAGTTTTTAAGGTTGATGTATTTGTTCGACTGATTATAGATTTCGACAAATCTCACTCCCCCCGTTTTAGGGTTGAAAAGAATTTCATTAATAACAATGTCCAAAGGTTCGGCTTGAACGGCAATTACTACAGTTCCTTGTCTGGCATTTGCTAAAATAAGATTACCACTGCAGTCAGTAATGTTTTCTACGGTAATTTGATAAGCAGTATTCGACACAAGAGCACTACTTAAGTTCAAAGTAGCGGACTTGGTATCAGAATCCACACTAATGTTTGATACAGAAATCCCTCCTGAAATAGATATGTTGTTTATGAGTAATGAAGATGTTGCAAGCTTCTCATTAAACAAAAGTTGAATCTGGTTGCTGTTTAATGCTACTGCTTTTACCAACTCTGGCCCAACCAAATCAGGATTAACTCCATTGACTGAATTTTGAGTTCCTGGGGTTCCCCCGATAGCAGCCTCAGAGGCTTTCCAGTTAGGCTGGTCTACACAAGCATAACTAAGGTCAATTAATTCTAGACTAAACCCTCCATTCGCTTTGGAAGTGGAGCGGTACCAAGCCGAAGAGTAATCCACGCTATGAATAATCTGGCCTCCTAATTTAAGTGAAACCTTATCACCACTGGTATTTAAGCTCGGCCAACTTGTAACGCCCAATACATTACCATAAGGTTCTAATTCTGCCTTATCGAAACTTGCCGTAAGAATTAAATATTCAGACGGATTCAGATCGAAACTGCTCAAGGTGGTTGTGCTTGAACCATCGGAAAGCGATAGTCCAGCCAATGAAATTATTTTAGACGAAGCGTTAAACACTTCAAGGTATTCCACCACAGGTAAACCTTGCGAAGGAGCAGGGTTGGCCATAATTTCAGTAAAAATAAGTTCTTGATAGCCTGGGCTCGCTCCTTTCACAAAAGTGAAACTATTAGAGGATAGTGCATTACCTGAGCAATCTGTAATGCCGCTTGTAGTAAGTGAAAGTTCATAACCCTTTGTAAACTCCTTACTCAAAGTCAATTGTATCACTCTACCAAAAGGATTAAGTACGCTTACGGAAACCACCGAAACACCATTTTGTAAAGTGAAGTTAGCAGGAACCAAAGTACCAATGTCCATGGCCTCATCAAAAGTCAACTTCAGTGCGGTTGTAGAAATCACTTCCAATTTTGTCATGGAAGGAGCCACAACATCTGCTGAAACATTAAACACCGAATTCTGACTTGCTGGTGTTCCACCATTCGGGGAAACAGAAGCCGCAAAATTGGTGTATTCAAAACAGGCCTTTTCAGGATTGATTAGCTCTACAGAAAAACCTCCACTCGTTTTTGTTGCATCATTATAAAAAGACTGATCGTAAGCAACTGAATCTATAACCGTCTTATTTCTTCCTAATAAGTAAACCGATTCACCTGTATTTGATAATGAAGGGAAGTTTCTAAGGCCAACAGCTTTTCCGTAATTCAAATATTGTGTGACCGCTCCCTGGGTTGTCACCGCCAAATATTCACCCGGAGCTAAAGTTTGTGCAGTGAACACTGCCGTATCTCTTTTGTCGGTAAGTAAGAAATCTCGCAATTCAATATTTTCATTTCCACGATTGTAAAGTTCTATAAATTCAGCGTTAGGTAAGTTGGAAGTGGTCTTTGTGTCAAAGTAAATTTCATTGATCACTAAATCTCTAAACGCTGGAGTGACAGGGGCGGAAAAGGTGAAATCGAAAGTAGCAGCGTTAATCGCCTTTCCCTGTTTGTCTTGAACCCTATCCACAGTAAGTTGATAGGCCAAGCCGTTAGTCAATGGTGCGCTAAATTTCAATATTACTTTCGAAGAAGAACCAGCGACCAAAGTAGCAGACGTTGGGTTTCCAACTCCGCTATTCAACGAATAGTGATTAATAGTTCTCGCAGTAGCTGCATTTAGCGGTTCGTTAAACACCACCTCAATTTCGTTTAGGTAAGTAGAATTGACTTCTAAAATCACAGGCGGAGTGAGGTCATAGCTCAGTTTGCTTCGTGAGCTATTTATCGTGAAGCCGAACAAATCTTTGATGTTCTGCACAGTAAGTTCATAATTGATTCCTTCCACAAAATTGGTGTTGAAAAGAAGGGTCACCACCTTAAAATCATCTGAGCTTCGAACCGCAGAAATGGGGTTTCCAATACCAGAATTCAGAACATAGTTTTGAGTGATTTCAGCAGTGGCTTCATCTAGTTCTTGATCGAAAGTAAGTACCAAACTGTTCTGACTAAGGATTTGAATGGATACAATATGAGTGCTGTAAGTAAAATCATAACTGATTACTTCAGAAACGTTTCCGTTAGCATCCAATAATTGTTGCACTACCAAACGGTATTTCAATCCTTCCTTTAAGGGAATTGTCAGGTTCAGTCTGATTAGTGAAGCATCGGTTGGGTCTTGAACCGCTGACTTCAAACCTAGGCCATTATCGAAACCATAATTCACAATATCTTCAGCAGAAGCCTTGTTCAGCGCTTTGGTAAACCGCATCTGAATCGTGGTGTCATTCAATACTGTAAACGTTCCGAAGGCCGGTTTTAAGCTTGAAAAAGTAGCTGTTAAATCAACTGGCAACCCGTTTTCAAACACATCTGAAATGTTAGAAATACGAAGTGTGTTTTGGGTATTATTCCCTAAAGTTGAAAAAGTAAGCTCAACAATGTTGGTATTCTTCTCTGTGCGCACGGCAGTTAATGGAGCTCCAATTCCGTTATCAACCGAATAATTATTGACGTTTTCAGCAACCTCTTCCACCACTTCTTCCGAAAATTCGACAAGTAAAGTTGTAGGACTAGCCAGAGTGATACCCACCAAACGAGGTGCTAGTCTATCATAAGTAAAGTCTTCGTTTCGTTGGGTTGAAATTGCATTGCCTGATAAATCTTGAATTCCAGTGATGGATAAACGATTCTTCACTTCTTGCTCAAATGCCTGTGCAAATTGTAGTACTACCGAGCGTTTGTCTCCCTGCCTAGTTACCAAAGCAGGATTACCAATGCCGTTATTTACCGTGTAATTGTTTACTGACTCAGCAGAAGTTTCATCCAGAATTTCATCGAAATAAACCCTTAGATTACGTTCGTCAACCACTACCACAGAGTCTATATCTGGATCATCAGTGTCATAGACAAAAGTAGTGTTGAGCAGCTGTAAATAACTGTTATTCGTAGCTTGAATTCCTTCAAAGCCGATATACTGATTCGAGTTTTCAGCAAAATTGGTATTGAACACTAAATGTACCAATCGAGGATTCGTGTTGTCTAGCGAGGCTGTAACGGGGTTACCAATACTGCCATCTACCCAATAATTGATCAACTGTTCTGCGGTTGTTTCATCGACATCCGCATCAAAATGCACATCAAGCAACTGTGCCGAAATGACAATCACAGTGTCTATTTGATCCACAAAATCAAAGTTCATCGAAGTGAGCGCAACCGTATTACCGAGCGTATCTGAAAGGTTCTGGTAAGTCAATTGATAAGTCGAAGCCGTAGACATTGAAGCTCCAAAAGTCAATCGAACACGGCTAGTATTACTTGCATCAATGACAGATTTCGTGGGGTTGCCTATTCCAAGATTGATGGAATAGTTACTTTCTGTTTCAGCCAAAGATTTATTCAGCTTCTCATCAAAAATCATATCGATGGTACTGGAATCTTTAAAGACCAATCGTTGTAAGACTGGTGCCAAGTTATCGAAGAGGAATTCTAAGTTATTCACTCCAATTCCATTTCCAGCGCAATCGGTAGCGCCAGTTAACGAAACTGTATAAATCGTTCCAGACACCATAGGGGCTGTTAAGGAAAGTACCACAGATTTATGTGTAGTCTGATTTACTGTTTCCGAAGCAATAGCTCCGCCATCGCTCAACGTATAAGTTGCTCCCGCAAGAGAGGCGTCATCCATAATTTCATCAAAAAACAAAGTCAATTGACTTGGCGAATCAATGCGAACTTCAGTCAAATTAGGTGCTATTACATCTGGGCTATTATCGTAAACTGAGTTTTGAGCTGATGGTGTAGCACCTTGGGCATTATTTGAAGCTTGCCAATTGTTGATGTCGCTACAAACTAGTTCTGGGTTAATCTGCTCGATAGACCAACCTCCATCTGCTTTGGCCGCATCTTTATACCAATCTGTATTGAAGGTGAGGCTGTCCACCAAATTACCCAAGTTATCCTTCAGTAATAGTTGTTCACCCCCATTAGAAAGTCCATTCCATGAAGTGACGCCTATTACATTTCCAAAAGGTTGAAAATCGATTACGTTTGAAGTAGAAGTTACAATGACATAAGCCTGCGGTTGTAAAACATAGCTTGAAAGTGTTCCTCCCGTTAAGTTAAAATTGGCCAAATCAATGGCTTTATTACCCGCATTATACAGTTCTATAAATTCATCTGATGTACCAGAAGGCAGCGTTTGCGGATCAGGCTGTGAAGCACCCGTTGGATCGGCAAAAATTTCGTTGATGACCAAGGTTCGATATGTAGTTTGCGTAGAGTTCGTCACTGAAGACTGTAAAGCAGAAGTAAGTGCATTTCCACTTTCATTGGCTACATTATTAATGGTCAGTTGGTAGGTATTGTTGGCTAGCTCAGTCGCAAAAGTGAGCACAACTTTGTTTGGTTCAGCTCCATTTCGGGCTGCTGAGGAAGGTGCGCTATAGCCAAAATCAAGACTGTAATTGCTTGCTGTATTGGCAGAAATAGCTTCTACATTCTGATTGAAAACTACTTCAACCTGAGTATTTGAAAGGGTAGAAATACTTGAAATCGCCAACGGTAAGTAAGTAAAACTAGATGTTAGGTTTGCAGCCGTGGCCAAAGTAGAGGCATCCTTCACATCGTTGACCGTTAAGCCAAAGTTGTTTTCTGTGAGATCGGCACCAAGCGTGAGTACTACTTTATTAAGTTCTGTTGCACTTCTTGCCGCCAAAGTTGGGCTGCCAATTCCATTATCAATTACATAATTTGAACCCGTTTCAGCAGTGGTTTGATCGAGATTCAAATTGAAACTTACTTCAATTGAATTCTTAGAAAGTACCTCAACCGAGGTAATAGAAAGTGGTTCAACATAACTAAAGGCGGACGTCAAATTAACTGCTGGTGTGGTGCTTGCCGCATCTTCAACATTATTCACAGTGAGTTGATAATTGGCATTTGGCATCACTGAAGTGGTAAGCGTCACCTGATTCGTGGCGGTTCGCGAAGCAGAAACTACGGTTATTCCATTGTCCAAACCATAATTCGTCTTGTCTTCAGCTGTGGCTTGCGTTACTTCTTGGTTAAAGTTAACCACTACGGAAGTTGAAGTAGGAGCACTTATTGAACTAATAGCCAATGGTAAAACTTGCTCTACAACACTCACATCATCCATTACAAATTCGGCAGCAGAACCTGAGCCATCCCCCCTTCCGACAGTAAGTTTTATCACCACATTATTCTGCCCAGTCGCTTGGCTGGGTAGCGTGTACTCGTATTTAGTATAGCTAGTGACATTGTCATTAGGGAAAGTAGTTTCATCCCCTATGGATACATTATCTAAAAAGTTAGCACCTCCATCAATTGACGTTGAGAAACTAACCAAAACGGGTCTGGTTGAAGTTCCTCCTCCATTTTGTTTGGAATAGGCATAAAAAGATAAAAGCGGATTATTGATTCCAGTGAAGTCTAAAGCGATTAAAACCTCGCCTGAAAAAGTAGCAGTAGGGATAATTTTGAGTGATGCCGTGCCTGTCCTCCCATCCGTTCCCTGAAATATTCTAGAACTATTCTGGACTTCATTGCCTGTCCAGTTTGGAATAAAGGCCACTTGATTGCCAGTAGTAAAAGCCTGTTCGAAACTTTCACTAGAAGGAAAGGTGTTAATCTGACTTAACGCTATATTTGCGCTAAGCAGAACAAGAGCTGCTATGGCTATTGATATACTTAACCTCATTTGAGATTCACAAGTGTTTAGATTCTAGCCTGTTAAAGTACGAAAAAATATGTTCGCATTTCTCATAGCCATCTGATTATGAGTGTAAAAAAATGAAATAAAAAATGAGAATAGCAGTAGTTGGAGCCACCGGACTTGTAGGTGGAGAGATTTTAGAGGTTTTAGCGGAAAGAAATTTCAAATTTGATGAGTTACTTCTTGTCGCTTCAGAGCGATCAGTGGGTAAGAAAATGGCCTTTCAAGGCAAGGAATACGAAGTAATTGGCTTGGCCAAGGCGGTTGAATTAAAACCTGACTACGCTATATTTTCAGCTGGCGGAAGCACTTCATTAGAGTGGGCGCCAAAGTTTGCTGCTGCCGGTTCTACCGTTATCGACAATTCTTCGGCATGGCGAATGAGCCCAGATCACAAACTGATTGTACCAGAAATTAACGCATCTAGTCTTACTGCTGAAGATAAAATTATTGCCAACCCAAACTGTTCTACCATCCAAATGGTGGTGGCTTTGGGGCCACTGCACAGCAAGTATAAGATTAAAAGAATCGTGGTTTCTACTTACCAATCGGTGACGGGTTCTGGAAAAGCTGCGGTTGATCAAATGATGAACGAGCGCAACGGAATTGAGGGAGACATGGCTTATCCGCATAAAATAGATATGAATGCATTACCTCATATCGATGTGTTTTTGGACAACGGCTACACCAAGGAAGAAATGAAAATGGTCAACGAAACCAAGAAAATATTTGGTGACGAGTCCATTCGCATTACTTCAACTACAGTAAGAATTCCAACTGTTGGAGGACATTCTGAGGCGGTAAATGTAGAGTTCGAAAATGATTTCAACCTAGAAGAATTGAGGGGTATTTTGGAGAATGCAGAAGGTATAATTGTGCAGGATGACCCAAAGAACAACCTTTACCCAATGCCTTTGACGGCACATAAAAAAGATGCCGTTTTTGTGGGGCGTTTAAGAAGAGATGAAAGCCAGCCCAACACATTAAATATGTGGATTGTTGCCGATAACCTAAGAAAAGGAGCGGCTACCAATGCGGTTCAAATTGCGGAATACTTATCTAAAAACAGCTGATTTTTGATTGAGGCACTGTTAACACCTGAGGTTCAAAAATTTATTCGGGATCATGAAAACGATGATCCCGCTACTTTGATGCTTCGGGCAAAACAGTATTCAGATATTCCATTAAAAGAGGCGGTTGAACAGATTCAATCCAGAAAAAAAGCGAAAGCCAAATTGCCCACTTGGTATGCGGCAGCAGACTTAGTCTACCCACCACCACTATCACTAGAGCAATCGTCTTCGTCCATTACCGCTGAATACAAAGCTTCGTTGTTCTCGGGTGAGGAATTTGTAGACCTGACTGGGGGAATGGGCATCGACTTTTCCTTCCTTTCAAAATATTTCAAAAAGGGTTTTTATGTTGAAAGACAAGCCAATTTGGTCGAAATAGCTCAACATAATATGAAATGCTTGGGCTTAAACTCGGCCGAGTTTCACCATGCCGAAGCCGAAGACTTCTTACATCAAACTTCAGATGAATTCGATTTGATTTTTCTGGATCCAGCCCGAAGGGGAAACCACGACCAGAAGGTTTTCAAGATAGAAGACTGCGAACCTAATGTGCTTTCATTACTCCCGTTAATGAAGGCCAATGGAAGATCCATATTAATGAAGACTTCACCGCTGTTAGATATTAAAGGCGCGGTGAAAGACCTTGGAGGAGCCACCGAAGTGCATGTTGTTGCAGTAAACAATGAGGTGAAAGAACTCCTTTTTATAATAGATGATCAGGCAAATCAAAATCCAATCATCAAAGCCATTGACTTGACAAACACTGAGGTTAAGTTTGAATTCGATTATTCTCAAGAACAAAATACCAATTTGGCCCATGGAAGCATAGAAAGCTACTTATACGAGCCGAATGTCGCGATTCTAAAAGCAGGTGCTTTTAAAAGTATTGCTGCCCGGCTTGGTTTAATGAAGCTTCATGTAAATTCTCATCTGTATACCTCAAAGGCACAGGTCGCCAATTTTCCTGGAAGAAGTTTTAAGGTGATTAGAGAAATTAGCTTCAACAAAAAAGAACTGCGCAAAGCCATACCGAATATGAAAGCCAATATTACGGTTCGGAATTACCCAATGACTGTGGAACAAATAAGAAAGAAAACTGGCTTGACAGACGGAGGCAATCTGTACATTTTCGCCACCACCGACCAAGATGGGAAGAAAGCGGTGCTATGTGAGAAGAAATAGCGAAGGCCATTCCAAAATACTTGGACAGCCTCGCTTCTCGGCTATAGCTTTTGCTCTAATCCAACTTAATCACTTTATGAATAGAAGTTCTATTCCCTTCCACCACTTTGAGTAGATAGAGGCCGGCAGGTAACGTTGAGATATCTACAGACAATATATTCTCACTGTCCAATACCTTTCCTTGAGCTTCACCTAGTGTCTTTCCATTGAATTGATGAATAGAAAAATCTACTTCTCTCACGTTAATATTCGCCACTTTTAGCTTTAGAATACCATTGGTTACGGGATTGGGGTAAACTTGAACCTGACTTTCAGTGACTTCGTCATCTATAGCAGTGACTAAGTCCGATTGCACCTCAAGGTTATCGACAAGCCAACCAAATCCAGTTTTGGTGCTTTTCCTTTCTAATCGAAACCTTATTAGAATGACATCCCCAGCTTGTATCTCGGAATTGTCTGTAAGATCAATCAATCTGTTCTTAATTAAGGAAGCACTTCCAGTCGCTCCTGCTTGAAATTGTTGCTGCCATGTAATGGGCTCACTACCTGAGCTATATATATCCAACTGAATCCAAGTGGTCCCATTGTCCTTTGAAACTTCAAATGCAACATAATCAGTGATTGGCTCTACCAATACTACTTCATCATATGAGACAAAGGGGTTTGTGTCGCTTACAGTGATTGGGGTCTTTAAAGTATAAGTAAAAGTACTAGCCAAATCCAAACCGAAGGCCTGAGGGTAATCGCTATACATGGCTCCATCCACAAAACCAGACAAGGTTTTTACGGAAAATATATTCCCAACGAAATCATCCGTAGGAGAATTAAAGTCATTGGAATAAATGCCCTGGGGATCAGTGAATGCAATAATCGGAATCTCGAAATAAGTATCTGCCGAAGGGAGGTATGATACATTCGCATCAGGCGTTTTCGAATCGGAAGCTTCCAATCTGTACCTAATTACATCCCCAACACCCAATGTTGAAATATCGATTAATGCTTGGTACTCATTTTCGCCCGTAAGCGTCAAGCTCAAATCCGCTTGTGCTTGATCATTCACGAAACTCACAAGGTTAACATCTCCCACTTCAAAGTTGTCCGTTACTTTAAAGTTTAGTTCTAATGGCGATGTAGTAGTTATATAATCAACGTGATCATGTAAAATCGTTGGCGCTGCATTATCTACCTGTATACTTAAGTTGTCAATTGCCCAACCCCAGCCGTGAGCAGCTTCATCAGCATGCAAGCGGAAACGAATCAAGATTTCCTCCCCCCCTGAAAAAGTACCATTAGATAGCATATCAACTTCATGTGCCTGATAGAGGCTCTCTGTTCCAGTGCCTAGAGAATTATCACCAGAGAATGAGCCAGTATAGGTACTTAGCCATTGTGCATTATTTCTACTATCGTAGCCATTTTCAAAGGTTAACCAAGTGACTCCACCATCTTTCGAACCTTCAACAATCACATAATCCCAAAACTCATCACCGCCAAAAGTAGACCCTGCTTCTCCTGGCTCTACCAACACAACTTCGTCAAAATTTATTTTAGCAGAAGTTGCATTTAATATAATAGGCACTCTTAATTCATAGGTATATTCACTCACATTTCCACTACCTGTTCCATCAGCATAAGGATGATCGGAATGAATTGCTCCTGTAGAAAAACCGCTCTCTACCTTAATTGAAAAATTATTACTCGCAAAAAAATCTACAGCCGAGGCGCTAATATCATCAAAGTTATTTTCGTAAAACAGTACTGGATCTGCGGTTGCCACTACATTAATCTTTATCAAATCACTCGATGGGAATGCGGTAGTGTTTGGCACTTGAGCTGCATCTGTTGCGGTAATCTTATAACGAACTGAATCGCCATCCGCCAACGTTAACCCCGTTAAAGGGATTTCCAAAGCATAAGTGCTTTCCGAATGATTTGTTAAAACCATGTTAGCAGTTTGAGCAGCCTGATCGTTTACATAATACTCGACTTCTACACTTGACAAAGGAAGAAAATCTTTAATTTGAGCTTCTAGCGTAAGGCTAGTATCTGTTGTCCTTACAAAATTGGGAGCGATATGTAATATTTCAGGTGGTGTATTGTCCTGTGCCGTTTGAAAAGTGAAAAACCTATTGGCCAATAGCAAACTTGGACTCGTAAAAAGCCTGTCATTGATGTCTTTTGCAGATAAAAAATAAGAATAAGACTGACCCTCAGTTTTAGTAGAGGCAATTTGTGCGCTATACTCATTGGTATTGCCAGTGGAAACCATTTGTATAGTCGTGGTATCGCTCACAAAGTTATCCTTTGAATAAAAAAGCATCACTTGGTCTTCAGCATAACCTACATCACTATTGATGGTAGCGGTTACCGTAAAACTATCAGCAGAAATATCTTCCGAATTGGGCAAGTTGTCATGTAGTATATAAGTATACTCCCAGCCCATGTCTCCAAACATGTTTAAAGTATTTGGCCCTGGATCATGCATCACCTCATTTGCTCCTATTTGTGGTGTCATAAGAGAGTTTGCATTCCCAGCAGGATAGGTGCTTTCATTTAAGTGTGCAATACTAGAGCCGTTGCTCCATGTAGTAGGCGCATATAAACGAGGTTTACTTCCACTATTAGTAACAGCCGTAGGGGAGTTGAAATAGACGGAATTACTTGTTAAGGCTGTACCAAGAGCCGTTGATGAGTTTTGCAGTTCGATCAAATCATTTCCTGCTCCGCTCTGAATTCCTAAATCAAAAATAAATGCAAACTCTTGTATTCCGTATGAACCAATACCCTCAGAATATCCATAGCTATCTATAAATCCTAAACCATGGCCAATTTCATGTAATACAACAGAAACCAAGTCGTACTGAGCCGCCTCTGGACTTCCGTCTGTGCCCAAGTACCAGTTAGCCCCGCTATTAAAATTGGCTACCAGGTCTGGGTCTTCTGTAGAATTTAGGTCCGTACCAGCCATTTTCTCTGCTAAAGCCACAGGGTACCATATATCCCGTTCTTGAGCCCCTTCAAAGTTTCTGAAAGCCGTATTCCAGCTCGCAGACCCTAATGTACCAGTCTCCAAGGCTGCCCAAGTGGCATCTATACGTATCGTGACAGGTGAGGTAATTAAAGTTGCCCAAATATCTACAGCAGCCTGAAAAGCCACTTGTGCGTCCTCACTAAAACCATTATATGTTACTTCAAAAGTAGCGGCCTGCTGGGCATTCGCTGATTTATTACTTTGGATGGTCAGGCCTTTCGAGAAATTATCAATAGGCTTTTGAAATATTCTAGTGCCCATGCTAATGTCTGAAGCATAGCATATGGTTTCTATTTTTTTGTCTAACCTTTCCCCTTTTTGGGCGAAAATTAAATTAGTGGTTAGTACTAGGGCTACTATAAAATATTTCTTCATTTTAATAAAACTTGATGACGAAAACCATTCAAGTTAAATTTAATTTACATCTTACCTTCGTGAATTGAAATATATTTAAATTAGTATAACTAAATATCTGCTCCTTGAAGTGAGTATGCTCTCTCTTCAATAGAACAGGCTCTTCCTTCACATTTACAATATTCAATCCACGGAGAGCAAGTCTTGTTATTTAAAAAAATCAAATGAAAAAAATAATTGCAATACTCGTATTTAGTATACTTCTAGGTTGTAAGGCTGGCCAAGTAACGGAGGGAGACAACCTTGTCATTTCCATGAAAAAAACACCTTGCATGGGGCCTTGCCCTGATTTCGACCTTAATATTTATAAAAATGGATTTGTAGAACTTGACGCACGACAGCACCTTGATCTCACAGGTAAGTTTACCTCCAATGTTAGCGAAGAATTTCTAAATGAGCTTATTGGTAAATTTGAAGAAAATAATTTCGAATCTTTTAAAGACTCTTACGTCTCAAACAAAACGGATCTACCTACTACCTTTATTACCTTTCAAAAAGAAGGTTTCAAGAAAAAAATAGAAGATTATGACGGTGCTCCGAAAAATCTTAAAGATTTAGAAAAAGCCGTTGAAGCTCTTATTTCCGAATTAAAATGGAAGGCGGTTAAATAATTTTGACTGACAGGGGCCATACATACATTTTTGCCTCCACAGACCAAGCTGATGAAAAAGTGGCTTTATGTGAAAAGGTAGATCAACAATAGAATTACCAACGGTATCCCATAGTATTTCAGCACCAATAGCCTGTTTTGTCTGCTCGTCCACCAAAGCATTCGCCAAGGGGAGTACAGCCCAATAATCACAGACAACGCGCCAACACCAATCAGAAACTCGAGGACTACTTCCATACT
>TARA_R110001599_G_scaffold8801_4_pt1 | contig 39259 bp, 44 predicted proteins | sample TARA_R110001599 | Tara Oceans TARA_R110001599 (sample SAMEA4398360) | marine metagenome | biome: Polar Biome; feature: [MES] marine water layer (ENVO:01000295) within the mesopelagic zone...; material: water (ENVO:00002006), including particulate matter (ENVO:01000060) such as...... | reverse complement strand
AATGTCTCTTCGGCAAAAATGGATCTCGCCGATCTCGCTTCGGTGCGCGACTTTGCTGCCTCGGTGGCCGGCGATATCGATGCGCTGGATCTGTTGATCAACAATGCCGGCATCATGGCTTGTCCACTCGAGCGGGTCGGCCCCGGATGGGAAAGCCAGTTCGGTGTCAATCACATGGGCCATTTCGCGCTGACCAAGGCGCTGATGCCCTTGCTCGAAAAAGCTTCCGCACCGCGCGTGGTCGCGCTGTCTTCTGTCGCTCACAAGCGCAACGGCCTGTTGTGGGATGATATCCAGTTCGAGAACAGCGACTATAATAAATGGGTCGCTTATGCTCAGGCCAAGAGCGCCAACGCCCTGTTCGCCAATGCGCTCAGCCGCCGGATGCAGGCTTTTGGTGGCCGCGCCTTCTCGGTCCATCCGGGCGGCATTTTCACCCCGCTGCAACGCCATCTGCCACGGGAAGAGCAGGTTGAACTGGGGTGGCTGAACAAGGACGGCACGATCCCGCCGATGATTGCCGAGATATTCAAGACCGCCAGCCAGGGCTGTACCACGAGCTTGTGGGCCGCCACGTCACCGCTGCTTGACGATATGCCGGGTGTCTATTGCGAGGATTGCGACGTCGCGCAGCTGGCGGGAGAAGACTCGCCATCCTTCATGCATTGCGCACCGCATATCACCGTTGACGAGGATGCCGAACGGCTGTGGGAGCTCAGCGAGACGTTGCTCGCGACTGCATGATGGTGAAGGACGGCGAGGAGACCAGCGAATATGCCGGGTTGCTGCAGCGCGATGCTACCGGCTTCTTTCTGCGGTGCGACGATGGCGAGCGCTATCGGCTCGAACTGTTGCGCACCCCGATTGACGAGGTCGAGAAAAGGGTGGTGGTGACCGGGCGGATCACCGGCAACGCGATGCTCGAAGCAGAGGGAATCCGGCTGACATGAATTTTGACCGTGCCGGGACCGGCGATATTCCACGCCTCCACGCGCTGGTCGAAAGCGCCTATCGCGGCGAAAGCGCCAGGCGCGGCTGGACCCATGAGGCCGACCTGCTCGGTGGACAGCGGACCGATGCCAAGGCGTTGCGGGAAATCATCGAGGCGGACAGCCAGGTCATCCTGCTGGCGAAAAACGGCGATGCCATCGCGGGGTGCGTCCAGCTCTCCCATGTCGGAGAAGGGCTCGCCTATCTCGGCTTGCTGACCGTCGATCCCGATTTGCAGGCGTCAGGCCTCGGGAAGGAATTGCTGATCCGGTCGGAGCAATTTGTCCGCGATCACTGGCAGGCGAAGGCCATGGAGATGACCGTCATCCGCCAGCGCAGCGATCTGATCGCCTATTACGAGCGGCGCGGCTATGCGCGGACGGGCGAGCACCGGCCCTTTCCGCATGGCGACGAACGCTTCGGCCGGCCGAAATCTCCGGAGCTGGAATTTGCGGTGCTTCGCAAGCCGATCTAGGCGGCCCTGCCCTCGAGCGCCTTTTGCCGGCGGCGCTGGACCGAACTGCCCATACCAAGCGCTTCGCGATATTTCGCGACCGTGCGCCGGGCGATGTCAAAGCCCTTGGCCTGCAACAGCGTGACCAGCTTGTCGTCGGACAGGATTTTCTTCGGGTCCTCATCATCGATCAGCGCCTTGATATGACTTTTGACCGCCTCCGCCGACGCCGCCTCGCCGCCGGTCGACGACTGGATTCCGCTGGTGAAGAAATATTTGAGCTCAAACGTCCCGCGCGAACAGGAGAGATATTTGTTCGATGTCACCCGGCTGACGGTCGATTCGTGCATCTCGATCTTTTCGGCGATATGCCTGAGCGTCAGCGGACGGAGATGCGCGACTCCCTTGCGGAAAAACTCCTCCTGCTGTTTGACGATCTCGGTTGCGACTTTGACAATCGTCCGCTGCCGCTGGTCGAGCGCCTTGACCAGCCAGTTGGCGTCGGCGAGGCATTCGTTGAGCCAGTCCTTTGACTCCTTGTCCTGCGCGCCGTCTTTCAGCTCGGAATAATATGTGCGGTTTACCAGCACCTTGGGCAAAGTGGCGCTGTTCACTTCGATGATCCAACGGCCTGCCCGCTCGGCGATGAACACATCCGGGACCACCGCCTGCACCGCACCGCCGCCAATCTTGCAACCGGGCTTGGGGTCATAGTTGCGCAACTCGCTGATCATGTCCATCAGATCTTCATTGTCGACACCGCATGTCCGCTTGAGTTGCGGCAGCGCGCCTTTTGCCAGCAGATCGAGATTGTCGATCAGACGCTCCATCGCCGGATCATAGCGATCCGCATCCTTTGCCTGCAGGGCCAGACATTCTGCCAGATCTCGCGCACCGACACCGACCGGGTCGAGCGTCTGGACACTATCCAATATGCGTTCAACGTCGACGAGCCCGACATTCAGCCGCTGGGCCAGCTCAAGCAGGTCTGCCTGCAAATAGCCGCACTCGTCAATCTGGTCGATGATATGCTGGGCAACAAACAGGTCCATACCCGAAAGAACGGCGCCGGCCTGATCCATCAGATGATCGGTCAGGGTTATTTCGGCGACCAGCATATTCTCGAAATCCGGGGCTTCACCGCTGGCCGCCGAACCGGAGCCGGAACTGGAACCATTGAGCCCGAGCTGGCCATCGAGCGCGCCGTCGCTGTCCGAAAGACTGTTGTTGGAAAAACTGTCCGTATCGCCCTGCATGTCGAGCGTGGATTCCGATTCCGCCGGTCCGGTCGACAATATTTCATCGCTACCCTGCGCGGCAGCCTCACTCGGTCCGTTCTCGTTCTCGCTAACTTCACCACTTTCGGTCGAAATATCTCCGGTATCCAGAAGCGGGTTTTTCTCGATCTCGTCGGAAATGAATGTTTCGAGCTCGAGATTGGACAAGGTCAGCAGCTTGATCGCCTGCTGCAATTGCGGCGTCATCACCAGCGACTGACTCTGCCGCAAATCGAGACGAGGCGCGAGTGCCATTGCTAGAGAGCGAAACCTTCGCCCAGATAGAGCCGTCGGACATTGGCATCCGCAACCAGATCTTCCGGGCTGCCGGCAAACAACACCTGACCGTCATAGATTATACAGGCGCGGTCGACGATATCGAGCGTTTCGCGGACGTTATGGTCCGTGATCAAAACCCCGATGCCGCGATCACGCAACTGGCAGACCAGATCACGAATATCGGAAATCGACAGCGGATCGATACCGGCAAATGGTTCATCGAGTAGCACAATCGAGGGGCTCGCGGCCAGCGCGCGGGCAATCTCGCATCGCCGCCGCTCGCCGCCAGACAAGGCCATTGCTGGCGAGCTGCGGAGCTTTGTGAGTCCGAATTCATCGAGTAGCCGGTCCAGCGTTTCATGTCGGACATCGCCATCGGGCTCAACCATCTCGAGCACCGCCAGGATATTCTGTTCGACGGTCATGCCGCGAAAAATGGAGGTTTCCTGAGGAAGATAGCCGATGCCCAGGATCGCCCGGCGGTACATCGGCAAAGCGGTAATATCCTCGCCATCGAGCATGATCCGGCCGGCGTCCGGCCGCACCAGCCCCATGACAGAGTAGAAACAGGTCGTTTTCCCGGCACCGTTCGGGCCCAACAAGCCTACGACTTCGCCGCGCCCTACCGACAGTGACACGTCGGACAGGACCGAGCGCTTGTCATAGCTTTTGGCGATGGAAACCACGGCCAAGCCATGTTCCATGGCGTCGCTGGCCATGGCGGCCCCCGGATCGGCCATCGCCGGAATGTCAGTGACCGCTGCGTCGTTCATCATTCGTCCTCATTTGCATGGGCTGTCTTGTTCGTTGGTTAAGAGCATGCCCCAATCTGGACCGAATTGGCAAGCTTTGTGCATGCTATATTGAAAATGGCTTTTTCGCGGCAATAATCAAGCGCAGGGAGAGCGGAAACGGCACAGTTTCATCCGCTGCCGGTTCGGGACGTCAGTCTTTGCGCTGCGGCACCGTGAAGGTACCGGATACGCGTCCGCTCGAATCCTGGGACCCGACCGAAGAGCCGCCCGTCGAACGACCATCTATCGTCGATCTGCCTGATGCAAGATCGATGATGACACGTCCGCCCGAAAGACGGTTGGTGCCCTGAGTCACTGTGACATTGCCCAATAGGGTGATGAGTCGCCGATTGAGGTCATATATCGCGACATTGCCCGAAGCTGTGTCACCCGCTTTCCTGACCGTTACGCCGCCCGATGCATCGATCCGGTCGATTTCGATCCCGCCGGCGTTGCGATAGGCAACGGTCATCCGCGCTGCGTTGAGCACCAGTCCAGCCTGCTCGACCCGGACAGCGCCCGAAAGCACGACGCGGTCGGCACGATCCTGCACCTCTATCCGGCCGGCGTTGAAATTCACCGGTGCGTTGCTGTTGTGACTGCCAAAGACCTGGGCAGGAGCCGGGCCCGCTAGCAACAAAAGTCCCGAAGCAAGGATAGCGGTGCCGCCGGACAGCGAAAGAAATAGGTTCAATTTCATCTAGGGTCTTCTTAATCCATTTTGTTCGATCCGCAAACGCGCATTACCTTCGAGGCTAACCGTACGCTCTGCCAGATCGGCTTCCAGCCGGTCCGCTCCAAATGTACCGATATTGGTTCGGCCTTCCACGGCGCCTCCGCTTGTCAACGTGCGTTGCTTGAGATCAACCGTCACATTGCTGGTCGAAAGACGGTAGCCGCTGGCAGACTCGACCTGCACCGGCCCCGGAACCAGGACATTTTCCTGATCCATGTCATAGCGACCCTGATTTGCACGAATCTGGGCCGGGCCGTCCTGCAGCAATATCCGGGCCGAAAGGTCTTTGAGATCCACAACCGCTTCGCGCGAACTTTTCTGCACGGCAGATCCTGCTTTCAGCGAAAACGGGCGGCCTTCGCTATCCTCGCCCCGGTAGAGCGCCTCGGTCACGCGCATCCGTTCCCTAGCAACCTCGACACTATTCTTGTCGAGAACAAAGCTGAGTTCCCCGGACATGGTGAACGGAGCCAGCGCCAGCATGGACCCCAATGCTCCGACGCCAACCGGCAGGATGAATCGCAACCATTTCACATTGCGGTCGTGCTTGCCGTTCGGAGCAGCAAATTCCTGACGCTTCGTCCGGACTAGATTGGCGGCGGTCGACATGGTTGCGTTACAATCCCAAAAACCGGAACTTAAAACGATTTTGCATGAGGTCCAATAACTTAAGCATGGGCAAAAATATCCGTTTCCGGCCAACCCGCGAGATCCAGCCGGGCCCGATCGGGCAGAAAGTCGAAGCAAGCCTGCGCCAGAGCGGTCCGGTCCTCGCGAGCGAGGCGGATTTCCAGTTCATCCTTCAACCGGTGCAGAAAGCGAACGTCCGATGCGGCATATTCCCGCTGGGCCTCGCTCAGTTCGGGGTTGCCCCAGTCGCTGGACTGCTGTTGTTTGGAAATATCCTGGCCGAGCAATTCTCGGACCAGTTCCTTCAGGCCGTGGCGATCGGTGTAGGTCCGGATGAGCCGCGAAGCGATTTTGGTGCAGAATACCGGCTCTGCCATCACGCCCATATAATGTTCGATGGCAGCGAGGTCGAAACGGGCAAAATGATAGAGTTTCACGCGATCGGGATCGGACAAAATCGCGCGAAGGTTCGGGGCAGCATAGTCGCTATCAGGGCCGAAGCGCACCAGATGCTCGTCACCCTGGCCGTCCGATATCTGGAGCAGGCACAGACGGTCACGGGGGGTTTGGAGACCCATGGTTTCGGTATCAACGGCGACGGCACCCTCGCCTAATACGCCTGCGGGAAGGTCTTCTTCATGAAAAAAAACTGCCATTATATTTTGCCTGTCCATTTAATCGCTGGCGAAGCTTCCTTTTCTCAACCGTGACGCCGGCACAATACCCCTCTCATTCCACTGGGGGTCCTGGCCAGATCTCCGGCTGCAAAAAATTGACAGCTCCGCATCATTGGATATGCTATGTGCCGCAGGCCGGTTCAAACAGCAAGTTTAGTTTGGCCAGGAACGCGGATCGGTGGCGCAAACGGAGGAGGAATTCGACGATATGAGCGATAAAGCACCCAAGGCAACCGCTACCGGCTTCGACTTCAACAAGGCGACGATCGTCTCGCTCCTCTATATCGCCGGATTTGTTGTGGGCATTACCGGAATCGTCGGATTCATCCTGGCTCTGGTCTGGAAAGACGAAGTCGCCGGCACCTGGGAAGAAAGCCATCTGCAATTCCACGTCAGGACATTTGTCATCGGGCTCGTGGTCGGCATAATCGGCGGAATTCTCTCGATAATATTGATCGGCATTCCGATTCTGCTGGCGCTGTTTCTGTGGATATTGGTTCGGTCCGTGGTTGCTTTGTCCAAGGCCCAGAAACATGAACCGATGGCTGATCCGAGATCATGGCTTTTGTGACGAAGGCGCTGTCAAATTTTGAATCGACCGGATTCTGACCCGAACATCGATTTCATTCGCTTATTCGTCTGTTTTTCTATATAGTTGAGACGCGTGGCAATTAGATTCGCGCGAACAATGCTTTGGAAATCGTCCGCTGCAGCATTGGGATTATTGGGTAGGGCGAATTGAAAGTGACGATTTAAGAATGGGTTTTGACAGAAACCGGCGAGGTAGAGGCCGGGACAAGCGCGACGGCTTCGGTGACGAAAACTTCGATGGATACCAAGGTGATAGCGGTCCGCCCGTAGAGAGATATACGCGACCGGACAGTGATTCCGGCGGCGCCAGACGCGGCGGTGGCGGTATGCCAGACCAGGTTGTCGGCGAAAGCACCGGAACAGTAAAATTTTTCAATGCGCAAAAGGGTTTTGGCTTCATCGTGCAAGACGGTGGTGGCGAGGATGTTTTTGTTCATATCAGCCAAGTCGAACGCGCAGGCCTGAAAGGTCTCGCAGAAGGTCAGACGTTGCGATTTTCGCTGGTCGACCGTGGCGGCAAGGTTTCGGCTTCCGACATACAGATCGAAGGCGATCTGATTGAAGTTACGAACAGCGCTCCCGCTCGCGAAGAGCGCAGTGGCGGCGCGCCCCGCCGGGAACTTACCGGAGAAAAAGCGACCGGAACGGTGAAATTTTTCAACGGCACCAAGGGCTTCGGCTTCATCCAGCGTGATGACGGCCAGCCGGACGCATTCGTCCATATCTCAGCCGTAGAACGCGCCGGAATGCGCGGGCTGGAAGAAGGCGACAAGCTCGAATTCGAACTCGAAGTAGACCAGCGCGGGAAAACCGCTGCAGTGAATTTGACCGCAAAATAGCGGGTTAGATCTTGTTCAGGAAATCATGAGTAGCGGGCCTTCGGGTCCGCTATTTTTTTATGTGCTCGAAGGACATCGAGACCGGTTCCGGACAATAGGCAAAGAAAGGCCCGCCGAAACGCGCGTTCCGGCGGGCCTTTCAATGTGTCCGGTTTCTAGAAGCGGAAGGTAACCGCGCCCGAATATACCTGGCTGGAGACGTCCGACCGACCAACCGTGGAATCGGCGGAGAGATCAAACGAGATGTTACCGGCGTTGTACCGCAAGCCGACGCCGACTTCACCCCAGTTTTTATCAGCATTTACCAGCTGGAATGGCACCACTGCGCCATTTCCGCCGACAAAATTCGCTGCGAAGGCATTGGGGTTGTCCATGAACTCGTGGACATAGTTCATCGAAGCGCGCAGCTGCAATTTATTGCCCGGCTTCGATTTGAATTCCACGCCCGCGAGGCCCTGGATACTGGCATAGTCTGGCCGAATAATCGCCAAGGCCGGTCCGCCGCCTTGTTCGCTAACATTGCTGAAATTGATCCTCGCTGCCCGGGCACGGATACCCGGAGAAACGATTGATTCAAGAAGATCCAGTTCTTTCGACAATCCGATTTCGGAACCGAACACCAGGCTGTCATCGTCAGTCGTCAGGCCGAATGTCTGGGCACCAAGCGTCACGTTGCGCAACGTCTCGACATTATATGTACCCAATGTCACCCGGGCATCCAGTATCAGGTCTCCAAATGTCTTGCTGCGACCGTAAACGGAACCCATGATGGCTTTTGATTGCGCGGTGTTGCCCAATGCCACCGTGGCATCGATGTCCGAATAATATGCAGACAGTCCGATGAAGGACGACTCGTCGAGATAATATTCGATGCCACCGGAGATGAAGAAGCCGTCAAATTCATCTTCTCCGTCGGCACCGGCACCCGGATTGCTGAGCGGCATCGATCCGCCATCACCGTTCACGTAACCGCCGGCAAGATAGACCGCCATGTCTTCGTTGACGCCGCCGGAGCGCATTACAGTATCATCAGCGCTTGCAGCTGCATCGCTCAGGACAGCAGAGCCGTTCGCGACCATGCCACCCAACGATGCTGCGGCCAGTTGCATCGGACGACCGATAACGGCCACCGTACCGCCGTTCGAGGAACGGTCCGCCATGCTGATTCTGTTCTGGTGCAAGCCGGCAACATTGCCCAACATTCCGCGACCCATGGACTGGACCGTCGATTCCGTAGTCGGTGCCCAGCTGTTGAAAGTGGACTGAATGGTTGCCGCATCCGCGAAGTCCAGAACCGAGAACAGACCGGTAGTGGCGGCGTTGCCGCGATTGCGGTCCATCAGCGCTGCATAGCTAACCTGCAGAGGATCCGTTCCATCCACAACATTCTGATAACTCTGCGCGCTCACTGTCAGATCGACCGCGTTTGCGCTGTAGATAAGCTCGGAAAGCAGGACGGCAGATACGTTTGCCACGCCATCGAACTGGCCGGTCACCCCGCCATCCGCTGTTAGAATGCGATAGGTGCTCGGGGTCACCGTCTGGAAACCGGAAACCGGACCCAATCCGACATTACCACCAAGGTTCGCTTCACCGGTCACGGCCAGCAGATCGGAATTTCCGGTTGCTCCAAGGTCGGCAAGAACGGTTGATCCGGAAGCCAGAATCAGGTTTCCGTCAATCGTCAACGTGCCGATGGCACCCATCGTGCCCGGAGCGATGCCCCCCGCGATGCTGGTTACAAACGGAGCATTCACCGTACCGGTGCCCGAGAGCAGCCCGGAAAACAGTGTGTAGTCATAGGCGCTGGTCAACATGCCATTGACTGCGACACGACCACCCGTCTGGTTACCGTCGTTTTCGAGAGTCAGGCTACCGGCGCTATCGATCACGAGCCCGGCCGCGCCGCCAACATTCAGACGGTCGATCGTCCGCGCGCTGCTCAAGGTTGTCGTGCCAGCCTGATTGAGCGTTACTTCGAAGTAACGCCGTCCTGCCAAGATACCGTCGATATCGGAATCCACGTTGTCTGGAATGAAGTCGGTCGCTCCGACAAGCCCGTTTTCAATGGTTGGCGCCGGTTGCGGATCGCCAGGCGCGTGGGGCTGCTCTTCAACGACTTCCGGTCCGCCATCGGAAGAAGCGAGGGAGACCGGTGTTGCACCGCCGCTGATCGCAACATTCTCGACCAACGAAGCGCCACCGCTTATGGCGACATTTTCAACGATCATGGCTTCGCCACGGATCGCAGCATTGGCAGCGATTGTTGGCCGTCCGGCAGAAGCGACTTGCGAAGTAACCGCAGTAGCCTCTGCTTCTGCAGATGCTTCAACAACCGGAGACGCATTTGGAACCCGTGCTTCGCCAATATTGGAAGCGGGTGCTGGCGTCGGAGCCAAGTCTTCCCGTGCGGGAGGAGTCGCATCACCCGTTGCAAGATCCTGGCAGCCATCACCTGGATTAGCGCCTTCTGGATCAAAACAAACTTCGCCAAATTGAGGACTGTCACCAGTACGACCCGCTGATTGTGTGCCAGGGAAACCGTTTACGACATTACCGTCGGCGTCGATGATCCGATAGGCAGGGTCGAGATCGCTCTGCCAGTGGGTTGCGTCTTCCCATGCGCCATCGCCAGCTTTCGCGCTGACATAGCGATAGGGATTCGTGGCCGCGATATAGTCGGCGAAGAGAAACAGTGGCTGATAAAAGCTTTCCGTGCCGTAGGAACTGAAGACCTGAGGCCCAAAGAACCGCGAACCGCCGGAAAGGACCCCGATCTGGAGGTCTTCGTCCGAAAGGCTGTTGTTGGCGGCATCGAGAATCAAGGGGCCGCCGGAGTCTCCGCCTGCCGTCGTTGCTTCCCGAACACGCGGCTCATCTTTGTAAAGATTGAAATCAAACGGGTTTGTCTTGTTCGGATCGTCAAAGTCCAGACGATAAAGAACCTGCGGGAGATCACCGAACGGGTCGCCAAAGAGGAACTGGTTACGGTCATCAAATGACGTCAGCGAACCGAGCATGTTTTCGGCTGCACGGCGGCGCCAGTCGATGCCCTGAGACGCACCGGTCGTGCCGCTGCCTGACCGGCCATAGCCTGTTATGTTTACGTGATAGCCGGTGCCGTCTTCGTCGCTGATCGCATCGGGCGTCGGCAGCGGCGAGAACAGCAATGCCCAGGTCGGAATATCCCGCGCTGGATCATCAAGAGCAGCGAGTGCGATATCAGCTTCGAGGAATCCAAACGCATTCGGATCTACGAGGGAATCAGGATGATAATAGATCTGGCTGATGTTGTAGACAAACAGATCGGGGTTTGATGCGAAGCCGTTGTTGATCCAGTTAACAAATCCGGGAAGCGCATTGTCATCGAAAGAGAATGCAGAGCGAAGACCATTTTCGGAGAAATCGCTCTCGAGGTTGCTGTTAACACAGTGAGCAGCGAACAACACAGTACGAGGATTGATCAAGGTGCCGCTGCAGACAAAGCCGTCATTGCGGAAGAACATCCCGACGCCGTTTGCGCCGGTTTCATCAATAATATCGGTGGGGGTGAAATTATCGTTGGGCACAATCGCATGAACAGGGGTTGCCAGAGCTAGAGTAGCTATTGCCCCCGTTGCTGCGGTCCGCAAAAGTACAGATTGTGTGGCTCGTCCGAAGTTCTTGATCATGGAATAATGTCCCCTAAAATGCCCAGCCGGAATAGACTCAAGTTATAGCTTTGCGTGATTTTTCCAGCCGAATCAAAGCGAAACTTATTCAGGACATTAATATAAGGTGAAGAAACGGCGGTTTTCCGTGACTTTCTTCAAAGGGGAGCCATGACTTTCGTTACAGTTGTGATTATTGCGCAACAGTTATTGGCCAATTTCGGCCATTTTTTGCCGCCGCCCTGTTACATTGACGGGCGGCGGCGATAATTCGATTCGGTGGCCGAATTCTATCTCGTCCACCGACTGTTATTATGTCCTGGCTCAATCTTTCTGTGCAATCTCGAGCAGGAACCATGCACGTTCTTCGGCCTGATCGGTCCAGTCGTCTAGCAGGCCATCGGTCGCATTGTCGCCTGCTTCTCCAGCCAATTCCTTTGCGTCGCGCAATTTTGCCACGAGTTTAAGATTGTCCGCGCGCAACTCGTCGAGCATGTCCGACGCCGATACCTTGCCGTCATCATTATCGGAAAGGCTCTGTCGTTTGGCGATATCACCAATGGAAGTCAGGGTGCGGTGCCCGTTTTTGCGAACCCGCTCTGCAATCAGGTCGGTGGTGCCGAGTATCTGCGCGGCATGTTCGTCAAACATCAGATGATAATCACGGAAATGCGGCCCCGAAACGTGCCAGTGGAAATTTTTGGTCTTGAGATAGAGCGCGAAACTGTCCGCCAAAATGCCGTTCAGTGCTTCCGCTACCGCCTTTTTTGCATTGTCCCCGGTGGTCATTGTCTTTCTCCTGTTCATTTCAATGTGGGAAAGAAATACGCGCGGCCGGAGTGGCTTTCCAACGGGAAATCTGGTTGTCACAGATTGAGGATGTCGATCAACAGGGCTCGATTGAGCAACTGACTGACTTAATCAGACAATTCCCCACGCGCTCAGCGCCAATATGCCGCCGACCAACAGAAAAGCAGCGCCCCCGACGAACCGGACCTTGGCAATCGGAATCGCATCGGCCAGCCGTTGCTGCAAGAGAATTGCCGGCACACAAGCGATCATCACGCCAACCCATCCACCGGCTGCCGCAAATAATGCCATATCCGTCCGCGCGGCGGTGGCAGCCAGGATGAACTGGCCCTTGTCGCCAAATTGCAGGATGAACAGGCCCAGAAACGAAGTCCAGAACGGCCCAAGACTCCAGTCATCGAGCAGGTCGGTCGGTCGTCGCCAGGCCACCATGCCGATTCCGGCAAAGATGAGGGAGAGAGCGTAGAAAAGTTGCAGGGGGTCTTCGCTGATCCACTGGTGGACCGCAGATCCGGCCACCGCGGAAATCGCGCAATTGCAGAGCGTTGCCAGACCCAGTCCCCAGAGGACAGGGGATACACGGCCATATCGGATTGCAAGAGCGGCGCAGAGAATCTGGGGGCGGTCGCCAAATTCGGCTAGGGCCATGGCGAAAAGCGAGGTTAGAAACGCATCCACTATTCTATGCGGCTAAGGCTGGCCGCCAAGACGCAGCGCCACATTGGCCATCAACGCTTCGGTCATCGCCGGACTGATCTCTTCGCAGTCGAGAGTCGACCGCATTGCTTCCAGATAGAAGCGTACAACGGTTGTAGCGCCACCGTTTGTGATGGCAGGCTGCAGGGCAGCTTCCAACGCACAACTCAGATCATGGAGAGCGGTCAGATGATGTTGGGTAGCCTTTTGCCGGACATGGTCCAGATGCATCAGAAACTGCACCGGATGCCGAACTATCAATTCCGCCGGCAATTCGTCGAGCAAGGCATGCATTTCCGCCTGTACGAATAGATTCTGATCATGGTTCATCGCAACTGCCCCTGTTCCTATGATATCATAGGAAAAACATGGTTAAGAACAGGTAAACGGGGCAGCGTTTTTCGGCAGAATAGCGACGCAGGCTTTTTCTTGACATTGGCTGGCATTTTCACCATTAGCGCGGGAACGGATGCGGCGCCGATGCGTCGCTGTTTTTATTTCAGCTTCTGCCTTAAGGAATGCACCATGGCGAAACCAGCCAATGTAAAGATCAAACTCGTCAGCACGGCGGACACAGGCTTTTTCTATGTAACCCGCAAGAACCCGCGGAATCTCACCGAGAAAATGGTGCAGCGCAAATATGATCCGGTTGTTCGGAAGCATGTCGAATTCAAAGAAGCCAAGATCAAGTAAACCGCTTTTGATCCGACTTTAACGGTGCAGAACCTTCTGCACCGATTCGATGAATTTTGCGACTGATATCGGCTTGGAGACATAGGCTTCGGCCCCGGCGCTCAATATCCGGTCTTCATCTCCCTTGCCGGCATAGGCGGTCACAGCCATGATCGGTATGATCTTGAGCTGAGCGTCTTTCTTGATCTGCTCGATCAGCTCCAGGCCGCTGACATGCGGCAGCTGGATATCCATGACGATCAGATTGGGCACGAAACTGCGCGCCTTTTCGAGCACCTCGCGACCATCGCTGACCGGCTCGACGACAAAAGCATGGGCCCGCAGCAGGTCGCAAAACAGCTTGAGGTTCAACTCATTGTCCTCAACCACCAACACTCTTTTTGCCACGACCGGTTTTGCCCTTTCAAACTTGTTGCCGACCCATTAGGCGAAAGCGGCAATGGAAACAAATCCCAATCTCGGACCCGATGCCGACATCATCGCCTTGCAGGCGCTCGGCTGGGTGCTGCAGGACCAGGACCGCGCGGAGCGGCTGCTCGCTTTGACCGGACTGGACCCGCGCGAACTCAGGTCAGGTCTAGAGGACCCGACGATGCTGGCGTCCTTGCTCGGCTTTCTCGCCAATCACGAACCCGATCTGATTGCCTGTGCAGAGGCCATTGGTATCGCACCCGATAAACTGGCTGCCGCCGCACATCATCTTAACGCCCCCGGAGATTTTTATGAGTAACAGGCCCCTTCTGATCAGCGATTGCGACGAAGTCCTGCTTCATATGGTGGTGCCGTTCCAGCAATGGCTGGACAGCGACAAGCACATCCATTTCGATCTCGAGAACGGGAGCAATTTCGCCGAGGCGTTGCGCCACAAACATGATGGGACTCAGGTCCTGCCCGAGCAGATCTGGCCGATGCTGAAGGAATTTTTTGACACCGAAATGTACCGCCAGGGCGCAATCGAAGGCGCGGTAGAGTCGATCAACAAGCTCGGCGAAGTCGCCGATGTCGTCATATTGACCAACCTGCTCGATGATCGCCGCGAAGCGCGGGCGGAACAGCTCAAGGCCGTCGGCATCGATTTTCCCGTCTACACCAATCAGGGCGGCAAAGGCGAACTGCTGGCCAATATCCTCGAGGAATTTGAACCTTCGGTCACCGTCTTTGTCGACGACCTCGGGCACCAGCATGGCAGTGTCGCCAAACATGCGCCCGATGTCTGGCGATTGCAGATGGTCGGCGAGCCGATCCTGGCAAAGCATATCACGACAAATCCGGCCGCCAATGCGCGTATCGATCTTTGGGGAAACGCTCTTTCCTGGATATCCGACAAATTTGAAAATGCCGAACCGGCTCCGGCGATGGACCTGTCATCGCAAGAGCTTGACCCCGCCAACCATGCATGAGAGATTTGCCTTATGACTGAAATCATTGAAACCGCCCTGTCAGCCAAGGGCATCGAGCTGCCGACACCCGCTGCTCCTGTAGCCTCCTATGTTCCGGCGGTTGAAGCGGGCGGCTTGCTCTATATCAGCGGCCAGGTCTCGATGAGTGATGGCAAATTGATCACCGGACGGCTGGGAGACGACATGTCTCTCGAAGAAGGCCAGCAGGCCGCAAAGGCCTGTGCCTTGATGATCGCGGCCCAGATCAAGAAAGCGGCCGGATCGCTCGACCGGGTCGACCGGATTGTAAAACTCGGCGTCTTCGTCAACAGCACGGCGGATTATACCGACCATCCCAAGGTCGCCAACGGCTGTTCCGACATGATGGAGGTAATTTTTGGTGCTGCAGGACAGCATGCCCGCAGCGCGGTCGGCGTTTCGTCATTGCCGCTCGGCGTAGCGGTCGAGGTCGACGCCATAATTGCCCTGAAAGCCGAGTGATCGCGGCGCTGCTGGATAATCTGCTGGCGCCTGCCCCGGCGCCCGAACGCGTGGCGTTCCTGACGGGCCAGCCTTATGCCCATCGCGGGCTGCATGGCGATGGCGTGCTCGAGAATAGTCCCGCCGCCTTTGAAGCCGCGATCAAGCTCGGTCATGGAATCGAATGCGACGTCCAGGCGGCAGAGGATGGCCGTGCCTTTGTCTTCCACGACTATGAACTGGACCGCCTGACCGCTCAGAGCGGCCTGATCGGGAAATTGCGCGCCGACGATATCGACGGAATCCAGCTGAACGGCGGGCATGGCAAGATACCGCGCTTGCGCGAAACACTGGCGCAGGTTGACGGGCGGGTGCCGATGCTGATCGAAATCAAATCGCGCAACATGCTGGTTGGCCCGCTATGCCTGTCGGTCCGCAGGGCGCTGGAAGGCTATGGCGGCAAGGCCGCGGTCATGTCTTTCAACCCGCTGGTCGGCGCATGGTTTCGCAAGAATGCAGCACATGTCGTTCGCGGACTGGTAGTCACCGAAGAGGGTAGCAACAACTGGCGCGGCCGGATCGCCCGCCATCGCAACCTTTGGACAGCGCAGCCCGATTTTCTGGCTTATGATATCCGCGACCTGCCATCCCGCTTCGCCGCTTCGCAGCGGGCCCGCGGGTTACCGGTCGTGACCTGGACGGTACGGTCGGCCGAACAAGAGAAAAGCGCGTCACTATATGCCGACGAACCGGTTTATGAGTTGCCGCAAAGCGGATAGTATCGATCCCTATGTCCGATTCCCCTGCTGCTACCGAAATTCACGCCCGCGTTGCCGATGACATCGCCAGCCTGCCGGCAGACCAGTGGGACGCCTGTGCCGGGTCAAACAATCCGTTTGTTTTCCATGCTTTTCTGTCCGCGATGGAGCTGTCGGGAAGCGTCGGTCCGGGTACCGGCTGGAAATCGCTGCCGATCGTCATCGAAGACGGGGCCGGCGAGATCGCGGCCTGCCTGCCCAGCTATCTCAAATCGCACAGCCAGGGCGAGTATATATTCGACCAGCAATGGGCCCATGCCTTTGAACAGGCTGGCGGCCAATATTATCCGAAGATCCAGATCGCCGCTCCTTTCTCGCCGGTGCCCGGGCCTCGCCTGCTGCTGCGCGACCGGGCTCTGGCTGTGCCGCTGCTGAAAGCAGCCGAGCAACTCGCCCGGAACAATGGCATTTCATCGGTGCACGCGACCTTTGTCGACGAGGATCAGCTCGACTATTTTCGCGAAGCGGGCTGGATGATCCGTACCGACAGCCAGTTCCACTGGCGCAACGACGGCTATCAGAGTTTCGACGAGTTCCTGGCTGCCTTATCTTCCCGGAAACGCAAGGCTATCCGCCGGGAAAGGGTCAAGGCCCAGGAAGACGTGGAGATCGTTCATCTGACGGGGGACGACATCCAGCCCGAGCATTGGCAATATTTCTGGGAATTTTATCAGGACACCGGGATGCGCAAATGGGGCCAGCCTTATCTGACCCGCGCCGCCTTTGACCTGCTGCATCAGAAAATGGCGAGCAAACTGCTTCTGATTTTTGCGATGCAGGACGGCATTCCGGTTGCCGGGGCGCTCAACGTCATCGGCGAAGAGACGCTTTACGGGCGCTACTGGGGTTGCACGCGGGAAATCCCGTTTCTGCATTTCGAAATTTGCTATTATCAGGCGATTGACGCGGCCATAGCGCGGGGATTGAAGACGGTCGAAGCAGGGGCGCAGGGCAGCCATAAACTGGCGCGGGGCTATCAACCGGTGCCGACCTGGTCAGCGCATTATATCGTCGATCCGGGATTTCGGTCGGCGATCGCCGACTATCTGGAACGCGAGCGGCAGGCGGTTGCTGCCGACATTGAATTTCTGGCCGAAATGGGGCCGTTTAAAAGACCGAATTCAGCTTAAGCGGCGCGGCGTGTATTGTCTTGCAACCAGCTGCGCGCTTCCCGCTGCGCTTCGGCAATTTCGCGCGCTGTCATGTCCAGCGAAATTTCTGCGCGGCAGACCTTGCTTTCGTCATGGCCGGACAATGCCGCCAGATTAAACCATTTATGGGCTTCAACCAGATCAACGTCGACGCCCTCCGATCCGGTCGAATAGATCACACCGAGATCAAAATATGCATTGCTGCTGCCTTTTGCTGCTTCCGAGAGGCGGCTTTCTATCAGAAAGGCCGCGCTTTTCATGCTGTTGCCCATATTGTCAGTCCCTGTTTTGTTGCCGCAAGTAATGGCGACGGGACGACTTTCACCGCAATTTCCTAAAGGAATGGTTAACGCGAATTGCGCAAAATTAAGCATATCGCGGAAATGCGCCACGATTTCGCACCGATCCACGCGATTGCATGGTTAACGAATCGGTGGCGCAGCCCCTATGAAACGGGGATATTGTCGATCAGGCGGGTTCGGCCGATATGGGCGGCCGCAAGAAGACGAGCAGATTTTGTAAAATCATCCAATAAAGCCAGCGTATCGGCGTCGCGTAGTTCGAAATAGTCGACTTTTTGAAATCCCGACCGCAGTAATCGCGCCTTTGCGTCCGACAATATATCAGCAACAGGACTGCCCGCTGCTATCGCTGTTGCAGCTTCCTGCATCGTTTGGGGAAGCGCAACCGCATCGGCTCTTTCTTCTGCGGTCAGATAGGCATTGCGCGACGACAGCGCCAGTCCATCGGCGTCCCGAACGGTGGGCACTCCGACGATTTCATGGGAAAAATCAAGATCGAGCGCCATCCGCCGGATAACTGCAAGCTGCTGATAGTCCTTCTCGCCAAAAAAGGCGGCATCGGGCCGGACCTGATTGAACAATTTTGCAACCACCGTGGCGACGCCGTCGAAATGGCCGGGACGCGCTGCCCCGCAGAGGCCGTCGCTGATCCCGCTCACACTGACATTCGTGGCATAGCCGGGTGGATAGACCTGATCAGCGGTTGGCGCCCACAGCAGTTTCACGCCTGCAGTCTGCAACAGGTCAGCATCGGCGGCTTCCTGACGCGGGTAGGCATCTAGATCCTCACCCTCGCCAAACTGGGTCGGATTGACGAAAATCGAAGCGATCACGGCATCGCATTGGCTCTTCGCCACTTCGACCAGCCGCATATGTCCGGCGTGCAGCGCTCCCATTGTCGGGACCAGACCGATTGTCAGCCCCGCTGCGCGAAACTCCGCCAAGGCATTGCGCAACGGATCTAGCTGTCGAACAATTTGCATGGAACACTCTTTGCGTTTAGATTTTTCTGTAAAGCTCTGGTAGGCTATGCGACGATGAACAGCCCTTCGCAAGGGCCAAGAACAGGGATAGAAACCAAAACGTGACCAGCAGCGCGCACCATATCGTCTTTGCCAATGAAAAGGGCGGGACCGGCAAGTCGACCACCGCCGTACATGTTGCGGTGGCGCTGGCCTATCAGGGCCACAAGGTCGCGATCATCGATCTCGATCCGCGCCAGCGGACATCCTATCGCTATCTGGAAAACCGCGACGCGACGATGAAGCGGCTGAATATCGATATTCCGCAGCCATTCTATGATGTCTTCGACGGGGACGATCTGGCGGGGCTCCAACAGCTGATCGAGCGGATGTCTGCGGGAGTGGATTTTCTGCTCTATGATACACCGGGGCGCGATGACAAATTTGCTCGCTACGTAGCGACCCGTGCCAATACACTGGTCACGCCGATCAACGATAGCTTCGTCGATTTCGATCTGATCGGACAAGTCGATCCGGAAACCTACAAAGTCCGCAAATTGAGCTTTTACGCGGAACTGATTTGGGACGCGCGCAAGGAACGGGCCAGAGTTGACGGCAACACGATCGACTGGGTGCTGCTGAGAAACCGGACCCAATATGTCGAAGCGCATAATATGAAGCGGATCGTTGCCGCGCTCACCGAACTGTCGCGACGGGTTGGGTTCAGGATCATCCCGGGTCTCAGCGAACGAGTCATTTATCGCGAGCTTTTCCCTTCGGGCCTGACGATGCTAGACAAGAAGCATCTCGGCCGCCTCGCGACGAGCCATCTGGCGGCGCGTCAGGAATTGCGCGAACTGATCAAGCATCTTGCCCTGCCGCAATCTGCGCAGCAGCTGCCGGATAACGACAAGCCCGCCCGCTCCAAGCCACAGCTGGTGGCCTGACCGATGGTGCCATTGCTCATATTCGGCGGCGCCATTCTGGCCTGGCTGGTGTTGTCGGGCAAGGCAAAGACGATGACTCCCAACCAGTGGCTGGCTCTGGTGATGGCGCTGGTGGGTGCGAACTTCCTGCGCGGCGGTGGCTGGATCATGGGCGGAGCGATGATTGCCAGCGCGGCTTTTCTGAGCGGCTGGCGCATATTGATACCGGCCCGCGACGAAATCGAGGAACCGAAGCGCAAGCCGCGCAATTTCGAACTCGACCGGGCCCGGTCCCTGCTGGGCGTAAGCGATAATGCCGGATTTATCGAGATCAACGCCGCCTGGAAGGAACGGCTGGCGGAACATCATCCCGACAATGGCGGGGACGAGCAGCTGGCGCAGATGATCAACCGCGCGCGGGACCTGCTGCTGGAAGAATTGGAAGCATCCGGACGCCGGTAACCACGCCCGCCCGGACCGACGGAAAGACTGGATTTATAGGCATCTGCCCCTTACAATCGGGCAAATTCAACAATCCGGGAACCCCATCATGACTTCACCCTCCACCCATGATTTTCACCCCTCTTCGCTGCGTGAATATGATATTCGCGGGATCATCGGAGAGACGCTGGGGGAAGAGGATGCTTATGCTATCGGGCGGGGTTTCGGGACGTTGATTGCCCGCGATGGCGGCAGCGCGGTCGCCACCGGATTTGACGGACGTACCAGCTCGCCGATGCTCGAGGACGCGCTGATCCGCGGTCTCAATGATGCCGGAATCAATGCCGTTTCTGTCGGAATGGGCCCCACTCCGATGCTTTATTATGCCGAATCCGTACTGGAATCGGTCCAGGGCGGCATAATGATTACCGGCAGCCACAATCCTGCCAATTACAACGGCTTCAAAATGGTGTTTCAGGGTCGGCCGTTTTTCGGAGCGGACATCCTGAAACTCGGGACCATGGCGTCAGAAGGTGACTGGGATAGCGGCAGCGGATCGGTGGAACGGATCGACATCATCGACGAATATGTCGAGCGCCTGCTGAAGAATTTCACCGGCGGCGCGTTCAGGGTCGGCTGGGACTGCGGCAACGGCGCCGCCGGGCCGGTGATCGAGAAACTGACGAAACTGCTCGCCGAGCGCGGGGCCGGAGAACATCATCTTCTCTACACCGAGGTCGACGGATCTTTCCCCAACCATCACCCCGACCCGACGGAAGAAAAGAATCTCGAGGACCTGAAGGCGCTGGTCGCCGAAAAAGGGCTGGATTTCGGCGTCGCGTTCGACGGTGACGGCGACCGGATCGGCGCGATTGACGGCGAGGGCCGGGTGATCTGGGGTGACCAGTTGCTGCAAATCTTTGCCGAGGACGTGCTGAAAAGCGAACCCGGCGCGACCATCATCGCTGACGTCAAGGCGTCGCAGGCATTATATGACCGGATCGCCGAACTCGGCGGGAAACCGCTGATGTGGAAGACCGGCCACAGCCTGATAAAGTCCAAGATGAAGGAAACCGGCTCACCGCTGGCCGGCGAGATGAGCGGCCATGTGTTTTTCAAACATGATTATTACGGTTTTGACGACGCCCCTTATGCCGCGGTCCGGCTGATCCAGGCGGCGACCAATATCGGCAAGAGCGTGACCCGGTTGCGCAGTGATATGGTAGAGATGATCAACACGCCGGAAATGCGCTTTCAGGTCGATGAAAGCCGCAAGTTCGCGGTGATCGACGAAGTCCTCGAGCGACTGTCGGCGAGCGGGGCGGAGGTGAACGATACCGACGGCGCGCGGGTCAATACCGAAGACGGCTGGTGGCTGCTGCGCGCCAGCAACACCCAGGATGTGCTGGTTGCCCGGGCCGAAGCGAAATCGCATGACGGGCTGGACCGGCTGATGGCGCAGATTGACGAGCAGCTGGCACTGTCGGGGCTGGAGCGCGGCGAGCAGGCGGGGCACTAGTTCCCGGGACGGTCCGGTGCAAACCGGCTGACCTTTGTCAGATCAAGGTTGCGCCATTGGTTGCCGGCCCGACCGCCGAGATTACGAATATTGCCGAGCAGAACATGGCGGCGATACCGGCGGCGATTTCCTGACGCAAAGTGAAGCGGGGCATGATATTCTCCTTGGATTGAATTATGTTATGCGATCAGTGATGCACTATTCTGAACAGCGGGACCGACGCTTGCAGCGACGAGAACGGCAGCAGAGAAAATAGCGGCGAAAGCGGCGGCGACATGGTTCTGGATATTGATGTTCGACATTTTGTAATTCCTTCACGGTTTAAATTTGGCCTTCGCAATATCTGGCAGCGAAGATGGGAATAGCTTTGCACAGTGCGTGCCAGTTCTTATTTTTCGCTGTTTTACAATGACTTATTTGTAATTCCGAAAGGAGCCACCCACATTCTATCCCGACTGTTAGGAAATTTTCCCATATCTTGGTCCGGGCGTTCCCAGCAGCGCGCGGCCAGGACGGCTGATCCAGGGAGCGTGACAAATCCGCCGATCTGCTGATAATGGGTGCGAATGACGGATAAAATTCCTCAACAGACGCTTGCTGCCTGGAACGACTTTCCCGATGCCCTGGCTGAAAGACTGATCGCACTGCGGCAGCTGGTGCTGGAGGTCGCTGGTGACAATCCTGCGATCGGGCCGCTGGAGGAAACGCTCAAATGGGGCGAGCCGGCGTTTCTGACGTCGGTCACCGGAGCGGGAACGACGATCCGGATCAACCGTCACAAGAAGCGTGACGACAAATATGCTTTCTATGTCCATTGCCAGACCGATCTGGTCGAACGCTATCGGCAGCTATATCGGGACAGGCTCAATTTTGACGGCAATCGTGCGGTCGTGCTGGATGTCAAAGACGAGCTGCCGGTCGAGTCCATCCGCCATTGTCTTGCCATGGCCCTGACCTATCATCTGCGCGATTCCGGCCAGGCGGCCCGCTATCGCGCCGACCCGGTCAATCCCCTGCCTTGACGATCTCGCTCTTGTCCTGGTGCATTTCGGAAAAAATCCCCCAGATCGCGATGAACAACGCCGCGACCAGCGGGCCGATCACGATGCCGTTGATGCCGAACAGCTGCAACCCGCCAAGCGTCGAGATCAGCACCACATAATCAGGCATCCGCGTATCCCGGCCGACCAGGATCGGTCGCACGAGATTGTCGGCCATGCTGATGAGGAACACGCCGCAGAGAACCAGCACGACAGCCTCCCAGATAGCGCCGGTGATAAACAGGTACAGCGCCACGGGAACCCAGACAAAGCCGGTGCCAATCGCCGGGATCAACGAGAATATCCCCATCAATACCGCCCATAGCAAGGCGCCGCGGATATCGAGCGCCCAGAATACCAGACCGCCGAGAGTGCCCTGGATGATCGCGATGACCAGACTGCCCTTGATCGTTGCACGGATCACGACGAGGAATTTTTCTCTCAATATTTCCCGCTTGTCCGCGCCCAGCGGGATGATATCCTCGATCCGTTCGGCCAATGCGCGCCCGTCGCGCAGCAGGAAGAAGGTCAGGTACATCATGACGCCAAGGCTGAGCAGAAACTGGAACGCCCCCTGCCCGACGCTCAGCACCCGGCTGACGAGAAATTCGAGAATCGCGGAAATCGACTGCTCGATCTTTTCCCTGATCCCGGCAAAATCATCATAGCCATAAGCCGCCAGCTGGGTCTGCATCCACTGGGGAAGCGAGGATTCAAACGCCTCGAACACCGCGCCAAAATCGATTTCACCGTCCTGGATCCGCGAATAGATGCTGGCCGCTTCCTGGGCCAGGGCCATGCCGAGCAGGATCGTCGGTACCACGACCAGCAACAATATCAGGAGCAGCGTGATCACCGCAGCCAGATTGGTGCGGCCCGGCAGACAGGACAACAGGCGCTCGTAGACCGGGCGGAACAGGACGGCGACAACAACGCCCCAGACGATAGCGCCGAAAAACGGTTCGATCAGAACACCAAATGCCAATGAGATTATCACCAGAAGCGTGATCAGAAATCCCCATTCGACGCGCTTTTTCGATGTTTCCCGAATGTCCATAATATGTCGCTCTTATTGGGTCCGCTCGCGCAACCGCGTTTCACCTTATTTCGCCAGCGGATACGGGAATATTGCAGGGCGGGCAAGGATCAGACGTCATTGCCAGTCGGGATTTCTACACTATCTATAGTGTTGCGGGAGCGCGAGAGCGGATCGGCGGGAGGTAGAACGGAGCAATATCAGCGCAATGGCCGACGACAATATCCCGCCGATTCTGGCCGACTGGTTTGCCTCGCGCGGATGGGCGGTGCGCAAGCATCAGCTGGAAATGCTCGCGGCGGCCCGGGCGGGACGCCACGCCCTGCTGACGGCGCCGACCGGCGCGGGCAAGACGCTGGCGGGCTTTTTGCCGACGCTTGTCGATCTGGTTGAAGGCGAGCAAGAGACTTTCGTTAGCCCTGAGCCCGTCGAAGGATCGATTGCGCCAGGCCCGGTGCTTCGACAGGCTCAGCACGAACGGCATGATCTTCACACGCTCTATATCTCGCCGCTCAAGGCGCTCGCGGTCGATGTCCAGCGCAACCTGCTGACGCCGATCGAGGAAATGGGCCTGCCGATCACGGTCGAGACCCGCAGCGGCGATACGCCAGCCAGCCGCAAGGCGCGCCAGCGGGTCAAGCCGCCGCAGATTTTGCTGACCACACCGGAATCGCTCAACCTGCTGCTCAGCCAGCCGGAAAGCCTCACCCTGTTCGCCGGTCTCAGGCGGGTGGTGATCGACGAGGTCCACGCCTTTGCCACCGGCAAGCGCGGTGACCTTCTGGCTTTGTCGCTGGCGCGGCTGCAGAAGATTGCCCCGGAGATGCAGCGCGTCGCGCTCTCGGCGACGGTGGCCGAACCGGATGATTTCCGCGCCTGGCTGGCGCCTTATGGCGATATCGACAGCGTGAAACACGTACTCGGAGCGGAAGGTGCGCCCGCCGACCTTTCGATCATGCTGCCGGAAACGCCCGAAGGCGATCCGGTGCGCGTGCCCTGGTCAGGCCATGCCGGAACCTATGCGATCCCGCAGGTGATGGAGCAGATACGCAGGAACCGGATGACCCTGGTCTTCTGCAACACGCGGTTTCTCGCGGAATTTACCTTCCAGAAGCTGTGGGATATCAACGATGACAATCTCGCGATCGGCGTCCACCACGGCAGCCTGTCGCGCGAGGCGCGGCGCAAGGTGGAAAACGCCATGGCGTCAGGCAGGATGCGGGCGCTCGTCTGCACCGCCTCGCTCGATCTCGGGGTCGACTGGGGCGATATCGACTGCGTGATCCAGATGGGAGCGCCCAAGGGGTCGTCGCGGCTGCTGCAGCGGATCGGCCGCGCCAACCATCGGCTGGACGTGTCGTCCCGGGCGCTGCTCGTGCCCGGCAACCGCTTTGAATATCTCGAGGCGCAGGCGGCGCTGGATGCGGTCAATGAAGGGCGCCGCGATGGCGAGCCGTTTCGCGCCGGAGGGCTCGACGTGCTCGCCCAGCATGTGATGAGCTGCGCCTGCGCCGGACCGTTCCAGGAGGATGACCTGCTCGACGAGGTGCAAAGCGCCCTGCCCTATAGCGCCCTTTCCAAGGAACAGTTCGAGCGGGTGCTGAACTTCACCCGCGACGGCGGCTATGCGCTCAAGGCCTATGACCGGTTCAAGCGGTTGCGGCGGGATGCGACGGGTATCTGGAGCCTGACCCATCCGAAATTTGCCGCCCAGCACCGACTCAACGCCGGGATCATCGTCGACGGCGCGATGATGAATGTCCGATTCAAGAATGGCCGCAATCTCGGCAAGGTCGAGGAAGGCTTTGCCGCGATGCTGTCGGTCGGCGACACGTTTTTCTTCGCCGGACTGAGTCTCGAGCTGATCAAGATGGATGCCAGCGACGTGATCGTCCGCGCGGCCAAGAAAGCGGCGATGATCCCGAGCTATGGCGGCGCGCGGCTACCGCTTACCACCCATTTGTCCGATCGGGTGCGCGCTTTCCTGACCGACCGGGCCGGCTGGTCGCGTTTTCCTGACGATGTCCGCGAATGGCTGGAGATGCAGGACCATCGCTCGGTAATGCCCGAACCGGGGCAATTGCTGGTCGAGACCTTTCCGCACAAGAAGCTGCATTATATGATTGCCTACAGTTTCGAAGGCTGGAACGCGCACCAGTCGCTCGGGATGTTACTGACCCGGCGGATGGAGGATCGCGGGCTCAAGCCGGTCGGCTTTGTTGCCAATGATTATGCGCTGGCCTGCTACAGCGTCGAGCCGGTCACCGATCCCCGCCCCTTGTTCAGCGCCGACATATTGGAAGAGGAATTTTTCGACTGGGTCGAGGGATCGCATCTGCTCAAGCGCGCCTTTCGCGAGGTGGCGGTGATCAGCGGGCTGGTCGAGCGCCAGCATCCCGGCAAGCGCAAGACCGGCAAGCAGGTGACCTTTTCGACCGATCTGATTTTCGACGTGTTGCGCAAATATGAGCCGGATCATTTGCTGATGCAGGCGGCCTGGGCGGACGCGAGGGCGCGGATGACCGATGTCGGGCGGCTGGGCGACCTGCTCGACCGGGCGGCGGACTCGATAATCCATGTCGAACTGGAGCGGGTCAGTCCGCTGGCGGTGCCGGTGCTGGTGATGATCGGGCGCGAACATGTGGCGCAGGGGGCGACCGACGACGCGCTGCTGATCGAGGCGGAATCGCTGATCAACGAGGCGATGAAAATCGACTAGAGGTCCGCGCCGGTGGTGCCGGATTAGGAAGGACGGGGTTTTTGGCGTATAGTGGGCCTATGACCTGTCCAGCCATGCTGCTTCCGCTCTGCGCCTCGCTGTTCGCGAGCCAGCTGGCCGTGGCCATTCCGGTCGAACCGGAAACCGAAGCCTATATCGCCGACGCGATGCCCGAGCAGTTTCTCGATCCCGATGCAGAGCAGATAGCGATCGCACAGGACCAAGTCGAGCGGATGACCGTTGCGGTCAGCATCGCCGAGGGCGGGCCTTATGATTTCATCATCGATACCGGATCGCAGCGCACCATATTGTCCAGAGAGGTTGCAGGCGCGCTGGCGCTCGATCTGGAAGACGAGGTCAAGATAGTCTCGCTGGCCGGCACGACCGTCGTCCAGACCGTCTATGTCCCCAGCCTGACCCTGGGCAAGCGCAGCTATGACAGCCTGGTTTCGCCGATATTCCGTTCGGCCAATCTCGGTGCCGATGGCGTCCTTGGCCTGGACAGCCTGCAAGGGCAGCGAATATTGTTCGATTTTGTCGGCAAACAAATATCGGTCGGCGACACCGGCGAGAAGCTGCGGAGCCGGTCGCTGCGGGAAATCGTGGTGACGGCAAGACGGCGCTCCGGGCAGCTGATCTTCACCAATGCGACGATCGCCGGGGTCAGGACCAGCGTGATCATCGACACCGGCGGCGAATTGTCGATCGGCAACAAGGCGCTGCAAAAGCGGTTGCGGCTAAAATCTTCCGCGCTGCAACAGACCAGTCTGCTTGATGTCACCGGCCGCTCGGTAGCGGCCGATTATGGTGTCGCCGAAGAGCTGCTGATCGGGCGCGCCCGTTTCGGCGTGATCCCGATTGCCTTCGCCGATATCGCGCCGTTCAAGGCCCTGAAACTGGACAAGAAACCGGCGCTGTTTCTGGGCATGGACGCGCTGCGCAAATTCGACCGGGTGGCGATCGATTTCGCCAACCGGACAATCTATTTCCTGCTGCCGGAGGGAGTTTAGCGACGTTGTTGGTCGAGACCAGACAGGCGTTTATACTATCCCTGTGGCAAGCCCCAAGCCGGAGCCTAAGCTGATGCGGCCCGGAGCAAACAGATCGGAGATAATATGTCGGCCTTTTTGATGAGCATGCCCCCCATTCTGGCATCCGCGCTGGCGCTCGCCTATCCCGTTCCGCTCGGCCAGCCGGTCGCGCCAGGCAGCCTGACCGATCCCGTCGGCGAGATTGTCGGTATCGACCAGGACCGCGCCAAGCGGATGACCGTTCCGGTCAGCATCGAAGGAAACGGCCCCTTCTCCTTTGTCATCGATACCGGCGCGGAGCGAACCGTGATTTCGCGCAAGGTCGCCGACAATCTGGCGCTGGAAGACGAGGAGCCGGCCAGCTTGATGAGCATTGCCGGCACCTCGACGGTCGACATGGTCTTCGTGCCCAGCCTTACGCTCGGCCGGAAAAGCTATGGCGGCCTGATTTCACCGGTCCTGTCAGCACAGCATATCGGCGCCGATGGCATATTGGGCCTCGACGGGTTGCAGGACCAGCGGATCCTGTTCGATTTTCTCGCCAACCAGATCATCATCGAGGATGCCGAAAATACCCGCGATCTGCCCAGGTCGCGGGAAATCGTGGTGACCGCCAAACGGCGCTCCGGCCAGCTGATCTTTACCGACGCGACGATTGCCGGTGTCGAGGTCAACGTGATCATCGATACCGGAGCGCAGGTTTCGATCGGCAATTTGGCGCTGCAGAAACGACTGCGAAGACGCGCCAGGGAATTGGGTGACGAAAATCTGCTGATCGCGGTCACCGGAGAGACTCTGGGGGTCGAATTTGGCAGGGTCCGCGAATTCCGGATCGGCCGCGCCCGCTTCGCCAGTCTGCTGGTGGCCTTCGCCGATGCGCCGCCGTTCGAGCGCTTCGGTCTGGGCAACAAGCCGACCCTGTTGCTCGGGATGGACGTGCTGCGCAAATTTGACCAGGTCGCGATCGACTTTCCCAAACGGAAAATCCATTTTCTCGCGCCGAGAGATGCCAGAGCCTATTTCAACTAGGCCGGCAATGGCCGGAGCGAATCCGGACCGGCCAGCGCGACGCGCTCCCGCCCAACCGTCCCAAAGTTTGTCAAAGTTTGGGCCAAGAACGGTTTTTTCGGCCATTGTTGGATAGAATATTGCGCGTGCCGGAAACGATATTTCCCACTCGTTGCACCCGCCTGAATCGCTTTTCCCAGAAAATTATGGATTAAACCGGCACCCCGCTTCGTTCCCTCCTCACACAGACAGGCATGCGCCGCCCGGGCGCATTGCCTGTTCTTCCAGGAGCGAACCAATATGCGTATTTTTCTGACCTTGCCGATAATCCTCGCCGCCGCCAGCCCTGCCCTCGCTCAGGACAGCAGCGAACCGCAGAATGTCGGCCCGAAAGACGAAACACGGTTCCAGCTCTTCACCGGCGTAGACCACGTCAAAGGCGATGTCGGCGAAGGACTGCACTATGAAACCCGCTTTGCCACCGCCGGCGTGGCGATGACCAGAGGCCGGTTCAGCGCGTCCGCTTCGCTCCCCTATATCTCCTCCACCGCTCCACAGGAGGTGATCGTCAATCAGGGCGGGCTTTTCGGCACGCCCCTGCTCGGCGCGAGCGGCACCCAGACCGGTCAGGTCAAGCGCGAGGGCATCGGCGACCTGTCGCTCAATGCCGCCTATCAGTTGCCGGTCTCTGGCGTGAACGCCAGCATAGGCGCGTCGGTCAAGGTCCCCACCGCATCGCGGGAAAAAGGTCTCGGGACCGGCAAGGTCGACTATGGCGTCTCCGGCCAGCTTTCGAGGAAAATGGGCGCGGTCGTGCCGTTCGTCGGCGCCGGCTATACGATCATCGGAGAACCCGAAAATTTCGAAACGCGCAACAGCTTGTCTGGAACCGCGGGGAGTCATCTCCTGCTCGGCAAGAACAGCGCGCTGACCGCATCCTATAGCTACGAACAGTCCGCTTCCTCCAGCATCGGCGACAGCCAGAGCATCAACATGGGCTTCGGCACCAATCTGACCCGCTCGGTCCGCATCGGCGTCGATGGCGCCCTCGGCCTGTCGGACGCCGCGCCGGATACGAGAGTCGGGCTGAAGCTCCGGGTCGGGATCTAAAGAGGCGCAGTCGACCTAAGCCGCAACATCCAAAGCAAAAACCGGTTCCTCGTCTCCACTCACCCACTGCGGATATTTCACCATGGTGGTAGCAAACAACGGCGAAGCAAGATGATCGCCGAGCCATTTCTGCAGTGCTGGCAAGGGTAGTTGGTCGAACCAGTCGCGGTCGTTGTTGGCGAACTGGCGGACGAAGGGGAAAATCGCGTGGTCGGCCAAGGTGGGCTTCGCGCCCATTAGCTGGCCGGATGGCTGGATCAGGCCGTCCAGCTTTTCGAGAAAGGCCAGTCCGGCAGCACGATGGTCGAGCGGGTCGACATTTTCATAGCGCGTGGGATATTTATAGCGGTCGAGCGCCTGTTTGAACGGGCCATCGGCCTCGGCGATCAGTTCGGATTCGGTCGCGCTGCCCTGCAACCAGCCTTGCGGGTCATTACGAGCCAGCGCCCAGTGCATGATCGCGAGACTTTCATCGACCACCTGTCCATCCGGCAGCACGAGCACCGGAACCGTGGCCTTGGGCGATGCGGCGATCATTTCTTCCGGTTTGTTGCGCAGCACGACTTCTCGCAGGCGGACCGGAGTGGCGCTGACCAGCAGCGCCATTCGGGCGCGCATCGCATAGGGGCAGCGCCGGAAGCTGTAGAGGACCGGCTGGCCGGTCATTCGGTCCCGAGATGCTGCCGGCCCGCGGCGGCGGCTTTTTCGACCTGACGCTGGCGTTCGCGGTAGCGGGCGCGCTGTTCGTCGCTCCGCTGGTCGATGCAATGCGGGCAGGCCTCGCCGGGAATATAGTCCGGTGATGCCCGGTCAGCAGCGTTGAGCGGCATCCGGCAGGCATAGCATTGGCCATAATCGGCTTCGCGTAATCCGTGGCCGACGGCGACGCGCTGGTCGAACAGGAAACAGTCGCCCTGCCACAGGCTTTCGGTTTCGGGGACATGTTCGAGATATTTGAGGATCCCGCCCTTGAGATGCTGGACATCATCAAAGCCCTGCGCCTTCACATAGGCGGTCGCCTTTTCGCAGCGGATGCCGCCGGTGCAGAACATGGCGATCTTCGGAGCCTTCTGCGAATCCTGCCGCAATTTCTCCGAAAAATCATCGAACCAGGCCGGAAAGTCGCGGAAGCTTTCGGTGTTCGGGTTGATCGCGCCGTCAAAGCTGCCGATCGCCACTTCATAGGCGTTGCGCGTGTCGATCACGATGGTGTCGGGATCGGCGATCAGGGCGTTCCAGTCGGCCGGGTCGACATAAGCGCCCTTTTCGGTTGCGGCATCGACGCCCTCGACGCCCATCGAGACGATTTCCTTCTTCAGACGAACCTTCATCCGCAGAAAGGGCATCGTGCTGGCTTCGGAATATTTGACCTCGAGATCGGCAAAGCGCGGCAGCGAGCGCAAGCCGTCAATCACCGCGTCGAGCGCGTCGGGCGTACCGGCAATCGTGCCGTTCATCCCCTCCCCGGCCAGCAATATCGTGCCTTTCAGGCCATGGTCTTCGCAGAGCGGGAGGACCTGCATGCGCAGCGCAGCAGGATCGTCGACCACGGCAAAATGATAGAGCGCGGCGACTTTTACAGGAGTTGGAGATTCGGTCATGGGAGCGCATATAGGGCGGACGGGCAGGAAATTCCAACCCGGCGGCTTGCATCATCCGCATGTTCATCGCATAGCGAGCCATGGTTCCCCTTCTGTTCGCCAATCACCGCTTTGATATCGTCGCGCCCGCGGCGCTCTACTGGCCGGCCAGAAATGCACTGCTTGTGGCCGATCTCCATCTGGAAAAAGCGAGCTTTTATGCGCGTCAGGGGCAGATGCTGCCGCCTTATGACAGTCAGGCAACGCTGGACGAACTGGCGAATCTGGTGGACGAAACCGGGGCGACCACGGTTTTCTGCCTCGGCGACAATTATCATGATGGCGAAGGCGAGGCGCGGCTCGAACCGGAGGCGGCGAGGCGGCTGGTGGCGATGACCGGCGCGCTGGAGTGGGTCTGGATCACCGGCAATCACGACCGCGATGTAGTGGGCACGTGGGGCGGGCAGGTGGTTGACGAATGGACTGGCGAGGGGCTCGCGCTCCGCCACGAGGCCAGCGCCGACAGCCTATTGCCCGAGATATCGGGCCATTATCACCCAAAATATCGCATTGCCGTGCGCGGCCGCCATGTTTCGCGACGCTGCTTCGTCAGAGGCCGTCATCATCTGATCATGCCTGCTTTCGGTGCGCTGACTGGCGGCATGGCGGCACAGGATGCGGTGATCGAGGCCTGTGTCGGCGGTCCGGCCGAGGCGATTATCGGCCTCAAGCAGCAGCCGGTGCGATTCCCGCTGCCGTTTCGGGACATCGGCATCGAAAGGATCGATCAACCACAGCTTGCATTGCCTCTGGCCACCACCGACCGCTGACTGCTAACGGCGCGGTCATGGATCGATTCGCACCCTATCGCGCGCAACTGGATGTGCTGGAAACAGCAGGTCGAAAGCGGCGGTTGTCGGTGCCGGCGGGCCGGGATTTCTCCTCCAACGATTATCTCGGCCTGTCACGCAGCCCCTATCTCAGGCAGGTTGCGCAAAATGCGATCGCCGATGGCATCGCGCACGGATCGGGCGGGTCGCGGCTGCTGGGTGGCAATCATCCCGAACATGAAGCGCTCGAGCGCTTCGCCGCCAGCCATTATGGCGCGGAATCCAGCCTGTTCTTCGGTTCCGGCTTTGCTGCCAATGTCGCCCTGTTCGCGACTCTGCCGCAGACCGGCGACCTGGTGCTGCATGACGAATATGTCCACGCCAGCGTTCATGACGGCATGAAACTGGGACGGGCAGAATCCCGGTCGTTCCGCCACAATGATTGCGATGCGGTCGAGCGGGAAATCCGGGCGTGGCGGGCGGCCGGCGGCAGCGGAACCCTCTGGATCGCGGCGGAAAGCCTCTACAGCATGGACGGCGACCGCGCGCCGCTGGCCGATCTCGCGCGGATCACTGACATTCATGACGCCATACTGGTAATCGACGAGGCCCATGCGGTCGGAGTCTACGGAAACGGCGGCATTGGCCTGTCCGGAGACCTGGGTCATCGCGAGAATGTCATTATTTTGCGCACTTTCGGAAAGGCGTTGGGCGGCGAAGGCGGCTTGCTGACCATGGCGAGCATCTTGCGCGAATTTTTTATCAACCGCGCCCGGCCATTCATTTTCTCGACCGCGCCGAGCCCGTTGACCGCGCATCTGGCGCATCACGCGATCGCGCATGTCGCGGACAATCCTTCCCTGCAGGCCGGTCTGGCAAGCCATATCGCGCTGGCGCGGGACTGTTTCGCCGGGCTTTCGCTGGGCGACCAACAGGACAGCCAGATTTTTCCCGTCATAATCGGCGAAGACCGGGTCGCGGTGGATGTGGCGGCAAGGTTGCAAGGCCAGGGGTTTGACGTCCGCGCCATTCGCCCGCCAACCGTGCCAGCCGGAACCGCGCGGCTGCGCATTTCGCTGACTCTCAACGTCACCGAGGCCGATATCAGGAGCCTCGCGACCGCATTGCACGATGCACTGGCCATGGAGAAAGCCGCATGAGCGCGACATTTGTCATCACCGGTACCGACACCGATATCGGCAAGACCGTCTTTGCCGCCGCGCTCACCGCGGCTTTGGGCGGATATTACTGGAAACCGGTGCAGGCCGGGCTGGCGGACGAAACCGACAGCCAGGCGGTGGCGCGGATCGGCGGCGTCGATCCTGGCAAAATATTGCCCGAGCGCTACCGGCTAAAGATTCCGGCTTCGCCGCATTTTTCGGCGGCAGAGGAAGGCGTTGCAATTGCGCGCGATGATTTCGTCATTCCCGAAGTCGACGGCCCGCTGGTCATCGAGGGCGCCGGCGGCGCGCTGGTGCCGGTCAATCCGGAGCTGCTGTTCGCCGACCTGTTCGCCGATTGGGGCCTGCCGGTGATCATTGTCGCTTCGACCAGATTGGGAACGATCAACCACAGCCTGCTGACGATCGAGGCGCTGGGCCGCCGCGGCGCGCCGGTCCACGGCGTGGCCTTTACCGGCCCGGAGAATGTCGACAGCGAACAGACCATCTGCCGGATCGGCAAGGTCCGTCATCTCGGGCGTCTGCCGTGGATCGACAGGCTCGAGCCGGATGACGTCAAGACAGCCTTTGACTCCCACTTCAATCTGGCGGATTTTGCAATATGAGCATCAATATCTGGCACCCGTTCACCCAGCACGGCCTCGGTGAACCGATTCCGGAGATCGCCCGGGCCGAGGGCCCGGCGCTTTACCGGGCGGACGGCACCCGGATCATCGACGCGATATCGAGCTGGTGGGTGCAGACCCATGGTCATTGCCATCCCGCTATCGTCGCCGCGATGCAGGAGCAGAGCGCCCGGCTTGACCAAATGATCTTTGCCGGGTGGACGCATGAACCGGCCCGCGAGCTGGCCAACGGGCTCTCGGAATTCCTGCCCGATTCCCTCCAGCATATTTTCTTTTCCGACAGCGGCTCTACGGCGGTCGAGGTCGCGCTGAAAATGGCGCTCGGCTATTGGCATAATCGCGGAGAAAAGCGTCAGAAGATTCTGGTGATGGAGCATAGCTATCATGGCGACACGATCGGCGCGATGTCGGTCGGTGCGCGTGGCGTGTTCAACCAGGCTTATGCGCCGCTGTTGTTCGACGTCGGCACAATCGCCTTTCCGGAAGCCGGAGCCGAGCAGCGAACGCTGGACCAGCTCGAAGCCTTTTGCCGCGACAAGGATCATCGGCCGGCCGCGCTGATCGTCGAGCCGCTGGTCCTCGGCGCCGGAGGCATGAAAATATATAGCGCGGCCATTTTGCGCGAAATGGCTGCGATCTGCCGCAAACATGATGTCCTGTTCATCGCCGACGAAGTGATGACCGGATGGGGCCGCACCGGCACCGTCTTTGCCTGCGAACAGGCGGGCGTCGAACCGGATATAATGTGCATGGCCAAAGGCCTGACCGGCGGCGTCATCCCGCTGGCGGTTACCGCTGCCACCGATCCCGTTTTTCAGGCGCATTATTCGCAAGACCGCGCGCAGATGTTTTTCCACTCGAGCAGCTTTACCGCCAATCCGATCGCCTGCGCGGCCGCCAATGCCAATCTGGCGATCTGGCGCGACGAACCGGTCCAGCAGCGGATCGACGCGATCATCGCTTCGCATCGCGCCTTCTCGGACCGCCTGGCGGACAGGTCTGCCGTCAGCGGATTGCGCCAGTGCGGCACCATCATGGCTTTTGAAATCGACGATGGTGCAGGCGACTATATGTCCAGCCTCGGCCCGCAACTCCTGCGCTTTTTCCGGGATCGCAACATTTTACTTCGGCCATTGGGCAATACGGTTTACATCATGCCTCCATATTGCATTGACGGCGAGGATCTGAATTCGGTTTATGGCGTTATTGAACAAGCTGTCGACCATTTCGGTAATCGCTGAGCCTGCGGCTCAGCAAAGTTTTTTGCATAAGCCGGGAAAACCCGCCAAGGATAGATCATGGAAATAGTAGATTCACTCATGGTCAAGATCGCGCTGATCGGCCTGCTCGGTATCGGCGCCCAGTGGATAGCCTGGCGGACGGGTCGTCCGGCTATCGCGCTGATGCTGATTGTCGGCATCATCGCCGGACCGATATTGGGGATCATCGATCCCGAACGCGATTTCGGGGCCTTGCAGGAACCGATCATCAAGCTGGCGGTTGCCGTGATCCTGTTCGAGGGCGGCCTGAGCCTGAACTTCCGCGAGCTGCGGCAAGCGGGCGGTGCGGTTACCGCGATGGTGTTCGTCGCCGGACCGATTGCCTGGGTGCTGGGCACCGCTGCGGCCCATTATGGCGCGGGTCTGTCCTGGGAAATATCGGCGCTGCTCGGCGGTATCATGATCGTTACCGGTCCCACCGTGATCGGTCCGATGCTCCGCACTTTGCGGGTCCCGTCCCGGGTGCGCAACATCCTGAAATGGGAAGGCATTGTGAACGATCCGATCGGCGCTCTGCTTGCCGTCGGCATCTATGCCTATATCACCTACGAAGGCCCGGACGCCAATATCGCGGTCATCAGCATGGATGTGCTGGCCGCCAGCTTCATCGCCGGACTGATCGGTGCGGGCCTTGGTTTCGCGGTCACCTGGCTGTTCCCCAGAGGCAAGGTCCCCGAATATCTGAAGGCACCGTTTCTGCTGGTTACGGTCATCGCGGGTTTTGTCATCGCCGATCTGATCAAGCATGAAACCGGGCTGATCACGGTCACCGTGATGGGCATCGTGATGGCCAACCGGCAGATCTACTCGAGCCAGGCGCTCTACCGGTTCAAGGAAGATTTGGCAGTCTTGCTGATTTCCGGTGTGTTCATCATTTTGTCCGCCACGCTCGACTGGGAAACGGTCCAGCAGTTCCGGCCGCAATTTGTCATTTTCCTGATCCTGCTTTTGTTCGTCGTCCGGCCGATTTCGGTGCTGGTCGCGCTGCTGTTCAGTTCGGTGCCGTGGCGCGAGCGACTGTTTATTGCCTGGATCGCGCCGCGCGGTATCGTCGCGGTCGCGATCACCGGCCTGTTCGCCATTCGCCTCGTCGATTACGGGTTTCCCGGCGCTGAGGCGCTGGTCCCGCTCAGCTTTGCCGTCGTCATCGCGACGATTTTTGCCCATGGCTTTTCTGCTTCATGGGTCGCCGAGCGGCTGGGGATTTCGGAAGGCAAGGGCGAGGGCATATTGATTGCCGGTGCCAATCGCTGGTCGATTTCTCTCGGCAAGATGCTGAAATCACTGGATATTGATGTTTTGGTGACCGACAATAGCAAATTCGCCCTGCGCCGGGCGCGCAGCGAAGGTCTCGCCATCCGCCACGGCGATGTGCTCGACGAGGCGCATAATGACAATATCGATATGGGCGAATTCCAGCATCTCATCGCCGCCACCGACAATGACAGCCAGAACCAGCTGATCACCGCCGATCTGGGTCCGGAAATGGGCTATGAACAGATCAGCCGGCTGGCCAATGACGGACAGAGCAAGAGCCGCGTCGGCCATGGCCGGTTGTTGTTCGAATCCGGCACCGATTTCGGCACCTTGCTCGACCGTGATCTGGCAGGCTGGCGATTCAGCAAGACCAATATCACCGAGAAATTCACCGTCGAGGATTACCGCAAGAATCTCGAAACCGACGAGGAACCGCTGGCTGTTTTCAAGCCGGACCGGCGACTGCTGTTTTTCGCGACCGATGCCCGGCCGGTAATCGAGGATGGCGATGTCGTTATCAGCTATGTCGCTCCGGACACGCCGGAAGAGCGCAAGGCGGACCGTGCCGCCAAGGAAAGCGAGAAAAACGGCGAAAGCTGATCAGCTCTCGCTTGTTTCCCGCGGTCCGAACAGGGCCGTGCCAACCCGGATATGGGTCGCGCCGAGCTTGATCGCCTTTTCGAAATCTCCGGACATCCCCATGCTGAGTCCGTCCAAACCGTTGTCGCGAGCGAGTTTTGCCAGCAGTGCAAAATAGGGCATCGCATTGGTACCTTCTGGCGGTACCGCCATCAGACCGGCGACCTTGATGCCCGCGTCGCGCAAATGCTGCAGCATTTGGGGAACCGCAGCGATCTCGCAGCCGCCCTTTTGCGATTCTTCACCGATATTGACCTGCAGGAAGCAAGGCGGGTGGCGGTCCTGATGGTCCATTTCCTTACCCAGCGCCTTGACCAGCGACATGCGGTCGACCGAGTGGATATAGTCGAACAGCGCCACGGCTTCTGCCGCCTTGTTGGATTGCAACTGGCCGATCATGTGCAGCTCGACGTCGGGATATTCCGCTTTCAAGGCGGGCCACTTCTCCGCGGCTTCCTGAACCCGGTTCTCGCCGAAAACGCGATGACCCGATTCGAGAAGCGGACGGATCTCGTCGCTGCTGCGGGTTTTCGACACCGCGACAAGCGCGACTTCATCGGCCTTGCGGCCCGCAATCTTCGCAGATTTCGCGATCTTGCGGCCAATCTCGTCGAGCGGGGGATTTTCCAATTTCTTACCTGTCACTGTCATTCTCTTTCGCCAAGCATGCGTCTATAGGCACGCTTATGTTGCGAGACCAGCCCTCCACCGTTTTGCCTGAGCCGGCGGGTTTCGCGTTACCGCAAATATGGCTGTTCACCGACAAGCGCAACGACCGCGATCTGGAACAGACGATCTTGCGATTGCCGCACGGGAGCGGGATAATCTTTCGCCATTATCATCTCGACGAACAATCGCGGCGGCAGCGCTTTGAATCGGTCAGGAAGACCGCCCGGCGGCGCGGGCATATGGTGTTTCTCGCCGGATCACCGGTGTTGGCCAGACGCTGGCGCGCCGATGGCGTTCACGGCCGGCTTTCCCGCCGTGCGCTGAACCGCGGGCTACTGCGCAGCGCGCCGGTCCATAATGCGCAGGAAATCCATCAGGCGAACCGCGCCGGGGCCGCGATATATTTCCTGTCGCCCGTCTTTGCGACAAGGTCGCACCCCGGACAGCGCCCGCTCAATCCGGCGCAAGTCCGGAGACTTGCGGCCTTGTGCAACGGTGTGGTCATATTTCTCGGCGGGATGGATCAGCGCCGCTACCGGGCGCGCAAAAATAGCTCGTCCCATGGCTGGGCTGCAATCGATGCTTTAAGCTGACAGGATTTAGAAGCGGAACTGGGTTCCGACATAGACAGCCTGGCTATCCTGACGATTGTCGGTCAGCGGTGCCATGCGGTCACGCTCGTTGTTGATCCGGACACCGGCGGTCACGTCCAGATTGCGGGTCAGCGAGTAGCTGCCGCCGACATCAAGCGTATAATCTTTCTGGCTTGCATCCAGAGCGCGGGGCGCAGCGTTGATCGGCGCCGAGGCGTCAATCGACATGCGCGTGTTGAAACGGCTCTTCTTGCCGCTATTTTCCTCGCCCAGCACAGGTGCTGCACCAATTTCCGAAAGGTCGGGCACGTTACCGGCCAGTTTCTTGACCGGAATGGCGAAGCTCTTCAGGCCCTTCGCAGAACCCAGGCTATAGGAAACAGGAGCAATTTTCGCGGCGCTGGTGATACCCGATCCGGGTGCAGCGGCGAGAATGTTTTCACGGATGGAAACAGCGTTGGTGCTCGACTTCTGCCGAACCACAACGGTGACAGACCGTTCGCCATCAATCGTGCCGCCCGTCGGCGTGAATTTGAAGCTCGCATTTCCGCGCAGGAAATTGAGTTCATATTTGGCGGCCAGATCAGGGTCGGCACCGGCCACGGTGAAAGAACCGACCGAGCCCAGCGTCTTGAGGGATACCATATCGTCGTCGCCGGAAAGCACGCGCGCCAGAGCAGGAGTCATGGCAAGGCCAGAGATAGCGATTCCCGTCGCTAACCAACCCAAATGACTGCCCTTTTTCGTCATGACGACACTTATTCCCCTCTGAGAGACAATGGCTATAGCAAATTCCGGCACCCTGCACGAGTCAAGTTATTGCATTTGTCCGATTTTACCCAAGCGTCGGCTTTCTGTTGCAGATCGGTAACGCTTCTGTCCGGACAATCTTAAGGCACAATAGCCGAGCCATGATGAACCTGAGATGATTTTGCCGCCATTCAACTGGCGTTCAGTCCCCGATGCACAATAGCAAAACATGCGCTTGTGCTTGCCCCCTGCGGCAAAGCATTTATAGAGAGCGCTGAAATATATTCGCGTCCGGGACAAATCCTGAAAAAAGATTTCGTATCGGCGCAAAATGCAATCAGGAGCGCTTCATGTCCCGCCTCAAATCAACCCGTTTACTGCCTTCTGTAACCGCTGGCCTGCTGGCTCTGTCCCTGCTGTCCGGCTGTGGCGGAAAAGAGCGGCCCAAGGCCGATCTCGCCGCATCGCAGGTCACCACGATTGGCGTGAACAGCTATTTGTGGCGCGCATCGCTTGACGCCCTGTCGTTCATGCCGCTGACCCAGACCGACAGCAATGGCGGCGTGATCCTGACAGACTGGTATATCAATCCGCAGAATCCGGGCGAGCGGATGAAGATCAATGTTTCGATTCTCGACCGCGATTTGCGCGCCGATGCGCTGCGGGTTGCGGCATCGCGCCAGATCGCCCAGAACGGCACCTGGGTCGATGCTCCGGTGAAGGCGGCAACGACGCAGAAGCTGGAACAGATCATTCTCACCAAGGCGCGCGATTTACGACGCGGCATGATCTCCAACTAAACTTTCCTCCCGCATC
>TARA_R110001599_G_scaffold114638_1_pt1 | contig 39376 bp, 31 predicted proteins | sample TARA_R110001599 | Tara Oceans TARA_R110001599 (sample SAMEA4398360) | marine metagenome | biome: Polar Biome; feature: [MES] marine water layer (ENVO:01000295) within the mesopelagic zone...; material: water (ENVO:00002006), including particulate matter (ENVO:01000060) such... | reverse complement strand
GAAAACATCGTGAAAGCCGTTAAAAGAGTAATGAAGAGAAAGTAATTCCCCTTCAAAACCTAAAATACTAAAAGCCCGATTCGTAAGAGTCGGGCTTTTTTTGTGGTTGATTAAACCCACTCCCGCGGGTTCTCCGATTTATCTGCCATTAGGCAGAATATTAATCAAGGATTCTGTCCGGAGCGTCATTCTGAGGGAGGATATTTCGCGTTAGAGAAATACACGACCGCGAGAATCCGTTTGTACTAAGCACTACCCCTCCGAACAGACAGACTCTCGCGGTTTCACTTTTCAAGCTTCAACCTCAGAGTGACGGTTAGTTTTAGCGTCATTCTGAGGGAATTCACTTGTGGGTACACAATGTGAATGACCGCGAGAATCTGTAAATTATTAGCACACTTTCTCCAAACAGACGGACTCTCGCTATCTCGTTTTTCAAACTTCAACCTCAGAGTGACGGTAAATTTTAGTGTCTTGTTGAACGAATCCTTCTTCAATTTTGATAAATTCAATTATGGCTTACGGTGGCTCAGTTTACATATTGACGAATAAGAACAGAACGACCTTATACACAGGTGTTACTTCGGATTTAGGCGCTAGGCTTAGACAGCATCGTGATAAGGCTTTCCCAAACAGCTTTACAGCTCGGTACAATGTGACTTTACTTGTTTACGTGGAGCACTTCCCCTCTATTGAGGAAGCCATGCAAAGGGAAAAGGCGATTAAAGCAAAGACTAGAGTTAATAAGGAGAAGCTCATCAATTCGGTTAACCCTAATTGGGATGATTTAGCAAACGAAGTGTTGAATTGGTAATTACTCATTCATCGTCATTCTGAGGGAGGATATTTCGCGATAGAGAAATACACGACCGCGAGAATCCGTTTGTACTAAGCACTTCCCCTCCAAACAAACAGACTCTCGCGGTTTCGTTCTTCAAACTCAACCTCAGAGTGACGGTAAATTGTAGGTCTCCGCGTTCTTTGCGGTTAAAACACATTCACCGAGCATATTCTCTTGATATACCACAAAGACCAAAAGGTTTATTAATTTAGGGCTTGCCAATGAACAAGTCTACATTTAAGCTCCGCCCCTTTTTATACAGTCTCTTCATATTGATTGCCTTGGTGATTATTACAGACTTTGCTCTACCAGGAAAAGCCTTTACAGATCAGGTGATAAAAGTCCAAGCGGAACGACAACAGTATTACAATGCCGCCCAGAACTACCATTATTCATACAAACTATCTACTGGGCAACACGATTTTTCAGTATCGGAAGATTTTGCGAAAACAGTCAAGGAAGGTGATACAGTGAATTACCGTCTTTCGCGCCTATTCAAGGAAGTTAATCGTTATCACCTAAGCACAACTGAAAGCATTCACACAGATTCTTTAAGGCGGTATTCTGGTCTTATACTTCCATTACTGGTGCTCTTGGTCATGGGACTCGCTTATCGACATGGAAAGAAAATGAGTGCGCTAATTTTTGTTTTACAAGCACTTACCTTAGGTGATTTGGTGTTTTTGATGATGTGATGAAAAGCTTAGATCGTCATTATTGAGGGGGGATCGAGTAACGATTACCTCTGACAGATTGCCGCGTCACAAACTTCTGCTCCCGCAAAGTTTGCTTCTCGCAATGACGATTACTTTTAGCGCTTACTCTACTAATAATCAGAGTATTATGACTTAAGTATTAAAGCTCAACCTCAGAGTGACGGTAAATTGTAGGTCTTTGCGTTTCTCAGCGTTCTTCGTAGTTAGCATACACTTGCGCAAGTCAACCTCTTCCCCTTCTACGCCATAAGACATAAAAAAACTGGCGAAGCATGAGCCTCGCCAGTTTAATATCTGATTTTTAATTGCTTAACTACTTATTTCCGCTTGTCTTCTCTTTATTCAAGCTTGCACCTTCTACAGTGCTGTTGGTTTCGTCTACCAATTCATAACCTAAAGTTCTTCCTTTAAGTGTTGCTGGTAATCCGTTGGCCATCCAATCTGGCATTGGTGCACCTTTCAGGTAATGATCGAAGAATTGCCCCATTCTGATAGAAAGGTCTACTCTGTTTTTACGCTGAACAAGGTTATGATCTTCGCCATTGTAAACTACTAACCAAGAAGGTTTTTGCAAACGTCTAAGCGCCATGTAGTACTCAATACCTTGGTACCAAGGCACAGATCCATCCTCATCGTTGTGCATGATGAATAGTGGTGTATTTACTTCATCCATTCTAAACAATGGAGAGTTGTCGATATAACGTGATGGAGTTTCCCATAATGTTCCACCCAAACGACTTTGCGTTTTCTCGTACTGGAACATACGGCTCATTCCGCTACCCCATCTTACACCACCGTAAGCTGATGTCATGTTTACAACAGGAGCACCTGCACCACCAGCAGCATACATATTGGTTTTAGTTACTAGGTAAGCCACTTGGTAACCTCCCCAGCTTTGACCTTGAATGGCCATTTTGCTTTTATCTACAAAACCCATGTTCACTACAGCATTAGTAGCTGGAACAACATGGTTATAAGCACTTGGCCCAGGGTAACCCAACTGATACTTAATGTCTGGCACTAGTACCAAGTAATCATTACTCACATAATATGGAATATTGATAGTACTTGCGCTTGGCGCTGGACTTGGGTGACTATGTAAACTGTTGGTTCTTCTTTCGTAGAAATAAACAATCATTGGGTATTTCTTATTCGGGTCGAAGTTTTCAGGCTTGTAAAGAATGGCTTGCATTTCTTCTCCATCTTCTAATGAATTGAACTGGATAAGCTCAGCAGAACCCCAATTGTATGGCTCTTCTTGTGCGCCAACATTGGTGAGTTTTTTAAGACCGTCCATTTTGTAGCTATTGGCTACATACAACTCACCGAAATCTTCATAAGTAGATTTCGTGAAAATTATGCGGTCTGAATCTTCAGCTTTGATCAATCTACCGAAGCTTACATCTTCCATCACCACTTTGCTTGGGTTAGCAGCTTTTGAAAGGTTGGCAGTATAAAAACCATCTTGCATTGTCCATTCGTGTGTTGCAGAAAGCAATACAGGTGCTTTCATAGAAATGAATTTATCATCTCTGTTTAGCGACTGGTATCTGAAGCTGATATTGCTCTTACGACCAAAACCATTGGTTACATTTTCTGGTGCTACTTTTCCTTTTGGATCAATTTTCCAGATATCGAAACGATCGTTAATAAAGAATGCTGCATCTTTTTCGCTCCATCCAGCGCTTCCGTAAGAACCAGCCATAGAAGGAGAATCGTGCAATTCATTGGCGAAACTCGCATCAATACCTTCAGTTAGGTTTCTTGTGGTTTCAGTAGCAACGTCCATTGCAAACCAATTTTCCATTTCTGGATCATACCAAGTAAGGAAGTTACCCTCTGGTGACAATGACATAAAGCCTCTACCTGCTTGCATCAGTAACTTGGCTTTACCTGTGTTCACATCAACTTTATAATAATCTCTAGGCTGTTGAGTATCCCAAGTAGACTGAACTCTATACGATTGGTCATCTGTGGCCAATACAAAGTTTCGGTCGTTTTCAGCATCAATATAAATGTTCTCGAGGTACGGAGTACCCAACTGAACCATCTTCATTGATTTCAAATCCATCATTACATCGAAAGACTGATTCTTATCTCTGTTGGCTCTTAATTTCTGCATTGGCTGGATATATGGGTCATTATACGACCATACATCTACCGCAGGGCGTTCAGAATCTAACAATGTAGAATCACCTTCATAAGCATACTTCACAGGACGTGGAGCAGTTCCGAAGTAAAGTCTCTTTCCGCTTTCTGAGAAACGAGGATTGCTATTATCACTCACCATCCAGTTATTTGGCAAACCAGCAGTGGTAGTATCCGCAATAATTTTAGCTTCATTACTTCCTGCTTTCCAATGCATTAAACTGAAATATTTATCATCAGCTTTGCTGTCAGAATTAGTAGCAAAAAATACAAGTTGCTCACCATCTTCAGTGGTTGTTAGTTTTTTGTAATCCTTTAAACCTGAATTCAAAGTAGTTTGCTTTGCGGATTTGGTATTGAAAGCAAATACAGCCGCTGGGTTCAGCGAATCTGCCTCATCCTTTTCAAAATACAAGAAGTTACCTTTTTCAGTTAACTCATATTCCACTACGCCTTCAAAACGGCTTTCATTACCAGAAACCATATTGTAAAGCACCAACTCAGTACCTTTAGATTTTGACTTTGGTTTCTTGTCTTCTTTGGCCTCCTCCGACTTTTCGCCTTCCTCTTTCTTGGCTTTTTCTTCTACAGGAGTTTCATGCGACCAAGCAATCCATTCTGTAGATTCGCTTGATAGTTGATAGTTTTTTACCCTAGCAATTTTCTTAATATCACCGCTCTTAAGGTTCACAATGAAAAGAGAATCTTTCGGCATTTTTGCACCCGTTGTTTTCTTAAGTTTCAGTGCATGTTCTTTTTCATATTCAGGACTAACGGTAGCCACAACGAAATCACTGTTCTTAGAAAAAGAATACCTACCTACTCTATCGATAGTATAGGTCTTGTTGTTGGTTAAGCTCTTAATCTCAAGGATTCCATCTCCTACCTGAGGGTCAATTCTATAAGCGGTCCAATTACCATCATTGCTTATAGTCGTGGATTGCAGGCTTTTCCAGTCATCATAAACATCATGTGTTAGTGGTTTCTTTTGGGCGGTTGCCTGAAAGAACATAAACAGCATGAAAATTGAAAATAAGCTGATTTTCGTTTTCATAGGTTTTCGTTTCTAAATGTTATTAATCCATACAAATATAAAAGTTAGGCGCTACATAGAAACAGTTCTTATATTGACGGAATCAACTTGAATTAAAACATAAAACATCATGCTCAAAAAGACACTCTTATTTTCTTTTTTGGTGGTGCTTTCCCTGCAAACTTTTGCGCAAAAAACACCTGCGGAAAAAACAATTGCAGAGATCACTAAAGGTGCCATTAAGAAAGAAGGATTTTTCAATTATTACTGGGATGAAGATGCTGGTAAAGTTTACTTAGAAATCAAAAATTTTGACGAGGAATTCCTCTACATCAACTCACTATCCGCTGGTATTGGCTCTAACGATATTGGCCTTGATCGTGGTAAATTAGGCGGCACTAGTGTTGTTGAATTCAGAAGAGTGGGTTCAAAAATCCTTTTGGTTGAACCCAATTATAGGTATCGCGCAGTTTCCAATAATGCAGATGAAGTTGAAGCCGTAAAGCAAGCCTTTGCAGAATCTGTGCTTCAAGGCTTTAAAGTAGAAGCAGATGAAAATGGTGTGGTATTGATCGATATTACCCCGATGATTCTCACAGATTCTTACGGAGTAGCTAATTCACTTACCCGTTCTCGTCAAGGCTCATTCCGTTTCGATGCCAGCCGTTCGGCCATCTACCCCCCAATGTTGAAGAACTTTCCGAAAAACTCGGAATTTGAAGCGACCATTACATTGGTTGGTAGTGCTACTGGTGGTGCGCTTAGAAGTGTAACCCCTAGCTCAGACGCGGTAACTGTTCGAATGCACTATTCTTTTGTAGAATTGCCTGACGCAGATTACAAACCAAGAAAACTTGACCCAAGATCTGGCTTTTTTGGTATCTCATATATGGATTACGCTACACCAATTCAAGAAGACATCACAAAAAGGTTTATCAACAGACACCGATTGGCCAAGAAAGACCCTACTGCCAAAGTAAGTGAGGCGGTTGAGCCGATTATTTATTATGTAGACAGAGGTGCTCCAGAGCCAATTAAATCGGCTTTGATTGAAGGTGGAAGCTGGTGGAACCAAGCTTTTGAAGCTGCTGGTTACAAAAACGCTTTCCAAGTCCGCGAAATGCCTGCCGATGCCGATCCAATGGACGTTCGTTATAACTTGGTGCAGTGGGTACACCGCTCCACCCGTGGTTGGTCTTATGGCTCATCAGTTTCTGATCCACGAACAGGCGAAATCATTAAAGGACATGTAAGCTTAGGCTCTTTAAGGGTTCGTCAAGATTTCTTGATCGCTCAAGGCCTAATCAACCCTTATGAAAATGGAACTACTCCTGACCCAATCATGCTCAAATTGGCCATTGCTCGTTTAAAGCAGCTTTCTGCCCACGAAATTGGTCACACGATCGGTTTATCACACAGTTATGCGTCTAGTGCCGATGGTGATGCTTCTGTAATGGATTATCCACACCCACAAATCGGACTTAAAAACGGGAAAATCTCATTGGAAGCTCCTTATGATATTGGTATAGGCGAGTGGGATAAAGTAGCCGTTACTTATGGCTACCAAGACTTCCCGAAAGGAACAAACGAAGACAAAGCTTTGAATGATATTATCGAAAAAGGCTTGAAAGATGGTTTGCACTTTCTTACTGATTCAGACTCTAGATCTCCTGGCAGTGCGCACCCCTTCTCTCACCTTTGGGATAACGGAAAAAGCCCTGTGGACGAGTTAAACAGATTAATGGAAGTAAGATCAGTCGCCTTAAAGAACTTCTCTGAGCAAAACATTCCAATGGGTGCTCCAATGACAACCCTTGAAGAAGTATTTGTACCGATGTACATGTTGCACCGTTACCAATTAGAAGCAGCTTCTAAAGTAATTGCAGGTGCTTATTACAACTACAAATTAAGAGGCGACTCTCAGCCATTGCAGCAAACGGTACCTGTTGGAGAGCAAAAAGCAGCCCTTGCTTCTCTTATGAATGTGTTGAAGCCTGAGAATTTAGAAGTGCCTGAGCATATTCTTAAAATCATTCCTCCAAGAACACCTGGTTACGGAAGATCAAGAGAAACCTTTAATGTAAGAACGGGAGTCCTTTTCGACCCTGTTTCTCCTGGAGAGGCTGTTGCAGCTACCACCATGAGCTTCTTATTCAACTCGCAACGTGCTACGCGTTTAGTGCAGCAAAAGGCAATGGACAGTAATCAAATCGGACTTCAGGATGTAATTAACGCGGTGGCTAACCTAGCCTTCGATGCGAATTATAGTGGCTACCGTGCAGAATTACAAAAAGTAGTTGCCGATAGCTTTATCAGCGAATTAATGTCATTAAGCATGAGCTCTCAAGCATCAGTTTCTACTCAAGCCGAAGCAATGGCAGCGCTTAGAAACTTTGCTAAAAAGCTAGCCAGTGGAAATGATACTTTCCAGAAAGAGTTGTCGTTTAGAGTAGCTCGCTTTTTAGAAAACCCGAAGGAAGTTGCGCCTACTAGTTCATTGACTCCTCCTGATGGTTCGCCAATCGGAATGGATGCGCAATTCTGGTGTACTTTCGAAGGAAACTAATTAGAGAAAAGCACATTGAAAGAATGAAAAAGAGCCAGAATATCATGGCTCTTTTTCATTTCTGATTACTTTTATAATTACTGTTCGTCTTAGCCATAACTGAATTAACTATGAACAAAAGGAACGCTGTAGCACTCGTATTAATCATTATATCATTGGTGTGCCTCTACCCCGGCCTTACAAAGCCTATTATTCAAATCAATATTGGAGCACAATTACCTTTAATAGGTGAATTCAAACTTTTTGAAAGAACACAGAGTGTGGTGGAAAGCATCCAATCACTTTTTGAAACCAAGAATGATTTGGTGGCATGGTTGATCCTCATTTTCTCTATCATAGTACCAATTACCAAGGCTGTAATTCTTTTGGTAGTCTTGGCCTTTAGGAAGCTGCCCGGTCGCAAGGCCCTTTATCGCTTTGTGGGCTTAATTGGAAAATGGTCTATGGCCGATGTATTTGTTGTTGGGATTTTACTGGCTTTTTTAGCCACTGGTGAGAATGAAAGTATTCGTGCCGAACTGTATGAAGGCTTTAATTACTTCTTGGCCTATTGTATTATTTCCATTCTAGCCATTCAGGTTATGGACGTTAAAACCGATGATTTAGTACAGTAGTGAATTGGGGCAAATGCCCCTACTTATTTTTGTACTTAAATGAGTCTAGAAATTTCATACCTGTCTTATCAATTTCTGCATCTGTGGTAACCACAATCATCTGAAACTGGTATTGACCAATCAGTACCACACGATAAAAACATCGCGCCTGACCTTGCATAATAGTGATTTTAGCATTTTTACCTTCATATTTTCCGTACTTATACACATTCTGCGTGTTGATCTCACCCTTCAGTTCCTTATTAAATGACTCCAAAGACACATCAGCCAAGCCCTTATGCCCTTCCATCAGTTCCTTATGTAAAGTCCAGCTAAACATATAGGTAGTTTCACCGATAGTAGAGGTTACTTTTGTAGTGGTGCTCAAATCTCCTTCAACCACAGAAACGCTGTAATCGCTCGGCATAGTGATGCGAATTCTACCTTCTTCAGCATGGTATTTTGTTTCAGTCCCGATGAAAGAAGAATGCTTTTCTGACCCAACATGGGTAGACACATGACTGGTGAATAGCAATGCACTAAACACCATAGGCAAAAGAATTTTAAGCTGCATAACAAAATTTTAATTGAGTGAACATCCCTACCTAAAGCTACCAAAGCGAATTTCGCACGATGAATGTAGATATATCTTTCGACCAAAAGAAAAAGATAATCGGGAATATTTTCATACCACAATTAATCAAATTGGTAAGCATTCTTTAATTTAATTAAGCTTCCTTCTTTTATTGAATGGCTTAGCTTTGCATTCCCATGAAGTCCCCACGTAAATCACTCACAGAAGGCCCCATTTTAAAGGCCCTTACCATGTTGGCGCTGCCCATCATTGGTGTGAATTTATTGCAAACGGGCTATCAACTGGTGGATGCATTTTGGGTGGGTAGATTAGGAGCCAATGCCGTTGCGGCTGTCTCCATCAGCTTTCCCATTAACTTCTTATTGATTTCCATCAGCTCTGGTTTTGCCTTTGCTGGTGCCATTCTAGTAGCGCAATATGCTGGCGCGAAGAATTTCAAAATGGTGAACCATGTAGCACGACAAACTTTGCTCATGGCTTTTCTTATTTCCCTAGTAGTTTCGATTATAGCCTATATCTTCTCCCCTCAAATACTCTATGCGATTGGAGTAGAAGAAATAATTTTCGATGATGCCAACCTCTTCCAGCGCACCATATTTATTGGTCTGATCTTCAACTTTGGGTTCATCATGTTCCAATCTTTATTAAGAGGAGTTGGTGAAGTTAAAATACCACTCTACATCAATGGAGCTACTTTACTTCTTAATTTCTTCCTAGACCCTTTATTCATTTACGGTTGGGGGCCTATTCAGGCTTATGGCGTAACTGGAGCTGCAGTTTCCACGCTCGTTACGCAGTTTATATCCATCGCTGTGGGTATGTATATCTTGTTCAAAGGCACAACTGAAATAAAATTGAGCATTAAAGCTTTTTCCTTCGATTGGCCATTGCTCAAGAAAGCTTTCAAACTGGGTTTCCCTTCTTCTATTGAAATTTCAGCTAGGGCATTAGGGCTTACACTGATGACCGTTTTGGTGGCTCGTTTCGGCACAGAAGTCCTTGCCGCTTATGGTGTGGGCTCCCGCTTAATAAGTTTCGTGGTGATCTTAAGCTTAGGGCTTTCAAAAGCATGCACCACTTTGGTGGGGCAAAACATGGGTGCTCAGCGTATCGACAGGGCTGAAAAAACTTCCTATTACTCTTCAGTAATCGGTTTCATTTCCCTGTCCGTTGTGGGCTTAATCTTTTTCATTTTTGCCGAGCCACTTACCCGTGCGTTCTTGGTCGGTGATGACAATGTTGTAGGCATGGGGGTTGATTTCCTTAAAATCACCTCACTCAGCTTTGGTTTTATGGGATTACAAATGTCTGTAATCGGCACTCTGAGGGGCTCAGGCAATACCGTTTCGTCAATGATGTTAACGATTATAGGCATTTGGGTCATCCAATTTCCTGTTGCTTGGTATTTATCCTCACACACAAGCTTGGGCTATGATGGTCTTTGGTGGTCGTTCCCTATTTCCAATGTCATTCCTGCTTTAATTACCTTAGGCTGGTATAAAACAGGTAGGTGGAAAAAGAAAAACTTGGTGCATTCTAGCCCTGAAGGCTAAACACACCAAGTAATACTATTATATTAAAAAGAGTGCTTTAGAACTTAAAGTCTCCGAAAATATCATCCTCATCGTCTTCTTCTCCCCAACCGCGGTTCTTTTTAGACTTCGGTGGTTTAGGTGGTAATTTCTTTTTTCTGAAACCATCATCATCTCCTCCTCGGCCTGTTGGGGCTTCCTTTTTCTTTTTATTCGGAGAGTTTTTTCTAGCTGCTCCTTTCGATGGGGAATCTGACCATTCAGAACTTCGTCCGCTCTTTTCTGGTTTACTTCCACTGTCAGAATCTTCCTCGTCTCGACTTTCTTCTCGTCTCGGTTTAAAATCTGATCTCGGACTTTGGCCTGGACCAGCAGTCGGTTTTCTTTCGTTCGACTTTCTGTCCTCAGCTTCAGAAACAGAAATATTTCTTCCGTCTAAAGCTGTTCCGTCTAACTGAGTGACCGCCTTTTGGCCATCTTCATGGCTCGCCATTGTTACAAAAGCGAATCCTTTGGATTTACCGGTTTCTCGATCAGTAATGATCTTTAAGCTTTTCACCTCGCCAATTTGTTCAAACAACGCGCGTAGGTTACTTTCTTGGGTTTCGTAGCTCAACCGGCCTACAAAAATGTTCATGTTCCTTAATTAATTCTATTTGATTTTCGCCCCTAAGTTATTAGTATTTTGGGATTTGTCTTCAATATCGGTAAGAACAAAGCATTTCAAAATTTATTTCATAATTTATTTAACTTGAAGTCCGAAAAAAATCAACCTATGAAACCTCAATACACCCTAAGCGTTCTTCTCGCCACTTTTTTAATTGTTAGCTGCGGAAGCTCAAAAAGCAACGAAGAAAAAACTATTGATAATGCTGCCCAAACCGAAGAGTGGACTTCACTCTTCAACGGAAAAGACTTTAGCGGCTGGGAAATGTATGGCGAAGAGCCAATTATGCCTCAATGGGAAATTGTGGATGGCGCAATTGCCTGTAATGTAGGCTTAGGAGAAGAAAACGCTGGTTTCAATCGCTCTGTTATGACGACTGCTGAATATGCTAATTTTGAATTAGAACTGGAGTACAAGATCTCTAAAGGCGGAAATAGTGGCGTTTTTTATCACGTAGTACAATTAGAAGGCAACGGACACGATTATTTAACCGGCCCTGAATTCCAATTGCTTGACGATGAATTTTCAAGATCAGAAAGTGAAGCTAATAAAATGGTAGGTGCCAATTACTCTATGCATGCTGCGGCTGAAACTAAAAAGCCAAACCCATTTATGGAATGGAATAAAATCAAAATCGTTTATAACAACGGACATGTTGAGCATTGGCTGAATGGTGAAAAAGTATTGGAGTTCGAAGAAGGCAGCGAAGACTGGTTAGCACGTAAAGCAGCTGGTAAATGGGCAAACTATGAATTTTGGGCAAAATCAAAGACCGGCCGCATCAGTCTTCAAAACCATGGTGACGAAGTGTACTTCAAGAATATCCGAATTAAGGAGTTATAGAAAGGGCAATACCCATTCAGGGTTGCTGATACATCAAACATTCCGTTGCTAAATATGTCATCCCGATAGGTTGCTTTAAAAAACGGATTTATCCGATCCCAGCGGGTCATACATTTGTAAAAAACATTAATATAACGCAGGCCCCGCCCCCAACGGGGTCGCACCATCTACCAAATTATCTTAATTTCGCGGTATGAAGGCGCAACACTTTTACCTCATTCGTATTCAATATTTAGGATTTAGATTCCACGGCTGGGCCAAACAACCCGAGGTAAAAACGGTGCACTATATGGTCGATCGTACATTGGCTTTTGTGCTCGGGCACCATGATTTTAAAACTATGGGCACCAGCCGTACCGATGCCAAAGTTTCAGCTTTAGACTATGCTTTCGAGCTTTTCCTTCATGAACCTATTCAAGATGAGACCGAGTTTTTAATTCAGCTCAACATTAATTTACCACCAGATATCAAAGCGCTTGACCTCAAAAAAGCAAACGAAGACTTTAATATCATCCAATCACCAAGGGCCAAAGAATACATCTATCTTTTTGCCCACGGAGAAAAACCACATCCTTTTTGTGCACCTTTTATCACTACAGTTCCCGAGCAATTGGACATAGACCTTATGAAAGAAGGCGCCAAGCTTTTTGAAGGTTTCCATGAGTTCAAGGCCTATTGTAAGAGACCCAAAGAAGACACCATTACCCAAAGGGAAGTGAGTTTCTCACGCATTGAACCCAATGAACAATTCACTGCCAATTTTTTTCCCAAGCAAAGCTACATCTACAGGGTAAAGGCCAACGGCTTTTTAAGGCACCAAATCAGAATGATGGTGGGACAATTATTACTCTTGGGTAAAGGAGATACCACTTTAGAGGAAATTGGCCTTTCTTTAAAAGGACTTCATACCAAAGAAATATTCCAAGTTGCCCCTGGTTCTGGCTTAATTCTCAATAAAATCGACTTCGAAGAAGAATAGTGCTTCATGCTTTTGATAGGTTTCCCAGTTATCCATATTTTGAACCAAGCCTATAACAAGCACGCATTTCATACAAAACTTTCGAGAAATGAACCTGAGAAGGTTACATTTATGAATCTGTTAATTCCTTGAAAGCTACTATTGCCATCATATTGCTCGCTTTGCTTACCCTCCCTTTCGGAGGCACTTATCTATTTCTGGAAATGGAGAAAGCTAAAGCAAAACAACATGCAGCCTTAGCAATAGCAAATGAAGAAAACCCTGTAGAAATGGTTCATTTGGCTTTTACAGCCGCCCAAATGAAAACGGACCTACGCTGGGAACACGATGGCGAATTCGAATATAAGGATCAGATGTACGATATTATTTCCCGAGAAGTAAAGGGCGACACCACCTACTTTTATGCTTATTGGGATAAGTTAGAATCACTTGTTAATCACAGGCTCAATGAACTGATTACACTTCACTTTGGCGGGAAATCCGACCAACAAGACGATAGTCAATTGGTTGTCTCATTGGTTAAGGCGCTCTATGTTCAGCCAAGTGCACCATCCACAACTTTTTTTCAAACCCAAGTTTCCACTGAATTTCTTGAGATCGAAATGATCTACGACCCTAGGTCGCAAGGAATAGATGGCCCTCCCCCACGTATAAATGCATAAACGTTGCTTTATCTAAAGCATCCTGGAAATTCTTTCCATGTATTATGGGCCCTATAGGCTCAAAAACAGTTTATACATCATTTTTTATTTTACATATGAAAAAATATTTATTCATATGGTGCTTTGTGCTATGTGCCTTTCAGGGCCTGGCGCAAACTGTTACCATTATTGATAAAAATACGGGTGAACCGCTTGAGTTGGCTACTTTAGCCAGCAATTCACCAAGGGCCTTTGCGGTTACAAACATTAAAGGCCAAGCCGATATTACCGCCTTTGAAGGCGCTGAGATCATCGAAGTAAGAATGTTGGGCTATGAAAAAGCGATGGTGAGTTATGCCATTCTTTCCCAAACAAATTATACCGTTGAACTGATCGTTTCCAAGTTATCGATGGATGACGTAGTGGTTTCGGCCAACCGTTGGCACCAAGACCGTCAAGACGTTCCTAATAAGATCACTACAATTACGCCTTCTGACATTCAACTACAAAACTCTCAAACTGCAGCCGATTTATTGGGTAGTACCGGGGATGTTTATATTCAGAAAAGTCAATTGGGTGGTGGCAGTCCAATGATTCGAGGGTTTTCTACCAACAGGTTATTAATCACAGTAGATGGCGTTAGAATGAACACGGCCATCTTCCGAAGTGGGAATTTACAAAACGTAATTTCCCTTGATGCATTTGCTACAGAAAGTGCTGAAATTCTATTTGGTCCAGGCTCTGTAATGTATGGCAGCGATGCTATTGGCGGGGTAATGAGTTTTAGGACTTTAAACCCACAGCTATCTCACTCAGACGAAACTTTAGTAAAAGGTTCAGCCGTAGCGAGGTACTCTTCTGCCAATGGTGAAAAAACGACTCACTTAGATATCAATGTGGGTTGGAACAAGTGGGCTTCGATAACCAGTTTTTCAAATTCTAATTTTGATGATTTGAGAATGGGCAGCAATGGACCAGACGATTATTTGAGACCATTTTATGTAGAGCGTCAAAACGGTGTAGATGTAGTGGTCACCAATGACGATCCTTTAGTGCAAAGACCTACTGGTTATGAGCAGACGAATTTGATGCAAAAAATCAGGTTCAAGCCTAATGCCAACTGGGACTTCATTTATGGACTACATTACTCCACTACTTCAAACTACTCTCGTTATGACAGACTGATCAGGACACGAGGTGGCTTACCAAGAAGTGCGGAATGGCAATACGGACCACAGGTTTGGTTAATGAATAATTTGACGGCCACCCATCAGGGAAACAGCAGACTATACGACCAAATGAATCTTCGTTTAGCGCATCAGTTCTTTGAAGAAAGTAGAATTGACAGAGACTTCAATAAACCAACCAGAGCTTCTAGGGTAGAAAAGGTAAACGCATATTCCTTCAACCTAGATTTTGACAAAGCCCTTAAAACAGGCACCGAATTGTTTTATGGTTTTGAAGCGGTTTATGATGATGTAAATTCAACAGGAACAGATGAAGACATCACCACTGGAGATGTTGTAGAAGGGCCAGCGCGCTATCCTCTATCCTCTTGGGCATCTTATGCGCTATATGCTTCATTGCAACACCGCATTTCTCCAAAACTATTACTGCAAGCTGGAACGCGCTACAACTACTTTAAACTAGATGCTAAATTCGATACGCGTTTTTACCCTTTCCCTTTTGAAACGGCTGAAATTTCGAATGGCGCTGTTACAGGTAGTTTTGGCTTGGTATTCAATCCAGAAACAGACATGACCATCTCTACCAATTTATCTACTGGCTTTAGGTCGCCAAATGTGGATGACGCGGGGAAAGTGTTTGATTCTGAGCCAGGTTCGGTAGTAGTTCCAAACCCAGATTTAGGCCCCGAATATGCCTATAATGCTGAATTGGGAATTGCCAAAGTCTTTAATTCATCGATAAGAATTGATGTAACAGGCTTTTATACACGATTAGAGAATGCCTTGGTGAGAAGAGATTTCACCCTAAACGGGCAAGATCAAATCATGTATAATGGTGAGTTGAGCCAAGTTCAGGCTGTTCAGAATGCTGCTTATACGAAGGTATATGGTATTCAGGCAGGTATTGAGTTTAAGTTCGATTCTGGTTTTGGGTTTTCTACGCGCTACAATTTTCAGCACGGAGAAGAAGAGCTGGATGACAGTTCCGTGAGCCCTTCCAGACATGCGGCTCCTTCCTTTGGGGTAACAAAGATTACTTACAGTCAACAAAATCTGAAAATGGATTTGTACGCCATGTATAGTGGCGCAGTGAGCTTCAACGACCTTCCGCAAGAAGAACAAGGCAAAGATTACCTCTACGCTGCAGACAGCAATGGAGATCCTTATGCACCAAATTGGTACACCCTTAACTTCAAAGCACTTTATAAACTATCCAACGGCATGACCATTAGCGGTGGGGTAGAAAATATTACCGACCAGCGTTATCGCCCGTACAGTTCGGGAATTACCGCTGCCGGAAGAAACATCATCCTTTCTTTGAAGGTTGATCTATAGTGGTTGTTTTGTTCATGGTGCGTTCTGTGTATACAGAACGCACCTATTTTTCTTGTATTACCTTCTATTTCTTTAGTGGATTTCCCACAAAAAAAGCGGCCAAAACATTTTGGCCGCTCTTGAAATATCTTACTGAGCCATAAAAAAGACATCAGCTACAACTCAATATCTTTAATCTTACGCTTGGCTTTCCAGTAGCCCCAAAGTAGCTTAGGGCTTATTGCTTTTTTCCGCGTTGGGCTTCAAGCATGTCCCACATTTCTTGTGGTATTTTCTCTAGATGGCTGAATTCTCCAGCGCCTTGTAGCCACTCACCGCCATCAATGGTAACCACTTCGCCATTTACGTAAGCCGAAAAATCGGACATTAGATAAGCAGCCAGATTGGCCAATTCTTGGTGTTCTCCTACCCTGCCTACTGGCACCAGTTTAGCGGGATCGAATTTCTTCACCAAATCACCTGGCAGCAAACGGCTCCATGCACCTTCCGTAGGGAATGGCCCTGGGGCAATCGCGTTCATTCTAATTTTATATTTGGCCCATTCTACCGCCAATGAGCGAGTCATGGCCAGTACGCCAGCTTTGGCGCAAGCAGAAGGCACAACATAACCAGAGCCTGTCCAAGCGTAGGTGGTTACAATGTTCAGTACGGTTCCCGGTTGTTTATTGGCAATCCATTTTTTACCCAAAGCCAAAGTGAAATTGGTGGTGCCTTTCAATACGATATCTATTACAGTGTCGAAAGCGCGGTTGGATAGGCGCTCGGTAGGGCTAATAAAGTTTCCAGCAGCATTATTCAAAAGTGCATGGATCTGGCCAAAACGCTCTTCGGTTACTTTTAGCACATTTTCTACTTGTTCGTAATCACGAACATCACACTGAACGGCCAATACCTTTCCACCCGTTTGAGCCTCCATTTCCTTAGCGGTTTGCTCCAATACTTCAATCTTACGGCTGGTGATTACCAAATTGGCACCTAATTCTAAGAAATAAGTACCCATGGCACGGCCAAGGCCTGTTCCTCCGCCCGTTACAATAATAGTCTGATCTTTTAGCGCTCCTTCTTTGAGCATTCCGTCTGTTCTCATAGTCTCTTTTGCTTCGATTACCAAGATATAAATTATTATGCATGCAGCACAATCTTTTTAAGGCCGTCCATCGTTAATGTCCGTGATTTTCTGATTCAGATTATTCATATTTGCGCCATATAAAACTTCTGCTATGAAACAGCTTCTTTCTTACTTCTCCATTGTTATAGTTCTTTCTTTATCCTCTTGTGTGGCAAAAAAAGAATTTGATGCACTGATGTCCGAGAAAAATGGGCTAACAACAGAGAAGGCGCAATTAGAAAATGAGCTATCTGTCGCCAATGAAAAAATCAACCGTTTAGAAGTTCAGCTCAATGATCTAACCACTGAGAAAAATGCTTTGCAAAGCGACTTCGATATCATCGATAAGGAACTAAAAGCCCTGCGCTCTGAACACGGAAGAATTAAAGGATTGTATGAAAACCTATTGACCAACAGCGGTCAATTGAACCAAGATTTGTCTCGTCAGCAAAAGCGCTTGTTGGCCATGGAAGAAGACCTGGGCATTCAGAAAAAGAGAAATGAAGAATTGGCAGAAGACTTAAGCAAACGCGAAGCCCGCGTTGCTGAACTAGAAAAGTTAATTACCGATAAAGAAGCCGCTGTGCAAGCGCTTAAAAACAAAGTAACCAATGCCCTACTCAACTTTAATGAGGATGATTTAAAAGTAGAAGTAAGAAACGGTAAGGTCTATGTTTCTTTGGCCGAGCAGCTATTATTCGGAACGGGAAGTATAGCCGTTGACAAAAAAGGTGTAAGTGCATTACAACAATTGGCCAATGCCATTAAGACTAATCCAGACATTAATATTATGGTGGAAGGCCATACCGACAATGTCCAGTTTTCTAGAAAAACCCAATACATGAACGACAACTGGGATTTGAGCGTACTCCGCGCTACTTCCATTGTGAGGATTTTGGTGGAAGGTGGTGTTACGCCTATGTCCATTACCGCTTCTGGCCGAGGAGAAAGCACTCCCGTTGCCGCAAATGATAGCCCAGAAAACAAAGCTAAAAACCGAAGAACAGAAATTATTCTGACGCCAAAACTGGACGAGCTCTTTAAGATTCTAGAGAACTATTAAACCATTTTCATCAGCATTTGATTTCACTGTTATGTCTACACAAAACGAGTTTTCGAAATACAGTTTAGAGGAACTGGAGAAAAAGAAAAAGCACTTTAAAAGGCTGCAAATCATGATGTTTGCACTGACTGCCGTCTCAGCCATTTTGCTTACAATTGCTGCCCTTGTAAAGCATAACAACCAAGCCTATCAGCTAATCCCCTTTCTGGTTATTGCTGGCGTAGTATTCCCGCTATTGGTCTTTATGCCCATCCGTAAGAAGATACAGGCTGAGATTGAGAGTAGGTAGTCTATTTCAAGCTGGAAAAGAATAAACTTTAAACGCTTTCTTCAGTAAACTTTAAACTCCCTCTCAAGGTGAAACCCACTCCATTAACTGAGCGCAAAGAATAGCACCATAAGTACCGAGCGCATAACCCAAAACAGCTAATAGCACTCCTACTGGCGCTAAAGCTGGGCTAAATGCCGAAGCCACAACTGGAGCCGAAGCAGCTCCGCCTACGTTGGCTTGACTGCCTACAGCCACAAAGAAGAAAGGCGCCTTAATAATCTTCGCCACGATAATCATAATGATCACATGAACGAGCATCCAACTGATGCCAATGGCAAACAGTCCTGGGTTGTCGAATACTTCGCGGATGTTCATTTGCATACCAATAGTTGCCACCAGAATAAAGATAAACACAGAGCCCAAACGACTAGCGCCTGCGCCTTCTAGTTTTCTGGCTTTGGTAAACGAAAGCCCTACGCCTATGGTGGTGGCAATCACGACCAACCAAAAGAAATCCGAATTGAGCGATGTGAGGTTATACTTATCAAGGAAATCGATATTTCGTTCCATTACCGGCTGAATGGAATCAGCTCCCCAACGGGCCACCGCAGTAGCGCCAAAACCTACAGCCAAAATAGTCATGACTTCGTTCAGGGTTGGTACCTTGGCGATACTCGCTTGATAGTCTTCTACCCTCTTTTTAAGATCATCAATAGCCGTTGTATCCGATTTCAACCAACGGTCTACCCTTTTGGCTTGATTGGCTCCATAGAGCAAAAATCCTGTCCATATATTGGCGCAGATCACGTCAATTACAATCATCTGAGAAAAGAGTTCATCGCTCACTTCATAAATCTCTTTCATGGACGCTTGGTTGGCACCACCACCAATCCAGCTACCCGCCACAGTAGTTAAACCTCTCCAAACTTCTTCAGCACCTCCAACATCCAAAACACTTGGGGCAACAGCCGAAATAAATAAAATGGCAATCGGCCCACCGATGACAATACCGATGGTGGCGGCAAAAAACATGATCAGCGCCTTTGGCCCTAGGTTAATAATTCCTTTTAGATCGATGCTCAGACAAAGCAAAACCAAACTGGCGGGCAATAAATAGCGCGAAGCCACAAAGTACAGGTTTGACTCTTCACCCGAAATTAAGCCCAAAGGCCAATTGAGTAATGCAGGTAAAAAGTAACACAGTAAAATACTAGGTACAATGGTGTAAAACTTCTTCCATAATGGTTTTGGCGAATGCGAAGTGTGAAATACTGCGGCAATGACAATCAGAAGTAAACCGAGAACTACGGCATCGTTAGTAAAAAATGGCTCCATGCTTATTTGAATTTCGAACCCTAAAAAAGGGAATTTTAATCGTATTTATAACCTTCTCCTTTATCTTCTTCCAATTGAACGCCTAAACCCAATACTAAACGGTTCACAAAATTGAAGTAAGCAATCACCAAAGCGGCATCTAAAATGGCCCTTTCCGCCATTCCAGCTTCTTTTAAAGGCGTTATGTGCTCAGCTTCATTCACCTTGCTAGGTGCCTTCGTTAAAGCTGCAGCATATCGACAGAGCAATAAATCCACTTCTTTGAGTTCTACCGTTTCGTAATTGTTCCAAAGAGCCTGCACTTTGGCTTCATCTTTCCAAAAATGATTAAGTGCAGCGCCATGGTGCGTTTGGCAGTATTCGCAATCGTTAACGGCCGACACTACCACGGCAATCATTTCGCGCTGATACCTTTTTAATGGTGACTGGCCAAACATAATTGTCATGTACAAATCCATGTGATTCATGATGGACTCCGGGTTTAGGCTTTGTATTTTATGCACTTCGGCCAACTTTCCACGGGTTTCCAATAAATGATCGTAAACCTCTTTCAGCTTTCCTTCCGCTTGGGCATGTTCAATTACTTCTATATAGGGCATAGTGTCGTTTTTAAATCGGCTACAATTTAGCAGATGACTTACCAGTAAGGGAATTTCTGAAAGATTTTATGACCAATGGGAAGCATGGGTTAATTTAAACACATATATTCGGGTTTTAAACTATTCAAATATGGCTAATAGAGGAGGTTTTTCAAGTCGGCTGGGTTTTATCATGGCGGCTGCCGGATCCGCAGTAGGATTAGGTAACATCTGGGGATTCCCTTATGAAGTAGGACAAGGCGGAGGTGCAGCTTTTGTGGTGATGTACCTCATTTTTTGTTTTGTATTGTGTTATCCGGTAATGGTTACAGAAATCGCTATTGGTCGAAAAACTCAAAAAAACCCCGTTGGAGCTTTCAACGCTTTGGGTTATAAAAAATGGAATTTTGTAGGAAAAATGGGAATCTTCAGTGGCTTCCTGATCCTTTCTTTCTATAACGTAATTGCAGGCTGGGCTTTCGGTTATGTGTACGAAATGGCGATAGGAAACTTTGACATCGCGACACATTTCAGCGAATTTGTTCAAGATGTATTTAAAGTAGGTGCTTACGGAATGGTGTTTATGGCCACTACAGCTTATGTAGTGTCTAAAGGTATTTCAGGCGGAATTGAAAAAGCGGCTAAATTCTTAATGCCATCGCTTTTGATCATGATTCTCCTTATTGTGGGGTACGCATTAACCTTACCTAATGCCATGGCAGGAGTTGAATTCTACTTGGTACCTGATTTCTCTAAAATTACTACTAGCGTAGTGATAAGCGCTTTAGGCCAAGCTTTCTTCTCCCTTTCTTTGGGAATGGGTGCGTTAATCACCTACGGTTCATACGTAAATAAGAAAGAGAACATAGTTTCTGCAGCGGCCCTTATTACGCTTGCCGATGTGGGTATTGCTGTATTGGCGGGGATGATGATCTTCCCTTTAATTGGCTTTATGACTGATGGCGCCATGGATAACGTAGGTAGCGGTCCAGGATTGATTTTCGAAACCTTACCTCAGATTTTCGGAACCATTGGAGGAACCTTAGGTGTAGTAGCTGGAACATTATTCTTCGTATTGCTTTGTTTCGCAGCCCTTACATCAACAGTATCTCTGCTTGAAGTGCCGGTAGCCTATGTAGTGGACGAAAAAAATATCAGAAGAAGCAGAGCGGTTTGGTTGGTAGCAGGTGCTATCTTCTTAATCGGTATTCCTTCTTTATTAGGAAATGGCTATTCAGACTTCTTTACAAACTTCATGACTTATCCTGGTTCAGAAACAGCTACAAATTTCTTAGGTTTTGTAAACAGTTTAGCGAATGATTCGCTACTACCTTTAGGAGGTTGTTTGATCGTTTTCTTTGCTGCCCATGTTTGGAAGAAGCACAATTTGGATGAAGAACTTTCTCATGGTGCACCTAATTACAAAGGATCTTTCCTTCAGAAATATTTAAACTTTGCAGTAGGTTACTTGGCACCAGCTGTTCTAGGATTCATTTTCGTAATGACTGTGTTAGAAACCTACTTTGGTATCAGCATCTTTTAATTACTGATCAGAATTTATGATATTGAACCTCTTCCATAAACGGAAGAGGTTTTTTTATTTATGAAGTTGAAGGAATTTTTGATTTTCGTGGCTATTCTAGGCCATTGCACTGCAGCCAAAGCACAATTTCAATTTATTGAAGGACGGTCTTACCTAAGTTATAAGACAACCACTCCTCTTAAGATTGATGGCTTAGGAAACGAAGCCACTTGGCAGGCAGCGCCATGGACTGATGCTTTTATAGATATTGAGGGTGATAAAAAACCCAAACCATATTTCGACACCAAAATGAAAATGCTCTGGGACAATGACTATTTCTATTTTTATGCCGAAATGGAAGAACCGCATGTTTGGGCCAAACTCACCAAACGTGATACCATTATTTTTTACGACAATGACTTCGAGATTTTTATCGATCCTGATGGTGACACCCATAATTACTATGAATTTGAAGTAAACGCCCTCAATACGGTGTGGGATTTACTGCTCACCCGCCCCTATCGTAATGGCGGATACCCCATAGATAATTGGGATATTAATGACCTGAAATCAGCTGTGCATGTCAACGGAACCCTAAACGATCCTAGTGATAAAGATAAAGGTTGGTCTGTTGAAGTGGCCATTCCATGGGATGCCCTGAGTGAAGCCACCAAGATGAAAATTCCTCCTAGAAATGGTGACCAATGGCGTTTAAACTTTTCAAGGGTACAATGGAAAACCGAAGTGGTGGATGGAAAATACGTAAAGCAGAGAAATACTAAAACAGGCAAAAATCTACCAGAACACAATTGGGTATGGTCGCCACAAAGGGCCATTGCCATGCACGAGCCTGAGTTTTGGGGCATTGTTCAGTTTTCAGACAAAAATGCGCTTGATGAAGGTTTTAGCATTGTAAAAATCAATCAAACTGATGAAGAGATCAGGCAAGTGCTTTACTACTTTCATCGTGCTCAAAATGACTTCAAAAGAGACCATAAATCATACGATCTATCCCTCAAGAATTTCAATTTACCTAAGAAAGTGGGACGATCCATCACAGTAACCTATAGCTTCAACAGTACCTATCAAACCTATTTATTAAAAGCACAAACCTCTGATACCACTTGGTTCATTAACGAAACGGGGCGCATCTGGAAAGAAATAAAACGATGAAAAAACGAGAATTTATAAAAAATATAAGCCTAGGCTCAGCCGCCTTTATGCTGGCCCCTTCCCTACTTACTTCATGCGGAACAGCCAGTTCCACTGAAGGTGATTTTAAATACTGGGTATGGGTTGACGGCAACAACGAAAAAACTCTAGCCGATTGGAAAACAGAATTAACAGGGCTTCGCGAAGCTGGAATTACTGGACTAATCATTGGCGGTGGACGCGGAATGCTTGAGAAACTGATTCCGATTGCACAAGAGCTTGGTCAGGAAGTACATGCTTGGCTCTGGACCATGAACCGCCCAGGCGACACCGAAGCGCAGGCGCATCCAGAATGGTATGCCGTCAGCCGAAATGGAGAGTCTAGTCTTGATGTCAATCCTTATGTGGGCTATTACCAATGGCTCTGCCCCTCTAAACCAGAAGTGCAGGAATATGTGAAGAATTTCATGGTGTCGCATTGCGATATCGAAGGGCTTTCGGCCATTCATTTGGACTATGTGCGCTATTGCGATGTCATTCTTCCCAATGGACTTTGGGCTAAATACGACTTAGTACAAGACCACGAAATGCCCGAATACGACTTCTGCTATTGCGAAACTTGCCAAGGCAATTTCGAGGCGGAACATGGCTACAGACCTGACAGCGTAGAAGATCCGAGCCAAGATGAAAAGTGGAGAAAATACCGATGGGACAGCATTACTAAATTGGTAAACCAAGTTTCGGCAGCAGTACATGCAGAAGGCAAGAAAATGTCGGCTGCGGTGTTCCCTTATCCAGAGTTAGCCCGAAAGCTTGTGCGTCAGTCTTGGAATGAATGGGATTTGGACATTGTGTTCCCAATGATTTATCACAACTTCTATGAAGAAGATATTCCTTGGATTGAATACGCTACGCAACAAGGCGTAAACGACTTAGATGGTAAATTTCCACTGCATACTGGTGTGTATTTGCCAGAAATGAAACCAGAAGAAATTGCTCAGGCCATAGCAGCCGCAAAAGCTGGCGGAGCCAAAGGCATGTCTTTCTTTTCGAATGGCGCTTTGAAAGACGAAAGACTGAAGGCCTTTGCGGCCGTGAAAAAACCCTGATGCAAAACATCCTTTCAGAATCAAAAGGAGCAAATCAATGAGGTTTGCTCCTTTTTTTATGAGAAAAGTCTTTAGACATTGTCTCAAACCCGACTCCAATAAACAATTACTAAATTAAGTTTCTTTTACCATTAAGTAATACAGCGCTATCTCTTCAAATATTTCTTTAATTGTACTCCAAACAAAGCAACATTGCTCCTTCTCATGAACTATCACAACCGAAAATTCAGATCTGTAAGCAATACAGAGAATGGAGAAACCTCTGCTGACACCATCTTTGAGTACAGGCAAGAAGGAAATATCCTCACTGCTCTATATCAAGGCGGACAAATCATTAAAGGTCATTTAATCGGTTCAGTAGATGACCAAGGCTATATCGACATGCGATACCATCAGGTAAACCGTAAAGGTGAACTCATGACCGGTAAGTGTCACTCTAGGCCTGAGGTGTTATCGAATGGAAAAATTAGGCTCCATGAAATTTGGGAATGGACTTCTGGAGATTTTTCAAAGGGAAATTCTATCTTGGAGGAACTTTAGTTAGCATAAACTCAAAACACAACATGCGTCATACTTTCCTATTGCTTGGCCTCCTATGGCTGGTTTCTTCTTGTGCCACAGTAATCAATGGCCGTTATTCTCAAGTAAGCATTAAGTCTGACGAAGCAATCAATTACATCTATGAAGGAGATACGGTTATAAACAAGCTGAATGAGCCTGTTACTTTTGTAGCCAGAAACAGTAGAGAACCCATAGCGGTATCCATTTTCACCGAAAAGCAGTCCAAACAAGTTTATATTCTTCCCAAAAAAGCAACTGTCTATTGGCTGAATACCTTTAGCCCTTATCTCTCTGGTTATTTGGTTGATGAAATCACAGGCAAGAAATGGAGGTACCCCCGAAAAGTATACATTAACATGGACTTGCCCGGCAATTCTTACACGCCTTACTTTCCTATGGATAGCACTTTACTGTACCGAAAAAACAAAATCGGATTCAATCCATTTTCATTTGCTTTAGCCTATCATCCAGGTGTAGAAGTAAGCTATGAAAGGCTACATGGTGATAAATTTGGCACTCAACTTAGTTACACACATTTTCTATCTAGAGACAATGAATACGCGCGAAATGCTAAAGGTTTTAGGCTTAATATAGAGGAGAAGTACTTCTTCAGGAGTTACGAGGGAACAAGATTGTATTTGAGTCTTGCCGCAGAATTTTTACATAAAACACATGATGCAGATATCGATTTCTATACACAAACAGCCTCTTATGAACGCTTCTATTTTTCGGAGAGAACGAAAATAGAGAAGACATTTTATTCTCTCACTCCGCATATTGGAATTCAACATTACCTCTCTAAAAGCTTGGTGGTTGAAACCTACATTGGACTGGGCTTAAGGTATAGAAAAACTACTCATTCATGGATACCTGATAATTATACCTATCGTGTATATGATCCTTTTCTTTGGGAATGGTTAGACATCGAATACGTTTCAAACAAACAGGAGACGCGCATTTCAGGAAACATGGACCTAAGTTTTAAATTAAGCTGGGCTTTTTAGACATCATCAGAGTATCTTTTTTTATGAAAACAGAAATGCTTCAAGTTGCACCAGTTTTACCTTCAGCGAATATTGAAAGGGATGTAAAGTGGTATGGCGAAAAGGCGGGCTTCAAATTGCTTTCAGGCGACTCAATGTATGCGGTGCTCAAGCGTGAAAACATATGCATTCATTTACAGTGGCATGCCGATACGAATGACGATCCTTTGAATGGAGGTTCGGTAATGAAGATTTTCGTAAAAAACATTCAGCCAATATTCGATGAGTTTGTAGCTAGAGGGACCGTTACCAAAGAAAAACTAAGGCTGAACACATCATGGGGCACCAATGAATTTGGCTTTTACGATTTGAATAACAATGCCCTATTTTTTGTAGAAGATATTTAATCCCTAAGAATGGAATAGGCCACGCTGAACACCAGCTGGCTTTGTCTTGGTACCAATTCCCTATCGATCAGCCTTCCCAAACTCTCTTCTGTTTTGCTTAAGCCAAACTCATATTTAAAATCGAGCAGGAGATTGTTAATATCAACCCCAAGACCAACCCTCCAAAGTACAGTCATCTGATTGTAATCTTTGGTTACGTTATACTTTTCATTCAGGAAATATTCATTACCAGAAAGCATCAAGCTAAAGCCGGGGCCGGTATCGAGTCTTAGGTTACCAATATTTACCCCTATCGAAACAGGGACTTCAAGTGTAGTAAACTCATAATCGGCACTGGGATTAAACCCATTTACATCATTGTAATTCAAAAAGTCAATTCGGTTCTGAGCTGTAGCAATTAGTAATTCGGGTTGAAAGTAAACATTGTTCACTCGGATTTTAGTGAAAAAACCAAACTGGTACCCAATCTCATTTCCTTCTTCTGGAATTCTTACGTAGTCGCTGTCAATTCTAATTTTCGGACTCACAACTTTGACAACTGGGCCTGCCTTATAAGTTACATCATAAATATCTTGAGCAGAGCAGAATGAAAATGAACCAATAAGGACGATAATGGCTATCGAACTCCTTAAAATCATTTTGTTCCATTTTATCAATTGCATATCACCCAATATTCAATAATTTTAGCTTTCAAATTTAGATAAATTAAATCGAAATGGAGTCAAACGAAGCGTTTCAAAACGCACTAAAAACTGTCGATACTTTAACCCAACGACCATCCAATGAGCAACTTTTAAAGCTATATGCGCTTTACAAGCAAGCCACCCACGGAGACAATGATACCGACAGACCAGGAGGTTTTGATTTTAAGGCTGCCGCCAAATACAACGCTTGGGAAAAGATTAAAGGACAAAGCAAGGAGGAAGCAATGAAAGCCTATATCGACCTTGTAAACGAATTAAAATCCGCTGAAAACTAATTTCACAATAGCCTTTATCGAAAGCCGTTTTAGCCTAAGCAACAACAATTAATAATATTTTTCTTCGCATATTGCGAGCGGTTAAGTCAAAATTCAAAATAAACAACAATGGGATTATTTAGTTTCGGAAAGAAAAAGAAGAAACCTGCTAGGTCATGTGATTTAGAAGGCTCACTATTAGAATTTGGTGAGGGTTATCTTCTAACATCCGCACAGATTATCAAATCAAAACGCTTCTGGGATAACAAAATGATTGAGCCTGAAACACTGGCTTATTCAAAAGCTCATTTTCAAAGAAATGATGATATGGGTACCAAAATGCGCACAATGATTTTTCAAAAGTACAGCAGCCAAGAAAAACCTTGGTTATTGGGTGACGGTCAGGTCAATCAATTTGAAATTGATAAAGAACAAGCCAAAGAGTATGCCCGTCAATGGTGGGAATCTAGCTTTAGCTTCACTCCTCCTTCCGTAGGCGCTGCAGACAAGAACATGGATGCAGAAGAATATGAAAAATGGCGCGATTATGCCATTAACAAAGCCGGAGAAGAGCAACTCAGCAAAATGAAATAAGCGCTCTCAGGGTATACAAATAATTAATTATCCGTCAGTTCAGAATCTTTTAGATCATGAACTGACGGATTTTTTTTTGTTTCTACTCCTCCACCCTCAAAAGCCCAAGTACCCAAAGGTCTGGAAAAGAAACTTTCCAAGGCTAATCATGTTTGTTATACACATTATACACAACTTCAACCTCTTTGGTCGACTTATTGTATTGTCAGTTTCTGAAATCAGATTGCTTAATTTTTCCAACATTAACTAATAATGTGTATTTTGATTTTAGCATATATAAATTCCATACATTCGCCCCGAAAATCCAAAACTCAATATCTAATTGAGCCTGAGATTGTAACAAACGATAACTAATGAAAAAGTGCTTCTCTGTTTTGATGAACTGTCTGATCTTAGGTGTTCTAATATCAAATCAGTCTTTTGCTCAAAAAGCCTCGAATGAAACGATAATAAAAATGGTTGAGTCTTTCAAAAAAGACAACCGAGGCCCGTATCGCGATATTCGCTGGTTTTGCATCGATGGCTCTGTTGTACCACCGCAAGAACGTTGTGCAGAGCTAGGCGGGCTACAGCGCGCTCGCTATAAAACGGAAGTCGAAGCATTGGCCAAAACGAACCATATTTTTCTTGGTCAAATTCTAGCCAAGACCCAAAACGAAGATTTCTGGGATGAAAACTTTCAACAATCTCGACTTAAGCAATACCAACTGGAGCAATTCTTAAGGGCCAATGACAACGGTTGGGTAAATGAAAAGGCACAGTTTTATAGAGGTGCTTATCAAACCGAAGATGAAGACAATTGGGGTATTGAGTTTTACACTTGGCTATTGGAAGGTGAGGCAAGAATCGATGGCAACTTCTTTCTAATCAGACAAAGTGCTAAGGACATTCCGCATGCGACTGAAAACAATACATCCTTAAGTGTTAGGGCTATCTCTAAAGAGATTGCAGATGAATATGCGCCTTTCATGAATTTGAGAATCAAAATCCATGGTCAGCCAGAAGCCAGCGACATAGCAAAAGTCGAAGACTTCTTTGCCAAAAACGAATCGAAGCTAAATGAGGAGTTAAAGGCCAAATTCAAAAAGCTGACTGCCGATATGAAGCTATTATTCGCTCCAGTAAACCTGAGTGAATTTCAAGTCTATATTAAAAAAGTAGCCAACAGTTCCAGCATCAAAGCATCACTGAACTCCTTTATTACTAATTATGCGAATACCAAAACGGTGCAAGAGCGCAGTGTAAGCATCGCTAACCTTTCTTTAGAAATAAGAAATGCCGTAGAAGCTAAATTAGAGGCGAAATCACGTTTGGCACTGATCGACATTTCAAATAAGCTGGAAACGCTGCTGAATCAAGAAGCCGCGAATTGGCAGCCGGAAAAGCTGAGAGGTCAGATGCAAAAAGTACTGACCCTAACCAAGGCAGCTACGGGTTTTGGCTATTTAGAAAAATGGGAAGGTGAGCAACTCTACAAAGATTTAAATTGGGAAGGCTCTCAAATTCGACTTAAGGAATTGGGTAACTATGCTGATGTTGCTCGAAGGGCTGTAGAATGGGGGACTGGGATGATCAGAACAACCTACTTCCCTATTATGAATGAATATGCTGGTTTCGAACCCTTGGCCAATGGCTTTATTGATGAAAAGGTTCGGGCTTCTATCCTCTTGCAATTGGGCAGTAGCGCATCTGTTTTAGGCGACTTCTTTTCAATGCAGGCCGGTTTTTCCAATTCAGTATTTAAAATTGAAAACCAAAGCGCCATGCGTGGTTTGAACCCAGGCTATGCCATGGGCGAATTGGTGGTCACCAATGAATCGCCAGAGACCATTGAGGTGGTGAGTAATAAAATTTACATCTTCAATCGTGCCCCAGCCGATTTAAAGCCTGTGGCCGGAATTGCCACCGTTTCCGAAGGAAACTTAGTATCGCATGTTCAATTACTCGCCAGAAACTTAGGGATACCTAACGCTGTTTTATCAGGTGAAAACCTCAACTCACTTCTACCCTATAATGGCAAGCAAGTGTTTTATGCGGTATCCAATAAAGGCACGGTCATTTTAAAACTGGCTTCTGAAATGAATGCCACTGAAAAAGCATTGTTCACGAAGACAGCGCGCAGCGAAGAAAAAATCAGAGTGCCGATCGAAGAAATGGAGCTTTCAAACCCCAAGGTATTGAACTTAAGAGATGTAGATGCCACTTTCTCTGGGAAAATTAGCGGGCCAAAAGCAGCCAATCTGGGACAATTGAAAAAAATGTTTCCTGAAAACGTGGTGGAAGGCTTAGTGATTCCTTTCTCCATATTCAGACAACACTTCGACCTACCAATGCCGCAGAAAGGTATGAGTTTTTGGCAGTTTTTGAGCGGCACTTTCAAGTCTGCTGAGCAAATGACCAAGGAAGGGAAGTCTGAAACCGAAGTGGAGAAATTTGTCTTAGGTGAACTGGAGACATTGCAGGTGGCCATTAAGCAAATGCCACTGATGCCTGCTTTTGAGGCGGAGTTAAAGCAAATGTTCAAAACGGTTTTCGGTACCGAAATGGGTACTATCCCTGTCTTCATTCGTAGTGATACGAACATGGAAGACCTTAAAGATTTTACTGGTGCAGGCTTAAACCTGACCCTTTTCAATGTGCTTGACGCAAGCAAAATCCTGCAAGGCATTAAAGACGTTTGGGCCTCTCCTTATACCGAGCGCAGCTATAAATGGAGACAAAAGTATTTACTGAACCCTGAGAATGTTTTCCCTTCTATATTGATCATCCCCAGCGTAAATGCGGACGCTTCAGGTGTAATGATTACGAAAGGTGTAGGCACCAGCAGTTTGACTGATGTCACTGTCGCTTTTAACCGTGGAGTTGGGGGAGCTGTAGAAGGCCAAGCCAGCGAAACTTGGGTCATAAAATCCAACAACTCGTATCAACTCTTATCTCCTTCGCGTGAGCATGAGTTTACCTACATTCCTAAAACAGGAGGAACGGAAAAGAGATTTACGGATTATAAAGAACAAATTCTGGATCAGGGCAAACTTGCATCGCTACGTTCCATGTCGAAATCATTGCTTCAAAAATTACCTGAAGTGGGTATAAAAGGCCCCTACGATGTGGAATTGGGTTTTCACAATGATAAAATATATTTGTTCCAGGTAAGGCCTTTCGTTGAGAACAAAAAGGCCACTACTTCTGAATTCTTGCGTTCCATTACCCCTACACTGTCTGATACAATCGTTGTTTCCCTAGATTCAAAACTATGATAACTTACTTGAAAAGTACCGTGATGTTGATGACAATAGGAATGCTGATGACTCCTATTCAACCGAATGACTATCCTATTGATGGTTATGAAACGACTAAAATAAGAAGGCTGAAAAGATTAACGCTTGTCATGAGTGGCGAAATCAAAGACACAAAACCTCCATTGGGCGGGCAGCTTTCCATTAATGATATTACACTGAACCTTTTGGGTGAGCGAGGCGATAGCTTGGATGCTTTGCCCAAAGCCGATCCAGTATTTCAAAAGTCAATCAACGCATTGTTCCCCAACCTTGACGAAAGCTACTCTATTGCTGTACTCGATATTACTGCGGGTAAGCCCATAAGATATGCGGGGCGTAAAGAAATGGGTAGATACCAACCGGGCAGCGTAGGCAAACTGGCCGTGTTGGCAGGTTTCTTTGCTGAACTCGAAAAAATATACCCTAACTCTTTCGAGAAAAGGCAAGAGCTCATGAGAACCAAGATTGTTCAGGGCGGAAAATGGGCGATGGTAGATGAACACACCGTTCCCCTATTCGATACTTTAACCAATAAACTCGTCAAAAGAACGGTAATTGAGAGCGATGAATTTACACTCTACGAATGGCTCGATCACATGATGTCCGTGAGTAATAATGGTGCGGCTAGTGTTTGCTGGCGCGAAGCGATACTGATGCGTGTATTTGGTAAAACCTACCCTACCCTCACCGATGCCATGGCAGATCAGTTCTTTGCCGTCACACCAAAATCTGAACTTTCTACTTTAGCCATTTCCGTTGTCAACGATCCCTTGCGCAAGTTGGGCATCACGGAAGATGAATGGAGGCTTGGAAGTTTATTTACACGTGGCGCAGGTACGTTCATTCCTAGGAGTGGTGGCAGTATTGGAACCCCCTCTGGTCTAATGAAATTCTTAGTCGCGATGGAAAGAGGCAAGGTAATCGATCAAGAGAGCAGCCTTGAGATGAAGAGAATGATGTACATGACGGACAGGCGCATTAGATATGCCTCTGCTGGGGTGCTCTCAAAAGCAGCCGTGTATTTCAAGTCAGGTAGTTTATATAAATGCAAGCCAGAAGAAGGTTATTCATGCGCTAAATACCAAGGTAATGTCGACAACTTCATGAACTCAGTGGCCATCGTAGAACACCCTGATGGTAGAGATTATATAGTCGTAATGATGAGTAATGTATTGAAGAAGAACTCTGCCAGCGATCATGCAGCTTTGGCCGTAAACATTGACCAAGTGGTGAAGAATTTGAAATAGTATTCGCAGATTTTAGGCAATCGTTTCTTGAAAAGTAGCTACACTAGCCCCTTCGTAAACTCAGGAAAAAAAACATTTTATGGACGCTGTTAACGCTTAAAGCGCTTTGCAGCAAATTCATACTAACCTTTTCGCGCCCTAAGCAAGCAACCCTGTTTCATTACTTCATTCTTCCATTAACTCATTGTTTCACTATTTCATTGATTCATTAATCCCCTATTTCATTCGTTCATTAACCCATTATAAACCTTCTCCGCTTCTTTCCTTACTTTCTCGTTTTTGCTTTGCATTAAGGGCTTCACCAACGAAGCATAAGACTTATTCCCAAGCACTTCAATCAGCCTGAAAACAGCCATTTTAAGTTTTGGATCACGGCCCTCTAAAAGCATGGAGAAATACACCCTTTCATCAGGTATTTTTACTTGAAGGCCTTGAATCGTTTCACTGGTAATACTTTCGAAAAGAGCGCCTTCCGCAATAGGAATAAGGGTTTTCTTCAATGCAGGCTCCAGTAAGTTATCTAAAAATTCAACTGAGTTTAGGCGTACATGATCGTTGACGCTTCTAATACCATTGTAAGCCGTAATCACATCTTCAGGCGGGTAACGCAACCCAATCAATCTAAAAATTCGTTCAAGCGTACCATCTAATCTCCGTTCCAAAAGGGTTACTAAATTAGTTCTAGCTTCCTGAATTTCTTCAGAGATTTCGTTCGGCAATAACTGCCTTTCTTGATACAATGCACCAAGCATGTTTTTGTAAAGGTTCGACTCCTCCATTACGCGCTCTACGATGTCTTCCTTCTTGATTTTTAAGTGCGGAAAGTCACGTTGAATTGCGTTAATCGATCTTAAGGCTTCTAGCCTCAAAGCAACATCAGGAGTATCTAAGAAACCGAAAAGCGCTTTTACAGCATTGGCAGAATCTATTTTCTCAAGCACTTCTGGCAAACGCCAAATCAGTTCTAGTCTACTTGTCTCTTCTTGCGCATAGCTCTGCAATTCCTTGATAATACCCTCCCCATAAAAAAGCAAAGCCTCTTGAGCCACCGACCTGGTGTCTTTAAACTCTAAGAAAGCAATGATTTTAGGAACGAAACAAGGGTTCATGGTAAGCCCAGCGGCCTTGATGGCCTCTTTTGTAATGCGCTTATTCTCTTGGTACAAAGCCGATTCAATCTCGTTGTACAGTGCCGAAATATTGGCATTCCCGATCGCCCTTAAAACCATCACTTGATACAAAAACCTATCTTCTTCGGTTTCCGCTAATTTCAAAAAGCTAAGCTTATCCTGAATCCGCGCTTCTATCTTCAAGAGCTTTTGCAGTTCAGGGTTATTCCGGGCATCTTCCGACAAGCCCACCAAAGCTGCACCGCTAACTTTAGGATCTGAATGCTGTAAGTATTCATTTATGATGGTCAGACGCTGTTGCTTCGTCTGCCTTAATAGCTGAGCAAAGGCCTTGTACCTCACTTCCATGTCTACATCGTGAAGTAGCTGTTCAAGCAATGGCTGCTCTACCGTTTGTTCAAGGAAGTACAAACAAGCGAGTGCTTTCTCACGGATTCGAGCAGAAGGGTGACTTAACAGTTCCACTACATTGTCAAACATTCGCTTATCAGGAATCTCGCGCACCTTTTCCAGCACATAAAGAATTTGATTCTCTGAGCCAGAAGCCAATGCCCTTTTCAAGCCTTCTAAAACAGACACATTATTAAAATCTGGCAATGCTTTTTTAGCCTCCTTATCGGCTTGGGTGAGTTTCAGTTTAAAAGAGTTGATATACTCATGCCTCACTTTAATGGCTACCCAAACCCAAATGGCCACAATAACGATGGTCAGCACACTTACCCACCGTACTGATAAATTAAGCCCATTGACCAGGAACATTAAAAACAGTCCCGCAATACCGGTGGCGGCTAAGTCGACAAAAACATCAATAAAGCTCTTGGTTTGGCTTTTTATGGCCGCAGGAATGGGCAATGAAAGCAATTCCGTTGCCGATTTATTGATCGATTGCTTGACAGACACCTCCCACAGTTTGGTGAAAATTGCGGCCCAAAGCATAGGACTAAATAACAGAATTAGTGAGCCCAGAAGCACACCGCCCGGCAGTGCAAACAAGGAGGTTCCTACACCATAAGTCCCTACAATTCTTTTGGTTAGGAACAATTGTATCAAGAGGGAGATCACATTGAATGTTGAAAACCAAAACCCAAAAAACGAGGTAAGCTCATCAGGGTCAGTAAATTGAGCTGAAGCGATACTGCTGAACTGAAATTCAACCAACTTAGAAATCAGTACACTTAAGCCTATCACCAAAGCGAGATAAGTAAGGTGCTTCGATTTACGGATCAACCAAATGGGATGATCACCGAAATCTGAAAACCGTTTTTTACTTTGAATAGGTGTAAGCTGTTGAATGTGTTTTTTCCAGATCACCCGATTGAGCGGAATACAAAAGCACAATAAAAAAGCCCCTAAAAATAACAGATTGGTGCCTTCTATATAAGAAGCCACTACCGAAGCCACATAACCACCAGCTACGCCCCCAACAATTGGCCCTGCGCCTATAAAACTGAATAATCTTTTGGCTTCCCTTGCATCAAAAACAAGGTTGGCCATAATCCAAAACTGAGAAGTAGCCAATACTCCAAAAATCGCAACTCCAATATAAAGCGCGTAGAGAGTGATGTTTGTCGCTATACCAAAATGTAAAAGCAAACCGAAGCCCAGCAGGCAGAATACGGAAACGTAGAGTGTAGCAGAAGTAACCTTACGTAGTGAATTCGTGCTTAAAGCCTTTGAGTAAATGGTGGAGACCACCATGGCAAAAACAGCCACCAGAACGAACACAAGAGGAAGTTGATCAATACCAATGACGGAAACGAACTGTGCGTTTACCACTGGTTTGATGATCAACAAAGTGAAGATAATCAGGAAGATATTAAGCTGCATTAAGAACACCCGATGGTATTCGCCTTCGCGCACATCGAATGTTCTCTGCAAAAAACTCTTAAAGTACTGACTCAATCTCAAGGCAAATTTTATCGAGGTTTAAGTGCGCCATCTACTTCCTTAATTAGATCGCGCATTAATTTTTCTCCATCGGCATCTTCGGCCAAAGCGACTATGATGTACCTGCGCCAGTTCGGTCCCCAAATCAAAGCTGAGTCTGAATGGAAATCTCTCCAAGAACCCGATTTGCGGTACACCTGAGCCTTAGGTGCCAATTGATCCATCGTGTTTACGAATTTATGGTGCAATTCAGGATCGCCCAAATAACCCAGCATTTCTTTCGACCTTTCAAAATTAACCAACTGACCAAAAGCCAACAAATAATAGAACCTACTTACTTGAGTCGCAGTAGCACCGTGACTGATATTTTTAAGTGGATCGCCTTTTCTAGGACCAGTTTTAGCATAACGCTTCCCTACCCAAAGCCCTCCTCCATGGTTCTTATCATAGAAATCATATTCAGGATCTTGCATCACTTCCGCAATCTTATCCAACCCAATTCTATCAATCATTCTTGTGGTTGCCGCATTGTTACTTTTGGCAATCATTAATCGCATGTCTGATTTAACTTCGGCTGTCTCCACCAATTCACCCTTTTCAATAGCATCGGTAGCAGCGAGTAAAACCGCGATCTTCGGTAAACTGGCAGCATACATCATATTGTCGCCATTGATATTGGCGTATTTAACATTGGCTGGGTCACGTAAATCCACCAATCCAATACTCAACTTTTTAGATTTGGCCAGTGCAGCCCATTTCTTATTGTTGGCCACAATATCTGTAAGGCTTTGTTGAAGATCAGCATCGGCTAAACTTACTAAAGGGGCCACTTTAAAACCGTCCATTTTGATTGGTAATCCAGGAGGTTGTTCATCGCTGATACTCTTTTCTTCTTTGCTGAAAAACGAAAGGCTGAAAAAGTTATAGTTGTTATTGAGCATGAGAAATCCAGCCCCCAAAACGGTAACAATACCTATTTTAAACATCAAGCCAGTCATGGCGGGTGTAAAACGATAGGTAAAAGGAAAAACAACTCTATTGGTTCTCATTTGCGAACATAGTTTTGTTTGCCAAAGCGGATGCACATACCTTATGATTGTGCAAAATTGAAAGCATTGAATACTTCATTTATTAAATCTGTTAATTGGTGATAAAGTGTTGAGGTACTGAAGACATCAATAATTCAAATCAGTCCAAAATCACTCTTCCAATTGTAATACAATGTTAGAAATAATAATGACGTGAAGTACTGAAATACAGCGATTTAATTCAACAATCCTGCGCCATTAACGCAGGCCGTTTATTAAAGTTATCCTTGGGTAAATATTTTATTTCAACCTTGAATAATCTCATGGCATTACGGAGAAAAACTGGTTGCACGTACTTCAGTATGCGGAAATAGAGGGATTATCTTCCAACTAAAAATTTGACCCTTTGTCTTTGCCCTAATTCATCGATAAGTATCAAATGATACACGCCAGACGGTAGCTCTGCAATTGAGAAAGTAGCAACCTTATCATTTGTTGATACTGGCTTTCTTATCATTATATGCCCGAAACTGTTGATCATCCATACTTCCTGAATAGGGTTTTCACTTAACACATTGAATACGGAATTGGCAGGATTAGGGAAGACTTTAGTTTTCGTTTCTGTTCCTTCGAAAAGAATAGAAATGATTTCAAAAAACTCAAACTCTCCATTATAATCTGTTTGTTTTAACCTGTAATACCACCTTCCTGAATAAGGTGGTGTGTCAGAAATGGCGTATGAAGAAAGTTCGCTAGTATTTCCTTTCCCAGCCAACATATAAATTTCAGTCCACTCCTTTCCGTTAGAAGACCTATATATTGTAAAATGACTGTTGTTTTCTTCAGAAGCTGTTACCCACTCCACTTTTATGTGATTCTCCGTTTGACGGCAAGTGAAACTCAAAAGTGTTACTGGTAGGGAATTAACATTATCAGGAGCACAACCTGGATAGTTACTGTATATCGCGCCAGCCCCACCCCCGTCATTCCAAGTCACATAATCTCCGTCAGAGTCTGTTGCCCAGTTATCTGTGTAAGTAAAATCAGTTTGAGTGCCATTTACAATGGAACGAAAAAGTCGATCTGATGCTGGTGAGTTTGCAAACCTACCGCTTGACGACCAACTGGTATCATCGGAGAATAAAACATAAATACTCCCTAGTCCTTGACCACAAAAAGCACTGAAATCAATAGTATCTACCACATCATCATTCAAGACCAGAATGTGGCTTCCTGCGGCAATTGAGGTAGAACCTGGAATAACATTGATAAATAAAAAATCGCAGCCTGATAATTGAGCATTTAAACTGGAAACGTAGGTAGAATTCCCACCTGCGACAAAGGAATCTGTAATGGTTATTAAACTGGCAATGTCGGTGGATGAGTATTGGATATTGATATTAGTTGAATTGGCGGTAAAAGAGCTACCACCACTGTAGACAATAAGGTATTCACTCGCCCCTTCGGAGGCGCCACAGCCGTTGATTAAGGCTGTAATGAGTTGAGGGTTTTGTTCGGCATAGGCGCATAGCGACATACTGAACAAACACACGGCTGCTAACAGACGTTTGAACATGGTACAATTTAGCTTTGGTTGAGGTATCTCAATAGTTGAGATACCTCAAAGTACCGTCATCGTTATGAAAAAAAACATACCCCAATCAGGGTATATTGTTCCAATTGAATCAATCGTCATCCTATTTTTTAAAGAAAGATTAATCAAGGACTGCCTCAAAGTAGTCGTTCCATTCGAAAATTGGCAAGGATGATATTGAAAGGGCTTGCAATCTTGAGTCTAAAATTTAAAAACAATTAAAACTACCTTAATTCAATCTCCATGTTTTAATTCCCAAAGCCGAATCTTTTACTAATTTTGCTCACCTAAATCTACACTCCTTAAAATCTCGTTCTAATGATTCAGTTTTTCGATGCAGGAAACGACAAAATCTACGCTTTAGGCCTTACACAACCCCTTCAAGATCAAGACATACCAAAGCTTTCATGGCTTTTTGGTGATGCTACTTTGATTGAGAGCGATACGTTGGAAGGCAATTTTGTAGGCCCCAGAAAAGAAATGATTACGCCTTGGAGTACCAATGCCGTAGAAATTACCCAAAACATGGGCGTTGCCGGAATCGAGCGTATCGAAGAATTTGACAAAGTAGATTTAAACAACACCGCTTTCGACCCCATGTTACAAGCGGCTTACCAAGGCTTAGGTCAGGAGATTTACAGCATTGATGTAAAGCCTGAACCTGTGCTTTATATCGAAGACATTGCTGCCTACAACCAACAGGAAGGTTTGGCGCTGAACCAAGAAGAGATTGATTACTTAAATGGAGTTAGCGATCAACTGGGCAGAAAACTAACCGATGGCGAAGTATTCGGATTTTCTCAGGTAAATTCAGAGCATTGCCGCCACAAAATCTTTAATGGCGTGTTCATTATCGATGGCCAAGAAATGCCTTCTTCCCTCTTCAAGCTCATTCGTAAAACTTCGGAAGCTCACCCTGCAAGATTAGTGTCAGCTTATAAGGATAACGTAGCTTTTGTGGAAGGGCCTCGTGTAGAGCAATTCGCACAGAAAACCCAAGACAAAGCCGACTGGTTTGAAACCAAAGATTTTGATTCGGTCATTTCATTAAAAGCCGAAACGCACAACTTCCCTACTACCGTAGAGCCCTTTAACGGAGCGGCAACTGGCGCAGGTGGAGAAATTAGAGATAGAATGGCAGGCGGAAAAGGTTCTATGCCTTTGGCCGGAACTGCCGTGTACATGACCTCCTATTCTCGTTTAGAAAACGACAGAAACTGGGAAGCCAACATGCCTGAAAGGAAATGGCTTTACCAAACCCCAATGGATATTCTGATCAAAGCTTCGAACGGAGCTTCTGATTTCGGAAATAAATTCGGGCAACCGCTGATTGCCGGTTCGGTACTTACTTTTGAACACCAAGAAGCCGGTAAAAACTACGGCTTCGATAAGGTTATTATGCTGGCCGGTGGCGTAGGTTACGGAAAGAAAAAAGATGCCTTGAAAGAATCTCCTGCCGCAGGTGATAAAATCATCGTGATGGGTGGCGACAACTACCGCATTGGTATGGGCGGAAGTGCTGTGTCTTCTGTAGATACTGGTGTTTTCTCTAGCGGTATTGAATTGAACGCCATTCAGCGTTCGAACCCAGAAATGCAGAAGCGTGTGTACAACGCGGTGCGTGCCATGGCCGAAATGGATGAAAACCCAATCGTTTCTATTCACGATCACGGAGCAGGTGGCCATTTGAACTGCCTTTCGGAATTGGTAGAAGAAACGGGCGGCACCATTGACGTGAAGAAATTACCGGTAGGCGATCCTACCCTTTCCGACAAAGAGATTATTGGTAACGAATCTCAGGAGCGAATGGGCTTGATCATGAAGCCAAAAAACATTGAATTGATGGAACGTGTGGCCAAAAGAGAAAGGGCTCCTTTCTATGTGGTGGGTGAAAC
>TARA_R110001599_G_scaffold157495_8_pt1 | contig 39450 bp, 29 predicted proteins | sample TARA_R110001599 | Tara Oceans TARA_R110001599 (sample SAMEA4398360) | marine metagenome | biome: Polar Biome; feature: [MES] marine water layer (ENVO:01000295) within the mesopelagic zone...; material: water (ENVO:00002006), including particulate matter (ENVO:01000060) such... | reverse complement strand
ATCGAAAGCCTAAATTTTATCAATTGCCCTACTGAAACTTTATATGTGGGTGATGTCATTGATTTGGATCTGGAATTCTTCCCTTCCAATACAAGCAATAAAACAGTGGCTTTCACCGCTAGTGATGCAGTTGGTATTGATCACTCAAGTGGAGTGTTGACTGCATTATCCCCTGGGGAAATCGTTGTTACTGCGACCAGTTTAAGCAATGGGGATATTACAGACCAATGCATTATCACAGTATTGGATACAGCAACCCAAATAAGCCCTTCTGTAAATGCACTTATTTTAGTGAATGCTGATACTGATGAAGACATTGGCGAAATTAAGGAGGGAGATATTTTTTACTTAGATAATATAGGGACAGCCAATCTAAATATCAGGGCAGATGTGAGTCAAAATACTAAAAGCGTAATTTTTGGTTATCAAGCAAACCCAACTTATAAACTTGTCAACTCACCTCTGTATACAATAGGAGGGATTAGTGGGGACGATTATGAAGCATGGATACCTGATTTAGGAAACAATACTATAGTCGCAACAGCTTATGCTGGAGACAATGGAAGCAATATGTCTGGAGAAGCTTTAAGTATAAATTTTACTATTTTACAAGAAGACGATCCGATAGATGGAAATGAATTTACCTCTGTTGTAAGAATTAATAGTGGTGGTCCAACGGTAATCTATGGAGATTCCCTATACATGGCGGATGAATTTTTTGAAGGAAAAGGAAGCGAATCTGCAGAGGATTTCCTAAAGGATAAAATTCATGGTACTGTTCAGGATGACTTGTATATCTCAGAGCGCAGGGTCACTTCAAACCTGGCATCATTTTCTTACAATATTCCCGTTACAAATGGAAATTACCTTATCAATTTACATTTCGCTGAAATTTATTTTGGAGCCACAAATGGTGGACAAGGAGGTACTGGTAAAAGGATATTTGATGTAATCATAGAGGGAGAAAAAGTTTTAGATAGTTACGACATTAATTCAGTGGTAAGCCCTATGACTGCTGTGATAGAAACTTTTAGTACAAAGGTTACAGACCGATCTCTCGACATCACTTTTAATTCCACCCGAAATCAGGCCAAAGTTTCAGCTATAGAAGTTTTCGGTGATGGTGAATTGACATTTGATCCTACAGCATGTTCATGGAATAATTTAAGCCCATCTAGTTTAAGCAAAACTGAGTCACAAAGTGTTAAAATAAATGACAAATTATACGTCCTTGGAGGTTTTGTGGAGAATCTTGATGTTACCTCCGTGACTGAGATATATGATCCATCGAGCAATACTTGGTCCTACGGAGCACCAATGCCGATTCCTGTTACCCATATGGGGGCAGTAGCAGTAGGTGAAGAAATATGGATATTGGGAGGTTTTGCGGGAGATCATCCCGGCAAGTCAACCGATCTTGTTCAAATTTACAACACCTCTACAGACATTTGGTCTACAGGTCCTCCACTTCCGCTTCCCAGAGCCTCAGGCGGGGCTGCTTATAGTGAGGGCAGGATACATTATTTTGGAGGATTACTTCCAGATAGAATAACCGATGTTGGGGATCATTTTGTCTTTGATTTAAATGATCAAGCAGGAGGTTGGAAAACTTTGGCCCCTCTCCCTGAACCTAGAAACCACCTGGGAGCTGCTGCGGTAAATGGGATCCTTTATGCGATTGGAGGTCAGTTTGGCCATGATGCCGGAGTAGATGACCAAGCATTTTTGCATGCTTATGATCCACAAACTAACAGCTGGACCGAAAAAAATGATTTAAGATCTGATCGTTCCCACTTCGAACCGGGAACTATCGTCCACAACAATAAAATAATAATTGTAGGTGGCCGAAGAGGTAGTTTCATATTCAACGATATTACGGAGTACGATCCAATTACTGATTCATGGTCTGAGCTTTGTCAGCTACCTGCCAGGTTGCTCGCTCCTTCAGCGAAAATTATAGGAGATCAACTTATAGTAGCCAATGGGGGAGACAATGGCACATGTTGCTTACTTGACCAAACGATCTCGATGTCGGTCACACCTGAAGCAAATGCTGAAGTTTTAAGAACCCTATCAGATGCAGACAGGATATCTATCACACCTGAAAATTCAGAAAGCGATGTATCTATGGTTGATGGATTGGAAAACTCCATAACCCTATTTCCTAATCCTATAAATGACCTATTGACGGTAAAAAGCTCTTCTCAAAAACCAATAAATTTAACCCTTATCGCTCCTACAGGAACCGTTTTGATCGAGAAAAAAGAAGTACTGGAATCAACATTTGACACCAGTGAAATTAAACCTGGCCTGTATATTTTGATTGTGAACAATGGCGAAGCTTATAAACGCTTTAGGATAATCAAAAAATAAGTAAGGGCATAGATTCAATTATTATCGGTGTAAATCTTTGTAAATTAACTCCTAATTAAATATTATTTCGCAAAACCTATTTTTAAGTTTTAGACTATATTAATCAGTCTTTAAGCAAATCTTAAGAAAGAAACTGTTAATTTGCTTTATAAGAACCCTTGGTGCAACCTCCAATAATGGGAGGGCTAAAAACTAGCACTTGAATTCTTAAAAGCGTTTTGAGATGAGGATTTTAATAATAGAGGATGAACCTGGAATTTCAGGCTTTTTAAAGCAAGGACTGGAAGAGGAGGCTTATGCTGTGGATATCGCCGACAATGGGAAAATCGGACTGGAAATGGCATTGGAGGGGTATTATGACATTCTTTTGGTGGATTGGATGGTACCAGGATTGAGTGGTATTGAAGTTACCCGGCAATTCAGGAAAGAATTTCCAGTAACCCCTATTTTGTTCATCACAGCCAAAGACACCTCAGATGAAGCCATATTCGCCTTACAAACCGGAGCGAATGATTATATCCGAAAACCATTTAATTTTGAAGAATTACTGGCCCGAATCAGGGTGCAATTGAGACCGCAATCTATTGATCAACTGTGCTTTACTTTAGGCCCTATTAGCTTATACACTGAAAATCACCGGGTAGAATCCAATGGAAAAGAAGTGGTTTTGACCCAAAAGGAATTTGCACTTTTAGAATACCTTCTTCGACATAAAAATAAAGTTTGCAGAAGAAGCAGAATCATAGAAAGTGTATGGGACATCCACTTTGATTATGACACCGGCGTGATCGATGTATTTATTAATTCATTGAGAAAAAAGCTCGGCTTAAGTAAAGACAACAATTACATCCAAACCATAAGAGGCGTAGGATACATGGCCAAGGAAGAATGAACAGGACTTACAAAAACAGGATATCGTTCAAATTAACCATGGCCTCTGCCTTGATGATACTAATTTCATTTATACTTATCTACATGGTGGTAAAATCTACTGTTTTAAATAATGTAGATAATAACCTTGAAAATGAAACGAATAAACATGGCGATCAAATAAAGATTGAAAATGGACAAATAAAATTTGCACACAAAGGAGAATGGGAAGAGGAAGAGCACAATGAAATTAATTTCAATCCCATTTTTATTGAAATAGTTGATAAGGAGGGGAAGTCCATGGACAAATCACCCAATCTGGGTACCAATAACCTAAATTTCAAACCCGGCACTACTTCAGAGAGCCAAGGTTTTAACCTTACCCTAAATGGACAAGAGATAAGGCAAATGCAGGTGGAATTGTTTACCAATAATGAGTTTTCAGGATACCTTTTGCTTGCAACCTCATTTGAAGATTCAAAGCTTTTACTTTCCAATCTAAGCACCATTCTTTTTATACTTTACCCTGTGGTATTGTTGTTCCTTTTTCTAACCCTGAGAAGGCTTGCTTCAAGAAGTATACAGCCTATTATCGATATCACTCAAAAAGCCGAAATAATCACAAAGGACAACTTGAATGAAAGGCTACCTTCCTCCAAGTACAAAGATGAAATCAACAGTCTATCCGTATCTATCAACCACCTTTTAGAGCGGCTAGAAAAAGGAGTCCTGAGGGAAAAGCAATTTACTTCTGATGCTTCCCATGAATTAAGAACCCCACTGGCTATTTTAAAAGGAAATTTTGAGGTATTGATCCGAAAACCAAGACCACAGGAAGAATATGTTGAGAAAATAAAAGATGGTATTGTAATCATAGACAAATTAAATGCAATACTAGATCAATTATTGACCCTAGCAAGACTCCAGAAAAGCCCTTCTGATGGAGATGAAGTAGATTTAAATTTTCTCATAAAGGATCTCTTGGCTTCCGCCAGGGAACAAAACCCAACCCGTGGCATACAGTTGGAAGTCAGGTCTAATAAAAATCTTTATATCAAAGCCAACGAAAAATCTTTGGCCATCATAATTGAGAATCTCATTCAGAATGCACTAAAATATTCCTCGGAAGATCAGGATATAAAATTGATTCTTGAAAAGGGTATGGAGGGCGTTTTTTTACACATTAAAGATTTGGGTATAGGGATTTCTGAAGAGGAACTCACAAAAATTCATCAACCCTTTTTTCGAGGAGAAAGCCATGAACTAGGCCGGATAAATGGTGCAGGCTTAGGGCTTTCTATCGTGAAAAAACTTTGTGATTTTTATAAAATTGGCCTCCTTACTCAAAGTAAAAAAGGAGAAGGCTCAACTTTTTCACTCCTGTTCCCTCCCTCCCTACAACAATCTTAAGGAGTTCTTAAGAAAGCCTTAAGCAACCTTAAAGCCTTTCTTTATTATTTTTACTTCAACAAAACTGAAGAAAATTTCAATTCTGAACTTTCCATTGAAAAATAAGACTTCGCAGGAACAATCAATAACATGTTAGATAAAATTATAAGATGGAGCGTAGGAAATAAGCTTCTAGTATTTATTTTTATTTTAGGACTAATCGGATTTGGCAGCTTCTCACTGACCCAAATACCCATAGGTGCAGTGCCTGATGTGACCAATAATCAGGTGCAGGTTATCACCACTTCAAGAAACCTCTCCACAGAAGATGTTGAGAAATACCTTACCTACCCTATAGAACTGGAGATGGTTAACCTTCCTGGGGTTCAGGAAATACGTTCTATATCCAAGTTTGGCCTTTCTGTAGTAACCATTGTTTTTGATGACAATATGGGTACCTACCTTCCACGGCAATTGATCGCAGAAAAAATTAAGTCGGCGGAGCAAAACATCCCATCAGATTTTGGCAAGCCATTTATGGGGCCGATTTCTACTGGCTTGGGTGAAATTTTTCAGTATACCGTTGATGTTAAACCTGGTTTTGAAAAGCAATATTCATTAACTGAACTTCGAACCATTCAGGATTGGGTCGTAAAAAGGCAACTTTCCGGCATAAGTGGTGTCGTGGAAGTCAACACCTGGGGTGGTTACCTGAAGCAATATGAGGTAGCAGTAAACCCTGAGCGTTTGAAAGCAATGAACATAGACCTTGCAGAGGTATTTAAAGCCCTGCAAGAAAACAATGCTATAGCAGGGGGAGGCTATATAGAAAAAACCAATGAATCCTATTTTATTAGAGCGGAAGGACAGACCAAATCACTTGAAGAAATCAGACTGATCATTGTAAAGAGCAGAGATGGTCATCCAGTTTATATAAGAGATGTGGCAGAAGTGAGGTTTGGTCACGCCAATCGCTTCGGAGCCATCACTGCCAATGGACAAGGGGAAAAAGTCCTTGGACAAGTAATGATGCTAAAAGGGGCTGATTCCAAAGCTACAATTGAACGGGTCAAACAAAAACTAGTTCAAATTGAATCAACGCTACCTGAAGGGATAGTGGTAAACGGCTTCCTAGACAGAAGCAATTTGATAGCTAAAACCACCTTTACCATTGCAGAAAACCTAATCTTAGGTTGTTTGATTGTTATTTTTGTAGTGGTTTTACTGCTGGGAAATTTTCGGTCAGGGCTTGTGGTTTCTTCTGTTATTCCTTTAAGCTTGTTTTTTGCCTTATCCATGATGTATGTTTTTGGTGTAGATGCCAATTTAATGAGCCTCGGGGCCGTGGATTTTGGGATTATTATTGATGGGGCAGTGATAATTGTAGAATACATTGCATTCCAATTTACTCAAAAATACAGTGAATTAGCAGGTCATTCTGGAGCTGTTTCCCAAAAAGAAAAGGATCGCATTGCCATTGAAAGTGCTTCCAAAATGATGCATAGCGCCGTATTTGGTCAGATTATTATCATCATCGTTTTTATCCCTATTTTATCTTTATCTGGCATAGAAGGTAAAATGTTTCGCCCGATGGCTCAAGTATTTAGTTTTGCCCTGATAGGAACAATGCTTCTAGGACTTACCTATGTTCCTGTAATGTCATCTTTGTTTCTAAAAGTTGTAAATCCTAATAAAACCAATTTTACAAGCCGCCTACTAAACGCCATCAACAAAATTTACCATCCCGCAATTACCTGGGCTATGGACAATAGAAAAGTAGTATTGGGTATTTCTACAGCTATTTTGTTAGCTACTTTCTGGGTCTTTTCTAGAATGGGCGGTGAATTTATCCCCACGCTCGATGAGGGGGATTTTGTGATCCAACCGGTATTAAAAACGGGTACAACACTCACCAAGACAATAACCATTACCACCGAAATGGAGAAAATATTGCTAAAATTTCCCGAAGTGGATCAGGTAGTGAGTCGTATAGGTGCCGCAGAAATCCCTACTGACCCAATGTCCATGGAAGAAAGTGACGTCATCATCACCTTAAAACCTAAAAATGAATGGATTACGGTGGAGACTAAGGATGAACTTGCAGCCGCTTTTAAAGATTCTTTGGCGGTAATCGCAGGTTTAGAACTGGAATTTACCCAACCAATAGAAATGCGTTTCAATGAGCTCATCACAGGTGTGAGGGCAGATTTGGCCATCAAAGTTTTTGGAGAAGACCTAGTGATATTGAATGATAAAGCGCAGGAAATAGGCGCTGCCATCTCAGGTGTATCTGGGGCAGCTGATATTGTGGTAGAAAAAACAGCTGGCTTACCCCAAATGAAGGTCGAATACAACCGCGTAAAAATTGCAAAATATGGGTTAAATGTCAATGAGCTAAATGACCTCCTGACCATGGGTTTTGCCGGAAAAACTGCCGGAACAATATTTGAAGGGGAAAAGCAATTTGACCTTGTGGTCAGGTATGGAGAAACCTACCGACAAAACCTCGAAAACATCAAAATGGCCTCTGTCAATTTACCCGACGGAAGCTCTCTGCCCCTTAGTGAATTTGCAAAAATCTACCTAGACAAAGGACCGGCAAAAATATCAAGAGATGGCTCCCGGAGAAGGGTGGTAATAGGTGTAAACGTGAGAAACAGGGATTTGCAATCTGTGGTAAACGATATCCAGGCCATTATTCAAAAGAACATTGACCTACCAGAAGGCTATTTCATTGAGTATGGAGGACAATTTGAAAACCTTAACATGGCAAAAGACAGGCTCATTGTAGCCGTTCCGATTGCATTGATTCTAATATTCCTCCTCTTGTACTTCGCCCTTTCCTCGATCAAAGAGGCCATAATGATCTATACTGCCATTCCTTTTTCTACAGTTGGCGGTATATTGTTGCTCTATTTGCGGGACATGCCCTTTAGCATTTCTGCTGGTGTAGGCTTTATTGCCCTCTTTGGTATTGCAGTTTTAAACGGCATTGTCCTAATAGAGCATTTCAAAGAATTAAAACTACAGTCCAGAGAAAGTTTAAGGTCACTCGTCATTCGAGGAACAAAAGAAAGGCTTAGACCCGTTTTGCTGACTGCTTCAGCTGCTGCCCTTGGCTTTTTACCCATGGCCATATCTACCTCCGCAGGAGCTGAAGTACAGCGTCCGTTGGCAACTGTAGTTATAGGAGGGCTGATCTCTGCCACCCTGCTAACTGTTATTGTCCTCCCAGTACTTTATACCATGTTTCATCCCAATAAAGAAGAAAGCAATGAACCATCCTAATAGACCGCTATTGCTTCTTTTTTGTCTGGTCTTACTTTTGCCTGCTGTAGTTTTCGGGCAAGGAAAGTCAATCGACTTAAAAGAAGCCATGGAACTAGCATTGGAAAATAACCGAAAACTCAAGGCATCAGCTGAGAAAGTAGCGGCATCAAAAGCACTGGCTGCTGCTGGATTCAATATTGACAAAACGCAAATATATTACAGGCATGATCAGAACGATATTGCTGAAAATGGATTTTCCAATAAGGTTTTTGGCATAAGCCAAAATATGCTTTTCCCCACCATCTATGGAAAACAAAAAAGTGTTTTTAAGGACATGGGAGCGATGGAATACCAACAGTATTTGGTCAATCAAAATCAACTAAAAAAAGAGCTGTCGCAAACCTACTATACCATTGTGTATTTAAATGAATTGGCAAACAATTACTTTTTTCTAGACAGTTTATACCAGCAATTTTCCAAAGCTGCCGATAGAAGATTCGAAGTTGGAGAGACCAATTACCTGGAAAAACTTACTGCTAAAAGTAAAAAACGGGAACTGGAAGTATTACTATCACAAACTCGGGAAAGAAAAAATCAAGCCTATTCCAAACTGGCGCAACTGATACAATCGTCACAGGATTACCGCATTACAGAGCAAAAACTTACTCCATTGTCATTAGTTGCATCGGATTGGCCTCATCATCCTGGAGTAGCGTATTTTGAACAAGCCGTAGGATTCAGAAAAAATAGCCTCTCGTTAGAGAAAAGCAAGTTGTTACCTGATTTACATGCGGAAGTTTACAGAGGAACAAATAGTGGCCTAAATGCACAGGTATATCCCGGAGTAATGGTTGGAATTTCGGTTCCCCTCTGGTTTGGGGCCCAAAAGGCCAAGATTAGTGCCAGTAAATATGAACTGTCCCAGGCAAAATTTGAATTGGACAATTACACTTACCAATTGGAAAAAAAAAGGGAGCAACTTGAAATTGAGCTGAAAATCTATCAAGAGTCCATTTCTTTTTACAATCAGGAAGGCAAGCGGCTCGGCCAGCAAATGCTGGAACAAGGAAACCAATCCTTCCAAAATGGTGAAATCGACTTTTTCCAATTTGTTGTTCTCTTGGAAAATTCACGATCCATTACCTTGGATTATTTAAATAATCTGCAACAATACAACATGACCGTCTTGGAAATCAATTACCTAACAAATCCTTAAATAATGAATACCCTGTATAAAAGCTTGACCTTTTACTGCGTTTCGGTAATCCTGTTTTCTTGCGGAAACCAAAACACTGAAATGGAATCAACCCCTAATGAAGAAATAGGACCTTCCGATATTGTTCTCTCTCAGGCCCAATATGAAAATGCCCATATGGAATTGGCCCCATTGAGTGAACATGACTTCAGCAATCTAGTCCTGGCCAATGGACTTATTGATATTCCACCTGAGGGTAGGTTTGAGGTAAGTGCTTATTTTGGAGGTAAAATAATACAATTTGACCTATTGAAAGGGCAAAAAGTCGTAAAAGGCCAAACCCTGTTTGTACTCGAAAATCCAACTTTTGTGCAGATGCAGGAAGATTATCTGGATGCCAAGAGCCAACTTGACTTTCTTACTTCGGACCTTGAAAGACAGAAGTTGCTAAGTGATGAAAACATTACTTCTCAAAAGTCCTTTACCAAATCGGAGTCGGAATACAACAGTACACTAGCCAAAGCTGAATCATTAAGGAAAAAGCTGGAAATGCTTGACATTCCGATCAAAAATTTAACCCCAGCCAAAATCACTTCAAAGGTAACGATCAAAGCCCCTATTTCTGGATTCATAGAGTCTATTAAAGTAAATCAAGGAGCTTTTTTAAATCCTTCAGATATTGCATTGACGATCATGAGTACAGCGCACATGCACATAGAATTGAATATTTTTGAACAAAATGCCAGTTCCCTCAAAAAAGGACAATCGGTCACCTTTTACCTTCCTGATAACCCTACTCAAAAATTTGAGGCAGAAATATTCTTACTTGCCCCTTCTATCAATGAAAACAGGGTATTGAATGTTCATGCCCATTTAAAAGATGAAAAAAATACCCTAAATCTTGTACCTGGAATGTATGTAGAAGCTCAAATTGAAATTGATAAAACCAGGCAGGCAGCTTTACCCATTGCTGCATTAATCAATTCGCATGAGCTCAATTATGTACTTTCATTGGCTAAAAAAGAGGGCGACATGTATTACTTTGAAAAAAAGGAGGTTACGATCTCTAATATGGACGATGAAATGGCAGCCATTATTTTTGAAACAACTCCTAAGGAAGGTACTCTATTTCTTTCTAAAGGAGGGTTCCAACTGATGAAATAGCAGGTCCTTTATCCTAAAATAGACAAATTTAGTCGCAGAAAAGGACCTTTAAGTAGTATCAATCTGCAAATGCTATTTTAGGGAAGGTCATTGCAATTAGAAGGATTAAGATTGTAAGCAGAAAAAACACAATTGAGGGTCAAAGGAACAGGGATGTAAGCTGAAGGAGCACGATTGTAGGTCGAAGGAACTGAGATGTAAGCGGTAGGAATGCAATTGCAGGTCGAAGGAACCAAGATGTAAGCAGCAGGAATGCAATTGCAGGTCGAAGGAACCGAGATGTAAGCGAAAGGAATTGAATTGTAATGCGAAGGGATTTAAATGTAAGTTGAAAGATTTAGTTTGTAATTGTTTACAAACTTTTTTGGTTCAAATTCTATTACCTCAGGTAAAGTCGAAAAAATATTGCTTTTGCTTATAAGCCCAATAGGAAATCCTGGAATTCCTGGGTGTTGAAATTGCTCATTCCTTCCTGATAAAAAACAATCTCACCTTCAGGACTTACCACCAATGTGGTAGGAATTGCCTGGCTTTGCAAAGAGGAATTTAAACCATAAGCAGCATGGACAATTGGAAAGGAATACTCCTTTTCTTTCACCAATTTTATACTCTTATTAAAATCATCATCCAAAGCAATCATCAAAAACACCAAATCTTCCTCCCCATTTACCTTGTCGTACAAATCAGATATATGAGGCATTTCAGCCCTACAAGGAGGACACCAAGTGGCCCAAAGATTAATAAAAAGGGTTTTGCCTTTGTATTGAGATAGCCCTACCCTGTCGCCATTCGTATCTACAAATTGCCCGGCATAATTGAAAGTCTGCTTTTCTTTGTTCTCCAGGGTAACTTTAGGCTTTATCAATCCTGTGGATAAAACCATTGATTGTACCCCTCCCATGATTGGGGTGATAAGGCCTGTGAAGTAAAGGACACCAAATATCCCCAACATTATCCCCCAACTTTTTATTTCTTTTCTCCAATTCATCTGTATCAATTTTATGTAAAAATAAGATCTGTTATTTATGTAATTGGTGACAATTCTCACCTTAAAATTACCGAAACAATTAGGACTTACTTACCTTTGTACTAAAACGAACCCAATGAAAACAAAGTTATCTATTACCGCTATTTTTGCCATTTTATTAATATTTAGTGCATTCAAAGGAAATGCCCAAGTGCATGTAGGCGTCTATCATGGGGGTATTTTAAGCCATATAGGTGTAGGAACTGATCCAGAAAAGAAAATTTTCGGTGAAGCACGTGTGCTTGCAGGTGGAGTCATAAACCCATTCCTAGGAGTTGAGGCTCTGGGACATTATAACTTTCGCCAAACCGATTGGTACAACCTGCACGGGGGATTAATGTTGGGATACACAGAGATCACAGATGTGCAGGCTGGAATACCATTGGGCTTAAGTTTAAAACCTATAACCACCCACCGTCAGTTTTCTTTACTCTTAGAAGGAGGGCCTATATACGCTAATCACTTTAGTTTTAGAGCATTGATAGGAGTGCGCTATACCTTGAGCAAGGAATACTAACAGTTTTAATACCCGTATTTCTTTCCCCAGAGCTTTTGAAGATTTTTCCTCAAATCATTCTCTCTGGCATTGGCACCAGGATCATACAACTTGGTGCCTTTGATCTTGTCTGGAAGAAATTCCTGAAGGGCAAAATTATTTTCATAATCGTGTGAATACTTGTACGCTTTCCCGTAGTTCAAGTCTTTCATCAGCTTGGTAGGGGCATTGCGCAGGTGAAGTGGGACAGGCAGGTCTCCTTCCTGTTTCACTATTGCCTGGGCTGTATTGATAGCCATATAACTTGCATTGCTTTTGGCTGAGGAAGCCAGATAAGTAACACATTGGGACAAGATAATTCGGGATTCAGGATAACCGATTACATTTACCGCCTGAAAGCAATTGGTTGCGAGCAAAAGTGCATTTGGGTTGGCATTGCCAATGTCCTCAGAAGCCAGGATTAGAAGCCGCCTGGCGATGAACTTCACGTCCTCTCCCCCTTCTATCATTCTGGCCAACCAATAGACTGCGGCATTGGGATCAGATCCTCTGATAGATTTTATAAATGCAGAAATGATATCATAATGTTGCTCTCCTGATTTGTCATATAAGGCTACTTTCTGTTGGGCTACCTTCATGACTATGTCATTTTCGATCACTATTTCTTCCTCCTTAAAACTGTCTATGACAATTTCCAGCAGATTGAGCAGCTTCCTTCCATCTCCTCCGGATATGCGGAGCAGGGCATCAGTTTCTTTGAGAACAACCTTTTTCTTCTTTAGAACAATGTCTTTTTCCAATGCCTGATGCATCATCGCCTCAAGTTCTTCCTTGCCCAATGGGTTGAGTGTAAAAATCTGGCACCTTGAAAGCAAAGCAGCGTTGACCTCAAAGGAAGGATTTTCTGTGGTAGCGCCAATTAGCCTGATCACTCCTTTTTCCACAGCTCCCAACAAAGCATCTTGCTGTGATTTATTGAACCGATGGATTTCATCAATAAATAGCACTACCCCAAGCTGGAATTTGGCTTTTTGGATCACTTCCCTAATGTCCTTCACCCCCGAACTAACCGCACTAAGGGTATAAAAAGGGGCCTTTACCTCATTGGCGATAATATTGGCTATGGTCGTTTTCCCCACTCCAGGAGGGCCCCATAAAATCAATGAAGGAATAGAACCTGATTTGATGGCCCTGTGAAGGAATGTATTGGGTCCAGACAAATGCTCCTGCCCGATCAATTGATCCAATGCTGTTGGCCGCATTCTTTCTGCCAAAGGGGTCTGTTCCATAATGTTTATTTTCTAAATATTAGGTATAGTATTTATACACAAATTTATTTTTTCCAAAGCTTTAATCTGCTTTCAAAGGCATCTAAGTGCTGATCAGTGAAATCCATATGGGTAACCATCCTGATCTGATCTGTCCCGAATTTAACCGCCCAGATATTTCTTTCTGTAAGTTCTTCTAAGAAGGATTCCGGGCTAATTTGTTCCAATCGTGCAATAACAATATTGGTGGAAACGGGAAGAATCTCTTTGACGAAAGGAGTCTCTTGCAAAATAGCAGCAATGGCCTTCGCTCTTTCATGATCATCCTCCAGCCTGAAGATATTATGATCTAGAGCATATATTCCTGCAGCGGCAAGCATGCCCGCCTGTCTCATACCTCCACCTAAAGCCTTCCTGATTTTTCTAGCCCTCTTTATATCTGCTTGACTTCCCAATAGCACAGAACCAACCGGGCAACCCAATCCTTTACTCAAGCATACGGAAATGGTATCAAACATTTTACCCCATTCAAAAGGTCGTTCTCCGGATTTAACAAGGGCATTAAATATCCTTGCCCCATCCATATGAAGTTTCAGCCGGTCTCTTTGCAAAGTTGTCTAATAGGCCTTATCTCCTCAAGTGTATACACACTTCCTCCACCCTTGTTCATGGTATTTTCCAAAGATACCAAAGTAGTTTCTGGCAGGTGATCATCATCAGGATTGATGACTATTCGAATGGATTCAGCGTCAATTTTACCGAACCCCCCATCCAAGAGCTTTACCGAAGCTTGGCTATTGGACATAATGCCACCCCCTTCATAGAGGTATATATGGGAAGATTTATGACAAATAACCTCTGTTTGAGGTCTTGTGTGCAATTTTATGGCTATCTGATTGGTCATGGTACCGGAAGGACAAAATAAACCCGCTTCCATACCAAAAAGTCCCGCCAACTTGTCTTCCAAAATATTTACCGTAGGATCCTCACCAAACACATCGTCACCCAAACCGGCATTCAGCATGGTTTCCTTCATCCCTTGCGTTGGCAAGGTCAGGGTATCAGACCTAAGGTCTACCCTCAAATTATTGTCCTTCATCAATCCTTATTGTTTTTTTGATACATTTGCCCAAAACTTGTACGGGTTTTCTTATTCAGGAGATCTTCAATATCCGATAGTTCAATATTGAGTGCGTTGTTCGATATTTGAATCTCTGCCAGAGATATGCCCAAAGAGATCAATAAGCAAAGCATGCTTGCCATAAACACCCAATTAGCGGCAGTATCAAAATCCTGATACAATAAAAACATACAAATAACACATAGAAAAAAACTAATAACCCCATAAGTTTGCATGTTTTTTATCATGGTTAACCTTTTCTTTAGGTTTTTGATTTGACCAATAATGACATCCTCTTCCATGCTGTCTTCCTTGTATTCTTTGTGAAGCCCTCTTATTAAGTTTGCCATAGCTAAAAACCTGTTGGTATAGGCCAACATCAGTAATGTGATGGCAGAGAAAAGTAAAGCAGGTGTAGACAATGTTAGCTCCATATTTATAATCTTTTAAAAGTTTAGCAAAATCAGTTTTTAGGTTTACCAAAACCAGACCAAAATCAGAAAATTCTTTTTGAATTCGGCTATGTTTTCTTAGATCTCTCAACTGATCCATAAACCTGCCATTGACAAGCCTCAATTTAAACTAAAATAAAAACCCCGTCAAATCAATGACGGGGTCCGGTATATATTTTAGGTAAATATTCTAGGAAACTTCTCCTAAGACCACCAGTTTCTCGAGTGTAGGACTTTCACTTCCTCCTTTAGGCTCTATCGTGATGGCAAAAGCTTGTGCACCTGAAGCAGTGTTCATGGTTTGCAAATCAATTCTTCTACCAGGATTAACCAAGCCAATACCAATTGGTCCTTCCTCTCCTATTGCCCAGAGTTGATAATCGTTTTCTTCATCTAGGGCTGCCAATTGGTTTACAGAAATTAGCACTTCTTTGCTTTCTTTATCCCAGAAAACATCTACCAAGGCATCTTCTTGCATAGGAAAACCCTCACCTTTCATAGGTATTTTCTCGAAATTCCCTGTGATGAATTTCTCCATTCCAGTATCTAACGATTTCAATTTTACCTGATTGGCATTTACTTCTTCAGCGAGTACCCCATTTTGCTGTAATGATATTGCCAACCTTTCTTCAGCATCTGAATACTGATTGGCGTAATATATGGCTACAGATACGGAAACAAGGGCTACTACCGAAGCGGCAACAGCGAAAGTTTTCCATGGATTGCTATGTGGCACTTCTTTTTCAATTCTCACTTCATTCTGCAAAGGTTTTGCAGGAATATCCGTAGCGCTATGCTTTTTGTTCTCAGCTTCCAGGGTTTCAAAAATTTTATTTTTAATTCCACTGGATGGACTGATACCTGAAACTTCATCTATAGCAAGCATTGCTTCTTCAATTGCAATTATCTCCTGTTCAATTTCAGGGTATTTCTTTGCCATTGCAAGAACCTCTTGTTGTTCTGTCTCATTAAGATCTCCCAATACGAAGAGCTCCAATTTACCGGACGATATGTAGTCTTGGATATCCACTAGATTTTATCAGCTTTCAGTTTCAATACTTTGATGGCAGACCTTATCCTGGATTTCACAGTACCCAAAGGCAAGGAATACTCTTCCGCTACCTCTGTATGGGTATACCCTTTAAAGTAGATACATTCCATCACGAATCTTTGTTCGTCATTCAGGTTATCCATCAATTCTTTGACACCGATTCCGTCAACAGCAGCTGCTGTGCCGGCATCGTTCTCCATACCATATACGTAAGCATCTATCGTATTGGTCTTACTCTTCTTTGAAAATTCTTTCGAGCGGGTTTTATCTATAGCAGAATTCCTACAAATATTGGCCATCCAGGTATAGATTCGACCTTTACTTTCATCATAATTATCTATCTTATTGACAATTTTTATGAAAGCATCATGAAAGACTTCTTCGGCTATGTCCCGATCAAAAATGATCCGAGAAATTACACCAAACAAAGCTTTGGAGTATTTTTCATACAAATACTCCTGAACTTTGCTGTCTCTGGCTCTTAGCCCATATACTAATGCTTGTTCTTCCAAAAAGATTGTTGGTCAATATTTGACTACTACAAATTTTTATTTAACCTAGCTGAAATTTATAAATGTATCACCTCACCATAGGCTGCTGCAGCAGCTTCCATTACCGCCTCAGACATGGTAGGATGTGGGTGTACCGTTTTAATAATTTCGTGTCCGGTAGTTTCAAGTTTTCTTATAGCTACAATTTCAGCTATCAGCTCTGTTACATTATAACCGATCATGTGTGCTCCGAGTAGTTCACCATATTTCGCGTCGAATATAAGTTTCACAAAACCATCTTTGGCTCCAGCTGCAGAAGCTTTACCAGAGGCAGAGAAAGGAAACTTACCGACTTTAATTTCATATCCAGCTTCCTTGGCTTTGGCTTCAGTAAAACCAACAGAAGAGATTTCAGGAAGACAATAAGTACATCCTGGAATATTGCCATAATCAAGTGGTTCAGGGTTCTGTCCTGCAATGTTCTCCACACAGATGATCCCTTCAGCGGAGGCTACGTGAGCCAAAGCAGGTCCAGGAACAACATCCCCTATTGCATAATAACCCGGCATATTGGTTTTGTAAAATTCATCTACTTTAACTTTACCTCTATCCACCAATACTCCAACATCTTCAAGTCCACAGTTTTCCACATTAGACACAACGCCTACAGCAGAAAGTACTATATCGCAATCAATGTTTTCCTCACCACCCTTTGTCTTAACGGTGACTTTACAACCTTTTCCTTTGGTATCAACATTGGTCACCTCGGCACTGGTCATCACTTTGATGCCTTTTTTCTTGTATATTTTTTCTAGTGTCTTGGACACCTCTTCATCTTCATTAGGAACAATCCTGTCTAGGAATTCGACGATAGTCACTTCCACACCAATAGAACTGTAGACATAGGCAAATTCAACGCCTATAGCTCCGGAACCTACAACCACCATTTTCTTTGGAAGTTTATCCAAAGTCATGGCTTTGCGGTAACCAACAATTTTTTCATTGTCAATTTTTAAAGCAGGAAGCTCTTTAGATCTTCCACCAGTGGCGATTATGATATGGTCGGCACTGTATTCTGTTTTGTTGCCATCCTTGTCTTCTACCTCTACTTTTTTGCCGGGTTTGATTTTTCCCCAGCCCATCAATTTTTCAATTTTGTTTTTCTTTAACAAAAATTGAACGCCTTTGCTCATTCCACCGGCCACATCCCGGCTACGCTTGATCATGTCGTCAAAATTCACGCTCGCTTTTTCTACGGAAATACCATAATCGTCTGCGTGATTAATGTATTCAAATACTTGAGCGCTTTTTATCAAAGCTTTGGTAGGTATACAACCCCAATTAAGACAAATCCCACCTAGATCTTCTGCTTCTACTACGGCAGTCTTTAATCCTAATTGAGAAGCTCTAATTGCTGCTACATAACCTCCTGGACCACTGCCCAGAACAATGACATCGAATTTTGTTGAAGACATATTTTTAACTTTTGATTACTATTTTGCTATGCAAATTTATAATAATTAAGTTCAGAAAAAAATTTGGTTTTACATATAAAAGTTAATATAATTCCAATTTTTCCTAAGTCTGAGCACCGTTACTCAAAATGTGTGAGGAATGAATAAACTATTGGGTAGCCAATTTTTTATAATAATTAGCTATTTTTGAATTCAATCAAACAATAAAAACATTGACTATGGGATTACTTACAGGTAAAAAAGCCTTGGTAACAGGCGCTTCCAAAGGAATTGGCAGGTCCATTGCTATACGTTATGCTCAGGAAGGTGCTGATGTGGCCTTTACTTATTTGTCAAGTGTAGAAAAAGGAGAAGCACTTGAAAAAGAATTGGAAGCTTTCGGTATAAAAGCTAAAGGTTTTCGCTCCGATGCTTCAGATTTCGCAGCTGCTGATAAATTAATTGGCGATGTAGTGACATTTTTAGGTGGAATAGACATTCTTGTAAATAATGCCGGAATTACCCGAGATAACTTACTAATGAGAATGTCGGAAGAAAACTGGGATGAAGTAATCAATATTAACCTCAAATCCTGTTTTAATACCGTGAAAGCAGTAACTCGAACCATGATGAAGGCCAAAGCTGGTTCTATCATCAATATTACTTCCGTAGTAGGAGTTAGAGGAAATGCCGGACAATCCAATTATGCAGCTTCTAAAGCAGGAATTATTGGTTTCACCAAGTCTGTAGCATTGGAACTTGGTTCAAGAAATATCCGTAGCAATGCCATCGCTCCAGGATTTATCGAAACTGAAATGACCGCCGTTCTGGATGAAAAAACTGTTCAGGGATGGAGAGATGCCATTCCTATGAAAAGAGGTGGAAAACCCGAAGAAGTGGCTGATGCCTGTGTATTTCTAGGTTCAGACATGAGTACTTATATCTCTGGCCAAACACTTGAGGTAAATGGTGCCATGAACACCTAATTCAATCAAAATAATTTATAGCTTTTATGGCCCAAGGTAATCACCTTGGGCTTTTTGTTTCAGGCTTTATGCTTTTCTTTTCTAATTAATGGGATAATCTTTATATTTATTGGCATACCGAAAAAGTGAAAAAACAACTTCAATGTGATGACCATCAACCAACCTAAAGGTTTTATGGAAAACAAGACCAACTTATCAAACAATAAATTTTGAACAAGGTATAAAAAATAGAGGATATAAAGCATGGATGATTATATCGCGAAATTCCCAATGGATGTAAGTGAGAAATTACAGCATTTGAGAGCCATCATTAAAAAAAATTGCCCCTTGGAAGCAGAGGAATGCATCAATTATAAAATGCCAACCTTTAAGCTCCATGGTAATCTTGTTCACTTTGCTGCCTACAAAAACCACATCGGTTTTTATCCTAGCCCCTCTGCAATCGAAGCTTTTAAAGGTCAGTTAACAAATTACACCTATTCGAAAGGTGCCATTCAATTTCCACTAGACAAGCCATTACCTTTAGAACTAATTGCAGAAATTGTTCGGTTTAGGGTGAAAGAAAACCTGGTAAAGAAAAAATAGAACCCCAAAATCTCTCTTGACCTCTCAACTTCCTAAAACAATCTAATATCATTGCCTTTAAAAAATTTACAATAAAATTAAACAGCATGATCAATCCTTTAATCAAACCGGAAGCTTTACACCAATTGGCCAAGACACAGAATTTGGTTTTAATAGATGCCCAATTTAGTTATTCAAATTATGAAAAAGAACACCTTGATGGAGCGATACATGTCAATTTAAACAAAGACTTATCCAATGTAGGCGAGAATCCTGCTCAAGGAGGAAGGCATCCCTTACCTTCTGCATCGGCTTTTGGGGATACACTTGGTAAATTAGGAATAAGCCCGGAAAGCCATGTAATCGTGTATGATGATAAATCTGCGGCCATGTCTGCTGCCCGATTTTGGTGGATGCTCAAAGCTATTGGCCATAAAAAAGTTCAGGTTTTGAATGGAGGCTTTCAGGCTGCCAAAATTCATGGATTTCCTGTAAATGATAAAATCCCTAACCCTCAACCCTTATCAGCTTACCTAACACAAACATGGCAGTTGCCAATGGCCGAACTGGAGGAAGTATCAACAGCTTCAGAAAAAGCTGGTCAGATAATTATCGATGTTAGAGAGGCCGAAAGATTCTTAGGAATAAAAGAACCTATAGATTTAATCGCCGGACATATTCCAGGAGCAATTAATTTACCTTTTTCAGAAAATCTTGATGAAAATGGATTCTTTTTACCTAAAGAAACTTTAAAGGAAAAATACCTAAAAGCATTTAATGGTAAATCCTCAAACGATATTATTGTTCACTGTGGATCTGGAGTGACGGCCTGCCATACCCTTCTTGCCATTGCGCATGCTGGATTGAATAGCCCTAAATTATATGTAGGCTCTTGGAGTGAATGGTCAAGAAATGATTTACCCATAGCCCCCGAAAGGTAAGCTATGGATAAAATCAATGACAATAGTTAGCCAAAATTTGTTGGTTTTGAATTCTATATCATCAGGTAAAAACCCATCACTTTTCATTCCTTGATAAGACATGAGTTCATTCGTATTGAGGTTCTGCATTGTACTTGTCCAATTGAGTGAAAACTTTTAAAAACCCGTCAAACACTACTTCTCTAGCTTCAGCGCTTTTAGATCTAAACCGAAGTGATTTGTTCAAATCTTACGGAAAGGTCAATTGGAAAAGTTCTTCCTGAGCTTTCCGTTCTCCTTTCCTGCATTTGATAATAAGTATCTTAAGCTCTGGTGATACACGAAAATTCATAATATATACTGAGCCTTCAATCACGTGATGTTATTTCCTTTCTGGGAAGTTGTAGCGCCTCATATAATTGTGAAAAACAAACTATTGAAAACCTCCTATTTGATTAAATGATTGACCAATACAAGTAAAAAGAATCTAAATTCGGTACTAATTCGATTTACTCCTCTTCATTTTCGATTTCTTTCTTATTTTTGAGGATAACCAAGCCCTAATGGAAAAGATAAGCACAAATAAAGGTTTACTTGATAGATTTTTAAACGCCATTGAAAAAGCAGGCAATAAACTTCCTGACCCTGCTGTTTTATTTTTAGGATTAATGTTGTTGACATGGTTGTTTTCGGCCTTGTTGGCTCCTATTGATTTTGGAGAATTTGACCCCAGGACAGGGGAGAAATTGTTTATCCAAAACTTGCTCACAGGAGAGCGATTGGCAGATTTCCTGTCCCAAATGATCAGTATTTTTATCAATTTCCCTCCTTTGGGTGTGGTATTACTCGCCATGCTTGGCGTGGGGGTTGCGGAGTATTCAGGATATATCAATGCAGGATTAAAATACCTGTTGAGTTTCACACCTCAAGTTTTGCTTACCCCTATTCTAATTTTAGTGGCCATTGTGAGCCATACCGCTGCTGATGCGGGATATGTACTGGTAATCCCTTTAGGAGGAATTATATTTTATGCTGCCGGCCGGCATCCTTTGGCTGGTATTGCTGCAACTTTTGCTGGGGTATCGGGAGGCTTCAGTGCCAATTTCATTCCGTCTGCTATTGATCCCTTGCTTCAAAGTTTCACCCAGTCTGCCGCACAAATAATTGATCCATCTATAACTTTAAACCCTTTAAACAATATCATTTTTACTGGTATTTCAAGTATTGTGGTGATAGGTGTAGGATGGTATTTGACAGATAAAATCATAGAGCCTCGGTTAAATCGAACCAACCCGGTAGACAAAGACCTATCTGACATACCTAAAATGGAGGATTTGAAACCAATTGAAAAGCGTGCCTTTAAGATCGCAAGCTCGGTAATGCTCTTGGGACTTATTGGTCTTTTTTTCTGGGCCTCACCAGTAGATTCCAGCCTGAGAAGTGAAAATGGAGAAATCACCTCTTTTGCGGCACCATTGATGCGCTCCATAGTGCCTCTGATTTTTTTAATCTTTTGGATTCCAGGAATTATTTTCGGATTCATTTCAACAAGCTATAAGTCTTCGACTGATGTTATTGCTTCGATGAGCAAGTCAATGGGAAGCATGGCTCACTATATAGTTATGGCCTTTTTCTGTGCCTTGTTTATTGATGCCTTTGCCCAATCAAACATCGGAGCCATGACTGCTTTAAAGGGTGCTGCTTTTCTCCAAAGCTTACAATTACCCTCTCAGGTAACCGTAGTAGGAATTATTTTTCTCAGTGCTTTTGTCAATCTTCTAGTAGGTTCGGCATCCGCAAAGTGGGCATTAATAAGCCCTGTATTTGTTCCTATGCTTATGCAATTGGGTATTTCTCCTGATCTAACCCAAGCAGCTTATAGAATAGGAGATTCTGTCTCCAATATTATAACACCATTACTTCCCTACTTTCCTTTGGTTGTGATTTTCTGTCAGAAGTATGTAAAAAAAACCGGAATAGGTACACTTGTTTCTATCATGTTGCCCTATTCTATTTACTTATTGGTTATTTGGACAGCATTTTTATTAATTTACTGGAGCTTGGGCATTCCATTGGGATTGCAATCCACCTATGAATATCCAGCAATGTAAATAAATAATCATGCTGCGATTTTATTATTGTTTTTCCTATTTGGTACTTACAGGCCTTTTACTAGGTATGAGTGCCCAGTCAGTTTCAGGACAACAATTGCTTAAGGAATACCTAGCAAGCTTAGATAGTACAATTGAATTGTCTTATATCATTCAGGATAAGGAAGGGAAAGTCCTTTCTAAGTTGAATGCCAATAAAAAAATACCTTCCGCCAGCATCATTAAAATCCCCTTGCTGATTTACTTCATGCAAAATGTTGAAGAAGGAAAAGTCAAACTTAGCGATAGCTACCAACTGAAAGAAGCAGACAAAGTGGGTGGTTCCGGGAAATTACAATATAAACCAACTGCTTACCCTGCAACGTATGAATACCTGGCCAAGGAAATGATCCGAGTAAGTGACAATACGGCCACTAATATCCTCATTAGGAAGTTAGGGCTACAGCAATTTCAAGAATGGTTAAGAGAAAATGGATATAAAACCACTCAATTGAACAGGTTCATGATGGATTTTGAAGCCATTGCATTGGGTCAACAGAATTACCTAAGTGCAGAAGAAATGAACAGGCTATTACTCGGACTTTTAAATGGGCAGTTACTCAACAAAGCCTCCGCTTATCAGGCTATTGAATGGCTTAAAAATTGTGAGGATGACAATGCCCTCCCCCATTTACTTCCCGATGGAATCGCGGTAGCTCATAAAACAGGTACGCTGGAATATGTGCGGGGAGATGCTGGGATTTTGTATGGGGAAAAAACTATAGTATTGACTGTAATGGTAGAACACTTTTCCAATGTCGCAAATGCGGATAAAATCATTGCAGAAATAGGTAGGCTAGCTTACCAGGAATTTGCCCAATGAAGGGGGATTATTGTTTTTGAGGCACATTTTTTGTAAAAACATGGGTAGAACAATAAACCAAACTATATAACCATGAAAAACGAAGCCTTAATTAAAACCTTAAATACCTGTGCAGATGCATGTAATCATTGTGCAGATGCTTGTCTTGATGAAGACAATATCGGTCACATGATTGACTGTATCCGAACAGATCGGGTTTGTGCCGAGGTTTGTTCCTCCACTGCTAAAATTTTATCCATGTCCTATGGCCCAATTGATGAGCTATTGAAGTTTTGCGTCAGCGTTTGTACGAGATGTGCAGAAGAATGTAGTCAGCATGACCATGAACACTGCCAGGAATGTGCGAGAGCATGTACAGCTTGCAAGGAAGCCTGTCAAAATATATTAACGGGCTGAGTTGTTCTGTTATACCAGAAATAATAATACCCTAATCAAGTTATATTTTCTTGATTAGGGTATTACGTTCAATCCACAAACCTTCCAGATTTTGTTGATAATCAGCCTGCTGGTAAAATTAGGGGAGTTATACCTGGAGGGTTTCATCTCTATAAGACCCAACTGAATAAAGAAATAGGCTGTGGATTTCAAGTATTAACTGATCTATATGTTTTTACTTTTGTCAGGAATTATCTTTCTAACCCATATACCAAGACTTATATTCCGGCATAAATAATAATAATGATCCCCACTATAAAGCAGGCAAACATACTTTTAAGCATGGTTTGGGTACTTGTTGATGCCCCTTTAAATTCTTTCCAAACGAATACACCCCAAAAGGCCGCCACCATGGTAGCACCTTGACCTAGTCCATAAGAGATGGCTGGTCCTGCTTGTTCTGATGCAATAATACTAAACGCCATACCTATGCACCAAATGGCTCCTCCGAGAACACCAACCAGGTGAACCTTAAAATTCCCTGCGAAATAATCTTTATAGGAAACGGGATCGCCATCAACAGGCTTTTTCATAAGAATTGTATTGAAAAGGAAATTACTGAGTAAAATCCCTAAAGCAAAAACAAACACAGCACTATAAGGAGTGAATTTTCCTAGGTCAGGGGATTGAAAGTTCAACGACATAGACTGCTGAACAAGGAAATAGAAAAAGGACATCAAAACCCCTCCTATCAAAGCCAACTTTATACCCTTGGAAACATTTTTAGCTTTGTCTTTGCTATTGTTTTTGTAAGCTTTCGCATCCAATACAATTGCTACCGTCACCAGAGCAACGCCTAAAAATAACAAGAGTGGATCTCCCTTTTGCTCGGAAATAAAATTGATCAGCACGCCCAAAACTAAAGCCAGACCTATGCCCACTGGAAAAGCCACCGCCATGCCGGAAACAGAAATGGCTGCTACGATTAAAATATTGGCCAAGTTAAAAACCACCCCTCCAGCCAAAGCATTCCAATATCTAGAAAGCTCTGCCTGGCTTAAGTCTTCGAGAAATGGCCTTCCCCCTTCACCAATACTTCCAAGGGTCAAACCAAAAACCAAAGAAAGCAAAACTATTCCCAACACATAATCCCAATAAAACAATTCAAATCTCCAATTTCCTTCGGCCAATTTCTGCGTATTGGCCCAAGAACCCCAACACAACATGGTAATAAAACAAAAGAAAACAGCAAGGGGGTAATCGTTGATTATATACATCAGGTAAATGTTTGGGATTATTTAAATTTTTTTTGATCATGTTAACTCAAATTCAGGCTAAAATTATCACATTTCTTAACCGAAATTGAGTCGACCAGGGTAATCTTATACCGTTTATTAAGCATCAAGGAGTAACAAGCACATAGTTTTCCATTCTGTCAAAAAAGTCTCCCATTATGGCTTCCTTGTTAAAGTTTTCCCAGATAAACACCTTCCTAGGGTTATCAGGTCTTTCTTGCCATTCTCCATCTACCAATATTGGAGCAGGGATTTCTTTCTTCTCAGCCCATGAAGGATCTTTTATAATTGCGATTGCTGCCATGTCATACAAGGGTCTTGTTCCTGCCTCATCATAGGTTTGGATATTGTTATACAGACTTACAGAATAATCTCCAAATCGATCAAATGAATCTCCATGTCTACCGATCACTGTTTTGTTCGCTAAAGGACCTTTACCTGGCATTATGCTATTAATTTCAGCCCTATTGGAAGACACTGCAGCTGTACCTGTTTCCTTCCCTCCTCTTACCAAGACAATTTCAAAAGGCACATCAGTATTCAGAATATAATTCATCGATTCCTCGTCATTGTCCTGATTGTATTCTCCAGCATATGGATAATTAGAACCCAACCACACAATCCTCACTTTGCTGGCTATGGATGGGTCCTTCTCTAAAGCAAGGGCAATATTGGTTAATTTACCTACGGGAAGAAGAATCAATTTCTCATCCGCCTCTTTATGTGCTTGTTCAATAATGAAGTCTACTGCTTCAGCACCATCAAAATCAGGTTGGTCCAAATTTGGTCTGATCTCCTCAAAAGATGCATCTGCACCCTTGTAAAGCGGCATGGACTCATAAACATTGCAAAGATCCATTACCCTTCTGGCTTCCTTGTAATGACCTTCAATATTTCCCCCACTTCTGGTGGTATTAACTGTTATTCCTACTACGTCGAAGACATCGCCATTAAAGAATAAATAGGCCATTGCATGTTGATCGTCCAATTCATTATTGGCATCAGAATCCAATAAGACCCGGTGCTTTCCTGAATTCGTTTGTTTATGGCAACTGCTAGTCAGGATTGTAATGCCCATTACTAATAATAAGGCGAATAAAAGGTTTTTCATTTGGTGTATATCTTGAATAACTATTATAAATACGATATGGGAAATTATCCCTGAATATCTTTTAAAAACGGAATGGAAGCCTGAGCCCCATGTTTGGTCACTGACAAGGCGGCTGCTTTATTGGCAAAAGACACTGCATCAACCCAACCCATGCCTTTGGATAGGGCGGAAGCCAAAGCTCCATTAAAAGTATCACCGGCAGCAGTGGAATCCACCGCTTCCACTTCCGTAGTGGCCAAAGTTCCTGAGAAGTCTGGGGTCGATAGAAAAGCTCCGGCAGCACCTAAAGTAATGATAACAACTCTCACTCCTTTGTTATGAAAAAAATCAGCAGCATGCTGAGCACTTTCCTCACCGGTTATTTTAATCCCTGTTAAATACCGCGTTTCGGTTTCATTGGGAGTAATGGCATAAATATTCGCATACAGTTCATTAGACAGCTTTCTGGCTGGAGCGGGGTTTAAAATAACTTTTTTACCCAGAGATGTGGCTTTTTTCGCTACATACAAAACCGAGCCCAAAGGAATTTCTAACTGTAATAGCACAACTTCTGAGGCATTAATCAAATCTGCATTTTTATTGATTTGCTTAGTGTTTAAGGCTAAATTGGCTCCACCTGCAACCACGATGGTATTTTCTCCTGACTTGTCCACTACTATTTGAGCAACACCTGAGGGCAGTTTATTGTCGAGTACAACACCATCCACATTGAGCCCTTCTTTTTTGAAGTTTTCAATGGTTTGGTTACCAAAAAGATCATTTCCAAGTCTGGCAATGATCGCTACATGCCCACCAAGCCTGGCTGCTGCAACTGCCTGATTGGCACCTTTCCCTCCTGCATTTAAAAGAAAATTATTACCCAGTAATGTCTGACCTGGTAAAGGAAATTTATCAACCCCTATAACCATATCTGTATTGGCACTACCTACAACGAGGATTTTCTGATCCTGATCCATGTCTTTTTTAACTTTTCTGTCTTAAATCTAATGACAATAACTTAAAAATTGCACAGAAATATAGGTAAACGGAAAAAAATCACTTTAAAATATCTTATTTTAGAGAAAACAAGAAATTACTTAAGTCCACGATTATTTCAAATTAAAAAATTCTTTCAACTTATAATTTAAATCCAAATGACTGCCCAGTCCTCATCACCTTAAAACAAACTCCTAGGTAATTCTGGAAGAAAGAATTCTCGTCCTTTTAGTAGGATGATCATTCAAAAACACCACTGACCTTACCATCATGGGTATACTTTTATTAACGATGGAATCCTTTAAAACAGCGTTTCAACTAGTTTTAATAAAAATACTTTAGCTAGAAAAACAGACACCCTCCATTTAAAGCAGGGGGTGTCATTAAACCCGAAATATGCAATAGACAATCTATTACGTGCTGAAATCGCTTCAAAATCAGCCACTTCGTTGCTGTTTTCAATTTCACCATAGCGGTGCTATGCTAAAATCTTCAAACAGCCTGATTTTCTTGCGATTGCAACACTTCCCGTAAACATGGGACAGGCTTTACCACTGACTATTGTCAGGGCGGAGAAATCCTATTACATAATCCGGGTTAAAAGCATATTTCCATTATAACAAATTCCATTTAATTCAGGGTAACAACTATTTTCTTATAAAGAAAATTGTTACCCTAAATTAATTTTGTCGATTGATGGACATTAGTTTTCTTCCAAGTTCATTGCAGCTTCTGCGATAGCGCCGGTTAATTTTCCGCCTCCACTTGTTACAGCGGAAACATTAAAGAAGCCCTGAACCTTAGTGGAAGATTCTCCCGATACAGTGTGAATATTACTGATAACATTTGCCAATGGAGTCGCAAATAATTCCGAAAAACCACCGGGTCTATTGGTTTGTAATATTACTCCGGACAAAAACTCAAATGCCATCGGGTCTATGGAATGAATCTCCAAATACAAGGAGTCTCCTACCACGTATGGGGGCAATAAAACGTTTTCATTATCGGGATTTTTATCCCATGGATTCACGAAATCTTTACGAATGATTTGATTAAAAAGCACTCCATCCATAGTTTGATTGGAAGAAAAACCTGCATCATAGGCGATATTGATTTCAGAAGGCTTGCTTAAGTATACACCATTTCTCCAAGCCTTGATCCAGTAGGCATCTCCCTGCCCGGGGATATCATTGGCCAAAAACTCTGCAGTAAAATAAGGTTCCTTGAAATTAATATCTTTCGGATTATAAGTAAACTGCACGGAATCAACCTCAGGTACAGGCCCTAAACGTGCATTGGCACTATAAGATACACCTTCCACTTCAATGCGTAGCTGATATTGGTGACCAACTTCCAAAAACCCTTCATCACCCGGTTCCCAAGCATAGTAGGCATCTGTTTCAATAAATGTAATTGTTTCTCCTGAAGAAAGATCTATGACACTTACATTTGCATCCTCTACCTTCTCAGGCAGGGATTGATCAAAATAAGGTTGCGATATTGTCAGAAAAATTTTCTGGGTTTCATTTTTATCATTTAACCAAGCATCCACAACCATCACCTCTGCCGCAGGATTAAGAGTAGGATTGATTTCAGTATCACATGCGAAATTAAGACAGGCCAAAAAGAAAACGATTAACTTTTTCATGGTATTAGGTATTAATTTGTCTAAAATTAAAATTTAAAATTATAGGTTACAGAAGGTATTAAAGAACCTATGAGAGACATTTGATGCGCAGAGGTAGCTAATGGTTCGCCCACTTGTGGTCTGGAGGATGACCCTTGTGAAAAATAAATGCTGAAGGGATTTTTCCTGCCGTAAAGATTGTAAACCGAGACAACAAGGTTATCCGTACCTTTCCTCTGTTTCTTTCCTCTCCATACATTTTCAATTGTCAAAGCAATGTCCAATCGGTGAAAATTAGGAATCCGATAGTTATTTCTATCACTTCCATCGATATATGGGATCACCTTACCTTGCACTATGATCCGATCTGTTGGAAAGGTGGTGGGCGTACCAGACAAATAACTGAAATTGGCAGACAGCGTCACCCTCTTGTTTAGTTCATAAAACCCTGCCAGCTTCAGGTTATGGCGTTGGTCATACCTTGTAGGATACCAATTCCCCTCCCTTGTCAATTCATTGTCACCATAATTTATCCCATCTACTTTCAATTCAGTTTTACCCAAAGTATAACTTATCCAACCCGTAAACCTCCCTTGATTTTTCTTGGCATATAATTCTAATCCATACGCCCTTCCTTTACCTGACAGTAATTGAGAAGCCATAAATTCATTGATAAATAATTCGGCCCCATCGATGTAATCTATTTGGTTTTGGTTCCATTTATAGTAGATCTCAGCACTGGTTTCAAACCGATTGCCAAAAAAGTTTTTGAAAAAACCTAAGGCTCCCTGATTCCCGCTTTGAGGCAATATATTGTTGTCGGATGGTTGCCAGATATCAATGGGTAATGAGGCAGTTGTATTTGAAATTTGGTGTAGATACTGGCTCATCCGGTTATAACTTCCCTTCAAGGAACTGGATTCATTCAGTGAATACTTTATTGACAGCCTAGGTTCAAAGTTGTTGTATTGAGCCACCGAGTTCCAGGGTCCATTTTCAGAAATCTCTATCAAAGGCCGTTCTATGCCCGGCAAGGTATCTCCATATGTATAAGTCTTATCTCCAAAATGATTGAAATAACTGAATCGAAGGCCATATTGCGCTACTAACTTATCACCAAATTTTTGCTCACTACTTACATACAGGGCTCCCTCAATCGCTTTCCGATGATCCAAACTGATATTGGATAGCTCTCCATTATTTACAATTGACGCATCTGCGGGTCGAAATCGATAAGCAATTAATTCTCCTCCAAAGGTAAGTTCATGAGAAGGGTTGGCAAACCAAGTAAATTCAGGCTTGAAATTCCAAGTAGAAATAGCTGCCTGCCAGTCAAACTGATCATTTTCATTGGTTCCAAAGCTGAAACCATAATTGTAGTCGCTGTAAAATGCTGAGAAGTTTGAAAATAATTTACTTCCATAAAGGTGATTCCAACGTATCGAGGCAGTTTTATTTCCCCAGTTAAAGCCTTGCGATTCATCAAAATTAAAAACGTCTCTACCCAAATAACCGGATACGAAGAGCTTGTTCTTATCATTTAGCTCAAAATTGGTTTTTGCGGTAAGATCGTAAAAGTACATTCCCGCCCCATTGTCCAAAGCATCTGTAAATGGTCGTGCCAATACATCTGCATAAGAACGACGCCCCGCAAGTATAAAAGAGGATTTTCCTTTTTTGATAGGTCCTTCTAAAGACAGTCTGCTAAATACAGTCCCTATTCCACCTGCTACATCATAGTTTTGATTATTCCCCTCTTTCATCCTTATGTCAAGAACAGAGGATAACCTGCCTCCAAAGCGGGTTGGGATCCCTCCTTTATAAAGTTTGACATCCTTGACCGCATCCGGGTTGAAGACAGAGAAAAAACCAAACAAATGAGAGGACTGGTAAACAGGGGCTTCGTCCAATAAAACAAGATTTTGCCCCACTGTACCTCCTCTTACGTTGAAACCGGAAGTGCCCTCTCCTACCGAGCTCACACCTGGAAGCAGCTGTATACTTTTTAGTACATCCACCTCTCCAACAAAGGCCGGCATCTTCTCGATGGTTTTAATATCCATTTTCGCTGTGCTCATTTCTACGGATGATACATTTTCATCCATCCTATCGCTTTGAATGACCACAGTCTCTAACTCCGTATCAGACAAAGCCAAAGAAATATCCATTCTAAGGTCCTTGTCCAGCTTTACTTGTTTACGAACCTCTGTATAACCCACATAACTAAAATGAAGGTCGTAAATTCCTTCTTCTAAAGTAATGGAATAAAACCCATACACATTGGACACCGTTCCGCTTTTGATTTGATCTACCCTAACAGTAGAACCTATGAGTACTTCCCCATTGACCTCATCTGTGAGATAACCGCTAATGGTAAAGGAATTGCTTTGAGCAAATCCGGGGAGCATGGAAAGGAAAAATAGCCCTACTAATACTAATGATTTCATTTTAAATAAGTTAAAGTTGATAAGAATACTACTTTTAAATAAAATTGATGGTTCAAAAGTAGCAGGCAGGGACCTATGGATCGTTCCAATTTATAATTGTGAACCTCTTTGGTAGGTAAAAAAATTACTTCAACCCGTATTATGTAATAGGATTTCTCCGTCCTTACAGTCAGGGGTAAAGCCTGTCCCGTGTTTATTGAACCCTGATTATGTAATAGGATTTCTCTGTCCTGACAATGGTCAAGGGTGAAGCCTGTCCCGTGTTTACGGGAAGGGTTGCAATCGCAAGAAAATCAGGATGTTTGGAGATTTTAGCACGTAATAGATTGGGAGTCACCTATTCCGGCTCTGTTTTTTGATAGTGCTTGTATATTGCACAAAAAAAGCTTCGAGTGTTTACCCGAAGCCTAAGGTGACAATTGTTTTGCATTTCTTTGTCTAATTAAATTTCCTTATACAAATACGTCATTAGCTAAATTATCCGCTTAAGGGAATTAAAAAACCTAGCTTTTATCTATTCAACACCTTAAAAATATCATTGAATTAAAGCTCTTTTAAGAATCCTTCTATATCATCACCGGTCAAAAGTTGTGCATTGTCGGTTATTTTTTGAATGGGCCAATTCCACCATTTTAATTCAAGCAACCGAGTAATGGTGCTATCAGAAAATCTTTTTCGAATTAGTTTGGCAGGATTTCCGCCAACCATAGCATAGGGTGGAACATCAGCAGTTACCACCGAATGGCTGGCAATAATGGCCCCATCACCGATTTTCACCCCCGGCATAACCCTTACTTTATGACCTAACCAAACATCATTGCCTACAATGGTATCTCCTTTGTAAGGGTAGCTTTTTCCTTTCATGGCTTTTTCCCAGCCACGACCAAAAATAGCAAAAGGATAGGCTGAAATAGAAGTACTAAGGTGATTCCCCCCGTTCATTATAAATGAAACACCCGAGGCAATCATACAAAATTTACCTATTATTAATTTGTCGCCTATAAAATCAAAATGATATTTGACGTTTTTTTCAAAATTGTAAACATCTTCTAAATCATCATAATAGGTATAATCCCCCACTTCTATATTGGGATTGGTAATGATATTCTTTAAGAAACACAGTTTGTTATGATTCAGTAAAGGAAAAGATTCATTTTTATCTGGTCCAGGCATTGGATTCGTTCTCATGATACAATAGTTTATTAAATTATTCTGAACAAATATGAGCCTTTACATCTACTGGTGCGTTCTGAATTATAATGTAATACCTTTTGCTTCCTTGCTGGCTATTTTTCCATTTTTTCCTTTTTCAACCAAACACTTGGTGTAACTCCTTCTTTTGCCTTGAAGAAAGAATTGAAAACTGTTTTGGAATTAAAACCACTATCATATGCCAGTGCAAGCAGCGTTAGGTGATTAAAACGTGGATTGATCGCCATCTTTTTAAAATAATTTAATCGGTAATTGTTCACAAATTCGTTAAAATTAACTTTAAGTTTTTCATTAATTAAATAGGACAGTTTGTTGGGGTGAAGTTCCAATTTACTACCCAAAGCGTTTAAATTCATTTGGGGGTCTAGGAACGGTTTTTCCTTGTCAAAATACCTAATTAACTTTTCCTTTAACACATCCGATTCACTTTCATCCAAAATTTGGGATGGCTTCACTTGGGCAAACCACTCTTCATTTCCAGTCAAGCTAAAGTTGGCCTTGTGTAAGCTTTCAAATCCTTCAATTTCTTTTAAGCCTTGTAAAAAGGGTTCATATCTATAGTTCATTAATTGCCCTCTGCGCATTTCGATCCCACTTTGCAACAACTTAAAGGCTTGTTTAGAGCAATTTCCATTGGCTAGGATAAACAATCTATAGGGCATTATTTCCCCTGTTTCTCTTTCTAAACCCTCCCATTCATCTAAGTATTCTTTAGGAATCTGCCCGATTTTCTTATTAACAATTGCGTAAAGCAGTTTTATCAATGCTTTTTCCTCAAATTTTTCAGCCAACACTTCAACTTCCTCCTCTTTCCCCAACAGTATGAAAACATTCACCTTTAGTCTCACGGCATGGTCAAATTCCGGATTGATCTGCAATGCTTTATCAATATGGTGCAAAGAAATATCAAAAGCTTGCCTTAAATAATAGATATTGGCCATTGTAAAGTGGTGATTGGGGGACAAGGGATCCACTTCCAAGGCTTTCTTCACAAATACCTCAGCTTGATCAAAATAGCCCAAGGCAATAAACAACTCAGCCATTGCCTCCAATGCATCAGTATGTTTGGGATTCATGGCCAAGGTTTGCTGAATGTATTCATAACCCTGTTTAAAATCCCATTCCTTCCACAAGCTTCTTCCTACAAAAGACATGGGATATTCGGGCAGTTCAGTATCAAGTTCCTTGGCAATTATAAAATTGTCTATCGCTTTGCCCATTCCTTCTTCCGCAGGTATAAAGCCCCAAATGACTAATAAACCATAACACTGTAAATTTCCATAATAGGCTCTGGCAAATTCAGGGTCTTTTGCAATGGCTGCGTCGTATTGAACTATGGCTTGTTTTAAAGAGGCGGCGGTCCATTGAAGTTGGTGATATCGACCCTTTAAAAAATGTTCATAAGCAGAAACACTACGTGTTGAAGCTTGAATCAAATGATCCTGAATATTCAAATGTCCAAAATTCTCTCGGATTTGGTCAGCAATTAGTAAGCTTATTTCATCCTGCAAAGCAAAAATGTCCTGAATTTGGCGGTCAAAATTCTTGGACCAATAATGCACTCCATTTTTGGCATTAATTAGCTGCGCAGTAATTCGGACACGGTTTGCAACCTTCCTTACACTTCCCTCCAGTATATTGGCTACATCTAGTTTCTGACCTATTTCTCTTACATCCAAATTCTTGCCTTTGAAAGCAAAAGATGAGGTTCTGGCAATCACCTTGAGCCCTTCCACCTTGGTTAGGGCATTGATTATTTCTTCCGTAATACCATCACTGAAATATTCATTCTCTTGATCGTTGCTCATGTTAACAAATGGCAACACCACGATAGATTTGTCTCCTATGATAACCCTTTCAGGAATTTCACCCATAGTTCTCTAGCTTAACAAAAAGATTCTTTTACAAAAAATGTTTTTTTTCAAAGCTAAATATGCAAATTAAATTTTTATAAAAAAAAATACTAATGAATGCTCAGTAAAAAAATAAGCTACTAAAAACTTCATTTAAAGGCTAATCCAAGCCATTTCTTAGGTTAATGAAGAAATGAATTGATGGTAGCTACACCATCTCAAGCCCAGTCAGTCGACTAGTGTAGGAGTTCGGAAAAACTTGTTTTATTGAAAAAAAAACTTGTACCATTTTTGACATTAAATGCACCTAAAGCATAGCTTTCTTTTCCCTCTTCGAAATTAGACTGGGAAATCAAAAGATCTGATAGGAAAAGAATGGCTATAAAAATGCTGACAAGGATAATCTTAAACTTTTTCATTCGACTAAGGCATTAACAATTAACGCTTCAAATATGAGAAAGTAAAATAGGCCTTTCGTTCGATGTTATAATTCCGAACTTTATTTATGGAAATAGGGCAGTTTTATTCAAATACCAATTCCTAAAAAAAGGCAGTATGCTGCTTTATGCTAGGTTAGGATACAATCCCTAATTAGGTGACAAGTATTTCTAATCTTTAATATTATTTTTTGACACAAAAAAAAGCATGAAGAATATATCCTCATGCCTTTTTTAAATTTGAATTCAATTATCTATTTGCCCTATGTTCCAAATAGGCATCAAGGTAATGTTGGTTCAGTTCATCACTGTCACCATATTTTTTCCTTGTCTCTTCCAACTTTTCATGCATCATTTTTTGGACCTCAGCATAGGCTGGATCATCATAGACACTTTTCATTTCCGAAGGATCTTTTTCCAAGTCATACAATTCCCACTCATCTATATCATAGTAAAAATGAATGAGTTTGTAACGTTTGGTGGACACTCCATAATGCCGCTTAACTTGATGCTCAGCCGGATACTCATAATAGGTATAGTACACAGCATCTCTCCACTCATCCGTCTTGCCTGCTACCAAATCCTTAAACGATTCACCTTGCATTTCCTCAGGAATGGCTATTCCTGCATAATCCAAAAAGGTAGGTGCAAAATCAAGGTTCTGAACCAATTGGTCAAAACTACTACCTGCTTTAATCTCTTTTGGATACTTCATCAATAGTGGCGTTCTGAAGGATTCCTCATACATAAAGCGTTTGTCAAACCAACCATGTTCTCCCAAATAAAATCCTTGATCAGATGTATATACCACTATTGTATTTTCATCTAGCCCAGTCTCTTTTAAGTAATCCAAAAGTTCCCCTACACCATCATCTACAGATTTGATCGTTCTCAAGTAATCCTTGATATAGCGATTGTATTTCCACAAAGCCAATTCCTTACCGCTTAGATTCGCCTCACGCATGGCCTTATTTTTAGGTTCATAAGCTGCCAGCCAGTCTTCCAATTGTTCAGGATTCAAACGCTTCAACTGATTTACCAACCAAGTGGTATCTCCATTGGTAGGGTCAAATTGAAATTTGAAGTCATGTCCCCAACGAGCATGTCCATCAATCTCCATCTCCTGCGTTTTAGCAGCAGTTCCTCTTCCTTCATAATCATCAAAGAAATTCGCAGGAGGGTCAAAGGTCACATCGTCATATAAAGTCAAATATTTCTGAGCAGGTTTCCAATTTCTATGAGGTGCTTTTTGGTGATATAGCAAAAGAAAAGGCTCGTCTTCCTTTCTGTCATTTTTCAACCAGTTCAATGCAGCATCTGTGATAATGTCTGTGCAATATCCCTCTATCTGTTTCTTTTCTCCATTAATTAAGAAATCTGGATTGTAATAATGTCCCTGACCAGGAAGAACCATGGAAAAGTCAAACCCTTGTGGAAGACCATCCATATGTATTTTTCCAATCATGGCTGTTTGGTAACCATTGGCTTGAAGTAACTTAGGAAAATTATCCTGATCCCAATCAAATGGCTGAATATTATCAACCTTGCCATTGATAAAACTATGCTTTCCTGTCAACATTACGGCCCTACTTGGTGCACAAATTGAATTGGTTACGGTAGCACGATGAAAAATAGCCCCTTCATTGGCTATTCGATCAATATTTGGGGTTTCATTAAGCCCATGACCGTAAGCACTTATCGCCTGATAAGCATGATCATCACTCATTATGAAGATAATATTAGGCCGGGTTTTCTCCTTTATTTCTTCGGGTTTACAACTAATGACACCTGCGCCAAAGGCAAGGTAGAGACTAAACAATAGTAATCTTTTCATATTTTTTTATTAATCAGGCGACTTTAAAAGAAAATTAAGCCGTAAGTTAAATATTTAAATTCAAATTTTTACATACCATTATAAATTCTACCTTCATTAAATCAGAGATCAAATTGAAAATCCCAATTGCATAATAAACTATATCTCATTTCTTTTCAATGCTTTAACAGCATGATCTACAGCCCTTGCTGTAAAAGCCATAAAAGTAAGGCTAGGGTTTTGTGTCCCTGTAGAAGTCATGGAGGATCCATCAGTTACATAAACATTCGGACAAGCATGTAGTTGATGGTGTTTTCCCAACAAAGAAGTAGATGGATCTTTACCCATTCTTACCCCTCCCATTTCATGAATATCTAAACCGGGTGCTTGCCCACTATCTCTTTGCCGGATATCCTTACAGCCCGCCTTTTCTAACATTTCTGCCCCTTGGTCCAAAAAGTCCTTTAGAGATTTTTCATCGTTTTCGTCGTATCCAACATCAACCCTTAATACAGGCATACCCCATTTATCTTTGACCTCATCATCCAGGTATACCCTGTTTTCTAACTTTGGTATTGTCTCCCCCTGCATCATCATGTACACACCCCAAGCACCAGCTTCTGAGTTGGCTTCTTTAAAACCAGGTCCAAAATCTGTATTTCTCGCATTACCCCATCCACCTCTACCAGCCGAATAAAAGGTCATGTACCCTCTAAGAAAATCCATTTCCTGTTTTTTCACATTTCTAAAATTGGGCATCATGATGGCTGTAGGCCTACGTCCATAATAGTAGTCTTCAAGAAACCCATCCATTCTGGCTGACAATGACCCTCGGTAGTTGTGAAAAGCAATATGAGTCCCTAGCAATCCATTGTCATTGCCTAAACCCTCAGGGAATCGACTTGATTTAGAGTTGAGCAATATAAGGTTTGAGTTTAGTGTAGAAGCATTTACAAAAATCACTTTGGCAAAATACTCGGTGGTTTCTAAGGTTTCCGAATCTACCACTTGCACACCTGTTGCTTTACCCTTAGCATCGTCATAGATCAAAGAATGCACCACTGAATGAGGCCTTATTGTAAGATTTCCAGTAGCTTCTGCAGCTGGCAAAGTAGAAGAATTTGAACTAAAATAGGCCCCAAAAGGACAACCTCTCTGGCACATACTTCTCGCCATGCATTGCCCTCTTCCTTGTGCCTTGTGATGCGCAGCAGGTTTGGTAAGATGGGCACACCTTCCAATCACGAAATTTCTATCAGGATAGGCTGCGTTTACTCTTTGTTGAATAGTTTTTTCAACCTTGTTCATTTCCCATGCTGGTAAAAACTCACCATCAGGTAAAGTTTCCAAGCCATCTTTATTTCCGCTGACGCCAATAAAGCGTTCCACATAACTGTACCATGGGGCTATATCCTCATAGCGAATTGGCCAATCTACAGCGAAGCCATCCCTTCCCGGCCCCTCAAAATCATACTTGCTCCATCTTTGTACCTGTCTGGCCCAAAGTAGGGATTTACCTCCTACTTGGTAACCCCGAATCCAATCAAATGGCTTATCTTGAATATATGGATGCTCTTTGTCTTTGACAAAAAAATGATCCGCATCATCTTTGAATGCATAACACCTAGAGACAATGGGGTTTTCCTTTTTTACTTCTAGTGGCATTTGTCCACGCAAAGGGAATTCCCAGGGAGGAGTATGCATGGTAGGGTAATCCACCTTGTGCTTTACATCTTTTCCCCTTTCTAATACCAGTGTTTTTAATCCTTTCTCACACAATTCCTTTGCGGCCCATCCTCCGCTAATCCCTGAGCCGATTACAATGGCATCAAATGTATTCTTATTCATTTATTTTTTATTTACTCGTACCGAAGTGATTCTATAGGATCAAGTTTACTGGCTTTATAGGCAGGCAAAAGCCCGGAAAACAATCCTACCAAAATACAGACTACAAATGAAAAAATAATCCAAACCCAAGGAATCAAAAATCCGCCTGGACCCACTGTATTGCCCACAATATTCCCTATACCAATCCCCATTATTACTCCGAGTATCCCGCCTAAAACACAAATAACAATGGCTTCAATTAAAAATTGCTGTCGTATCCGAAGTGGGGTAGCTCCCATTGCTTTTCTAATCCCAATTTCTCTTGTTCTTTCTGTAACAGATACCAACATTATGTTCATCAATCCAATCGAGGCTCCTAGTAAGGTGATAAAGCCTATTCCAAAACCACCGATCCTTAGATACCCTGCAATCTCTTCAAGACTTTCTCCAAGGGTTTGGGATTTTACAACTTCAAAAGAATCCTCCATGCCTACCCCATCTTCCCGAATAGCCCGCATAATACCTGTTGCCTGACCCATTTCGTATTGCAACTTTAAAGGGTCTTGCCCTGCTATGGTAATGGTATACCTGAAACTTCCTCTCTTATCGAGGTTTCTGGCATTAAGTATAGGAATAATAATCGCTCGATCAGCACCAGAATCTCCACCAACACCACCTTGTTTTTCCATAATCCCAACAATAGTATACCGCTTACCATAAAAAGAAATGTATTGATTCAGAGGGTTTTCCTTATCATCAAATAGAGTTTTTTGAATCTCGGTTCCTATGACACAAACATTGTTTCCATACTCTATTTCCACATTGCTGAAACTTCTACCTTTATCTATGGCTACTCCTTTTATTAAAAAATAATTCTCATCTCCTCCTATAATTCGACTATTGGGATTGGTCTTTTTGGAATCTTTTTTGACTTCTGCTGAACCCGACACGAAGGTAGTCACTGTTGAAACGCCTCTCTGATTGTATTTCTCTTGAAATTCAGAAGCCTCTCTAAAGGTAATATTAGGGTAATTCTTTTGAGCAATTCCTGAAGAAGTAGCCCTACCCCCTGAAAATCCTTTACTCCTAACATCAAAATTATTGGCACCAAACCCAGATAAACTTTCTTCGATTTGAGCCTTCATTGCGTCTATTGCTGTAAGCATACCTACCAAAGAGGTGATGCCAATGGCTATAATCAAGCCGGTTAAAATGGTCCTGAGAAGATTTGATTTTACCGATCTAAAGGCTTCTCTAATATTTTCGAGCAGATTCATAAATTGTCCGTAAGTGGCCAATAATTAATTTTATTCACGTCTTTATCGTTAATATTAACTATAAATACCCTTCATAAAAAGAAATCAATGGTTTTTTAATTGTTTTTAACCCGGATTATGTAATAGGATTCGTGATGT
>TARA_R110001599_G_scaffold185680_1_pt1 | contig 39478 bp, 28 predicted proteins | sample TARA_R110001599 | Tara Oceans TARA_R110001599 (sample SAMEA4398360) | marine metagenome | biome: Polar Biome; feature: [MES] marine water layer (ENVO:01000295) within the mesopelagic zone...; material: water (ENVO:00002006), including particulate matter (ENVO:01000060) such... | reverse complement strand
ATAGCAAACGGTATAAAGGGGTTATTTCCAGGGTTTTCATAGTATGAGGCAAGGTTGGTTATTAAAAGAACTGTACCCCCTAAGGAGAAATAATCACCTTAGTTTGACTCGGTGCAATTTGTGCTCCTGCGGGCATGTTGGCATTACTGCCGTTATGTCCGGTCATTGAAGTGAGGTGAATACAAGGCTGACCTTCAATCTTTACTTTTGCACTGCCTTTTTTAAAAGTCACTTTGTCCATATTCATTCCAGACACTACCCCTTTATTGACGCCTGCTTCATCACCAGATGAACGGGATATTTCAGACTTTTTAGTGACGACTTCTTTACCTGCAAACTTCACCTTGCTAGAGGTTTTTTTTGCTTGGTTAACCATACCTATATTCGGATACGGGATCGGAACTGGTGGTGCCGGTGGTGCTGGCGTAAGACAAACATCGGGCACGCCTAAACACTGCCCTCCACCCTTTGTTGATGCTGGAAATATCGCTGGCATAAATAGTATCCTTATCAATCAATTTTAATTGCGCATTAACCTAGATGAATTTTATCCGCATTGACCTTAAAGTCTTCCTGTGACTTCAGCATGGTTTTTTTGGCTTTAAGATGAAAGGTGGATGCGACTAGAGTCCTCATTCGCCCAGTTTTTAATTGAGTTAATTGCTCGACTGAACGGTACACATTTTTTGCTTTTTCCGTCACGGTATTGGCAACGGTCGATAACCTATCAACAATCAACTGCGAGTCTTCGATTGTCCCCCGAAACTTAGTTCCCACTACGCGAGTTTCTTTAAGTTGAAATTCACCTAACTGCGCGGTGACACGAACTTTCGCACTATTTATGCTGGCTTTGCAGGCATCCAGTGAAAATGATGAAGCGAGTTGACCTAGACTATCAATCACACCCAGTTGAACACCGGACTCTCCTGCCAACTCTATATTTCGTCCTTTAAGTTGAATATTATTGGCAGAATTCAACACGATATTTCCATTTTGAGTCATAAACTCAAGATCACCGGACTCAATATTAATACATGCTTTTTCAGACACGGGATCATACTGAAGAAGTAATTCATTCCGTTTTGAAAATAGCTGAAATACAGGTGAGACAGAAGTAGAATCAAGCACAGCATATGCACCATTTCCCATATCCAATTGATTCGGCTCCTGTTTTTTTTGATACTTATTTATCGCCGCTAATAGACCAACTACATACACTTCGCGATAAACATCACCGGTCACCAATACCTCATCACCGATCTCTAACGTATCTATAAGGGGAAGCGTAATACGAGCAGAAACTTCAAGGGTTTCATTGAATTCCAAAAGGCGGATACGAAATAAACCATCGCAGTCTGCTAGTCCAATAACACTAGCAGGCCCGCAGTAATGGCCAGTTTCATTTGGGTAGAGCTTTGCAACGTTGTTCATAATAATCCCCTTTTCTTTTTAATCTGTTATACAGCCAAATAAGTAAACCATTAATTGGGTGAATTAAGCGGTTTCCAGTCTTCTGCTTCGGCGAGGTCTTTATTAGTACCAGCGACTCTTTTTTTATTAGCACTGCGCCAATTTGTATCTTGCTCTTTTATTCGATGTAGAGTTGACTGCTTCAAATCAGCATTCGAGAAATTTGTATTGAAAAGGCGTGCATGGGATAAGTCTGAAAAAGGTAAATTCGCAGCTATAAAAATAGCATCTTCGCAGTCAGCATTATTGAATTCAGATCGATCCATTAACGTATGGCTAAAATCTGCACCTTTAACAGAGGCGTTTACAAAGCAAGCACAACGTAAATCTGAACCGCTTAACTTAGCACCATCTAAAATAGCCTGTGTAAAGTCAGCGGTGTTACATGAAGATTTTTTAAGAGAGCAATGAGTCAGGTTTGCTCTAGTAAAATTTACTTGTCCGCATTGTGCACGATCAAGATTTGATCCTGTTAAATTAGCTTCAGACAAATCGGAATCTATTAGTATACAATCCGCTAAATTCATTCCAGCCAAATTCACTTTTTTCATATTACACAAAGTGAAACTAGTCCGTTCTATGCGCGCCAGTGTCAAATCAACGCCTTCAAAATCAGTGCTAATAATTTGTGTATTAAACAAAATAATCTGATCAATGAGACTGTCATTAAGATCACAATAATCCAAAATAGCGTCAGAAAAGTTAGCTTGGCTAAGATCTGCGCTTGCCAGTGAAGTTCCTGCCAGAGTTGCCTTACTAAAGTTCGCCCCCTGCAAGTTGGCTTTGGTAAAGTCACTGTCGGTCAAGTCACAGCTACTAAAGTTAGCCTGCTGAAGGTTTGCACCTGAAAAATCAGCATCGGTGAGATCGACACCTCTAAAATCTATTTCTTTTAATATTGTTTTTTCGAATCTTGCACTCGTAAGCTCTGCGGCATTTAAACAAACACCTTCCATATTGGTATGGCTAAAATCTGCACCTTTCAATACTCGCCTGGATAAATCCATGCCCTGCAAATTGCATTTTAAAAATGCGCAGTTTGTCATCTCGTTAGGGAAATCGCCTTTGGCTTTAGTGAAGTCGATATTAGAAAATTTCACCTTACTAAAAATAGCCTGACTAAAATCTGCATTATCCAGTTTTGCTGTCGTTATTTCACACTCATCAATTTGAGTATAATTAAAAATTGCTTCAGTAAAACTACACACATCAATATTGGTTTTCTTCAGCGAGGCTTGAGTAAAATCTGCTTTTTCGAAAGAACAAAGATCGAACATCGCACCTTGGCACTGAACTTCAGTAAACAAAGCTTGGTCAAATTTAATACCATTAAAAATAGCATTATTGAGGTTTGCACCCGATAAATTAGCGGTTGAGAAGTCCGCACCACCTTTAACAAAGCCACAAATACCTTCACTTTCCAGATTAGTCAAAACACTGCTGGGCAAACCCGAATCGGCCAGAGCTATTGTTATTTTGTCAGATTCTTTCGACGGCACATTTTCTGTTAAAAATACGGCGTTACTTAAGTTAGATTGAAATAAATTTGTTCCATTGCAGCTAGCATTTATAAAGAAAGAGCCACTAAAATCACACGAGCTACAATCTGCTTGAGAAAGATTAACACTATTGAACACTGAATTTTCAAAAATTGAATTCTGAAGATTTGCACTGCCAAAATTGACCTGATAAAAAGTAACATTACTAAACTTAGCCTTCTGAAGGACTACCCCACTTAGGTCTAGCAGCGTTAATGTGACATTCTCGATGCCTTCGCCGATACTTACTTTTCTGATTATGTCTTCAACAGCCTTAGACTGGCTCATAATATTCACCATGTCCTTCAAGAGAGTTTCGTCATTTTAAGGTTTGCGAATTGAAAATTAGTATCTTGAATAAGGGCATCCAGAAACTCTACTCCGTATAAACTGGCACCTTTAAAATTTGTTTGCTTAAGTTGAGCCTTCTCTAAACTACCTTGGAAAAGATTCATATGAATGCATTCTGTCGCATGCATATTGCTTTTGGTAAAACGGGAAAACCTCATATCAGCCGCACAAAGATTAGCCGATGTCAGGTTTGCAGAACTAAAGTCAGAACCAGACATATTTGAGTAGCTGAAATCAGCATGGCTTAAGTTTGCCCCCTCCCAAATTGATTCCTTGCCTTCAGTTTTAGTGAAAACTCCATGTGAAAAGTCACAGCCACCAGAGGCACGTAATTCGCTTATATCAGCCCCCGTCATATTAACTGCATGACCTGAAGCACCAATAAATGAAGCTGCAAAAAGATCTGCATTTTGAAAACCCACTTGCTCTAAAATTGATTTTGAGAAGTCGGCTTCCTTTAGATTACTAGTAGCAAAGTTTGCTTTCTTTAGATTTGAATCTGAAAAATTGGTTCGAAGCGCGGAAACGTCTTCAAGGACGGCATTTTGCATACTGCTTTTCTCAAAGATCGCATCATCCAGTAATGCCCCCGTTAAATCTGCACCATCCAGATTTGCCCCGGTCAGGTCTGCATCCTTCAGATTTGCAGCTTGTAGATTCGCTCCTGATAAATCTGCATTGGATAAATCACACTCAGAGAGCATAGCCCCTGACAAATTAGAACGCTTGAAACAAGACCCAGCTAGTATAGAAGAATGTAAATTAACTGAGCGAAGGTCGCGTTCGGATAAATCCAAGCTTTGAAGGTTATGGTCAACAAATTCAGCTCCCTGTTGAAACTGTGCCATAAACTGTTCAGCTGTGAGCGGGTCAGCTCCCAAGTCGATACCTAACTTATTAAGCAAGTTAGCTTGTTCTAGTTTTTGTTCAGCTGTCGGTTCCGGAAGATTATCAGGGTCAAGACCCTCTGCAAGCAGCGCAGCTCTCAATCCTTTTTCTGCTTCAGCAAGCTCAGCATCAATATTTATGTCGTCAGTTGCAGACTTTTGCTCTTCTTCATCATCTTCTTCAATCAACTCCTTGAGAAAATAATCATGATAATAGCCAATCGACTTAGCAGACTCGTTTAGTGGTTCCGAGCAAATAAAGATATGTTGTATTTCTTCATAGTCTTCTGTTTGAACTGGGCTGATACCTCGCCAAACTAAAACCAGTTTTTCTGCCTCCATATCAACCCAGAGCGTGTCCAAGTTAACGGATACTTCTTTAAAATGCGTGTCATTAGATGCTTGCTTTAACTCATTTATAAACAAGCGTATTCTCATTCCAGGTAGTTGGGTGTGAAACTGTGAGCGTGTTGGGTGGAGATTCTCAAAAAAAAGTGATTCGTCGCCTTTTAAGTAGCCTTCTACCTGCATGTCTGTTGGGGCGGCATTGAAATAAGCCCAGTCAAAATCTTTTGGAAACCAGGGCCAGCGCTCTTTTAACCACGCACTTTTATAGGTACCCATTTTAGAGGCGCGGTCTTTCCAGGTATTACCAAGAGGGCCAAAACCTGCTGGCTCTGATAAGCGTTGGGTATTATCAATATTGGCTAAGAGCCATAGCTTGGCTGCGCCCTCTTTATGGCTTTTATCTTCGCCTTTTCCAACGGGATTTTTTTTATTATCAACACCGCCATGGCTATTTTCATAACGGAGTTCAAGGCTTGTAAATGGTGTCGTATCAGAAATTGAATTAAAGGCACCCTGCTTGTACCTATCGCCTGTAATATCGAGTGATTTTGATTTATCTCCGACCTGAAAAGTAACGCGACATTTTCGTACGGGTTTATTGTCTGGCGTATGGCACTTGCCTACTAATAATAGGTCTGAACGAGGCTTGAAATATGCAAAATCAGATTCATAACGGCTACTTCCTGTTCCCGTGTCATCATCTTCATATAATTCATTTCCTGTCGGAAATAACTGCTCATCCGAAATTGTTGCTTTTGCATCAGGCTTTAAATCAAAGACACCCTTCACGATCAAGGATAATGAGTGGCCAGGAAATCCCATTCTTCCAACAAGTGGTGCAAAAAGTAGCTTGGATTTATTGATCACGTCCATAGTATTACTTTCCACCACTAGAAAAAGCGATTTTATTGATAGTACGATAGATAAGGCTAATCACGATAAGACCAATTAAACCTGTTGATGCAAAATCATAAAACGTACCTTCTGGCTGATCATAAAGCATAGCAATCACGCCAAAAATAATTGAACTCAGACAAACAAGTAAAGCCACTACTGTCATAAATGGAAATATGCGTTTGAAATTTTTGTTGTTAATCATTAAACCAATCAAGACACCATAAGCACCACCAGACAAACCTACGATGAGCCCAGGCAGTATTGTGTAAACTTCAGTTGTAAACCAAGGGTCGGTCATTTCAGTTTCCTATGTTGTTTTAAGTGTCTTTTTTTAAACTTCAACGCTATATAGAACTTAATTATTACTAGCAGTACCCGGATCATTAAATTTACCAGTCACGTCTAAATCGCCTTTTATTTTGACATTGCCCTTTATTTCTACGCCACTACTACTAATTTTTACTCGAGTTCCATCTACGATTAAATAGATAGCGTCTTTTGCTGTTAAATAAATATCAGTAGATTCCACTTCCCATAAATTCTCCGCCATATATTTATCAAGCTTTGTCTTATGTACAGTTTTAGCTTCAGAAACTGAGCATTTAACGCCTTTGGTCGTTTCAATTTCAGTAGACAAATTAATAGCGACTTTTGCACCTACCAAGGTTTCATGAACCGCACCCACAAAGTTTGATGTTTTGGCCCCAACCTGTAGTTCACTTTTTGTGCCAATGAATATTTCGGAGGTATTACCCATTACCTTTTTGTGCTCATCAGCCAAAGTCCACGAATCTGAATTACCGCTTACCTCTTGCGTGTGGCTTCCAGCAATTGCAACGGCATTGTTTCCTGCAATGGCTTCATCACTGTTTCCACCAATAGAAAGACTAATGTTCCCCCCAATCGTCTCGGTGTGATTCACGCCAACATCTACCGTTTTATTGTTGGTTACCGTTTGGCTGGCATCATTATCTACCTGAAGGCTGTAATTATTTTGTACATGATTGCGGTAATCGTTTTCTACATGCGTGTTATAGTTTTTTTCTGCATGGACATAGAGTTCTTCTCCACCTTTCTTATCTTCAAAACGAATTTCATTAAAGGTCGAGCTATCGCCTCCTTTACTGGATCTGCTTTTGATACCACTCTGGGTTTTATTAGCAGGTAAATCATAGGGAGGCATATTATCTTTATTGTAAACACGGCCAACGATTATCGGTTGATCTGGGTCTCCCTCAAGAAAATCAACAATCACTTCCTGTCCTATACGAGGCGTGTAGATTCCGCCCCAGTTTTTTCCTGCCCAGATGTGCGCAACTCGTATCCAACATGAACTATTTTCATTGGTTTCGCCGTAACGATCCCAATGAAATTGAACTTTAACCCGGCCATATTCATCAGTGTGAATTTCTTCACCAGAAGGCCCTACAACAACCGCTGTTTGAACACCGTGTACCGTGGGTTTTGGTGTTGAACGTACCGCTCTATATTCTTGCTCTGCATCCATTGCCTGTATCGATACATGAAAATATTCACGTACATCTGTACCGCCTTCCAAGCCTGATGAACTTATATCGTAAGTTGCACTAATGATAAGGTATTTTCTATTCTGGTCATCTCTGGGAAAGTCAGTTAAATCAAATACAGCACCAGTTGCCAAACCAGCTGCATCACCCTCGCCCTGAAGCATTTCATATTGTGCTTGGAGTTCTTGGATCCGAGCCTTTACATATTGATCACCTTCAGATGACTCACGGTATTCACCGGAGTAATCAAACATTTCAAATTCAGATGATGGGTGATCTCGGACAACTTCAGATACAGATGTAAGGTTTTTCTTCGGGGCTTTAAAGTCATAATCAGTAAGCGAATAAGAACCGGGTTGAATTTGCTTGGAGGCTTTCCAGCTATTGAGATGATCCCTTTCTCTACGAGCACGTTCATCAGGTACGAAATAAGGTACGGACTCATAACCATTAACAGGTTCATGAGCACTGGGAGCATCAGCCAACACAAGGTTATGTTTACCATCTTCATGTGTGAAGAAGTAATAAATTCCTTCTTGCTCCATTAGTCGGCTTAAAAAATTGAAATCTGTTTCACGATACTGAACACAATATTCCCAAGTTTTATAAGTACCGGTCAGGCGATCTTCATAATCAGAAAACCCATGATCATTGAAAACCTGTTTAATAATATCCGGAACTGTCATTTCCTGAAATATGCGGCAGTCTGATGTACGAGTCAAAAACCAGAACCAAGGACTTAAAGTTGCTCGATAAACTACGTGTCTGCCCTCGTAGCCATCCATAGAAATACGACTAACAAAACCATTAATGTAGCGTAAACCAGCTTCAGGAAGTTCAATACTGACCGTGATATTCTCACCCAACAGATCCTCGTGTCGAATGTCTATATCATCACTGTGAAGTTCCAAGTCAAACTCGTACAATCGGCTGAGTTTTTCGGTCCCAGTCATTTTTCTCAGTACGAGGGCCTCTGCCGCTAAAGGAGTGGCTACCGAGAATCTTCTGTTTGTTTGTGTAAAAGCCATGCTCTGAATCTCGTTGTTTGAAAAAATTAACTGCGTACCTGTTTTGACAGATGACAGTAGTATTCAGCAAGCGCTGTGCCAATAATAGAACTATCCATTTAAGGTTAAATGCCTACTAGAGCTTGACCCATTTTACAAAATAGAAAAAGACGGCTTTTCTATAATAAGTTGTGACATGTCACGTTGTTTCCATCATGTCACAGACATTGGTATAAGCTCTCAGAAGCGCACTACTCAAATGTATATGTAAAGCTATCATTCTCAACAGAAAGTTGAATAGTCGATAGCTTTTCGCCATCAATACTTTTTCTGAGTAACTGATTACTAATAATTGGCAACACTGTATTGGTCAATATTGAGTCAATCATACGACCACCGCTATCTAGCTCATTGCAGCGACTCACAATAAGCGTTAACACAGCATCATCATATTTAAGTTCAACAGCATGATTTTTTTGCATGCGCTTCTGAACCCGTGCTATCTGTAGTTTCGTAATTTCTTTCAACATATCGTTGTTTAAGGGGTAATAAGGAATTACGACTAAACGGCCAAGAAGCGCCGGCGGAAATTCTTTGGTTAAAGGCTCATGTAAGGCTTTGGCGATACCTTCTGATGTAGGCATCAATTCTGGATCTTTGCAGAGCCCTTTAATTAAATCTGTTCCTGCGTTGGTGGTTAGCAGTATTAGGGTATTTCTAAAATCAATTATACGGCCTTCACCGTCTTCCATCTGGCCCTTATCGAAAACCTGAAAAAATATTTCGTGCACATCAGAGTGGGCTTTTTCAACTTCATCAAGCAATACCACACTATAGGGTTTTCTGCGCACTGCTTCGGTTAACACGCCACCTTCGCCATAACCCACATAACCCGGAGGCGCACCTTTCAAGGTAGATACAGTATGTGCTTCCTGAAACTCACTCATATTAATGGTCACAACATTGTGTTCACCACCATAAAGTGACTCGGCTAATGCCAGTGCTGTTTCAGTTTTACCCACGCCACTTGTACCTGCCAGCATAAAAACACCAATGGGCTTGTTTGGGTTATCCATATTCGCGCGAGAGGTCTGAATACGCTTGGCAATCATCTCTAGTGCATGATCTTGCCCTATGATTCTTTCAGCCAATATTTTAGGAAGATTAAGTACTGTTTCAACTTCGTTTTTCACCATTCGACCAACTGGAATACCTGTCCAGTCCTGAACGACCGAAGCGACAGCTTGAGCATCGACTGTGGGCAGTATAAGCGGATACTCACCCTGTAAGTCTAAAAGCTTGATTTGTAGGGCCTTTAGTTCAACCAGAAACTCTTGACGTTGTTCTTCAGTGTAACTTTCTTCTTCTGAATCAGCTTCAGCGCTTGCAAGAGTCTCAGGAGGAATATCACCAGGCTCTGTATCATCAATCGGTTTTGCCCCTTTACGCAATTTTGATCTTAGTGACAAAATATCCTTAACCAGCGTTTTCTCTTCTTCCCAACGCGCTTCTATTTCAGCAAGTTGCTCTTTTACCTTGTCTAATAAAGCATTCGTCGCCTCATACCTAAGGGTCGTATCAACGCCAATATTTTTCTCACGATTGATTATTTCAAGTTCAGTCTCTAAGGCATCGATTTGTTTACGGTAATCATCAACTTCACCCGGGACTGCATGCTGACTGATGGCAACACGCGCAGCGGCAGTATCCAACAAGCTAACTGATTTATCAGGAAGTTGACGCGCTGGAATATAGCGATGGGATAACCTGACAGCCGCTTCAAGCGCTTCATCAAGTATCTGTACTTGATGATGATTTTCCATAGAGCTCGCTATACCGCGCATCATCAGAACAGCCTTTTCTTCAGATGGCTCATCAATTTGAACAACTTGAAAGCGTCGTGTTAATGCAGGGTCTTTTTCAATATGTTTCTTGTACTCAGCCCATGTCGTAGCCGCAATAGTACGCAAAGTCCCTCTTGCAAGTGCCGGCTTAAGTAAGTTGGCCGCATCTCCAGTACCAGCCGCTCCACCTGCACCTATTAAAGTATGTGCTTCATCAATAAATAAGATGATAGGTTTTTCAGAAGCTTGTACTTCATCAATCACTTGACGTAAACGCTCTTCAAACTCGCCCTTCATGCTTGCACCTGCTTGCAAGAGACCAATATCAAGAGAACGTAAAGTGACATTTTTTAAACTGGGAGGAACATCACCACGAGCAATACGCTGAGCAAAACCTTCTACTGCTGCGGTTTTACCTACACCAGCTTCACCCGTTAAAATAGGGTTATTCTGTCTACGACGCATTAAGACATCAACCATTTGTCGAATTTCTTCATCGCGTCCAACAATTGGATCCATATCGCCGCTTCTGGCTTCTTCGGTCATATCCACCGTATATTTTGCCAAGGCTTCGCCTTTACCCATTGGAGCAGGCGCTAGACCATCGACTCCTTCTGCAGACCCAGACTTGAAACCATCTTTGGCGCTCATTGTCGCTTCAGGAGAACCTCCTGCGATGGCATCGAACTCCTCTACTAAACTATCAAATTTGAGCTTTTTGAATTGGTCACTTATCTGATATAGCTGGGCCGCCAAGTCTCTTTTTTCAAGTATCCCAGCGATCAAGTACCCAGTTCTGATTTGTGATTCATTAAACAATAAAGATGCTTTTAACCATGCATGCTCAATAGCTTCATCAATATGGCTCGAAAAATTAACACTACTTGTTGTTCCGCGCGGAAGTTCATCCAGCGATTGTGTGATATCTGCAGCAAGCCTTGCTGGATCAAGTTCATAATACTTAATAATTCGATGCAGATCGGAATCCTGCAATTGCAGGATTTGTTGGATCCAATGCACAATTTCAACATAAGGATTATTTCGTAATTTACTAAAGTTATATGCGGCCTCTACAGCCCTAAAAGCTACCGGATTGAGCTTCCCAAAAATTGCCGAACGATTAATCGTAGCCATTAAATATTCTCCATTTTTTATACTTTTTTTATACTTTTTTTATAATTCAGGTCGTCTTGACTGTAACTGTACTTCAACCATATCTTGTGATGAATCTGTTTCACCTAACCAAAGAGTCCAGCCTAGGTTACCTTTCTCTCCTAAAGACCACTTCGGCATATCTTTCGCCTTCAACTTTAAAACCAAGTCCCACTCAAAGGCTATACCTGCATATTCGCTGATTAACTCATAAAGTACTTTATAGGACTTTGTATTCGGTAATAAGCGTTCAAATTGTGCAAACTCAAGCGGATTTGTTGCCAAAGTAAACTTATGCTGACAATCATAAACTTTTGCACCAAGACAACTGTTTTCTCCAAGGATATTCGCTTGACCATAGGTACCCAGCAAAAAATGATCTTTATCATTTAAGGTCAGCCATCCACCACTATATTGATGAACATTAAATGGCATTTGAAAATAATCACTCAATAACGTTTCCAAACCGTCAGCAGATCTTGTTTGTTGACTGAAAAGCCCTGCTCTAAATATTTTTGGATAAAGTGTGGTGTCACCAACCTGATTTTCTTCTATGTGAATCCCACCTATCGCAGCAACATATTGATCAAAGCGATTAGATTCGGGTCTATCCATGCCAATCACAGGCTGTGTATTTGCCCAGGCACGGTATAAAAGACTAACCATCCGGTGATGAAATACGTCGGCAAAGCGACTAAAGGTATCGTCCCCTTCTTGTACCTCTCGCTCATAGGCATATTCTGTTAAGTGCAAAGGAAGTGGGCCATTTGGCCCAAAAACACCATAAGGAAAATTGAACACCTGATCTTGTTCTTTATACCCTGGGATAAATTTGCTGATAGTTGAAGGTGCGAACGACATAGAGGGTTGCTGACGAATAATAATGGGGTCTTCGCTTGCTTTAACACTTTCCCCTAAACGAGGTAAATCGCTATGTATTGCCTCAACATACCGCAATAAACCAAACAGGTCATAGCGATATGGTTCTTGCTGAATCTGCTCTAATAACTCTAGAGTAGATGATTGTTGCCCACTCGTGCTGCCCATCTATGTATCTCATTTCGTTGTTGAGAACTTAAAACCAATTCAGTAAATGTATTAATTGAGACATATCGACTCAAGAATCTATCAAGAACTGTACCAAATAGAAAAACCCCTAAACCTTGAAATCCATTCTCATCACAATGCAGATTGATTTCTACACCACGACCAAATGTAATGTGCCCTCTGGTTGGCAACTGCCTGACAACAGGTCTGACTTCGAGTGTTTTTATTGCTTCAATCTGCCGTTCAATACCCGGATCAATATCATCCGAAAGTAGCCGGCATAATTCACGCAATGCCACGGCACTTTTTTCTTCTCCAGAAACGAGTGATTCCATATTTAGCGATAACAAACTAATCAAACGCCAGTTAGACTCGCCCATAGGTAGAGCTGGCTTTGGTTTCGTTGGACCACGAACACAACGAATTTCATCAACCGGCGCACCAATATCTAAAGTGAAGTCAGTCCCTCCACGGCCAATAGGAATCTGCAGCGGCAAGTCTCTATTAGTACACAAAACTGTAAGCCCTATTTGTTTAATCGAAGAGCTTATGGGTGCTGTGCTGCTATCAACCAAAGATATATAGGTGTTGCTGCCAAGATAGCTTGTACGTGCGCCCTTCTTTTTCTGATTAAGAGATAATAAACGCGGCGTTTGTCTGGTAGCATAAAATGCGCCCTGTTTATTATCACTAGGATGATCATACTTACCGTAGCAGGGAAGAAAGTCTATTTCCTGCTCATTGGCAGCCGTATAACCTTGCACTGACTGAACACTATAAACCTCATAATTCATAGGCTGTGTTCGATCAACAATCACTTCGTATTCATGCCCCGTTGGTTTAACAGTAATTCGGTCTGCCTTTCTTTCAATAAGATTAATAGCGGGCGTGCAATGCAGTAGAAAATTATCCTTGTCCACCAATTTAGCCAAATGTGTTTTTGTTTTATCAAACAAAATCAGTATTTCTATTTCAGTACTTTGGCATGCCGATAGAAATTCTTGTAAACCACCGAGCGAAAAAAACAAATACCGATGAGGAAATAAAAAGTATTCCTGCAGCAGACGATAGCCTCTGAATTGACGATCAGGTACTGGCAGTAACGCTTGATCATCATCAAAGCCCACAGGCCGAATTTTGCTTACATCGCGGAACAAGGGTGCTTTTGATTTATCTCCTTTCGAACGAACTAAGAAGCCACTTGCATGAGAAAAGATTTGTTCGTAAAGTGAAATGGGTAACTCATCAGGCCCATTAATATAGAAGATGAGTTCATCTAATTTAATTTCATTGAAAGCTAAACCCGCGGTGGCTTTAAGTGAAAGCTTAAGCCCTCCCCTTGTTTCGCCTAAACCTCCCTTCCAGTTATCTGAGGCAATTTGTGAGTCGCTTGCAAAATAAACAGCTTCGGTTAACTCGACAGGCCACAATGTAAGCTCTTGCGATGTTCGAAATTGGCACGCAGTTTTATCCTTTGGACCGATTCTGCTTTTCATCGTTGAATGACGAGGTACAACATAACCATCTGACAAACCACTTTCAGCTGGGTCGGGTGTCATTTGGGCGATGAGTACGGAGGGCTTCTGTGCTTGAAATTGAGGATAGACAATTTGTAGTAAATGTTGAGTAAATTCAGGAAAACGTGAATCCATTTTCAACTGAACACGTGCAGCTAAAAAAGCAAACGATTCAATTAATCGTTCAACATAAGGATCTGACACCTCCATGGTTTCAAGACCTAAACGGCCTGCAATTTTCGGGTAAGCCTTAGCAAATTCCCCCGCCGTATTACGAACATGTTTCAGCTCTTTGTTGTAATACTCTAAAAACCGCTTATCCATTTAAAAAATAACCCTTATTAGCTTTGGATGACGTTTACACTACCAGTTTCAAGATCGATCTCAGTTTTAAGAAAAAGGTTTGTTGGCATTGGGTTGCCCCAAAGTTCACCTTCTATCTCAAAAATCATCGCGTGTTTACTCATTTCTTCTGTATTAATGAAAATTTTAACTGACAATGATTTTGCATCAATTCGTGGTTCAAAATTGATAATGATTCTTTTAACTTCTAATTCTATAGATCGTAACTGGTCTTTATTAATGGATGAGCCAGATAAACTTGTTACGCCATAATTAATTACCGACGTTTCAACTTCAGGTGTCTCAGATAAATCTTGATGAATACTTAGTCTTGCAGTATTTAATAACCAGGAAAGATCTCGTATAGCGTAATCACGTAATTTTCTTGATGAAATAATCCTATCTGCACGACTTTCAACTGTTTTCTCAACCTCGTTATCTCTGAGTCGATCCAACAAAGATGGTTGTAACTTTTCAGCCTGCGATAATTCAGCCATGAATTTTAATCCTGAGGATTAATAGCAGAAAAATTTATTTGGCGAATATCCAACAAAGCATAATCATTGGTTTCGGTCGTCAACATCCGCTGACCAAACCCTACATAAACATCATCCAATAACTGATCCCATACTGTTTTCTTAGCTAATTGAACATGGCCATCATCTGCAGTTTCTGAACCTGGATAACGTACAGGAATAAAACCAACTGTCTGACCTTCATTTATCCAAGTAAATTGAGCGGGAATCCATACGAAGTCGCGTAAATCTGCGGGTTCTTCAATTATTATTTTAGAAATCCTGCTAGCGGGTACCCAATAATATTTGCCGTTAATTATAACTTCAAACAATGGTCCAATACGTGAATCGGCATCGGCTATCCATTTAAAAGTTTGATCATTTATTGTTCCAGAAATTGACTCTATTTTATTGTAAGCTGATAAGCGTAGAGCTTGTGCTTGGTCGGTTTTACCTTGACCATGTAACTTTAAAGATTCAACTATTTCACCAATCCAAGGTTCTGGCTCACCAAAAATTAATGGTGATTTTTCACCTTTAAAAACGGCAAGCCGTAATTGTTCGCATTGCAATAGTTCTCGATAAGTTTGAACCATCGCGAGCGCTTTATCAGACATTTCACCAATAACAGTTAACTGGTTCAGTGCCCTGTCATATTCGCCTAAGATACAACAGAGTTGAAACAGAAATATACGATGATTGACATTAGCAGGGTCATTCCGTACCAAGGCCATCAAGGCTTCTTTTGCTGCAACAGGCTTTCCATCTTTTATGTATTCTTCTGGAGTCATGACGATATGTCTTTCCTTATCAGAGATAAAAAACCGGCCTTTCAGGCCGGTTTAAAATCACTACAAAAAAACTAAAGAGGGGTATTTTCTTCAATATTGAAACCGGTCTCGACAGTTGCACCTGCACTACCATCCTTCGCTTGAGGTGTATACTCGACACTTACCTTAGCAAAGTTTAAGCTAATATTTTCAGTTAAACGATCTTCACCACCGCTTCCGCCAGTTGAAACAGAAGACACTAATAAATCTGACATAGTGATAATAAGGTACTCAACAGGCTTTTCGCCCGCTTTACGCACTGTGAGTTTAGCTTCCTTATAATGTTTACCTGTGCAACAGGCATTGATCAGATTCGGGGTAGACTTATCTACATACTTGGTGACCGAAAGATTATCTATTGCGACCTTACCAGCACCACCACCACCACCAACATGCATGGATCCAGACTGCGACATTCCCCAAGCCCAAGCTAAAACATCAATCTCTCCACCATGTTTATGATCGACGGCTTCACCATCAACACCTTCAATTTTTAAGAACATATCTACTGACATAATAATTCTCCTTAATTTATTTTTGTTTTAAATAGACCTTCTTAACCTTTAACAGAAGGTAATTTTGAAACCATTCGTAAAGAAACAGTTAAGCCTTCCAGTTGATAATGAGGTCTCAAAAAGAATTTCGACGTGTAATAACCAGGCGAACCTTCAACCTCCTCAACAATAACTTCAGCAGCAGCAAGAGGTTTACGCGCCTTGGTCGACTCACTGGAATTCGCAGGATCACCATCTACGTACTGCATTACCCAGCTTTGTAACCAGCGTTGCATTTCATCCCTTTCCTTAAAGGAACCAATTTTATCTCTTACGATACATTTCAGATAATGAGCAAAACGACAGCTGGCAAATAGATAAGGCAAGCGAGCCCCTAATGCTGCATTGGCAGTCGCATCAGGATCATCATATACAGCAGGTGAATGCAGAGACTGAGCACCTATAAAAGCTGCGAAGTCAGAATTCTTTCTGTGTATCAAAGGCATGAAACCGTTACTCGATAACTCTGCCTCACGACGGTCACTAATGGCAATTTCTGTGGGACATTTCATGTCGACGCCACCATCATCCGATGGGAAGGTATGACAAGGCAAGCCCTCAACTGCACCTCCTGATTCCACACCACGTATGCGAGAACACCAACCAAACTCTTTAAACGCACGGTTAATGTTTACACCCATTGCGTAGGCTGAGTTTGCCCAGCAATATTTAGATGAGTCTCCACCTTCAGTAATTTCTTCGAAACTAAACTCTTCAACTGGATCTGTTTTTTCACCGTAAGGGAGGCGACCGAGGAATCGAGGCATAGTCAATGAAATATATTTAGAGTCCTCAGACTTTCTAAGTGATTTCCATGGTGCGTAGTCTGGTGTTGAAAACACCTTTGTCAGATCTCTCGGGTTGGTTAACTCTTGCCAGCTATCCATTTGTAGAACCGCAGGGTCTGCAGCTGAAATAAATGGTGAGTGTGCTGCGGCGGCAATTTGGGCAATTCCGGTCAACATCTCAACGTCTTTAGGGCTATGGTCAAAATGAAAATCGCCAATCAGGCAGCCATATGGCTCGCCACCTAATTGACCAAATTCCTCTTCGTAAATCTTTTTGAAAAGAGGGCTTTGATCCCAAGCGGTACCTTTGAATTTTTTAATATTTTTACCAAGATCGTTCTTGGATATATTCATCACTCTGATTTTTAACTGCTCATCAGTTTCAGTGTTATTCACAAGGTGATGCAATCCGCGCCATGCACTTTCCAGTTTTTGGAATTCATCATGATGCAATATTTCATTAATCTGCGAGCTTAATTTTTCGTCAATTTCAGCGATGATAGCGTTAATCGTGGCGATAGCATCATCCTGAACGATATTCGTTTCCCTTTTAAGGATTTCTTCAGCCAAAGTATTCACTGCAGAAGACACTGCACTTTCAGCGTGTTCGGACTTTGGTTTGAATTCTTGATTTAACAGGGATTGAAAGTCATCAGCGGCAATGGCTTCGCCAGCTTGTTGAGATTGTTCTTTTTCTAATTCAGCCATGGTTCATAGTTCCTATTAATATTCTAAGGTCGACTAATTTGATTACTCTTTCTCTGTCTTAGGAGCAGAGACTAATGACTGCAATAAGGCTGGATCATGTAATGCTTTTGATACCAATTCTTCTGCACCCGCTTTACCGTCCATATAAGTAACCAGATTTGCTAACTGTGTTCTTGCTTCTAATAATTTATCTAGCCCGGCAACCTTTTTAGCAATCGCTGCTGGTGAAAAATCGTCCATACTTTCAAAGGTAATTTCAACGGGAAGCTGGCCTTCACCTGTCAACTTATTATCTACATTGAAGGCAACGCGGGGTTTCGTTGCTTTAAGTCGGTCATCAAAATTATCGACATCAATTTCTAAAAAGTCACGTTCATGAACGCCGGGCAAGGCTTCTGCCGGATTTCCAGAAAGATCGGCCATAACTCCCATAACAAATGGAACCTGAACCTTTTTTTCTGCGCCATAAACTTCTACATCGTATTCAATCTGTACTCTTGGCGCTCGATTTCTTGCTATAAATTTTTGACTGTCTGCCACGATCATATCCTCTCGACTGTTAACTGCCTTGATTTTTGTTATGTCTAAATCCGTCTATCTTAGATATCCAGATTACTCCAACTTACTATTCTTCTATACCCGCTAAAGATGTAATCGCTGTCAAACTTTCCGGGCTTACATCTTTGATGATAGCCATAAAATCCATAGTCACGAGTTTTTTCGCTCTATTGAGAACTAATGGAACAGGACTTGATGGTTCATTTTTCTCATAATATTTACATATCAGATCAATTTGTTTAACCACATCTTCTCTAGAATTTATACTACCCATGACTGAGTTTATATTTGTGGGGACTTGATCTTGAGTCATTTCGCTATCTCCCGCTGGGGCATGGGTTTCTTGTACTAATTCCTGAGCTACAGCGCTACCACGCTGAGATAGAATATCGTCAAATATTTTTATGACGTAATTAAGGTCGGCTTTTAAAACATCTACTTGAGGACCGGATATATTTTCCAACTTTTCTTCAAATACTTTTTCAATCTGAACCAAAGTCTCAGCCGACTCAGAGACAGCAGCTCTGTTACTTTGCAGCACCTCAATATCGACATCAAGAAAAGCAGCATTAATGAGCGATAGATTAGGCTTTAGTTCTTCACCGTTTTTGCTAACTTGCTTTAAAGCACCCGTGGCTATGCGATAGTCTTTAAGAGTAAATCGGCCAACAGATTTTGAGGCAACAAGCGTAATATTTGAAATACTATTAATAAAATCAGTACTACCAAGTTCAGAAACAGCATTGATACGATAATCTGGGTCATCATCACCATCAATTACCAAATGTGGATGAACCGCTTCCCAATACTGGACTAAAAATAAATGTATAAATGAGAGACCATCGCGTAAACCACTGAAACTATTTTTATTTAGAAGGGCCTGAGTCAAATAGTTAGCGACACGTAAATCTTTGGTCTTTGATAACAATGAAACTGAGAGCGCCTGAACTTTACCCCAGTTTGGTTCGACCGCGGCTATAACCGCATCGCCCATAACCTGCTCTTGTTTTCCTTTTGCAGTGCTTTCAAGCTCGTTATAGAGAGTATAAAGCTCGGTATTGTCTTCTACGTAGGGCCCGCAGGGCTTAGCCTCGCTGACGGGCGCTAATAGATCTTCTAACAGTCGTTCCATAATTATTATTTTCCTACTTCCCTTATTTAGATGAATTCTACTCATCTAAATTGTGACCATACTGCTATTTTATTCAAGGTAAAAGTTGAAATCTATAGTCGGCTAAAAGCCAAATACTGCTAAATTCAGACACTTACAATCAAGTGATAACACATGAGCCAATTAGTTTCTCATATAATAGTATTGCGATTATTTTGTCAACAAGTGTCAAAACTGTATAAATAAGATTAGCTCCCAAATTTTTACTTTATTTGTTTACAGTACTAAAAATGCTTGTAATCAATCTACTGAAGTAGGTGTAACTTCAAGTTTTTTGTATTATGATTTTTAACGATTATGCTCTTAGGAAGACTCTATTTTTTTCTTTGACGAAAAGAACAATAATATCCTTAGATAAACATTAACCTATTGACGACTAGGAAGCCTTAACTGGCAGGATGATGACAAGTTTAACTCTATCAATCACCAGCCCACAAAAAGAACTGATGGGCTCTCAAGCGACAAAAACATTTAATACCAATGGTGGAACTATTGGGCGGGCCAGCAGGAATGACTGGGTTTTACCCGAAGAAACCGTTTCATCACAGCACGCCCTTATTTCTTTTCAGGATAACAATTTTTTTATCACCGACTTATCTACTAATGGCGTCTATATTGATGGCTCGAAGGTACCATTAGGTACGGGATGCACAGCACCATTAGTTAATGCACAAACACTGTCAATTGGTCTCTACTTAATTTCTATAAACGTCGAAATATCACAAGATAGCCAGAGTACTCTGTCACCATTATCAACAGAGAACACCTTCGAGGAACCACTGCCAGAGCAGGATCAGTCTTTTTTAAGCGACTCTTCAAATGACCCTCTGGATTTATTAGGCTTAACTTCTCCAAATGAGTCCATCACTAGCAACAACAGCTTGCCAGAGGACCTATTTGCTGATTCTCAAGCTGCCCCATTAACCCAAGATCAACAGGCTTTCGAAAGCGCGCCATCCCCCTCTGTCGCAGATGCTTTCATTGCCCCAAGTACGCATACCGCCCCGCCTGAATCAAGTTCAACCATACCGGATAACTGGGATGAAACGTGCTTTAGTCCTGCACAGCCAACAAATCAAAATATAATTGAAGAAAAGCCAGCTATCCCAATGGAAGATACAGGCTCTACTCTAGCAGATGAAGCAGACTTAGCATCTCAGCAAACACTTATTGTCACCACTGATCCAGAACCAGAACCAGATAAGCCGACAGAGCACAACTTTGAGCAATCACATAAAGTTAACGAGCGGGAAAAACCTATACAGCAGCCATCGACTAAGCTTAAAGAAAAAATTAACACGCAAAATGATAATGATACTAACTACGAATCTGACCAACTCACTCTAGCTATGGCATCATTTCAGAAAAATGGACTTGACACGTCCTTACTAAAGGACTCTGCTTTTGTTGATCAGTCACTTGCACTTTTACCCCATGTAATAGAAGGTGTTCTTGCAACATTGCGTTCTCGCTCACAAATAAAAAATGAACTTCGTGCGTCACAAACAATTCTGCAGCAGGTTGAGAACAACCCACTCAAGTTTTCGATAAACTTGCAAGATGCATTTCACAATCTACTCATTAATCAAAGGCCTGGATTTCTTTCTCCCGAAGACGCAATTAAGCAGGCCTTTCAGGATCTCACACAACATGAAGCGGCATTAATAATGGGCATTCAAACAGGCCTCAATGCCATGCTGAAAAAAATTAGCCCGGAAGCAATAGAAACTAAAATTGAAAATCTAGAAACTAAAAAAAATATTTTTGGCAAAATTAGTTCTGCAAAAAAATGGGAATACTATAAAGAGACCTATCAACACATTACCGAAAATTCCAGTAACTCATTCATCGATATGTTCGGGGATGATTTTGTGAAAGGCTATGAAGCTTACATTTCCAACAACAAACAAAATGGCAGATAGAACTATGAATAGGCCCTTTGGCATCGTTAAAAAAATCACAACACATTTCTATTTTCTAGTTTGCCTCAGTTCATTTATTATTGTGAGTGGATGTGGAAGTAACCAGACAATATCAATGGATATTGAGGGAAACATTCAAGCCACAAGCGTTTTAAATCCAGATATTAAAGGCGAATACAAGCCAGTAAATATAAAAGTTTATTATTTGAAATCTGATACTGAGTTCTCACAAGCAGGCTTTGCAGATTTATATAAATATACAGACAAGGTATTAGGCGATAGTATTTTACATATTAGTAGCCATCAATTATTACCAGGTCAAACAATAGAACTCGAAGAAGAAGTACCTATGGGCCTGAAGTATATTGGTGTCGTCGCAGCATTTCGACACCTCCAAAATGCGACATGGAAAGATATAAAACCAATACCTGAAAAATGCTTTTTTTGTACTGGGCCCGGATTGTGGGACCCTATTACGATAAAAGTTGATAGGTTATCTATTCAATTAGATCTTGGTAATGAATAAGCGTACATCTTTATAGACAACTGACATAAGCCTGACAGCTATAAATCAAGCACACCAAAAAATAACAATTCTTATTGTTTTGACAATAACTAACGAATGTAAATGGAAATCATAAAATGACCTGGAAAAATAAAACTATTTGGTCAGAAGGCCTTTTCGTTAAACCCGTTCATTTTCAGCAACAGGAACGCTACCTCGAAAACTATATTTCTCAAGTATCACAATTCACAAATACCTATAGCTGGGGCTTTTTTGAGCTAACAATTGATAATGATTTGTTAAATATCGGCAAATTTGCCATCACTTCAGCTAGTGGTATTATGCCTGACGGTACACCATTCAACATTCCAGCCGATACCCCAGCGCCAGCACCTATTGATATTGAAGAAGGCGTGCTTGATCAATTAATCTACCTTAGTTTGCCTGTTCGATCCCTGAATCGGGAATATAAAGAGTTTGAAACAGAGTCTGGTGTTTTTCGTTACCAGCCTGCACAGGATGAGCTTCCTGACGTTGCCAGCCATACCCAACAAACAAACCTCTTACAGGTTGGCAAACTCAATTTTTCCTCTTTGAAGGAGGATGACAAGCGCTCTGACTACTGCTGTATCGCAGTCTCACATGTCGTTGAGTGTAATAAAGAAAAGCAGCTCATATTAAATAAGCGCTTCATTGCGCCCTACCTTAATGCTATAAATGCCTTGCATTTAAAAAACTATTTAAATGAAATTGCAAACCTATTAGAGCACCGTTCAACTAACCTTGCTGCCAGAGTTACAGCAAGTGGTACCGGTGGCGCAGCAGAAGTTGCTGATTTTTTATTGCTCCAGACTATAAATCGCAATATCCCATTATTTAAACACCTGAATGCTCTACCCATGTTACACCCTGAAGATTTTTATCGATTTGTCATACAATTGGCGGGTGAACTTTCAACATTTTCGGAACCGCGTAAACCAGCTTCACTGATACCCTATAAACATGACAAGCTGTCTGAATGTTTTGATGATGTAGTTACACTACTCAAAGAACAGCTAAGTACAATGACTGACCCTCAAGCCATCAACCTACCATTAAAAGATCCAAAGTATGGAATATATCGTGCGCTTGTTAACGACCCAGCTCTCATTACCAGTAGTGTGTTTATCTTAGCTGTCAAAGCGAACGTACCTGCAGAAGAGCTTAGAAAAACCTTCCCTAACCAAATAAAAATAACCTCAATTGAAAAAATAAGAGACTTGGTTATGTCTGGTATGGCTGGTATAAGCATAACAACTCTTCCTGTTGCTCCCAGAAAGATCCCTTATCATTCAGGGCACGTCTACTTCCAATTAGACCGTGATAGTGATACTTGGCAGGACTTGAAAAACTCAACAGGGTTCGCACTCCATATCGGTGGAGAGTATAGTGGTTTAGAGTTGGAATTTTGGGCTATCAAGGAATAATAATTATGCCTAACGATGACGATAAATTTGATCCTTTTTCCTCTGATAAAACAGTAATTCTACCGAACCCAGGTGGCTCTTCGGAACGAAATATGTCTAATCAGGCTGCACCTGTTGGTGCGTATGGCAACAGTCAACAATCCGAAATAAGCATCCAAACACCTAACCTTAGACTTCCACACTTAGAGCATTTAGCACAAGCCGAACGAAATTGTATTCTTGGCAGCAGTCTCGCCATTATTGGCTATGCATCCCAACTGAGGCAGTTACAAAATCCGCCAGAACTGTCTCAGCTATTTAATGACTTTGTTATCCAAATAAAAGAGATTGGTGAAACTCTTAGAAAAGCAGGACAGGCCGAAGAAATCATCGTCACCTCCCGTTACTTAATCTGTTCCTTCATTGATGAAATGATACTAAATACGCCATGGGGTGGTTCCAGTCAATGGAGTACAAAATCGCTATTGAGCTTTTTCCATAAGGAGTCTCAAGGTGGAACAAAGTTTTTTGATATTTTGAAAAAAATTGAGCAACAAAGTGCCCGTTATATTGATCTGATTGAACTTGTCTATGTTTGTTTAGCTTACGGTTATCTCGGTAAATTTCGGATGCAAGCTGATGGAGTAAGTCAAATCAGCAGCATACAAGAAAATCTGTATCAACATATACGACAAATACGACAGCACCAGGAGATGCCACTTTCGGTTATTACTGAAGGCATTGAAACACGAACAAGCCCAATAACTCAGGGTAAAGCATTAATTCTGACTGGAGTGCTGTCGATAGTAGTACTAATTTCAGCTTACGGGATAATGCTCTTAGATCTCAATGATAAATCCGACCCCATATCTTTTCAGGCATTTGAACTCAAGCAAACCATCCCCGCTTTGATAGAGAAGAAAAGAGTTGTAAGTTTGAAACCTGTTCAACCAGAGCCCTTGGAGCTTCTTGCTAATGACCTTGCCATAGGTTCAATTGATATTGAGAGAACCCCGGATGGCATCAAATTTATATTATTTGGAGATGGACTTTTTGATTCTGGAAGTGCAAAAGTCATTAACATAGACCTTATCAACCGCGTATCAGCAGCAATCAAACAAATTAAAGGTCCTATCAAAGTAGTTGGACATACTGACAACGTCCCTATTCGCACAATGGAATTCCCTTCCAACCAGCACCTCTCTAAGAAAAGAGCAGAATCTGTCGCCAACCTTCTCCAGAAAAATGTCGGAGATCGAGCTATCAAAGCTGAAGGCATGGCAGCACTACAACCCTTATTTTCAAATTCCAGCACTAATAATCAAGCAAAAAATCGTCGTGTAGAAGTTTTACTTTATTCCAACTGACCAGAGCAAACTTAAATAACATGAAGACAATTAAAACTATTATTTTTAATAATTGGACGCTAACTATTCTGTCAGCAATTGCCATTTCTATTGTTATTTACTTTGCTGGCCCCCTTATTTCAATAGCTGAATGGACGCCGCTAGCGTCCAAATCATCAAGATGGGTTACGATCTTTTTTACTTTAACTATATGGCTGACTATAAAGCTATTTAAAATCATTAAATCCAGAAATGAAGAAAGTGGGTTTTTAGACAATCTTTTCGTTAAAAACGCCAGCCATAACGAAGATATTACGAAAAATGAAAGAGATACCCTTGAGCTCAAATTTAAAGAAGCTTTCTCGAGCCTTAAAAAAGCAAGTAAAAATATCGGTCAAAAGTTTAACCTTTATGAGATGCCTTGGTACATAATAATTGGCCCTCCGGGAAGCGGAAAAACCACAGCCTTGCTAAATTCCGGTTTAAAATTCCCTTTATCTAAAGAGTTTGGTGCAGGTTCAGTTCAAGGTATTGGTGGCACTCGTAACTGTGATTGGTGGTTCACTGACAAAGGCATCATCATCGACACTGCTGGTCGATATACAACACAAGACAGCCATAAGGAGGTTGATAGTTCAGCTTGGCTAGACTTCCTTCAACTAATCAAAAAATTCCGGAAGCGTTGCCCAATTAATGGTGTTTTCGTTACCATCAGCTTACAGGAATTACTTTTACAGACGACAGATCAACGTGCCAAACATGTAGCCGCTATCAGTAATCGCTTACAAGAATTAAAAGATGTATTCAAAATTGAGTTCCCTGTTTATGTATTGATAACCAAAAGTGATCTTATCTCTGGCTTTGAAGAATATTTCGATAATTTCAGTAAAACTGAACGAGAACAAGTATGGGGCATCACTTTCCCTTATGAAAAAGGCCAAAGCACCGCAACACAACTAGCATCTTTTTCAGCTGAATATGACCAACTTCTTAAAGTTTTGAATGAAAGATCTATTCCTCGCTTACATCAAGAACGTGATCAGCAACGTGCGCAAAAAATTGGCTCTTTTCCGAAACAACTACAAAGCGTTAAGCCTCTTGTAGAGTTGTTTTTGGTCGATGTATTCGAGAATAGTCGTTACTCGCAACAACTGATGCTTCGCGGTTGCTATTTTTGTAGTGGCACACAAGAAGGCACACCGATAGACAGATTAATGAATAAACTTTCTGGCCCCAACTCTCTTCCTACTTCTCAAGGCAAAGGTAAAAGCTTCTTTATCAAGAACCTGTTCGAAAATATCGTCTTTAAAGAAAGTGGCCTTGTTGGTACCGATATTAAATTTGAAAAAAAATTAAAGCTATATAACACTGCAGCGATCGCAGCAATTACTCTCGCATCAAGCCTACTTCTTGCAAGCTGGGGTGTTTCATACAGCAATAATCTCAAATTGATTGATCAAGCATCTTCAAAGCTTGCCTCACTCGAAGAGCTTATCAAGGGATTATCACCTTCTGAACTTAATCCGAGTAAAATTCTTCCTATTTTGAATGCTGCTCGAGCACTTCCTTCTGGATATGATGAACAAGACAGTTCTGCTAGCTCTATGTTCGGTTTAGGGCTTTCTCAAAGTGAAAAAATAAGTGACGCCACTATTTCTACATACCAAGGCACGCTTAATAAAATCTTATTATCGCGTCTTATGGTCGATACAGAAGATAAACTTGCCAACGACCAGACGGATAAAAATTACACCTATGCCGCCTTGAGAACCTATCTGATGCTTGGATCTGAAGAGCATTTTCGTGGAGAAGAAGTGAGTACATTCTACCGTATCAGTTGGTTACAGAGTGCAGCAGCAGATTTAACGAGTAAAGAATACGATACCTTGTCTGATCATATAAACGTACTATTTGAAAATCGACCTACCCCTTTACCGATAATACTTGATTCTCAACTAATCGAGCAGAGTCAGAATAAGCTTACAAATACGCCTTTGGATCAGACTGTATTCAGCCGATTACAGCAAGTTGATCTGAAAGGGGTTAGTCCTTTCACTATTTTTGATAATGCGGGACAACAACTTGCAGAAACTGTTTTCGTTCGCAAGAGTGGGCTATCTTTAGCTGAGGGTATTGAAGGACTTTATACAAAAAAAGCTTACGACATCATACTGAATGAAGAGATCGAAAAAGCGACTGATGAAGTGATTCAGGAATCCTGGGTCTATGGAGACAACTATAAACATAATAGAACGATCGACAAACCATCTCTGGTCAAGGCCGTTAAAACCCTGTACAGAAATAGCTATATCAATAAATACAAAAATCTTCTTAACGACATTGATATAGCGCCATTCACAAACTATGACGATGCAGCTAATGCACTACACATACTATCCGGACAAAGCGCCCCATCGCCTTTACAACAATTATTAGAAGCGATAAAAGCAGAAACTGAGTTGGGTGTTAATGCCTATGAAGATAACCTTGCTGACAACTCTAAATTTCAACAAGCAAAAGATAAACTTAATAGAATGCTCGGCACTTCTGTAGAAAACTTGCCAGAGTCAGTCACTAAGCACTCAGACCCGATCACTGCTGCATTTAGTGATCTACATAAACTTATTACCCCTGAAACCGAAGGTGGAACAATCCCACTTCGTCATGTGCTTGCTCAGTTTTCCGAGCTGTATGCTTTTATGAACAAGGTATCTGTAAGCTCAAGAGATGGCGCACTAGCACCATCAATGGTTAAAGATGGTGAAATAAAACTTCAGAATACGCGTCAAGTCGCCAAGGCACAGCCTAGCCTGTTTATTTCACCTTACATGAGTAGTGTTGCCGATCGCACAGGCACCCTTGCATTAGGTGGCGTCATGATTCACATGAACCAACAATGGGCTCAGGAGCCCTATGAACTCTGCGTGAATGCCGTAAGAGATAACTATCCTTTTGTGAAAGGGTCCGAATCAGAAATTACTTTATCTGATTTTGGTCAGGTCTTTGGCTACAATGGCGTACTCGATTCATTTTTCTCCAAGAATTTAAAACAATATATTGATACCTCTAAATCACCATGGCGGGTACATAGCTCTCATCAGCAACTAATCAGTATTTCATCTGAAGCTTTAGCTGCATTTGAAAAAGCACACTATATTAGAAAATCATTTTTCAAAGATGGATCTAAACAGGTAAGCACCACATTTAAAGTCGAACCTCGACAAATGGATAGTGGTTTACGTGGTTTCTATCTAAACCTTGATGGTCAAACTGTTAGTTACGAGTTTGGCCCGCTTCTTCCGGATCACCTTACTTGGCCCGGCCCGAATCCGGGTTCAGGGACTGACATGACATTAAAACAAGTCGACGGCAATGATATTACAATCTATGAAAATGGGGATTGGGCTTGGTTTCGTTTACTCGATAAGGTCCAGGTGAGACGCATTTCAGGTAACTCAAAATACAAGATAAACTTTAGAGCAAGTGGTTACTCAGCTTTATACTCGCTAACTGCTGGCGCGGCTTACAACCCTTACCGATTAGGTTCCAGGATACAATTCACATGTCCGGCTGCCATATAGAAAACATATCCAAATTAGGTTTTTTTGGGAAGCTACCCATTAACGGTGATTTTATTCAGCGTGATTTACCTGCTCATTTCATTCATCTCTGGGATAGTTGGCTTCAAGAAAACCTGTCGGCTTGTCAACAGCAGCTTGCAGAAAGTTGGTTAAAACATTACCTGACCAGCCCTATCTGGCGATTTTTCATTGCGCCTTCAGTAATCGATAACAATGCCTATATTGGTATAGTTGGCCCATCTGTCGATAGTGTTGGACGCTACTTCCCGTTGACAATTGCAACGCCCATAGCAGTTGAACATGTACCCTCATTATTTTCAGCAGCATTTCAAGATATCTATTCAGAGCTGGAAAACCTGTTTCTTAAATATCTAAATGCCGATTCAAGCACAGGTTCTATCAGTATTGAATCTTTATCCAAAGAACTACTCCAACACAGCGCTAGCATGCAACAATTAATCAAAACACAAAGCCTTGATCGTTTACCAGAATCATTAGATAGCCATCGTTTTATACTTTCAGATCAATCCGACATTTCCGGCGCCATCTCCAGCTTATGGCTCATGCAAATAATGGAACAACATAACGGAGCTTCACTTTGGTGGAGTAATGGCAGCCACGCATTCGAGCCTTCATTGTTAATTAATCGTGGGCTCCCGAATAAACAACAATTCATTTCAATGCTGACGGGTTTCAACAATAAAAATCACTGGCGACAAAAGCAACTTTCAATAGCGCTGATGGAAAAAGCCCCACCTGAAACTCCTTGTATAGCTAATATAGAAACAGAAAATCCAAAGCCACAAGCTGACGCCACAAAAACATTTAACACTCAACAAGTACTTTCAAATGCCGACACGAAGACACAAGATACTCTTGGTACAGACTATTCGAAATTTTCAGAAAGTGCTGATGACTCTTCTAGCAAACAACTGCTGGATGATTTTCTCAAAGACACATCAATTGATTCTGATGACCACTCAACCAAGATTCATTCTGCAAGTAAATACACCCCGAGCTTTGCGAAGAGCTCAAATACAAGCCTAGCTCTTCTCGAACAAACCAATACGGGTTTTAGTGAGATCGGCCACAAAAGAATGGAAAATCAGGATGCAATACTTGTCCATAAAAGCCAATCTATGTGGGTTGTAGCAGATGGTATGGGCGGTCATTCTCAAGGTGATAAAGCAAGCAAAGCAATTGTTGAACAATTATCACAGCTAACTCTTGAGGGCGACTTGCAATCAAACATTGATCAAGTCAAAGCAGTGCTAAAGCAAGTCAATCGACAAATTCTTGAATTTGCAAAAACCAAAGAAACAACCTGCGGTAGTACGGTTGTCATATTACTTCAAAATAATAACCAGTGCGCTTACTTATGGGCAGGCGATAGTAGGCTGTATTTATCCAGAAATGATCAACTCCATCAGCTTACCAAAGATCATTCAGTTGATAATGGTTTATCACTGAGAAATAATGCCATTACCCGTGCTGTTGGCGTTTATGAATACTTGGATGTTGAGTGTGGCTTTCACCAACTACTTGCAGGTGATAGGTTTTTATTGTGTTCTGACGGAGTCTATGACTCAATTAATGAAGGACAGATCAGGGATGCTTTAAACAGCGACTCCCCCTTTGAAGCCAGTAGTTTTTTAAAGAATTGGGTACTTGAAAGTCCAGCCAAAGACAATCTGTCTGGCATTCTGGTTTGGTTTGAGGAAAACTAATTATAAAAAAGAAGCGTTGTAGCATTACCTAATAATAATTTCTAACTGACGTTTTAATCGCAGCCTAAAGGAAATAATAATGAAAGATCTCTTTTCATACATAAAAATACAGAGTTTCATTTCGGCGCCAATACGCCCAAAAAAATCAGTAACTTACCATCCGACATTAATGCTTATTGCCTTATTGAGCAGTCTAGTTTTCTCTGCTACAAGCTATGCAGGAGTTACGGCCAACGATGACCAAGCAACAACTAGTGAAAACATATCAGTCACAATTTCAGTATTAAGGAATGATACAGCCACAGATGAAGGTGGCGCCTCAATCTCACCAACTTCAGTTTGCCTGGCAAGTGAAAGTTCTAATCCTTGTCAACAAAATCAACTCCCTGAAGCTTCCCTACTTACTAATCCAGCTAACGGTACTATTTTTCTAAGTGGTTCAAGTGTTATTTATACCCCTAATGAAGGGTTCACTGGTACTGACAGCTTTGTTTATGCCGCCTACCTGGATTCAAGCGATAGTGGCCTGTCATCAGAAGCAGACACTGCAATGGTTAGAATAACCGTAGGCGCACCAAGCAATGAAGAGCAGCAACTTATAGATGCTCTTGAAAGTTACTGTGATCCAGGGAACGAAGGCGTGTCTTCATCCTGTAATGAGTACAACAACCTTAGCCCCAGTGAGCAAAGCGCTGCACGGGTAACGTTACAAGGTGATCAGGTAGCATCTCAAAGCATGACAACAGTCAGCATGTCGCGTGACCAAAATTCAAATATCGGTTCACGAATTTCACAATTGCGAAATAATTCATCCGGCGTAAATATAAGTGGACTAACAATAAATACCGAATCAGGAAAACTCAATGGTCAATGGTTGCATGCTATTTACGACAGCATGTCTAATAGTCCAGATGATCACCAATTACAAACTGGTGGAAATGCAGGGTCTGAATCTAACAAAACCACCTACTCCCCCTTTGGTTACTTTATTAACGGCTCTATTAGTATTGGTGACAAAGATTCAAGCGCTACCGAGAGGGGTTATGATCTAGACTCTAACAATTACACCGTTGGCCTTGATTATCGTTATAGCGACAAACTCGTAGTTGGTGCAGCTTACGGTCTTGGCTCAAGTGATATTGAGTTTAATTCTACTGGTGATGGCATGGAAAACACCACCAACAACCTGTTTTTATATGGTTCATGGTTTCATGATAAATTATATTTGAGCACTACCTTAGGGTATGCCTTTGGTGATCTGGATACTGATAGACGAATTATTGTTGGTGGTTTTAATCAAATTGCAAAAGGCAGCACCGATACCAGCCAAATTCTATTCCAAGTCAGTGGTAGTTATGACCTCTCAGACGGTGCGTTATCTTTCGGACCTTACATGCGGCTCGATATTATTGAAGGTGACATTGATAGCTATACTGAAACAAATGGTGGTGGTTTTGAGATCGCCTTCGACAAACAGGATATTAGCTCTCAGCTAATGACCATGGGAGCACAAGCACAATACGCTCTTAGTTACTCGTGGGGCATATTGCTGCCTAATTTACGCATGGAAATGAAGAATGAGTTCAATGATTCAGGTGATGCTATTCGTGGTCGTTTTGCACTAGATCCTACAAATACAGCATTCTCAATTACTGCCGATAAAGTAGATAATTTTTGGTTTATCGTGGGTGGTGGCGTTTCGGCTGTTTTCCAACATGGCTTGTCTGCCTATCTAGATGTTGAAACAAACGAAGGGTTGGGTGATCTGAATCTTTATACTTATGCATTCGGGGGGCGCTGGGAAGTGGCTTTTTAAGCTTATACCAATAGCACTATAACGATAAATATGGAAAAAATAAAAAGCACACCGCTCAGCATGATGTGCTTTTTACATTTGCCTGAAGAGTTTGAAAAACTTCTGCTAAATTCCTCTGACTCCCCACTTATTCTCTCGAGCTCTTTAGATCGTTGAGAACGATACTCAGCTTTCGTTAGCTTTCCTGCATGATAAGCATCACAGAGCGAAATCATGGTTTGATTCAAATTAATCTTCATTAGCCTGCCTCAACAACAATTAGCGATATATTGTCCTTAGCTTTTCGACTTAAGCTTGCCTGCATTAAATCATTAGTCATATTTTCCAGACTACTGGCATGAAGAATTTTTTGTAGTTCGTGGCTATTCAGTTCGTTATAGAGGCCGTCAGAACAAAGTAAAAATATATCACCAGTTTGAATCGTAAAGGCATTCACATCAACAGCCAGTTGGTCAAATGCTCCGACTGCTCTGGAAAGTATGTTTTTAATTGTACTTTTTTCAGCTTGTTCGGCTGATAGCAGACCACTATCAATTCGCGCTTGAACTTCACTATGGTCTAGGGTCAATTGGTCTAATACACCGTTACGATATCGATATAATCTAGAATCACCTACCCATAAAACAGCGCCGGCCTTGCCTTTAATAATGAGACAAGCCACCGTTGTTCCTATCGTGGCATTATTTAGATGGTTTTTACTGTGTATCCTCAGCTTAAGATTTGCTTTTAATAAAGCGTCCTCAGCTGCATCTACCATATCGGAAAGTGTATCGAAATTAGGTAACGCTTCTAACTCTGAAATAACCTGTTGGCTGGCAAGCTCTCCTGCCGAATGCCCCCCCATGCCATCTGCGACAACCCATAAACCAAATTCGGGCTTGTTCAATAAGGAGTCTTCATTCAAGTTACGTACATTACCCTGATGCGTGCTGGCAAAAGAGTTAAAGTTGAGTACATAATTGGAAGATTGCTTGTTAGTTTGAGTCAATTCAATCTACCTGCTATCAATAATTTTTAGGATATCGGAAAATACAGTTGAATTAGGAAATACTTCTTGTCCCGCTCTAGCCATAGCAATAGCTTGCCCTACTTCTCCATCGTCTCTAAGTTCATCGATTTTTTCGACCATTGCATCCCGCGTTAATTCTAACCCGGCCAATGCCTTTTGATTTTGAGGGTCTATAGAAAGAATAATTTTATACGCATCAAATGCATTTGAACCCGCTGGCGAAACAAAACGACCAATACGTTTATAGGTTTCAGCGACTTTATATAGTTTTTCAATTTTGGCTGTTTTTTCAGGAGACAAGGACACAATCGCCGAGTTCTTAGAAGATTGCGGACTTTGAACTACATTATTTAATCTACCTGTATCTTGTTTAGATGTTTCAATACTTTTTGAAGTTTTATCAGAACTATTTGGCGCAGATGAAAGTAGAAAAAAAGTTATAATTCCGACAACAACGACACAAAATGATGCGATGATTAACTGTTTATTGCTTGCTTTGGCATTGTTACTTTCGGGGTCTAATGCGTCTAAAAACTCAACAGCATTTTGAAATCGATCACTCGCTTTTTTAGCAAGTGCCTTATTTAGTACTTTATCAAGGTACTTAGGAAGCTTTGCATCTATTTTTGATGGCGGAATAATGTCTGCATTCATTATTTTTTGAGTCATTGCAGAAGTCGTATCACCCTTAAAGCAATACGTTCCCGTAATAAGCTCATAAAGAATGATGCCAGCAGAAAACAAGTCTGAGCGGGCATCAACCGGCTCTCCCACACATTGCTCTGGTGACATGTATTTTGGCGACCCTATAATCGTACCTATTTGGGTCAACTCTGAACTATCGAGCTTTGCAATACCAAAATCAGCAATTTTTGCAACACCTTCATTTGAAACGAAAATATTTGCAGGTTTAAGGTCCCTATGGGTTATGCCATTTTTATGGATTGTGGATAAACCACGTAAAACCCCTTTAATAATTGAGAGGCTTTCCTTCAAACTTAAATGCTTTTTTTCATCAAGTATGTTTTTGAGATCCTCCCCTTCCACCATTTCCATGACATAATAAGGAGAGTTATCTTTTTCTCCAGCATCGAAAACAGACACGATGTTTGGATGAGTCACCTTGCCTGCTGCACGCATTTCATTTCGAAAGCGTTCTCTAAATTCTTCGGACCCGCTCTCTATTAGTAATGAATTGTGAATAGTTTTAACTGCCACCATTCTATGGAAGTCAGGGTCAAAACATTTGTATACGGTACCCATTGCACCGCCACCCAGTTCGGATATAAATTGGTACTTTCCAAAATCGACATCATTATTTTTGTCTACTGGAATAATGACGGTATCTGACATATAAAACCCTTTGAATGCTAAAACTTAACTTAAGTATTGGAACTTAAGACGATAACTTTCTTAATTGACTTGAGGGAAAAAGAAGAATTCACCGGCTTCGTGTCCAGAATATTTTATGGCGCCATAATCTGGTATTTGCTCATGCGCCATCGCAAGTGAATCGCGCCTTACATCACCAAGTATTGACACAAACAAGCTGTTTCCATCAATCACTCTGTTATTGTTTTTTAAAGCCTTAACAAAGGCTTTTGCAAATACAGAATGGTTACCACCGCCTGAATCCAGCACTGGGCGAACACCTCCCGATGTCAGAACAGTTCTAGCTTTAACATCTGTCATAACATCTAGCCATGAGCTGATATCTTCATCAGAAAGGTTCAGGTTTTGACGTGCTACAGAAGCAGTCGATAAGGTACCCGCATAACACGAATCAGCAACAACCATGACATGGTTTGCTTTCATCGTATTCAGCTGATCCGAAATTGACGTATTAGACAACCAGTTTGCTGAATTACCTGGTTCAGCATCAACAGGCAACCAAAAGCCTTTTTCATTTTCAACATCCAAGTCACCATGCCCTGCATAGTAAATCAATAAATTATCTTTTTCGGTCAAGCTACTTCTGAGGTCATTGATAGCAGAGAGAATATCGTAACGATTGGCATTTAGTAATAAACGTGCATCAAAACCATATTGCTCGCTTAATAACTTCGCCACTTCAGTGGCATCCGCTACTGCAGTTTTCAAGTTAGCATAATTGGCATATTCATTATTACCAATCACCAGAGCATAGAACTTGCCATACTTATCAGAAGAAATATTGGTAGCTGAAAATGAAGACGATTGTGTCGTGCTCGCGAGTGATGAGTCGACGAGATCAAGAAACAACGTGAAATCGAAACCAACTGTTTGCTCTGCTCTGTCCATTGCGTTCATTGAAATATGAGTCTGCTTGCTTTTTATCGGTACATTTAGAAAAAATAGATTAAATTCATCCAGCTTTACAGTTTCTCCATTCACAACAAATTGAGAGACGCCAGCAGGTGCTTTAACCTTGCCGATTATTTCTCGCTCACTCACTGCACTTCTTAAAAGAGCTGTAGGTCTGCCGCGAGTTAATGAGATTGGAGGGTCGATAATTTCAATAGTTGGTGGTTCAAAGTTCGCTACTAACGGAGCTTTCTGCTGCTTTGACTCTTTTCGTAGTGCCTCACGATTTTTCTGCATTGCCACTTCGTTCTTTTGCTTATAACCCTTAAGGTCGGCAACTTCTTTTTTTAATGTACCCAAAGACGCTTCGAGCTCTTGAGTTGCAATGATGGTAGATGCATATTCCAGCTTATCTGAATCAATCCCTGATGCTTTTCGATACCAGTTCAAGGCTGTGATTGCATTTTTTTCGACCCCAAGGCCTTTCTCATATAGGTTGCCTAAATTGATTTGAGCTCGAGTTAAACCTTGTTCTGCTGACCTCTTATACCATACAGCGGCAAGGTCGTAATCAGGATCTAAGCCCATTCCCTTCTCATAAATCTCACCAACATAAGCCTGTGCCTCAGCATCACCACTTTGCGCCTGAGGTAGCCAAATTTTCAAAGACGTTGCGTAATCTGCACGATCAAAAGCGGTATATTCTCCGCCTCTAATAGAGCATTCTGAAACGGTACTTTTAACCGGTTGACGAGCAGTCATAAACCGAGAACTCTGACCAAGCTGCTGAACTTTTCCGGGCAAGAGACAATCTACAATCATTAGGTCATCTGCACTTTTAGGTACTTCAGGATGATTTTCTGCTTGATCTCCCAGGTTAAAAGCACACCCTCCCAGTCCAACTAACAATAAAGCAAGGCTAATTTTTTTCATTTTCAAATTTCCTTTTTCTGGAGAACTATTTCTATCGTTGCTATCAAGCTTAGTCAGGCAAACGTGATAGAGCATAAATATTATTAGAGAATAACAATTCTAATAATAGTTGAACCAAAACCTAATCAATAATCGCGCCAGTTTTGTGTGAATTCATCTCAAAAAGTACTTTGTGGAACATTGGATAAAACTCTTTCCATGCATAATCATGGCCATGAACGGGTAACTCAATTACTCGCGAATTCAGTTGCTTTGCTGAATACTCCTTTATCCATTGAGCTTGAATAACCGTATCAAAAGGAGAATAAAAGTGAACTTGCTGTATATTCTCCGCTAACCCTTTTCTTAACATTGGATCCATTGAACCCTGTAAGGGCGAATAATGATGATAATTAGACCAGGTATTTACCTGTAAATTTCCTGCGATGGTAACAACTGCGTCTACATTATTCATCTTCTCAGCTATCAATACAGCAAGCGTTCCACCGCCACTATGACCTACCAGTACAAGTTTTGTGTCGGTGAAGATTTTTTGTAGTATTTGTACCAAGCTCTCCACAACCGGTTCGCTATAACGACCGTGCGTGTACCAATAAGGCGAACAATGCTGGTCGTTTAAATCAAAATAACACGGCCTGCCTAGATAAATTGACGAATAGTCCGTCGCTAAGAACCATTCCAATAAGAGTGGTTTGTCAGGCGTCGGCTCAAAGGCAATTCTATTGTATTGCTGCCATGGACGACCGTCACCCTCAATAAAAACAATAACTGACTGATTTGTATCATGATGCGAGTTTGTTACCAACAAGTGCTTAAAATTATTAGAATTTACGACTTGATAGGACAGACCTGCATCTTGTAATAATTTATATGCAGGCAAAGTGCATCCACTGAGCATGAACACTAAGCACTTCAAAACAAACGCATGTATTATCTTTGTCATATAGCAAAACTGATTGTTGGCCTTCATATTAAAGGCAATAATTCTTTAAATTTTTTATAATTAATTGCTACGAACAGCAGTATAATACTGACCTACTAAATAGAATAAAACAATACAAACGGTTTTTGAGAATGCTGGCTATAAATTAACCATCATGTTTAAATATAATCGTATCTTTAGCTTACAATGGATAGTGGGTTTAAAAAATAATAATGTTGATTGATCAGACGCTAATCACGCATAGCCTCGTCGCTAAACAAACACCAAATAAACTTTACCCTATCGCCACAATCATCTTTCATTCTGATATTGATCGCATTGGTGAAGTCGCTATTCTCCGAGACTTACAGCAGAAGAACTCCCAGAACATCTGCCGTTTGACACCGGAATTTACCCACCCTGAAACTGATAAAAGTAGAAGCATTGCCGACCCATACATTAGCCGTAAACCTTTAGCGCTGAGTCTTGTGAATGGAGGTCTAAATATTAAGCGCCCTGCTGAGCTTACGGGTAATGTCACTATCAACAACCGCCTTCTAGTTGATGAGCTTTTTGTAGTAGGTAATGAATGGCGAAATGGTGTTGTTATTTCAATGTGCAATCGTGTTGTTCTTTTTATACATCACGCCCCGCTAGGTAATACCGTCTCACTCAAAAAGCATGGTTTGCTAGGTGAAAGTCACGCTATTAATCATCTAAGGCAAACCATTAACAGGGTTGCAGATCTAAATATTTCGGTTTTAATCCGTGGTGAGACAGGCACCGGCAAGGAACTTGTAGCTCAAGCTATTCATAATAGTAGTCAACGGAGCTTACAGAAGTTTGTTAGCGTTAACGTTGCAGCAATACCTGAATCACTGGCAATATCCGAGTTATTTGGCAGTAAGAAAGGCGCATTTACCGGCGCAGCAAAAGATAGGGCCGGCTATTTCCAACAGGCAGATACAGGTACACTTTTTCTTGATGAGATTGGTGACGCTCATGAGCAAATTCAAGTCGCTTTATTACGTACACTTGAAACGGGTGAAGTAACTCCTGTTGGCAGTTCAAGCTCTATCCATGTAGATGTCAGACTACTTGCTGCAACAGATGTAGACCTTGAAAAAAGCGTACTCAACGAACATTTTCGTAGCCCATTACTGCAGCGTTTGGCAGGCTTTGAAATACGCATCCCGCCACTCAGAAAGCGGCGTGAGGATATAGGTCGACTGCTAGCTTATTTCCTGATAAGCGAATTAAATAACGTTGACGAAATAAGGCATCTCGAAAATACAGCTCAAAATATATCCTTTTGGGCAGGCTTTTTTACAAAAGCTTGTTCATATGACTGGCCAGGCAACGTTCGACAATTAAAAAACATAGCCCAACAACTCGCCATTTATAACAGGGATGCTGAATTTTTAACCATTCCAGAACACATCAACGAGCTGTTTTTACCGCAAAGAACTCAAACTACAACTAGTGAATTCGATTCAAGCAAAAATGATTCAATCCAAACAGAATCATTCAACAAGCCTGACGCTCCCGACAAACCTTCGCGTCGCAAACCGAGCACGGTGAGTGAATCAGAACTAATCAGCGCCTTAAAGCAACAGCGTTGGGATTTAAAAGCTACCGCAGAGCAACTCAATATTTCCCGCGCAGCACTTTATAAAATAATTGACAACACCTCCTCAGTCAGAACAGCTAGTGACCTCTGTGTAGACGACCTAAGGAATGCTTTCCAAAAGGCTTCAGGTGATTTGAATAAAATGGTGGATCTACTTCAAGTATCAAAAGCAGCACTTAAACGCCGAATGAAAGATTTCGATGTAATTTAAATGCCCGATCAAGACAGCTAAGCAAAAGCTTCAACGCAATTGTGTGTCAGTTTTTCTTCAATGACACATCACATTCATTTGATGACATGTCACTTTAAGGTAAACACTTACAAAAGGGTTAATTAAGCTTCCATAGCTACATTTTTAAGACGTAATTAGTTGGCACGCAACTTGATAAACATAAGACATGAGTTTAACTCACGCTGTAAACAACAAATTTACTTATTAACCCGTTGGAGGGTATAAAAATGTCAGCAGATATGTTTTTAAAAATTGAAGGTGTTGAAGGTGAAGCGGTCGATCATAAGCATGGTGGGGAAATCGATGTTTTAGCTTGGAGCTGGGGAATGACCCAATCAGGGTCAATGCATGTTGGTGGTGGTGGTGGAGCCGGTAAGGTTTCAATAGATAATCTTTCGGTTACTAAGTATGTAGATAAGTCTACGCCGAATTTGATTAATACTTGCTGTACAGGTAAGCATTACAAGGAAGCTATCATCACTGTTCGTAAGGCTGGCGATAAGCCTGTTGAATATCTTATTATTACCATGACAGATGTATTAGTGACGTCTGTTTCAACAGGGGGAAGCGGTGGTGAAGATCGTTTAACAGAAAATATTTCTTTAAACTTTGCTAAAGTGAGCGTGGAATATACGCCACAAGCTAAAGACGGCAGTGCGGGTGCAACTGTTGAGACTGGCTTCAATATAGAAGAAAATACGCCAATATAAACAATGCAACGACCTTACTGATAAATTAAGGCCGTTTTTTCGTATAAAGTTTTTATGATTTCCTAGAGAATTTAGAATTTTAATTTAGTGAGATTATTTTGATTTTAATGGTCCGCCCTTCAGGATTCGAACCTGAGGCCTGCCCCTTAGGAGGGGGCCGCTCTATCCAACTGAGCTAAGGGCGGTAAAGAAAGGCGGATATAATAACGATCCCCTGCCTGCTTCTCAAGTCATTGTTTAGATTAGTTTCCATCATCCAACTTCACACTGACTGAAATTATTGGCCTTATTTAAGCGCATCTACCTTTTTACGGAGATGTAGGTAACGTTTGTGCTGTCGATGCTGGGAAGGGATATGCTCAACATT
>TARA_R110001599_G_scaffold337686_1_pt1 | contig 39486 bp, 40 predicted proteins | sample TARA_R110001599 | Tara Oceans TARA_R110001599 (sample SAMEA4398360) | marine metagenome | biome: Polar Biome; feature: [MES] marine water layer (ENVO:01000295) within the mesopelagic zone...; material: water (ENVO:00002006), including particulate matter (ENVO:01000060) such... | reverse complement strand
GGCTTCGTCTGGAATCAGTGGCAGGCTTGGTCTGGAATACGCAGTCCGCATGAACTCGAGTATATGCTCTGTATTGTTGTGACTAAGAAAGATCCCGAATAGTAGCAAGGCCGATACGATCGAGAATAGCGCGACCGAGACAGATGCGAGGAATGAAGATATCTTATCAGCCACGAGGTAGCTCATAACAAGAAATCCCGAAAGTAGACTGACGTAGCCGAAGAACAGCTGATTGGTCAGTGCGATGAATCCCTGAAACGCGGCAATCAATTCGGCTTCATTCATTTCGAATGGGCTCCTTTTATAGCGTATTGACAATGCTGACCGAATGTACAGCACCATCCGTTGACCATGAGTCCCGTGGTACCCAGTCCCTCTACACAGTTATTGTCCGGGGCAGGTGACGGGAAGGTGGTAAAGTATTCTGATCTCGCAAGGTCGATAGGGCACACGGGGCCAGGAGGTGAACACGGTGCCCGCCATTGTACGGGCAGATACGAAGCGACTTGATCAGCTAATGGGCAACCTGCTGGAAAACGCGCTGGTCTACACCGACAGCCCCGGCTGTATCCAGATTGATCTTGGCATTAGCCAGAAGCAGGTTTTCCTTGGCATCAGCGATACCGCACTCGACCCCAGTTTTGAGCAGTTGTTCGAGCCGCTGTTCAGGGCGGAAGCTTCCCGTAACCGGCATTCTGGTGGTGCGGGGCTGGGGCCTGCCGTTTGCTGTAATATCGTTGAAGCCCACGGCGGTCCTATCTCCGCGATGCCTTCCAAAAGCAACGGCCTTTGCGTCACTATTACTCTGGCTGCAGCGATCAGTGAGTGTGAGCTACACCGACGGGCGCTTAGTCAGCGACAGAACTATCGATACCCAGGTGAAAAACTTGTGCAAAAAACTGCTTTCGGCACCGGGGGTTAGGACCTGCTCCACCCTATCTATGGTATTGGCTACAAGGTTGAATAACTATCTGATGTGAAATCGCAGATTTCACTGTTTCCCCGCATTTCCTACGTACTCTCTCCTTATTGTTTCACGACACTATAAGCGTCAAACAACAAACGAGAAGATCACAATGACTAGTACCCATATTTCCAAGAATCTGACTATGGCACTGGTACTGCTTTGCAGTTTGTCTATGGAAGCAGCCAATGCTCAGCCCGGCGGCGGTGGCAAGCGCGGGGGGTCGCCCCCGGAGGCTTTTGAAGTCTGTGCCCCAGAAAATGCCCCCGGGTGTGACTATGGGTCCAAAGATTAGGAGCGCAAACCCACTGGTGAAGTGCTTTCACTGTGGCGATGAGGATGAGGGGGCGAATTCTGTTGGCCCTCTGATACTCGCCACCGTTATGACAGAGCTGAAACGGAAGAAGTATCTATGAAGTTTTTACCCTATTTGGTGGTAGTTGCTTTGGTGTCGATGGGTGCGGCAGGGGCTCCTCAGCACGCCTCGTCGGATAAACCTTTAGACAGACGCCCTCCGGTTAAGGAGTTGCCGAGAACGCATCACCGCATCGTGTTCCAAGGCAAGCCCCTCTATTATTGGGGTGGGCATTTTTATCATCAGTCCGGTGGAATGTACGTAAGCATCACGATACCGATAGGTGCCATTGTCCCGACGCTGCCCGGTGGTTTCGTGACTATCGGAACCGGTCCTGAGCGTTACTATTACTATGCCGGTGCCTATTACCGGCCCGCAAGTGCCGGCTATGTGGTTGTCGAGAAGCCTGCTGCGACGCCGCTCGTACTGCCGGCGGAAGAAGCTACTGGAAAGATCATTGTTTATCCCGCCGGGGGACAATCCAGTGAGCAAACTGGCCGCGATCGTTATGAGTGCCACCTTTGGGCGACGGACGAGACTGGCTTTGATCCGACCACAGCTAGCTCCGATCCTAACTTGAAAGATGACTATAGGCGAGCGACGAGTGCGTGCTTGGAAGCCAGGGATTACGTGGTCAAATAGCGGGAAGAAGGGAGGAGTCGTGTCGTTGAAGGCCTGTGGCGGTCGCCGTAAAGTAAGAATTCCTGGACGTTGTCAGAGCATTTCGATATCCGATTCATCGGGGCAGTAAATTTCGTACAGCGTCTCCAGCACCGTTCGGACCTCTTTATTGCATAATGAATAGAATATCCGCTGTGCCTCCCGCCGTGTGGCCACAATTTGTGCTTCTCGCAGGCGAGCCAAATGCTGGGAAATAGCCGGCTGGCTTAGGCCGGTGAGTTGTTCCAGTTCTCCCGCAGTATGCTCTCTGTTCACCAGTGCGCACAGCACAAGTAGCCTGCTTGGGTTGGCCAGTGATTTTAGCAGGGCCGAGGCCTCCTGGGCATTGGCTTGCATCGCGGCGGTATCCATCATTCCTCTCAATTTGAATAGCGTGCCCAATTAATGCTTTACAATATCATATAAACCTTATATAAGATATTGCTAATATTTAAACATCATACACTAATTATATAAGGCGCTGACAATATGTTGCTCACGATACCGGAGTTGATTGCAAACGCTCGTGCTAATTTACGTTGTCTTGATGCTCGGTCGGCGATGGCTGAGATACTGGAAACCGGTGGCACCGTAATCGACGTGCGAGAGCCTGGGGAACTGTCGGGCAGCCCCGCGCCGCGATCTGTCAATATTCCTCGCGGTGTACTGGAAATGAAAGTTATGGAGGTCGCAGCAGAAGCCGACCACCCGATCTATCTCCATTGCGCCACCGGTGGCAGGGCCACATTGGCGGCGGAGCAACTCGAGAGACTGGGCTATCGCAATGTGACAGTGATTACTTGTGTTGCGGAGCGTGTTCGGGAAGCCCAGGAATCCATGGCAGATTCATAGGTAGCAACATGCGCAGCCCATGATTGCTGCCCTTGTGGTAACAAATTACAGCACTGCAGCTGAACGCAGAGCTGAACCGCTGGGGTTTGATGATCGGTTGGTCTTCATTCATCTGAATGACCTGCACGCGAACCTTGTCCCCCACCGGGATTTGGTGCGAGATACCGGCGGCTCCAAACTGACCAGTCACATAGAAATTCGAGGTGGCTTGGCCCGTATCGCCACCCTGATCGGACAGATCAGGGCAAGAGAGCCACCTACCATCCTCATGAATATTGGGGATACCTATCATGGCGGCGCGCGCACCGTTTCTAGTAGACAACCCTGATTTCAGTCTTTCTATGCCAGGCACTGACATGCATCTAACCGATTCAATCAATGCCACTATTGGGCCTGTGCCAGGTATGCTGCACCGCACGACACGTGCTGGAAAACCCGTTCAATCAAGCCCTGTCCGAGAGTTTGCGAAAGTACTACCAGACGGACATCGCCATCACACCTGGTTTCCGCTTTGATGCGGTATTGCAGCAAGGTGACACAATGACCGTCGAGGACAGCTATCGTTATCTGCCGGTACCTCCCGTACTTGCCCGAGGAGTTATTGCGGGGAAGTCAGTTGGTGTTAGACCACGAAATACCGCCTACGCCAAATTTTCTTTTGCAGAGTTACCCGAAATAGGCAGTACATATGAAAGTAATTTCTACTATGGAGAGGAGTAGTGATGGATAATCGTAATGAAGGTGAAAGTGAGACATCGTCAAGTTAACTGCTCGCGTAATTCACCCTTTGTCGTGTATCAGTGGCCTCGATAGGGTCAGAGCTTACTGCTTTGCAGTACCGGCTTTGAGCAAGACTCCCAATGTGTGGGTTTCCGGCGCCAGGCAGTGATTGTTATCGCAGGCTTGCAGCGTCAGCTGCAGGCGCAGTGGTTCGGTGCCGCTTCCCCGTTGGCTCACCTGTCCCCGAGCGGAAACCTGGCCCTGTAATACCCTCAACGGTTCATCCTGAAAGTCCAGACGAATTTCGACGGCAGGTGGAAAAACCAGTTGATCCAGTTGCCAGTCAAGGTTCGCAACGCTCACCTGCGTCGGGATCAACGCCTCTTGCAAAACCTGGTTGGCGTTGATGTGCCAGTCGGGATCGATGCTTAACTGCAGCGTGAAGTGTTGGGTTTTATCTTCTGCCAGCAACCGCGCTACGACGTGTCCCTCGGCAAAATAGACCAGATCACCGGCTTCGCCTGCCTGGTGATTACTGACGGCGAGAAGGGCATAAGTGGCACCTAGCGGATAGCGGTTAATAGCCTTAGCCATGGCGGCCAGGGCATGTATGAATTGCGCTTTGTAGTGAAACTCCCCGGTACGGCGCCAGAGTTTTTCCAATACTACCAGCGCCACTGAATTGCCTGATGGTGTGGCGCCATCGCTGGTACTTTTCGCGCGCACGATGACTGGTGTAGTCGCAGACTCGCTACCAGCAAAGAAGCCACCGTGTCTGGCATCCCCGAATCGTTCAATCATCTGGTTTGTAATTGCCTGAGCTCGGGTCAACCACTGTTTGTCTGCTGTGCTGTCAAATAGTGTAATCAGCGCTTCACTGAAGAAGGCATAATCCTCCTGCACCGCTTCGACGCTGGCCTTACCCTGCCAGCCAATGCGCCACAATTGCCCGTCCTCTTCGTTCCACTGTTGTTGATAAAGGCTCTGCGCACACTGTTGTGCAGCCAGTAAGTAGCGTTCATCAGATAAACTAACAGCCGCCTGGGCCATTGCTGTCGTCATCATCGCGCTCCAGGCGGTTATCACTTTCTCGTCTCGGAGTGGGTGGATACGTTTCTCGCGGTGTTTATATAATTGCGCCTTAATATTTTCGAGTCGTGCATACACTTGTGCGACGGGGACCTGTTCCTCTGCGGCAATGTCCTCATAGCTGCGGGGCATATGGAGGATGTTGGAAGCTTCGAAATTGCCTCCCTCGGTAATGTCGTAAACGCCTTGTACCCATTGCGCATCGCTGGGATTCAGCACACGTTCTATCTGCTTCGGCGTCCACACGAAAAACGTGCCCTCTTTTTCTTCGCTGTCAGCATCGGAGGCAGAATAAAAGCAGCCATGGGCATCGCGCATATCCCGCAGTACATAGTCGAGTATTTCGCGTAGGATGTGGGCGTAGAATCGCTTGCCGGTCAACTGATAGGCTTGACTATAAACCCTTGCCAGCAGCGCCTGGTTGTAGAGCATTTTCTCGAAGTGGGGCACCAGCCATTTGTCGTCTGTTGAATAGCGATGAAAGCCACCTCCCACCTGATCGTAGATGCCGCCCTGGGCCATCCGGTGCAAAGTATGCTCAAGCGCTGCCTGTAGAGGCGCATTATCTGCCCTGCGCAATTGATCCAGGATAAACAGCAGAAGTGTTTCGTTGGGAAACTTGGGCGCGGCGCTAAAGCCGCCCCCCGCTTTATCGTACTTTTCGCTTGCCGCTGTTGCCGCTTGCGTCAGTATTTGTGTCGAAACATCATCGCTTTTGCTGTCAGACAACAGTCGCTGTATCTGTCCACTGATGTTGTGGGCGTCTTCACGCAGACGAACCTCGCTACTGTGCCATATCTCATTCACCTTGAGTAACAGCTGAGCGAATTGTTGCGGAGGAAAATAGGTTGCGCCAAAAAAAGGTTCTGCTTCTGGTGTCAGGAAATTCGACATCGGCCAGCCACCACGGCCACTGATTAGCTGTACTCCTGTCATATAAATTTCATCGATATCCGGTTGTTGCTCTCTATCAACTTTAATGCTGACAAAATGTCGGTTCAGAATCTCGGCTATGTGCTCATCATCAAAACTTTCTCGCGCCATAACGTGGCACCAGTGACAGGTGGAGTAACCGATGGAGAGAAAGATGGGTTTGTTTTCGGCCCTGGCCCGGGCGAAGGCCTCCTCACCCCAGGGAAACCAGTTGACCGGATTGTGGGCGTGCTGCTTAAGGTAGGGGGAGTATTCCGCGATCAGCGCGTTGATGTACTTTGGGCTGCCATCGGAATTGCGATGCTGAGTGTGCACAGTGTAGCTCCCGGTTTTCTGCTGGTACAAGGAGTATAAACGAGCCGTGCGAGCAAACTCTGTGGATTGCAGGCCCGGCAATGGGTCAACCTGAGCCGTGACCAGCGGCGGGCAGGATAGCAGTAGTGTAACCGCGATGATGGAACTAAAGTTCATCAACTGGAGTCCAGGCGAAACAGCTATTGTTGAATCGTCAACTATAGCAGTTATGAACTGCCAAAACGGACAGCAGGCTAGCTCTCGCTGATGTCGTGAAGTTTCAACTTTGCACAAGGACTTATACCCATGTCCACAAGCTCTATGCCGAAGCTATTCGGATGGGAGGACTTGAATCCCTCGTTCCCTGGTTAGTCTGTGAAGGCGGAGATGATATTTTCGACACACTTCCAATCGCGCTGGTCACCGTCAGCTAAGTGCGGTACCGCGCACACAGCCGGTACATTTCTCTTCAGTCTATGAATATCCATACCCGCCAGTGTCGGCCTGATGATCGGTTTGCTTAGTAGTCGTGGCTAATCTTTTACCGTGCCTGCTACAACGACAGGCGGTAGCAGAGGGTTGTTTGAGGCGTTGACAATTGTTGTCGGTAACTGCCCCGAGCCTAACACCCTGTTACATTAACCACCGCTTTTTCATTAATAGATACGTTAAGAACGAGGTAAAGATTCCAACCCCCAGAAGAGCTAACAGTTCCAGGGGAAAAAATGTGGCGCCGCCCTGCTCCAGAAGTATCAATTTGATCGGTTGATAAAATTGATACGAGGGAATCAATGGTGCCACACTATGCAAGGATTTCGAAAAATCCGCTAGCGCGGAAGGGAGGAGGTGTGGGAGATAAAATAGAACTCCCAGGGTTCTTGCAGTTGCCTGTGTGCGGCACAAAAACCCGACAAAAACCCCGAAGGAGCAGAAACAAAATCCACCCGCGATTAGAAAGGCGATATAGTTCAGGCCGCCGCCCAAATCAAAATCAAATTTCGTCAACAGATGCAGGAATAACGCTGCTATGACGATTAAAAATGTGCCGTACGTTACTTTGGCGAGCAGCCACTCCACTTCATGAATCGGCGTTTGTAACAACCCAAGCAGCAGTTTCTTCTCCTTTTCTTCGGCCACCTGCGTCGGCAGGACGATGAAACCCACCAGCAGCACCAGCATTAGAATCCAGGTCGGGAGCATTTGCCGTTGAATTTCGCTCTCCTGCAGGGGCTGAATTCTTGCAATCCAATCCCTGCTCTTGCCCTCCATGGCCCGCTGCAACGCGGACAGACTTTCCACAATGGCCACCGTTTGAAACGACGCTTTTGTCAGAACGATCAGAACACTCTCTTCAGCTGGGTTCCCGGACGGAACCAGGAGGCCGTCACCCTGCCTTTCCCGCAACCATTGCTTTCCCTCCGCTTCGCTGGGATGCCAGGAGATGGTAAAGATACTATCGGCAGATTGGAGGCTCTGAATCATCCCGGGTGCATAGTTTTTCTTTACAATCAGCCCTATGTTTAGTTTCTGAATGTCCGGGTCATCTCCATCGACCAATTCCAACGCCACGAAGACAAATAGTGGAACCAGGAGAATCAGGTAAAGAGTTTTGTTTTTGAATGCAATGGCCAGGTCATTGAAGGTCAGGATCACGACGTTTCGGATCATGAGTACAGCGTCTGATGGATGTGCGACTCAAAATAGGCCGCAGGGTCGCCGTCGAAGACCAGGGACCCTTGATGGAGGACCATGATTCTCGTGGCGAGGGATTTTATCTCCTCCGGCCGGTGGGAGGTAAAAAGGATCGTCTTGCCCAAAGCATGAAACTTCTTCAGCAGAAGGTAAATCTCCTTGGTCATTTCGAAATCAAGCCCGGAGGTTGGTTCATCAAACAACAACAGCGATGGGTCAGCAAGAAGCGAGCGTCCGATGCTGACCCGTTGCTTCAAGCCTTTCGACAGGTCTTGCACTTTACTATGACGAAAAGATTGGAGGCTGAATTCCTTCAAGCTCTCCTCGACCCGTGAGCGGGGAATTTCAAAGAGGCGGGAGAAAAGAGTGAGGTTATATTCGACCGAGAATAAATCGAAGAGGTTGGGGCTTTCGGGAACGAACCCGATATTCCTGACAAGGGCTCGCCGGTTGTTGAGATTCGTCCCACCGATGCGGACCTCCCCACTGTCGCGAACCAGCCAGCCTCCCAGCAGTTTTAACAGGGTCGATTTCCCCGCGCCGTTGTGGCCTACCACCGCTATCAGCTCGCCTTCCTTGACGCCAAAAGTGGTGGAGAGGAGCCCTCTCTTTTCGTCATAGACCTTGGAAAGCTGATGGACGTCCAGCAGTATCGAAGGTTCTATCATTGAATTTGCGTACCGTGCCGGGTAGCTCGCCGGCCTCCTCACCCGATCATATCAGCAACGGGAGTTGAATCGACTACACGCGCTTTGCGAGAAATACAATCAGGAGTACTAAAACAACCAAAACCAGAACGCCACCCATAACTTTCCCCTTAAAAGAATAGATTCACCGCCCGACTGCTAGCAGCCGGTATGTTCAGCAAAACAACTATATCCTGTCCATCAGAAATAGTACAAGCAGAATCAACAACACCAATCCGACACCCCCACTGGGGCCGTAACCCCATCCCCGGCTGTGGGGCCAGGCCGGTATAACACCGATCAGCATCAAAACAGCGATGACCAGCAGAATGGTTCATAAGGTCATTTTCTGACTCGTGATAATCAGTTAGATACTGTTGATCATAGCGCTTATCGTCGTGTCAATGTGTGTAGTGTGACCAATATAGGATTAATGGTCTGTTCGCTGCCGCACATAGGGCCGGACTTCAAGTCGCAGCGCTGGAGGAGTACAGTAGTTAATCGTGAAGTTCATTTTGTGTACGTTAACGAACAGACTATGCCGGCTCGGGAGGCCAAGATTTCACTGCACAACAAAACGGGCGCTGACCCGGTTTGATGTTACAACCACTACGCACCCAGTCGTGCCAGCTGTTCCCTCCAGCACACCAAGAGTGAGGGATAGTTCCTTCAGTGCCATCATTTGCCTACCGTGCTGGAAATTGACGGGGATAAGTGGACCGTGTGCTTTGGCGCCCAGAATATCCTTTTGACTGGCTTTTTGCATCGAATTAGCTGTGCCGTCTTGGATTGCTTGATTTTCTCGCTTCTTTCGCGCTCAGCCATGAAGTTGCGTAACTCCATTGCTGCGTTCGCTCTCTCTGCTTTGATGGCATCAATCTGCAGCGGGATTGAATCAAGTATTACTTGTAGAGCCCGCCGTCTTTTATCAGCCGCTTTGCGATGGGTTCCGGCTGGGCGGTTGTCCGGAGGCGGCCGGGAGCCGGTTTTCTTTGACATACGAATCATCTCTCTATCGGGAATGCAACGAACAGCATCGACAAATAACGTGCGGATATTATGTCAAGTGCAGAATCTGGTCTGTGCGAGACCGCACGTATAACTGGCTTGAATTTCGTGTTGTGGCGCCTTACTCCTGAAGGTCAAATGCGTCGAGAACCATCCCGGTAGAGGTATTGATCAGCAGCAAATCTGAGTCGATCTGGACGATTTTATCCCCTTCAGGCGTACGACCCAGTTCGTCGATAAGCGCGCCGGGCACATCGGAGTACACCGCCTCGCGCGGCAAGGCCTCACCTCTACGCCACTTCTTTGCCTGGCCCGGGGGTTGGCAGCCATTATTTTTCTTGGCTAAACCTGGTGGGCAGTTTTTCGGTTTTTGAGATTTCGAGTAGTAGTTCCTGATGACCGCCTTGCGGTCTGCATTGAAATAGACCTGGGGATGTGCATTCTCTTGATGAGAGGGGGAGCCAACTGAGTTCTCTTGCGAACTTTGCGCCTGGCTATTTTCCCGTGCATCCGGCTTTTTGGCGAACGCAGGTCCTCCCGCCACAAGCGCGACACTAAGAATAACAGCAATGTTAACTATCCGGCTTTTCATTAATGGTCCACCTCTAATTGAGCGAGTCGATGTTCATTGGGTTTACACCAATGAGCAACTTGATCTTATAAGCACTGTTGTCCAGGGTCTGTGCGCTACTGTACATATAGGGGCTTTGGGGGAGACAATAGGTATTTGTTTGCTGCAGGTGATATCGCCACATAATTGACGGTCTTATTTGTGACAATTACCTGAGAATTGTCAAATGCCATTCCCCTGTAGCCCCCATAGCCCCCGCCAGAATCACCTGCTCGACGCCTTGCCGGCGGTGGAGCGCGCACGCCTCTTTCCCCATCTGGAACTGGTTCCGATGCCCCTCGGCCATGCGATGTGCGAGCCGGGCATGACGATGCACCACGTCTATTTTCCCACCACCGCCATCGTGTCCCTGCTCTACGTCATGGAGAATGGCGCCGCCGCCGAAATCGCCGTGGTCGGCAACGAGGGTATCGTCGGTGTGTCCCTGTTCATGGGCGGCGAAACCACGACCAGCCGGGCCGTGGTGCAAAGCGCCGGCCATGCCTACCAGCTGACGGCGCAGCACCTGAAGGACGCGTTCTTCCTCGCCGGCCCGATGCAGCGACTTTTATTGCGCTACACCCAGGCATTGCTGACCCAGATGTCGCAAACCGCCGTGTGCAACCGGCATCATCGGTTGGACCAGCAACTGTGCCGCTGGTTGCTGCTGAGCTTGGACCGCCTGGCCTCGAACGAACTGATCATGACGCAGGAGCTGATTGCCAACATGCTGGGTGTGCGCCGCGAGGGTGTCACTGAGGCGGCCGGGGATTTGCAGCGCGCCGGCTTGATTCACTACAGTCGCGGCAAAATCACCGTAGTGGATCGGCCCGGTCTGGAGGCGCGCGTCTGCGAATGCTACAAGGTGGTCAAGGCGGAGTTTGATCGCTTACTTCAGGAGAACTATGTTCTTTGACCCTGGCTTGTGGCAGGCAGTTCGCGGGTTGGGAATCTAATGCTCGCCGCAGGGCCTCGCAGGGAGCAGTAACGGAGTTTGATCTCACCGGTCATCAATCGTCCAGCGGGTGTCCATATCCCTCAGGTAATACAGCGCAAAGCAGGCCGCTAACATCGGCCAGGCCGCAAAAAACAGCAGGTTGTTGAACGGGTCCATATACATCTTCCAAGAGGAGAGTGTAGACACTGAGTGCAGTATTAGAACGGCTCCATAGCTGAAGCGCTTTTTGTAGCCTACGACAAACGCTGTGACCAGAACTAATTGTGCTATACCGATCCACATAAAAGCGGTGCCAGATATTCCCGATAAGCCATAGAAATGTTCAAAAATGCCACCGCTGTGTTGTGGGTTCACAAATTTGTCCAGTGTCCAGGCCAACATGACCACAAACACTCCGAGACGAAGTAGTAGTAAAGCATTGGCTACGCGTTGATTATCCATACTTGTTGAGTCCTCTGATATCGATGTGAGTGGAACGTGGTTCAAGGTCTTTTACGGCACGTGCTCCGCATGAAGTGAATTACGGCGCCACCGTGAATTTAGCAGCGTGAGAGCCACTTTACGCCTCCAGTGCCATGCAACATGGTAGTACCTGTCTGTAATTGAGAGTCAATGCTCAGCGTTGTAAACTTCTGTGTCGGGGTAAAATCCATACCATGCAAACCAGTAAGCGCGGACTGCGGGTAGCAGATTCCCGTCGGCATCATGGGCAGAGGCGGTCTCCTGGGCGGCATCAAAGCGAATCTCCACTGGCTGCCCCGCAAAGGTATCCATGATCGTGCCCCTGGTTTTAGCCAATTCCGGGAAAGGCCAAACCTTCGAAACGCCATTTGACTCAAGACCGAGCACCCATGTTTTGGAGGAGTAACGCCGGTCGTTCTTCGATACCGGGAAAAATAGCCGCTCGGTTCTCTCATAACCCTCATAGGGGTCGCGACTGTAGTCACGGTTAGATCCAGTCTTGTTGGAAAGGACTTGACTATCGGGATAACGTTCTCGCCAATCTTTCCAGGATAAGTGCACAATCGGCAGGCGACGCAGCTCTTTGCCAGCCATATTTCCTGTCACCGCACGCCCGGGGATCTGAGACCACAGACTGTCAGTCTGACGGTCATACATCAGTAGATCGCTGTTATGAAGCAGGCCAGAGACACCAAAATCAAGCCTTCGATGGTCCACTACCGCAGAGAATGCCAGGCCAGTACCGCACAGCGGACAGAAAGTAATTACAACGGGTTCACCGTCAAATTCGGAATTGACAATCTCGTGCCATACCAGTATTCGGACCGGATATGCCCTCGCAATTCCATTGTGCACGATACCCAGTACCAGATCAGAATCCTTGAGATAATGCGCATTACCGGCGCGTAGATAGGACGGCTTGTCAATCGCGGGAATGCCATCCCGGGGTGGGCCGCCCGAAAGGATCTCGGCAATGGGAATCAGGCTCTTGGTCAGATCAAAGCCATTCTTTTCATTCCTGGACAAAACATCCGTACTGGCCAGAATCAGTAGTACAACCAATGCCAATCGTAGTAGCTTCATAATCACCTCGATATCCTATAAATGACGAGGTGTCGCAGCGCAAAGTCGTATCCCAGTATGTGACTCAGTGTTCCGTGTTCTCACTGGAACAGATGTGGCCCATGATCTCGGAAACTTCCTCGTCACTTGCCCTGGCATGCATATATGGGACGGCGCGGATCAAGACACGCAATTGCAGCATATACCGCCGACAGTGACGGCACATCAGCGCGTGCATTTTCAGTGACAAACGACGATGCCAGGCCAGCTCACCGGCCAACAGCAGGTCGGTGTCGCGGACAACTTCACGGCAACTTAACACTCGCCTGTCTCCTGATAATGATCTACAAGTTTGAATAATTCCGCCCTGGCTCTGTGCAACAACACTCTGGCGTTGGATGCAGAGATGGACAGATCGTTACAAATTTCATCGAAGGGCATGCCACTGGAGTCGCGCATTTCGAGCACGGCTCGCTGGTTGGCGGGAATCTCAGCCAGCAACCGCTCCAGGCATCGCTCCAGATCAGAGCTCATCAGCAGGGCATCGGGAGAGTCCACGTGCCAATTGAAAGGAGAGTTCTTCCATCCGTCATTTTCCGTAAAGCGGTCTGCAAGGGCGTCATGGTTTTCATCCACGCCTCCCATATCTGCAAACAGGAGTTCACGCTTGCGACTCCGCAGCTGCATTTTTGCCTCATTGATGACGATTCGGCTCAACCACGTTCGCAGCGCCGATCTTCCCTCGAAATCCATTATGGCTTTATAGGCTTTTACCCAGGCATTCTGGACGACCTCTTCTGCTTCGCTACGGCCGACGATAGGGGTGGCGAGGGCTAGTAATGCATGATGATGATCTCGGACGAGCTCTGAAAATAGCCTTTCATCTCCAAGCTTTAGTTGTTTGAGCTTATCACTATCCACAAAAACCCATTCCATTCAGAAATCGATAATAACCGTAGCTAACAGCAAAAGACCCAGCGGAACGCGGATGGTCATGACTCATGCCAGATTGTTCAGTGCTCGCACAGCACAAACCGGCCCATGTGAAGCTAATACCTGAACGCACGTAAAAGGCAGGCACTTAGCCGTAATTGTACGCCATTTCTCCCATATGCTGCCAGCTGTTCGGGTATTGTCAGCGTACCCAAGCTGTACATCGCCAGAACATAGCGCTGGCACAAGATTCTTGGGATACGCGGTGTAACGAATGATGCTAGTGGGAATCCAAGAGTCCAGCACTTGTATCCCGTAGGAAAGTGAACCAGACGAATGTCGCCTTATCTCTTAGTGGTTTTACTCTTTAGTGGGCTGATCGGGTACTCAGCTCAAGTGACAGGCCTGTGTTTGGTGCGGGGCGTCAGCGACTGGAGCAGGGGGCAAAGGCTGAGGTTGCTTGCGATTCTAAGTAGCGGCTTCTGGGTATATTTCTATTTTCCGTTGGCGCACCTTGACTTGGCGACGCTACACCTTGCTGGCTATGGCTTTCACTGGGCTTTTCTGATCGGGGGCGCAATTTTTGGGGTGGGTGCCGCCTTAAACGGCGCTTGCTCCGTTTCAACAGCTACCCGATTGTCCAGTGGTGACATCAGTATGTTGTTTACCATAGCGGGATGGCTTCTGGGATGGTTGTTGTTCGACTACATTGGTGTTCATTTGAGCTACCGTGTGCAGGATTTTGACAAAACGTGGCTTGCATGGGTTGCAACAGCCGGTCTGATTACTGCCTGTGCGGCAGTGTACTGGCGAAATCAGCAGCTCTGGCCGTTATGGAGCGGTATCACGTTGGTTGGCGTTCTGGCAGGGGCGGTTTTCCTGTATCAGCCCGCATGGTCGCCCAGTGATTTTGTCAGGGACCTCGGGCTGGCCATCGTTAAGCGCGATGCAGCCATACTGCCTGGGCTCGATAGAGTTGGCATTTTGATATTCATGCTATTGGGTATGGCCCTGGGCGCTTGGCGGCATCGGCGCTTTCGATGGGTTTGGCCCGACGTGCGTTCGGTGGGTAAACATCTTGGGAGTGGCGTACTCATGGGGCTGGGTTCCACCCTGGCACTCGGCGGTAATGATTTTCAGCTTTTGTTAGCGCTACCCGCTGTTTCACCAGCGGCATTCCTGGCCACACTGGGTATGCTTCTTGGTATACGGCTGGGATTGATCCTGATTGAACGGCAACAAACTGCGGATGCATTGCCAACGCTGTCTTCGAAGGAAATATGAGCGGGCCTTGTAACAAAGCCCTCTATTAATCATCTACCAAGGGTAGCTGAACAGGCTTCCCGATGAATTTTCCCCGCGAAACAGGATTGAAAGAATGCATGCCACGTTACCATTACTCGAAGTTTCAGATTTTCCGCCGATTGTTCGGCGGCGGCTCGATACGTTACAAGTAAACCTTGGCTATCGCTGCAACCAGTCATGTGTGCATTGCCACGTAAACGCTGGCCCCACCCGTACTGAAATGATGGATGCCGCAACGCTGTGCCTGATACCGGAGGTTTTGCAGGCGCAAGACATCAAAACGCTCGATCTCACCGGCGGCGCGCCAGAGCTTCATGAAAGCTTTCGTAGCCTCGTGGAAACAGCGACTGATATGGGTGTACATGTCATTGACCGTTGCAACCTGACCATTTTGTTTGAGCCCGGTCAGGACGATCTCGCTGAGTTTCTTGCCAGTCAACAGGTAGAGATAGTGGCTTCCCTGCCCTGCTACTCGCTTGAGAACGTCGACCAGCAGCGTGGCAAGGGGGTCTTCGACAAGAGCATTGCCGCGTTGCAACTTTTGAATTCACTCGGCTATGGCCACGACGACGCCAATCTGGTGCTCAACCTCGTGTACAACCCACAAGGCGCAAACCTGCCTCCCAATCAGGCAACACTTCAAGCCGATTACAAACGAGAGCTGCTGAAACACTTTGGTATTGTCTTTAATGAGCTTTACGTATTGGCCAACATGCCAATACAGCGGTTTGGATCGACACTCGTTTCCAAGGGACAGTTTCATGATTATATGAGCTTGCTTAAAGACAACCATCTACCCTCCAATCTGGACAATGTGATGTGTCGCAACGTGATCAGCGTGGATTGGCAGGGGACGTTGTCGGACTGCGATTTCAACCAACAATTGGGTCTTGATCTTGGCGGTCAGAGCGGCTCGCATCTGCGCGATCTTTTGCAGCAGGATATCGAGGGTACGTACATTAGCGTAGCTGATCACTGTTTTGGCTGTACCGCCGGTCAGGGTAGCAGTTGTGTTGGGGCTTTAAAGGAGACACAACAGTGAAAAAAGTCGGTCTGGTAATTCTACTCTGCGCACTGATCGCAGGCTTTTTTCTTTTCGATTTGCACCATATCCTCACCTTGGATGGCATAAAGGGCAGCCTCGGGGAATTTCAAAGTTGGCGCGGTTCTTCACCACTATTGGCTGTTGGCGCCTTTTTCGCCATATATGTACTGGTGACGGCGCTGTCACTTCCCGGCGCAGCGGTAATGACACTGGTTGGAGGAGCGCTCTTCGGGTTGTTGTGGGGCACCGTCATCATCTCTTTCGCATCTAGTATCGGCGCGTTACTCGCCTTCCTGGTTTCGCGCTATCTATTGCAGGACACTGTGCAGTCAAAATTTGGTGATCGCCTGAAAGCCTTCAATGCAGGTATTGAGAAGGACGGCGCTTTCTACCTTTTCACTCTGCGCCTGGTGCCCATTTTTCCATTCTTTATGATCAACCTGCTTATGGGCCTGACCCCGATCCGGGCCCGCACCTTTTACTGGGTTAGTCAGGTGGGCATGCTCGCAGGTACGCTAGTGTATGTAAATGCAGGCACCCAGCTGGCACAACTTGAGAGCTTGTCAGGCATTTTGTCGCCAGGCTTGATACTGTCATTTGTGCTGCTGGGCATCTTCCCCCTGCTTGCGCGGAAAGTCACCGCTGCTATTCAGGCACGCCGTGTCTATTCAAAATGGCAAAAGCCCGCTAAATATGATCGCAATCTCGTTGTTATTGGCGCTGGCGCAGGTGGTTTGGTGGCGTCGTATATTGCAGCCACGGTCAAAGCAAAGGTAACGCTGGTGGAGGCTCACAAAATGGGTGGCGACTGCCTCAACTATGGCTGCGTACCCAGCAAGGCATTGATACGCAGCGCCAAGTTGGCTCATCAGCAACGCCACGCTGACCGTTACGGGCTTGCCAGTAACGAGCCGGTATTTTCGTTTAAGGCGGTCATGCGTCGAATACATGACATTGTTGCTGCCATAGAGCCTCACGACAGCGTAGAGCGCTATACCGAGCTGGGTGTTGACGTGGTGCAGGGATACGCCCGCATCATAGACCCCTGGACCGTAGACATTGCCCTTAACGAGGGCGGCACCCAACGCTTGACCACCCGCAGTATCGTCATCGCAGCGGGGGCCAGTCCATTTGTACCCCCCCTGCCGGGCCTCGATGATGTGGGCTATGTCACCAGCGATACGCTATGGGATGAGTTTGCGCAACTGGATGAGGCGCCAGCACGGCTGGTCGTCCTCGGAGGGGGCCCCATTGGTTGTGAACTGGCCCAGAGTTTTGCGCGCCTCGGATCGCAGGTCACCCAAATTGAAATGTTACCGCGAATCATGATGCGGGAAGATGAAGAGGTATCAGCGCTGGCAAAGTCTTCGTTGGAAAGTGATGGCGTCACTGTGCTGACCGAGCACAAAGCCTTGCGCTGTGAACGTGAAGGCGAGCGCAAGTTTATTGTGGTGGAACACCAGGGCAGCGAACATCGCCTGCAGTTTGATCAGTTGATTTGTGCCGTTGGCCGCTCTGCCCGCCTTGAGGGATACGGCCTTGAGACGCTGGGAATCGAAACCGAACGTACCGTGGTTACCAATGACTACCTCGAAACCATCTATCCAAACATTTATGCCGCAGGTGACGTTGCCGGGCCCTACCAGTTTACCCACACCGCCTCTCACCAGGCCTGGTACGCGGCGGTGAACGCGCTTTTCGGTCATCTGAAGAAGTTCAAGGCCGACTACCGGGTGATCCCATGGGCAACGTTCATTGAGCCCGAAGTGGCACGGGTGGGTTTGAACGAAATGGAGGCCAAGGAACAGAAGGTTCCACATGAGGTGACTCGCTACAACCTGGACGATCTCGATCGAGCGATTGCCGATAGCGCAGCCCATGGTTTTGTCAAAGTGCTGACAGTGCCTGGCAAAGATCGAATACTGGGGGTTACGATTGTCGGCGAACACGCCGGCGATCTGTTGGCGGAGTTTGTACTGGCCATGAAGCACGGCCTGGGCCTCAACAAGATCATGGGCACCATCCACACCTATCCGACCTGGTCCGAAGCCAATAAGTATGCTGCTGGGGAGTGGAAACGCGCTCACGCACCCCACAAGCTGCTGGCATTGGTAGAGCGTTATCACAGCTGGCGTAGGGGCTGAATGCATGATCAAGCGTTCTTTTGCAATGCTGATGTTGGTTCTGTTCGCGAGTGCCAGTCATGCGGAATTACCTGATCACCAGGCGTGGGATACACTGCTCAAGAAGCACGTAACTCTCCTGCGTGGCGGTCAGGCAAGTGAAGTAGACTACGCGGGTATGGCGCGAGACCGCGAGGTCTTGCGTGAGTATCGCGAGCGGATGTCGCAGGTCAGCCTGGCGGAATTCGATCTTTCATCGCCCGCTGATCAACTGGCCTTTTTGATCAATGCATACAATGCCTGGACCGTTGAGTTAATCCTCACGGAATACCCCAATCTTGAGTCCATAAAGGATCTGGGCAATCTTTTTCGTTCGCCCTGGGGGCGGGAGTTTGTCGTTATTCTGGGTAAGACCCGTTCTCTGGATGATATCGAGCACAAGCTGATTCGCGGTTCAGACCGATACCAGGATCCGCGTATTCACTTTGCTGTGAACTGCGCCAGTATCGGTTGTCCGGCGCTGAGAAACGAGGCCTATATCGGAACGGAACTGGATCTGCAGCTGCAAGATCAGTTGCAACTATTTCTCTCGGACCGCACCCGCAATAGGCTGGGAGGTGCAGATCTCCAGGTTTCTTCCATTTTCAAATGGTACAGAGAAGATTTTGAAAGTGGTTGGATGGGCACCAAGTCACTGCGACAGTTCTTTTCACAGCACAGTGCCTTTCTGGGTTTGCCACAAGACGAAGTGCTGCGTCTGAACGCTGGACAAACCGAAATTGAGTATCTGGATTATGACTGGCGCCTCAATGATCGCGCCAACTAGTATAAGGACTTAGAGATGCACGAAATTGTTCAAGACTATTATGGCCACCAACTGCAGGCCACCAGTGACCTGAAAACCAGCGCATGTTGCGATATCAGTCTGGTGCCGACATGGCTCAAACCTTTGCTGGCCAACATTCACCCGGAAGTATTGTCTCGATACTATGGTTGCGGCCTGGTGTGCCCGCCTCTGCTGGAAGGATGTCGGGTGTTGGATCTGGGCTGTGGCTCCGGCAGGGATGTTTACGCGCTCGCGCAACTGGTGGGCGCGACCGGAGAAGTGGTGGGGGTCGACATGACCGCGCAACAGCTGGAAGTCGCAGAGCGACACCGGGACTTTCACGCCAAAAAGTTTGGCTACGACAATGTGCGGTTTATAAACGGGCTTATCGAACACCTGGAGGAGCTCGACCTGGCACCGGGTAGCTTTGATGTCATCGTTTCCAACTGCGTGGTCAATCTGTCGCCGGATAAGCAGGCAGTACTGCGCGGCATCCACCGCCTGCTCAAGCCGGGTGGCGAATTCTATTTCTCTGATGTCTACTGTGATCGTCGCGTGCCTGCCGACGTGCACAATGATCCGGAGCTTTACGGCGAGTGCCTCGGGGGGGCCCTGTACTGGAACGACTTTCTTCGCCTGTCCCATGCCGCAGGTTTTCTCGACCCTCGACTGGTGGAGGACAGACCACTGGAGATTAGCGATCCTACGCTGGCGGAGAAAGTGGCGAACCTGCAATTCTTTTCCGCAACATATCGCCTGTTCAAACTCGATGAACTGGAGAGTGCCTGCGAGGACTACGGTCAGTCGGTAATCTATCGGGGTTCCATCCCCGACTATCCGAACCAACTGATGCTCGACAAACATCACGCCATCGAAGTAGGAAAGGAATTCAGGGTTTGTGGAAATACCTGGAGGATGCTGCACGACACCCGCTTCGCAGCGCATTTTGACTTTATCGGCGATTTTAGTCGGCATCTGGGTCTGTTCGAAGGCTGCGGGGGCGGACTCCCATTTAGCGAAACGGATACGGGTGGGGCGTCGCCCTGTTGCTGAACCCGACCTGCAGGTCAAAAATATGGTAAAGCATGGTGATGAAATAGTATGAAATCCGGAGAAAGTGACCGCCAACTCTTTGGTCGTGAACTGCTAGACACGGCAGCGCTCAACAAAGGGTCCGCGTTTACCCAGGCCGAACGAGATCAGTATGGACTGCGCGGGTTGCTGCCTGCAGCCATTAGCACGCAGGAAGTTCAACTTCGCAGATGCCTGGCAAACGTGCATCGCAAGGCCTATGACATCGAGCGCTACATTTTCCTCATGGCACTACTCGGCCGCAATGAGCGGCTGTTCTATCAGTTACTGATGAATAATCTTGAGGATCTTATACCCATAGTCTATACGCCGACCGTGGGCCAGGCCTGCCAGGAATTCGCCCATATTTTTCGCCAGTCCCGCGGTTTCTATATCACTCCGGATGACCGTGGTCATATAGAAGACATGCTGAGAAACTGGCCTGAAGTAGATGTTCGGCTGATTGTCGTGACTGATGGTGAACGAATTCTGGGCCTTGGGGACCTTGGCGCCAACGGCATGGGAATTTCTATCGGTAAGCTGGCGTTGTACACCGCTTGTGCTGGTATATCACCACTGCACTGTATGCCTGTGCTTATCGATGTAGGCACCAATAATGAGGCAATGCGAAATGACCCGCTGTATCTTGGGGTGCGAAAACCAAGAATTACGGGTGAAGACTATACTTCGCTGATTGATGAGTTTATCGCTGCAGTGCAGGCGGTTTTCCCCAGGGTGCTTGTTCAATTTGAAGACTTCCTTACGCCCAATGCCTATAGCTTGTTGCAGCGTTATCGACAGGATGTACGCTGCTTTAATGATGACATACAGGGCACGGCAGCGATGGCATTAGCTGGCGTTCTGGCGTCCTGTCGAATAACCGGAATAGATTTTTCAGAGTTACGAATCTTGTTCCTTGGGGCAGGCTCAGCGGCCACAGGTATTGCAGACCTGATTAGCACCGCTCTACAGCAAGCGGGGCTCACCCAGAGCGATGCACAAGACAGACTATGGTTTTGCGATCAGTATGGACTGGTCGTTAATGAGCGAAGAGATCTGGCACCGCATAACTTACCGTATGCACGCAATCTGCCGCGGGCCACCTTCATTGATGCTATCAATCTGGCTCAACCCCACGTGCTGATCGGCGCCACTGGTGTCGGTGGCACATTTACTGAGGAAGCCGTCAATTTGATGGCGAAGGTCAACCAGCGCCCCGTTATTTTTGCACTGTCCAATCCTACCTCCAGATCCGAGTGTACTGCGCAGCAGGCCTATCAATGGAGCGATGGCCGTGCAGTGTTTGCCAGCGGCAGCCCATTTTCGCCGTTTGAGTTTCAGGGTAATACCTTGCGGCCAGGGCAGGGCAACAACGTCTACATTTTCCCTGGTGTGGGACTGGGTGTAATCGCCTGTAATGCCAGCCGGGTGAGTGAAGAGATGTTTCTCGATGCAGCCCATGTGTTATCCAGCCTCGTCGAGGATTCGGTATTGGGTGCTGGCGGGGTGTATCCGCCCTTGTCAAAGATGCGCTCTATCTCGCTGGAAATAGCGATAGCCGTAGCCGAAAGAGCCTACGAACAGGGTCTGACCACGCAGCCACGGCCGACTGACCTGCGAGAAGCGATCAGTGCAATGATGTACGACCCTGGCTACTGAAGAAAAAATTTTGCAGTACGCCCGTAACAAATAGGACTGCACCAACATCCTATGATGGGTAAGCGATCGAAAAACTGATCCTATAATTCTCTTCATCAGGGTAAAAGACAATGGCTTCAGCTGCAGAACTGTTCATACGGTGTTTGGAAAATGAAGGCGTAGACAAAATATTTGGCATCCCCGGGGAAGAGAATCTAGACATCATGGATGCGCTGCGAGAGAGCAGCATTGAATTCATCACGGTGCGACACGAGCAGGCAGCTGCTTTTATGGCAGATGTGCATGGGCGACTGACCGGCAAGGCAGGTGTTTGCCTCTCCACACTGGGCCCGGGTGCAACCAATCTTATCACCGGGTTTGCCGATGCCAACATGGATCGTGCACCCGTGGTAGCCATTGCCGGCCAGGGTGCCACCTCGCGAATGCACAAGGAAAGTCACCAGATTCTTGATCTCGTAAAACTGTTCGAACCGATCTCCAAGTACAGTGTTGAAATACTTGAACCTGAGATTATTCCGGAGTTGGTACGCAAGGCGTTCAAGGTGGCCCAGGCAGAGAAGCCCGGTGGGTCATTCATCAGCTTTCCGGAAAACATAGCAGAAGAATCAGCCGATATAGCGCTCGTGCCGCTTCGAGTACAAGGTCCTGCAACTCCCAAAGCACCAGAGGAAAAAGTGCTGCAGGCCGCGCGTGTAATCGATGCGGCGAAGTATCCCATTATCATGGCCGGGAATGGCGTCATTCGTAGCGGTGCTGCCGATGCGCTGGTGGTTTTTGCAGAAAAGCTCAATATACCTGTCACACAGACATTCATGGCCAAAGGCTGCATCCCGTTCTCCCACCCATTGTCTCTGGGCAGCGTGGGGTTGCAGGCACGCGATTACGTAGCCTGCGGCTTCGATCGAGCCGATGTCGTCATCTGTATTGGCTATGACATGGTGGAGTATCACCCTCAGTTGTGGCATGCAAAGAAAGACAAGAAGATTATTCACGTCGATCAGAGCTATGCGGAGGTTGATGCGCACTACATTCTGGAGGCCGGTGTTTTGGGGGATATTGCGGATTCCCTGACGCGAATTTCACAGACGGCTACGAATGTACATGCAGGTAAGCCGGATGATCTCAAAGGTATCATCATGCATGAGTTGGATGATTACGCCGATGACAAGAGCTTCCCGCTGAAACCACAGAAAATTCTTTACGATACGCGGCAGTGCCTTGGTGACGAAGACATTCTCATCTCGGATGTCGGCGCGCACAAAATGTGGATAGCGCGCCTGTATCGCTGCAATAGGCCCAATACCTGCATCATCTCGAATGGCTTCGCATCCATGGGAATCGGTGTACCTGGCGCGATTGCTGCGAAAATGGCGTTTCCCGACAGGAATGTGTTGACCATCACCGGTGATGCCGGGTTCATGATGAATTCGCAGGAGATTGAAACGGCGCTGCGCTACGGCGTCGCCATCGTCATTATGATCTGGAGCGACTCCGAGTACGGCCTGATCAAGTGGCACCAGCAACGGCGATTTGGCCATTTCAACAACATTGGGTTTACCAACCCTGATTTCGTCAAGTACGCCGAATCCTTTGGCGCAAAAGGCTACCGCGTAGAATCTGCTGAGCAGCTTGCCCCCACGCTTAGACAAGCTTTCGCAGACAACACCGTGGTAGTGGTCGACGTGGCCGTGGATTACTCAGAGAACATGAAACTAACACAGAAGCTCGGCAATCTGGTTTGTCCGATCTAGTTTCGCCGGTGATATTCAGTAAGGGTATTTCAGTATGATTGTCCGAGAGCTTTTTGTCGTTGTTTCAATAGCCGCATTCCTCCTTGTTTTGGTGCTGGCACAAGCCTGGCCTCCTGTCTGGTGGTTATTTGCGTTCATTCTTCCGCTGATCTGCCTCGGCGTTTACGATATGTTCCAGCGCAAACACACAATACTGAGAATCTATCCCGTCGTTGGCCATTTTCGCTACCTCTTCGAATCGATACGCGCGGAAATTCAGCAGTATTTTGTGGAATCCGACACCAACGGGGTACCATTTAGCCGTGAGTTCAGGTCGCTTGCGTACCAGCGTGCCAAAGGAGAGCGTGACACGCGTCCCTTTGGCACGCTGTTCGAGGTCTATCGCGATGGATATGAGTGGATCAACCATTCTCTCGCGCCCAAGACACTCGATCACATTGAGTCCAGAATTCGCTTTGGTGGCCCACAGTGCAGCCAACCCTACGACGCTTCACTACTGAATATTTCGGCCATGAGTTTCGGTGCCCTGAGTCAGAATGCCATCATGGCTCTGAATAAGGGTGCCAGGGCAGGCGGCTTTGCGCACAATACTGGTGAAGGCGGTATCAGCCCGCACCACCTCAAGTACGGCGGCGATTTGATCTGGCAGATTGGTACCGGATATTTCGGCTGCCGCAACGCCAACGGTGAATTCGACCCCACCCTGTTCGCTAAGTACGCGGGCAAGGATGTAGTCAAAATGATCGAAATTAAGTTGTCCCAGGGTGCCAAACCCGGACATGGAGGCATTCTTCCAGCGATCAAACTCACTCAGGAAATAGCAGATATTCGGCACGTTCCGATGGGTCAGGATGTCGTGTCACCTCCTGCGCATACCGCATTTTGTACGCCGCTGGAACTGCTACAGTTCGTCGCGAAGTTGCGCGATCTCTCCGGTGGAAAACCGGTTGGCTTTAAGCTATGTGTTGGCAAAAAATCCGAGTTTTTGTCGATATGCAAGGCCATGCTCGAGTCCGGGATCACCCCGGACTTTATTACCGTTGATGGCGGGGAGGGCGGCACCGGTGCAGCCCCAATCGAATTGACCAACTCAGCCGGAACACCCTTACGTGATGGTCTCAGTTTTGTTCACAACGCGCTGGTTGGTATTGGTGTCCGCGAGGAGTTGCGGGTCATTGCTTCCGGCAAGGCCATTACCGCGTTTCATATGTTGCGCCTGATGGCGCTGGGTGCAGATACGATAAATTCAGCGCGCGCCATGATGTTCGCACTGGGTTGCATACAATCCCGGCATTGCAATGAGGATACTTGTCCGACGGGAATCGCGACGCAAAACGCCAGGCGATACAATTCACTGGATGTCGAACATAAATCCACGCGCGTGGAGCAGTATCACGGTTCGATGATTAAACATTTACGGGAGCTGGTCGCCGTAGCCGGTCTCAACAATCTGGAGGAAATCGGGCCCTCACTAATCAACCGCCGTATCGGCAGTTGCGACTCTACAGACTACTCAGATCTTTACGATTCCCTCGAATCGGGATGTCTATGTTTGGAACAAAGCATTCCGGAAAAGTGGCAGAAAGACTGGAGCGAAGCACAGTCGTCCACATGGTAACGGGACAACAGAGGATATAGCGATGATGGGTAAGGGCCCACTGATCATTTTCTCGGTGTTGTTAAGCTTGATCGCACCATTGGCACTGGCAGCTCAGCACCTGACCTTGACCGGGTCCAGTACCATTGCGCCGTTGGTGCTCGAGATTGGCAAGCGCTTTGAACAGCAAAATCCTGGCGTGCGCGTGGATGTGCAAACCGGTGGTTCATCACGCGGCATCAATGATGCGCGTACCGGACTTGCCGATATCGGCATGGTGTCGAGGGCGCTGCACGAGACGGAGGCCGACCTGACCGCGTATACCATCGCCATGGATGGCGTGTGTATGATCCTGCACCGTGACAACAGCATAGACGTGTTGAGCAATGACCAGATACGGGATATCTACACCGGGAAAACTCGCAATTGGCGTGAACTGGGTGGAGCAGACCTCCCGATAACAGTAGTCAACAAGGCTGAAGGTCGATCAACCCTGGAACTATTCCTGGGGTATTTTGGCTTGAAGAACAGCCAGATCAGGGCCAGTGTGGTCATAGGCGACAATCAGCAGGGGATTAAGACAGTCGTCGGCAATCCGGGTGCCATTGGCTATGTCTCCATTGGTACCGCTGAGTACGAGGAACAGCACGGGTTGCCGCTCAAACGCCTGCGAATGAACGCTATCGACGCCAGTACCGCGCAGGTGAGAGCGGGAAGGTTTCCCCTGTCCAGACCACTTAATCTCGTGACCCAGGGCGAACCCAAGGCGCTGGTGCTGCGCTTTATTCGCTTTGCCCAGAGCCCGGATGTCGATGATCTTGTCGAAGGACAGTTCCTTGTACCACTGGAACATTGATAAAGCGCTGGCGCCGTTACTGTTACTGGCAGGGCTGGCTTGCGTTGCTATATTACTGCTGATTGTACTCTTCCTTTCCAGAGAGGCCTGGCCAGTGCTGGCCAATGGTGGCTGGCGGGCATTTGTTGCGGACAATGGCTGGTATCCGCTCGAGGGCCTGTTTGGCTTACTGCCGATGTTGGCGGCATCACTGGCAGTCATGCTCGGGGCGATTGTACTGGCCGGTCCTGTGGGCCTGGGCTGCGCTATTTTCCTGCAATTTTATGCGCCGCAGGCTGTGCGAAAGAGCTTTCGTTTGTTGCTGTCGCTCTTGGCCGGTATGCCCTCGGTGGTACTGGGGCTTTGGGGGCTCACCGTGTTGGTGCCCCTGATCGCCCAGTGGCAGCCGCCGGGTGCCAGCCTGCTGGCCGCCATTTTAGTGCTGGCGCTGATGATTGTCCCGACAATGGCGCTGGCGGGGGCGGCGGCGCTGTCATCAGTGCCCGCTGACCTGATCAGTGGCGCAGCAGCCCTTGGTATGGGCGCCCGGTCGCGAATACTGTACGTAGCCGTACCGGCAGCGCGGCGTGGCATGTTGAGCGGCGCCCTCTTGTCGATGGCGCGTGCCCTGGGCGAAACCATGGTGCTGTTGATGGTGGCCGGCAATGTGGTGCAGTATCCCCATGGCCTGCTGGAACCGGTGCGCGCGCTGACTGCCAATATCGCGCTGGAGATGGCCTATGCGACCGACTTGCACCGGGCCGGGCTGTTTGCCTCCGGCCTGCTGCTGACGCTGCTGGTGCTTGTGCTGGCCTGGCTGGCGGCCAGGAGTCTTCGCCATGACTGAGCGCCTGTTTACCTGGACGATATGGTTGTCCGCAGCGTTGGTGGCGGCGGCGCTGATGTGGGTTATCGGTGATCTCTTTAGCCTGGGTGCGGCGCATCTGTCCCTGGACTTTCTACTTTCGGCGCCGCGGGACGCGGGGCGCAGTGGCGGCATCGGGCCCATTCTCGTAGCAACGGTGCTGATTATTGGCGTAACACTGACGGTGGCGCTGCCGCTGGGATTGATGGCGGCAGTGTGGCTGGCCGAGTTTACCGTTCGCGGCGACGCGCTGGGCAATGCCATCAGGCTCAGCCTCGACGTAATGGCGGGCGTGCCGTCAATTGTGTATGGGCTGTTTGGCAATGCATTTTTCAGTATTTATCTCGGCATGGGATTTTCCATTTTATCGGGTGGTTTGACCCTGGCCTGCATGGTCCTGCCGGTGTTTATACGCACCAGTGAGATGGGCCTGGCCGCGGTGTCCGATGCCTGGCGGCAGGGTGCCTCGGCACTGGGCATGACGCGCTCGGCCGCAATCTGGCACATCCTGTTGCCCGCTGCATCACCGGCCATCGGCGCCGGCATCATGCTGGGCATTGGCCGCGCTACTGCAGAAACCGCAGCGCTTATTTTTACCAGCGGCTATGTCGATCGCATGCCGGAGTCTTTGCTGGATTCCGGCCGTTCGCTGTCCGTGCATATATACGATCTTTCCATGAACGTCACTGGCGGCGACACCGCGGCTCACGCGTCTGCACTGGTGCTGATCGCCCTGATAATCGTGTTCAACCTGCTGGCGCAATGGTTTACTGATCGCTGGTTACACAGGAGGCAGCTCGCATGAATAAGCACCACACAAGCCCCTTTACCCTTGGCAGCGTAGATGAGGCCCAGCCCTGTTGTGTGCCGGCGCCACAACTCGAGGTCCGCGCACTCTCAGTATCTTATGGTGACCGCAAGGTACTGGATACGGTGTCGCTGGATATTTACCGGGGCTGCATTACCGCTTTGATCGGGCCATCCGGTTGCGGAAAAACCAGCTTCTTGTCGGCTATCAACCGACTTACCGACATGCTGCCTACCGCGAAGGTGGAGGGCAGCGTGCGCTTTGATGACGAGGAGATTCTCAATGCCGGGGTGGACACGCTGCAACTGCGCCGCCGCATTGGTATGATTTTCCAGAAACCCAATCCCTTTCCTCTATCGATTCGCCGCAACCTGGAATTGCCCTTGCGGGAACACGGCGTGCGCAAGCCCAGGGAGCGCTCGGAGCGAGCCGAGCAAGCCCTGCGCGATGTGGGCTTATGGAATGAGGTCAAGGATCGTCTCGGCAGCAGCGCGATGGCGCTTTCCGGCGGTCAGCAGCAACGCTTGTGCATCGCTCGTGCGTTGGTGCTGAAACCTGAAATTCTGCTGATGGATGAACCCTGCAGTGCCCTAGACCCGATGTCATCGGCGGTAGTGGAAGAATTGATTACACGCCTGCGAGGCCGCTACACGATCGTCATCGTCACCCATAACCTGGCCCAGGCAAAACGCGTGGCCAACTACGCCGGTTTTTTCTGGATGACCGAGCGCGTCGGCAAGTTGATCGAGTTTGGTCAGAGCCAACGCCTGTTTGACGCGCCTACCCATGCGCTGACGCGGGCGTATATCAGCGGTGTCAGTGGATAGCGGCCGTAATTTATCCCGGGCAGAGTGTAACTTAACTCGACTCAGCGCATCTTATCATTACAGATTTGCACTGCAGAAGGCGGCGAAGTTCGGCAATGATTATTTTTGATGCCATTGGGCGCACTCTGGCGCGCTACCTAGCAAAACCCCGCACCGCCGGGATGAGCCTGGCGAGCAGCACTCCGGAACTTCTGGCGAAGACGCTGCAAAAAGGTGACATCCTGCTGGTTGAAGGCAGTAGTCGGTTCAGCGCAGCCATTAAATATCTGACACAATCCAGTTGGTCACACGCTGCTATGTATGTGGGGGAAGAGGCTTTTCCGGCGATACCTGGTGAAGAGCCACATGTTCTTATCGATGCGGATGTCGTCGACGGCGTGAGATCATTGCCACTGAGTGAGTTTTCCGGATTTCACACGAGAATATGCCGGCCCATGGGGCTGGAACCCGCGGAAATTGACGCGGTAGTTGCCTATGCGATCTCACGGATTGGGCACCAGTACAACCTCAAGAACATTATCGATTTGGCCCGGTATCTGGTACAGACGCCCCCGGTGGGAAGCGCAAGGAGACGCAGGATGCTCGCGTTTTGCAGCGGCGATCCAACCAGGGCAATTTGTTCTACGCTCATTGCGCAGGCGTTTCAGTCCGTGAGCTATCCAATATTGCCCGAAATTATTCTCGAAAAATCGCGAGATCCCGGCTGTGTGGGCTGCTATGAAGAATTGCTTCACATAAGGCATCATAGCCTGTTTGCTCCCAGGGATTTTGATGTTTCACCCTACTTTATGGTGGTTAAACCGACACTGCATTTCGGCTTCGATCCGCATAAAGTGAACTGGGGATACGTTCCTATTCAGAGCTAGGGAGGAAACGTTATGTCAATGAGAGATTTCGGTCATAGCAACAATCGACCCGCTATCGAAGAAGATATATTTGAAGATCGCAGGACCAGTGCGGAGCGTCGCTTGGTGACGGATCGCCGTCGGAGTTGGCGGCCTGGTGGTGATCGCAGCTGTAGGCGCAAGGCCAGAGACAGGCGACGAGATAATGGGCAGCGAACATGCCGTTACTGGTGGCTACAAGCAAACTATACAGCGCGTGAATAGCCGATAAACAAAATCCTGGATACCCCTGCTACGGCTGTCGCGGTGTCTACCCTGATATTTCTCAATCTGCAGTTGGTTTACGAAACTTCAGCGTCATTCGATCACTCTCACCAATCGCAAGATAGTGATCACCCGCCGTTTCACCCATACGCAATGAGGGTGGCAGTGACCACACCCCTGCCGGAAATGGTCCGCACTGGTAACAAACCCTTTTAGGCTGCATCCAATGAGTCTGGGTCAACTAACTGGGGCAATAAATCCATGAATTCTTCTCGCGCAGTCATAACCTTTTTCCTGTGCCTAATGCCGATATTTTCCATTGAAGTCTATGCATATGAGGATCCAGCGCTATTTAATGGATTTGATGTAAACGGTGGATCGATAGCGGCTGTCGACATTTATTACAACACGGAAATGCGCGATGACATACCCGCTATCGACACCCCACATTTTCTCGAGGGACCTGAACGCAATGGTGCAATTAGTATGGATGACCCTGTCCTGGCCATCGAGTACAACGGAATTGCAAAGGCGTACCCCATTCAAATTCTCGATCAGCACGAAGTGGTGAACGATCGTTTCAACGCCAAGCCTGTAGCGATAACCTTTTGCTCACTGTGTGGCACCGGAATGGTGTTTGCGACGGAGAAACGCGGAAAAACCCTCACCATGGCGGTTTCTGGCCTGGTCTACAACAACAATGTGCTGCTCTACGATCGTGGTACGGGCTCACTCTGGTCGCAGGTGATGATGACGGCTGTGACTGGACCCATGAAAGGGGAAAAGCTCACGCGGCTGCTGTCTTCCCACACAACGTGGGGGCGTTGGCTGCAAAGCCACCCTGAATCGTTGCTCCTGTCCCGGGATACCGGCTATCCGTTTGACTACGACGCCAATATATACGACGACTACAGACGGCTGCCCGGGGTGGTGTTTCCAACGGTATACCAGGATTGGCGAATCCCGGCGAAAAGTCTAGTGGTCGGTATCACCTTGGGAGACCGCGCGCTGGCGCTGTCATTTGAGGAATTGGATGCTTCGGATGGCACCCTGCATGTTAGGATTGGCGAAACGGATGTTGACGTGCGGTGGGATAGGGATTCGTCTACGGCGAAAGTATCAGATCTTGAAGGTAATGAGATTCCAAATATTTCCATCTATTGGTTCGCATGGGTCGCATTTTATCCCCAGACAGAGCTGTACAATCCACAACCCGAGTAGTGCACAGCAGTGGCATAAGACCACGCCATACAGTTTACAAAATCACGGAGAGCCAGTGCTGAAATACACAAACCCAATAGCCCTGATTATTCTTGGGGGGCTTCTTACAATTAGCGCGTATGCTCGAACAGAGAGGCAATGCCCGCCGCAAAAGGGTATTGCCCTACAGGTGCTTGGCTCCGGTGGCCCGATTGCCGATGACGGTCGCGCCTCAGCTGGCTACATTGTTTGGGTAAATGGAGAATCAAAAATACTGATAGATGTCGGTGGCGGTACTTTCTTACGCTTTGGGGAAGCCGGGGCCAGCTTTGCCGACCTTGATTTTATCGGTGTAAGTCATTTCCATACCGACCACTCAGCCGATCTGCCAGCTTTGTTGAAATCCGGATATTTCTCCGGACGAGAGCGCAGTCTCAGCATCGTGGGGCCAGACGGAAGCGACACTTTTCCGGGCCTGGAATCTTACCTGCAGCGTATGCTGGATGAAGAAGAGGGCGCTTATGGGTATCTGTCCGGGTACCTGAATGGTACGGGTGGCCTGCCGGCTCTAGTACCATTGGAGATAAGCCGGAGTGCTACAGAACCCGCACTGATTATGGACGATAATCGGTCTGATATTCAAGTCACTGCTATGCATGTCCCTCACGGTATCGTGCCTGCGCTGGCCTTTAGGGTCCGCATTGGCGCTACGGTCATTGTATTTTCCGGTGATCAGAACGGTGATGATCCTCGCTTCATCGAATTCGCAAAAAATGCAACCCTACTGGTGATGCACATACCGATTCCTGAGGGGGTCGAGGGCGCAGCCCGACGACTTCACGCGCCGCCCAGTGTTATTGCGGACATTGCCAGTGAGTCTGGCGCAAAAACGCTAGTGCTCAGCCATTTTATGGCGCGCAGTCTTGTGGATATCAAAGAAACCGTCAAATCAATCCGAGCCATCTACGGCGGCAATGTCCTTGCTGCCGAGGATCTTGATTGTATTGTGGCTGAAACCAGTTAGGCGCACATATGGAACCCGCGATACTTCGTTGAGTCTATACGCCTATATTATTGAGGCACCGCTCTATGCAAACGACATTACTTTACCGTCTCTCCATACTATTTCTAATGGGGGTATTATTCTCTGCCTCTGGCTACGCGCAAAACACGAATTACGAAAATCAACAGCCAGCGATTGGAGGTTATAGCCCCGTTTCCTACTTCACTAAGAATATTGCGGAGCAGGGAAGTTTGGAATTCGCTGTCAAGCACGGGGGAAATACTTACTATCTAACCTCGGCAGAGCAGGTCGAACTATTCACTGAAAACCCAGCGAAGTACCGCCCGAGATACACTGTTTGTCCCTACAGTCTGACACTAGGGGGAGCTGTACCTCTTGACCCCACCAATTTCAAGATCGTTGGCGGCTCCTTGCTGTTGTTTCACAAGACAGAAACATCGGACGGACTCAAGCTGTGGAACGATTCACCAGTGGATGAACAAACTCTTATTGAACTCGCGGACAAAGAATACATCCTATTACGATTTTGATCGATCGCTTTTGAAGCAGCAAACGTATTCTGACTTTTTGCTACCGAGGAAAAGGCTACATGGCTTTGGCGATTACGATTTCGGCAAGGGCTAACGTAGCCTGCGCTTGTAACAACACCTGCTCACCCCGCCCGAGAAACTGTTTCTACCATGGGAATAGTTTTTCGGGAAAAAAGTAACAATTACTCCTCGGTTGCATCTAATCTGGGCGAGGTTTGCTCTCGCAATGATTCTTTTGAATTACAACGACGAGTATCGGAGATATATCATGAACACAATTGCAAAAATGGCGCTTGCCGCCTCAGCTGCTGCGCTGTTTTCCAGCGCAGCTATTATGCCGGCCTATGCCGGAGATGCGGGCGGGTCAGCCACGGTCAAGTGCCAGGGCATTAATTCCTGCAAAGGCACCTCAAAGTGTCAAACGGCAGAGAATGCCTGCGCAGGCCAGAATGCCTGTAAGGGGCATGGTTGGTTGCCGGTTGGGTCTGCCGACGAATGTACAGAACAAGGTGGCACAGTCCTTAAGTAAGTAGCTGATGGAGGTGAGTGTAGGGACACGGTTCGCCGTGTCCTTCATTCGATTAGACAATGACTAGTACGCTTCAGGGGTTCGGTCTCGGCTTGCGCCCCGAGCATTACCACGACTTTATAAGCGGCCATCCGCGTGTGGACTGGCTGGAAATACTTTCCGACAACTACCTGGTTCCCGGCGGCAAGCCCTTGTATTTCCTGGACAAAATTCGCGAGCGGTACCCGATCGCCATGCACGGCGTCGCCATGAACATCGGTTCGTGCGACCCGCTTGATCTGGAGTATCTGGCGAGCATCAGGGCGCTGGCTAATCGCGTCAGTCCGGCTGTTGTTTCGGACCATCTGTGCTGGACCGGTTTCGCCGGCCAACGCATGCACGATTTGCTGCCACTTCCCTATACCGACGAAGCCATTATGCATGTGGCGGGCCGCATCAGGCAGGTGCAGGATATCCTGGGGCGTCGATTGACGATAGAAAACGTCTCAACCTACGTCCAGGCCGCGGCGCCCCTTAAAGAGTGGGAGTTCGTTGCGGCTATCGCCGCTGAGGCGGATTGTGATCTGCTGGTGGATATCAACAACATCTATGTCTCCAGCCGCAACCACCAGTTTGATGCGCTGACCTACCTGCAGGCCTTACCGGCGGAACGGATTCGTCAATGGCATCTGGCCGGCCACAGTGATCATGGCAGCCATTGTATCGACACACATGACCAGGCGGTCTGCGAGGATGTCTGGGCCCTGTATGTTGCGGCCACTGAACTGTTCGGCGAAATACCCACGATGATCGAACGCGACGACAATATTCCGCCGCTGGAGGAGTTGATCGGGGAATTGGACCGGGCGCGAAGTTTGAGCCAACTGGGAGCCCAGTATGCAATTGCGTGAATGGCAGCGGCGATTCCAGCAGCGTATTTTGCAGCCGCAGCAACCCGATGAAGCCCTGTTCGCGAGCCTGTTGCCCGGTTCCACCAGCAGACAGGCGCAATTGGAGATCTATAGCAACGCCTACGCTATCCGGCTGGTCGAAGCATTGCGCAGTAATTACCCCGCGCTGCACCAGTTACTCGGTGATCGGGATTTTGACTCGATGGGCATTGCCTACCTGCGGCAGCACCCGCCTACGCATTCGTCAATTCGCTGGTTTGGCGATGCCTTGGCGCAATTGCTGCAGCGCGAGAAACCTTACGCTGGCTTGCCGATAATGTCCGAGCTTGCCAGCTTTGAATGGGCCTTGCGCCATACCGTCGATGCCGCTGACACAGAGCGACTGACGGTTGAGAGTCTGCAGGCGATTGTGCCCGAGTGCTGGGGCGAATTGCGATTTGTCCTGCATCCGTCAGCCAGTGTAATGGTGTTGCAGTGGAATACACCGCCGTTGTGGCAGGCCCTGACCACAGGACAGCTGCCACCCGAGCCGGTCAAACAACCGATGAACTGGATTGTCTACCGACAAGCTGACCTGGTGTCGGCGTGGCGCAGTGTATCCGAACTGGAAATGGCGGCACTGGACAGCCTGGCCCGGGGAGAACAATTTTCCGATATCTGCGAGGCAGTGGCGAGGTTGGTGCCGGACGCCGGTGAAAGTGCCTTAAGATCGGCAGAATTGTTGCGATCATGGGTCGAACAAGGGCTGATTTCAATCCGGCGCGAGTAAATGCCCGAGGGATAGTGCAGTATGCGAATGGTACACTGCCAAATTCCTGCTACCTGCGCTAGAATGCGCCAGCCTGTTGATTCCACTAGATTTTCCCTGTGTATACCGAACACTAACTAATCTAATATAATCAAACGCTTAGGTATTAAATCCAGTTTTTTTAATCAGCCGGTCGGGGGTTCGGTTGCTCTCGCCAGCTCCAATTAAATGTAGGCTCAGACTGAGCCGTCGGTTTCTGATCGAACTGACCCTGGCGCAGGGCCGATTGTCGGCATGCCAGGGATCCGTTCCGACCGAATTGCTCCCCGATGTTTCCAACAGGAAAAATTCATGATTAATGAGCAATGGTTCCTGCTCGTGGGTGGCCTCCTGCTCCTCATGGGCCTCACACCGTCTCTTATCAAACGCGTACCCTTCACGTCCGCGATGGTGTACCTGGCAGTGGGGCTTATCGCCGGGCCAACGTTGCTGAATGCCTATCACTTCAACCCGCTCAAGCAATCGGCACTGCTGGAAACGTTGACCGAGGTGGCGGTACTCATTTCCCTGTTTGCCGCGGGAGTGAAAATGCCTGTGCCTTTCACTCTCCTTCGCTGGCGCACGCCGATATTGCTGGCCTTCGTATCCATGTCCGTTACCGTGGGGTTGATCGCCGGGTTTGCACATTACGCTCTCGGTCTGTCATTGGGGGCGGCAGTGCTGCTTGGTGCAATCGTCGCGCCTACCGATCCGGTGCTGGCCACAGACGTCCAGATTCGGCATCCAGGCGATCGCGACCGGTTGCGCTTCTTCCTGACCTGTGAGGCGGGCATGAACGACGGTAGCGCGTTTCCCTTTGTGATGCTCGGGCTGGGCCTGCTCGGCCTGCACGACCTGGGTGAAGCTGGGCTGCAATGGGCCATGGTGGATGTTATCTGGGCCACTGCGGGCGGTATCGTTATCGGGGTTGCGCTAGGCTCCGGGCTGGCACGGCTGGCGTGGAAGCTGCGCAACGGGCCGCACAGGCACGTTCTGATGGATGATTTCCTTGGTCTCGGGCTAATCGCAGCTGTTTACGGTGTTAGCGAGCTGGTCTCTGCGTGGGGTTTTCTGGCCGTGTTTTTTGCCGCCGTGGCACTGCGACAAACCGAGCTTAAGCTCAGCGGCAGGCCTCTGGACAGCTCCGACGAACTGCAAGACAACGCGTTACCCCTCAGTGATACGACTGTGGACGTTCCGGTGTCTACCGTTAGCGACGGCTCGCTGCTGTTCAAGGAACACCTCGAGCGCCTGTCTGAGATGATGCTTATCCTACTGGTTGGCGGTACCTTATTTATCGACTCCTGGAGTTGGCGAGCCGTGGGGCTGGCCTGTTTCCTCTTTCTGGTGGCGCGGCCGGTCAGTGTGTTGGTCGGGCTGTCCTTGTCCCGCACATCCTGGAGGATTCGCGGCCTGGCGGGCTGGTTTGGCGTGCGCGGGATAGGCTCACTCTACTACTTGATGTACGCAATTCAGCACGGGCTGCCCGAAGACCTGGCCCTGGAGCTGATTCAGATAACGCTGATCGTGATTACGCTGTCAATTCTTGTCCACGGCATCAGTGTCAAACCGCTTATGAACCGCTATGGAGCGCGGCGATAATAAGAAGGTATCTAATCGTTTGGTTTGGCTGCAGGCTCATTGAGCACTTCAGCGCGCCAGTCAGCACCCATTTTCTCCTCGATATAATCACGCATAAACTGCCGTATTTTTTGGGAGGGGGTGACATCTTCCAGTGCGCAGAGCTTTTCGAAGGCTGTTTTTTTATTTGGATCGACCAGTAGTGTTAATCGCGCAGTACGCTTTTCCATAATAATGACTCGTCAAGAAGCCTGGCTAGGCTCTGGTCCGTTGGTATTTAATTAACATACTATTACACTATATCTAGTCTTTCCAGTACCCCTTGCAATCACGTTACCAAACACCCTGCCTTTGAGAGGGCGCGGAGGTATAGCTGTATTATGTACTAATGTGATTAACATATAATTAGTTTATAATTAGTATTTCAAGTCCGGGGTTGGGGGTCTTGCATGGCTCATAGAGCACATTTGTTTTCATTGCGCATCGGTCATGCCCTGCGCGAAGCGTGCTTTGGCAGTGAGCCCTATAGCCTGCCCCGCTTGTGGCGTGATGTATTGGCGGGGGTAACCGTCGGAATAATCGCGATCCCGCTGGCCATGGCACTGGCGATTGCCAGTGGAGTAGCGCCTCAGTACGGTCTCTATACCGCGATTATTGGCGGCTTCGTCATTGCCCTGACGGGAGGTAGCCGGTTTAGTATTTCGGGGCCGACAGCGGCTTTTGTGGTTATTCTCTACCCGATAGCCCAGCGCTACGGTCTCGCGGGTTTGCTGCTGGCAACTTTTTTGTCGGGGTTGATGCTGATAGCGATGGCCTACGCGCGCCTGGGCCGCTTTATTGAATATATTCCCGAATCGGTCACTCTTGGGTTCACTGGTGGCATTGCAATTGTTATCGCCACCCTGCAACTGAAGGACTTTTTCGGCCTGACCGTTCAGGACATGCCAGAACACTATGTAGATAAGGTCTGGTTGCTCTCCACATCGATTGCTCAGTTCGATGGCCCCAGTGTTGTCACGGCATTGCTGACACTGGGCATCATGCTGTACTGGCCCAGGCTCAAGACAGCGATTCCGCCACACTTGCCCGCTGTGATAATTGCGAGTGTGTTCTGTGTGTATCTTGCAAGTGCGGGATACAGCGTTGATACCATCGGGTCGCGGTTCAGTTATCTTTTGCCGGATGGCTCAACGGGCATGGGGATTCCCCCTTACCTGCCAGATTTTGCCTGGCCCTGGCAGCAGCCCGGCCCCGGCGGCCAACCGTTTGAATTCAGTTGGTCACTGGCGGTGAGTCTGCTCCCCTCGGCTTTCGCCATCGCCATGCTGGGCGCTATCGAGTCGTTGCTGTGCGCGGTGGTGCTGGATGGAATGACCGGAAAGCGCCATAGCGCAAATAGCGAGCTGCTCGGGCAGGGTCTGGGGAATATCATCGCGCCATTTTTTGGCGGTATTACGGCAACCGCAGCAATAGCGCGCTCTGCGGCCAACCTGAAGGCGGGGGCGGAAACGCCGGTTGCCGCCATGATCCATTCGCTGGTGGTATTGCTGGGGCTGGTGGTGCTCGCATCCCTTCTGGCCTACCTGCCGATGCCCGCCATGGCGGCGCTGCTGATTGTGGTTGCCTGGAATATGAGCGAGGCCCCGAAATCACTGCACCTTGTCAAACACGCGCCGGTATCCGACATTGCCGTTTTTTTAACCTGCCTGATATTGACAGTTTTCTTCGATATGGTGATCGCGATCACTGCAGGCGTGTTGTTGGCCTGCATTCTGTTTGTTAACGAGATGGCGACGATGACGAAGATCACCGATATAACGGGCAATAATAAGCTGGTTGATGTGGATCTCCCGGACCGCTGGGCTGTTCTGAAAATAAATGGCCCGCTGTTTTTTGCGGCAGCAGACCGCGCTTTCGGTGAGATATCCGCTATCATGGCCGAGCTCGACGGGGTCATTCTCTATATGGATGGCGTGACACTTCTGGATGCGGGGGGGGTCGCGGCGATGAACAAATTGGTCACTTACTCCGCCAGCGAGGGAAAGCAGGTCATTATAGCTGACCTGCAGTTTCAGCCATTAAAAACACTGGCCAGAGCGAAAGTCGAACCCGTCGCCGGTGTGACAACTTTTTATCCAACACTTAATGAGGCCATTCATCATTTCAGCTGAATTGAAATTACCGCTATGAAAATATCAGAAGCAAAGGAGAAGTTTGAAACTAATTATTTTAGCCTGGTAGAGATCAGGAAAAATCCTGCCAATATAAGTGAGTACATAGCCTTGCTGTTCGGTCAGGATGGAAAGTCCTTCATGCTCTGCTATGAAAATGACACGGTTTTATGCTCCAGGGAGCTGGAGCATTTAATCCTGATGTTGAAAGAGGTCGGGTTCAGCAGGGCGAAAATATACTTTTAGCATTTGGGGTTAGTCAGGCTGCAATATAGCTGACCAATACAATCAGCCCCGTGACGATTAGTGCAAAGTATAATGCGGCTGCCAGAAATACATGGAGTCCGTTGGCGCGGTCAAAATCACTGACTCGTTGCACCCGCTTGCGCACGCCCAGGTGGCCAGACAATACGATTCTTACAAGTTCGATAAATGAAAGTGGGCGCTTGGGGCCGCCATCTTCGGTCCCCTTTTGAGTGTTTGTCTCATTCATTCGAGAATTTTACCGCAAGCGAGTGTCTGTAGTAAGCGTTGGTTGATTCACCTGTACTCAGGATAAACCTGTGGAACTCACACAGCGCACTGCCAAATTCCGACTACCTGCGCTAGAATGCGCCGCGCGGAGGTTCGAATGCGATCGGGCCCCCTGTTTTCCCGCTTCCAACCAGTGCGCGGGCCCTGCGATCAGGCTGCCCCAGGAGGCTTTACTGTGACAAGCATTCAGGTGCCGAACAAGCCGCTGCTGCAGGAGTGGTTGGATGCCGCCGGCACAGAATACTATATGTGCGGCCAGTGTGAGGGGCTGCACATCCCGGCGCTGCGCGACGCGCCTGGCGTGATTGATAGTCGCCTGTTTCTGGAAGAATACGGTTTGTTACTGACTACAGAGCTGGAGGTGCGTCCGGGGGCTTTGCTGCTGTTATCAGCAGATATGGGAAGGCTTAATATGGACTACCCAACCCTGAAGATTTTCCTCGACGTAGTGGATGATGCGTTGCCGCAGCTGGTAGTGGCCGCAACATGCCCTGCAGGGGCTGGCTTGTCGCGGCAGCAGTTCAATCTCTTCGTGGAGGCGGCCATAGAGGCGGGTGGTCATCTGGCTCAGAGCTGTGAGCAGTTGAACTACCTGTATAAGGCCCCTGGGTCAGAAGAGCCAATGCTCCACTGAGTCCGCGTTTCGGTGGCTGCAAACGGGGCTGGCAGGCGTAATATGCAGCGCTTGAGCCCCATTGCTGGCATCTGGCGTTAATTCGCCGTAAGTTTATAATTTTATTAGAAGAAGCGGTTGACAAGGTGCCGGCCCATCCGGACAATATGCCGCCTTTCGGAGGGGTTCCCGAGTGGCCAAAGGGATCAGACTGTAAATCTGACGCGCGAGCTTCGGTGGTTCGAATCCACCCCCCTCCACCAAGATAGTTATACAGCTGCGTTTTGCGCAGTAGGTGGTGTAGAGAATACATGTTGTACCGGAGGGAGAGGGGCGTGGCCCCGAATAATCCACCCCCTCCAGCAGACGGATGAAAGCTGCGTATTACGCAGCGGGTATAGTTCAGTGGTAGAACGTCAGCCTTCCAAGCTGAATATGCGGGTTCGATTCCCGCTACCCGCTCCAGAGTTAGAAGGATAGCGCTCATATAGCTCAGTCGGTAGAGCACTTCCTTGGTAAGGAAGAGGT
>TARA_R110001599_G_scaffold12319_1_pt1 | contig 39748 bp, 39 predicted proteins | sample TARA_R110001599 | Tara Oceans TARA_R110001599 (sample SAMEA4398360) | marine metagenome | biome: Polar Biome; feature: [MES] marine water layer (ENVO:01000295) within the mesopelagic zone...; material: water (ENVO:00002006), including particulate matter (ENVO:01000060) such as...... | reverse complement strand
AATTTCAGGGAGAGGGTCATCCTCTCCCTTTTTTTGTCTCTCCCTGTAAGAATGTCTCCATGCTGTAACCGTTCCCTCCTAGTGGCCGGTCACGACATAGGGGCAGACGATAGCAGACTGTGGAGAGTCGAAATGTTTGCACGGACCGAAAGATTATTATTGAGACCAGGCTGGCCCGAAGACGCGCCCGCCGTTCATGCCGCGATCAACGATCAGGCGGTCGTCCGCAACCTCGGATCGGCCCCCTGGCCCTATCAACGCGAGGATGCCGAGCAGTTCCTGTCCATGGAAAGGCCTGTCCTTCAACCCAATTTCCTGATTTTCCGGCGGACTGCCGGATCACCGCAGCTGGTCGGGTCGATCGGATTTGGCGATCTGGGTGCCGGAGAGCTTGAAATTGGCTACTGGATTGCCCGCGGTCATTGGGGACGCGGCTATGCAACCGAGGCGGGCCGTGCAGCGATAGAAATTGCCCGGGCTGTTGGTCATCGCGACATGCTGGCGGAGCATTTTGTCGATAATCCCGGGTCCGGAAAAGTCTTGAGAAAGCTCGGTTTCAGGCCCACTGGCCAGATTGCGCCGCGCTATTCAAAGGGACGGGGCGAAAAAGTGGACGCGGTCCAGTTCAGGCTGCAATTGGCCGCGGATGACGATAGCGACATCATGCGACCGATTGCAGCCTGATTCCAGTAGAGCCGGTCAGGCTACTTTTTTGACATATTCCTCGACCGGCGCATCTTTGGGGACCAGGGCGGCGACAGTCACCGGCGGTTGATCCATGATCGCCGCTTCATATTCGCTCTCGGCGAGCTGAATGAGGTGGCGATCATCGATGTCCCACGGATGGAAGCCGGGTTTGAAAAACTGCAACCACGGCCATATCGTCCGCCGCAAAGGAGCGGGGCCGACCAGCGCATAATGGGCAAGCCCGATCCATGCGCGGAATCCGGTGATGCCATCCTGGCGCAGCAGATCGATCACGCCCCTGGTCCGGTTTATCGTAAAGCCGAGGGAGATCTTGGCCATGAACGCGCTGCGGACATACCAGCGTTTCAGCGGATTCCAGTCCCTGGTCATGTGAAGCCATGTGTCATAGGCCACGCCCTTGTGCTCGACCTCTTCCGAGGAATGCCACAGCCAGAGCTTGCGTTGCTCCTCGTCGGCATGTTCAAAATGCCGCGGATTGGCAATCACCTCGGCGGCCAGAATCGCCGTTATATGTTCGATACACATGGTCGCGACGAGATGGATTATCTCCGGCTGCGCCCTGATATATGACACGACGTTACTGATCGACTCTTCAAGCCGCGAGATATCCAGATCGCAACTCGCCAGATGCTGGTTGAAAAAATGATGTTCGCGACTGTGGGTTGCTTCCTGCTGGATGAAGGAACGAATCTCGCCCTGCAGCTTGGGTGGCGTACGGTCGCGATACTTCTTCAGCACGTCGATAAACAGCGCCTCACCCTTGGGGAAGATCGCCGACAGGCAGTTAAAAAATGCCGACGCATAGGGGTCACCACCGATCCAGCGGCGGCGTTCGATCACCGCGCTGGCAAAATGCCGGTTGCGACATTGAATATTGAGATCGATCGGCGTCGGGTTTTTTCGGGCGGCGGTTTCTTGGTGGCGCGCGGCATCGGTCGTTGATTTGGCCGTCGCTGGAACTCTGTCCATATGTTTTTAAACCTCTTGTCTTGATTGGTAGCGACCCAACCGATGGTTCTGGTTAAGCTTTTTCTAGACAAGGAAGGTTAAGGTTCAGCGTGGCAACATGCCTAACGATCATGGTTGAAAATCGGTTAACAGCGCCGGAAATGGCGGAATTTCAAGCATCTGATAAGGTGCAGATTGAAACCCTTTGGTTTACATGCGACGGTAGCGGAAATACCAGACTTCGTGACCCTGGCGCCGGGCCTTGGCTTCATAACGCGTCTCCGGCCAGCCACCGGGACGGTTCGTCCAGCTTTCCGGACCATCGCACAGCCATTCGAACTCGCTGCGCTGGTTCATGATCATGCAGGCCCATTCCAGATAGACCGGATGATCGGTGCCGAACCGGAATTCCCCGCCCGGCTTCAGTTTTGCGGCAATCATGTCGACCGGCCCGTGATTCATGAACCGCCGCTTGGCGTGGCGCGCCTTTGGCCATGGATCGGGATGGAGCAGATAGACAAAGCTCAGCGATCCGTCCGGAATTCTTTCCAGCACATCCAGCGCATTGCCCATGTGCAGGCGAACATTCGCCAAGCGTCTATCGCGGATATGCTGCAATGCGCCGACCACGCCGTTCAGATAGGGCTCGCAACCGATAAAACCGTGATCGGGAAGCATGTCGGCACGGGTGGCCAGATGCTCCCCGGCGCCAAAACCGATTTCGAAATGCATCGGTCGATCGCCATCGAATAACGTCTTCGATGACACCGGACCTTCGACCGGAACAGCTATTTGCGGCAGCAGCTTCTCGATCAGCTCGACCTGCTGGTCGCGCAGCGCATGACCCTGACGGCGGCCATATAGCTGGCGGATCGTGGTCGGATCACCTTCGTTATTTGCGGTCATGACGCTGAGATTTCTGGCGGCAAGAGCTTGTTCAGACCGCAGCTTTGAGCGCGTCCACCAGGTCGGTCCGTTCCCAGGTAAACAGATCTCCCTCTGCCTTGCGACCGAAATGGCCGTAAGCGGCGGTCGGGCTATAGATCGGCTTGTTCAGACCGAGATGGGTGCGGATGCCCTTGGGCGTGAGGCGAACGAGCTTTGGCAAGATTTCCTCGAGCTTCTCTTCGCTGACCGTCCCGGTGCCGTGCAGATCTACGTTGATCGACAGCGGTTCGGCGACGCCGATTGCGTAGGAAAGCTGGATCGCGCAACGCTTGGCAAGGCCGGCCGCGACGATATTCTTCGCCATATAGCGGGTAATATAGGCTGCGGATCGATCGACCTTGGTCGGATCCTTGCCGGAGAAAGCGCCGCCGCCATGCGGACTCGCGCCGCCATAGGTGTCGACGATGATCTTGCGACCGGTGAGGCCGGCGTCACCATCGGGCCCGCCGATTTCAAAGCGGCCCGTCGGGTTGACGTGGATCACGGTCTTGTCGGTGATGAAGCCCTCGGGCAACACCGAGTGGAACACGCCCATCACATAGTCGCGCAATTCCTGATAAAGTGCAGGATTGTCGCTGTCCTTGAAATAGCCTGGCGCGTGCTGGGTCGAAACCACCAGGGCAATCGCTTCCACCGGCACTTCGTTGACATAGCGCAGGGTTACCTGGCTTTTGCTGTCGGGCTCGAGGAACGGCGCCTTGCCGCTGTGGCGGTCGTTGGCCATCTGTTTCAATATCTGATGCGAATATTGCAATGTCGCGGGCATCAGATCCGGTGTTTCGTCGCTGGCATAGCCGAACATGATCCCCTGATCGCCAGCGCCTTCGTCCTTGTTGCCGCTTTCGTCCACGCCCTGGGCGATATGGGCGGATTGCGGGTGCAAATGGTTTTCGAAGGTCAGGTTCTGCCAGTGAAAGCCGTCCTGCTCATAGCCGATTTTCTTGACCGTCTGCCGGACAGCATTTTCGATTTCTTCCAGAGCGCCCGGCGCCCAATTGCCGTCGGTATCGATCATGCCCTCGCCGCGAACCTCTCCCGCGAGAATCACCCGGTCGGTGGTGGTCAGGGTTTCGCAAGCCACCCGCGCTTCTGGGTCCTTGGACAGGAACAGATCAACGATGGTGTCTGAAATCTGGTCGGATACTTTGTCAGGATGGCCTTCAGAGACCGATTCGGAGGTGAAAATAAATTCTGAGCGCATAGCAAAATCCTGAATTATGGTCGCAAAAAGGGTCGACCTATGGGACATAAGGAAAAGTTTATATGTGCTTTAGCGACCGCGAACCCTTATGGCAATGGCAGACAACAGCAAAAATATCGCCACAGCCAGCGGCAATATCTGTCCGTAGCGGGCAAAAACGGTGGGTGACTTTGCGGGCGGCAGATTTGCATCGATCCTGCCCGCCTGACCCATCGGGACACTTGCAACGATGGCGCCGTCGGCATCGATCAGGGCTGAAATGCCGGTCGGGGTCGAGCGGATGACCGGCAAGCCTTCCTCGATCGCCCGCAAGCGCGCCTGGGCGAGATGCTGCGGCGGTCCCCATTCTCCGAACCAGGCATCATTCGAGGGATTAAAGATGAAGTCCGGCCGGTTGTCGCGGTCGACGACCTGTCCAGAGAATATGATCTCGTAACAGACCTGAAGCCCGGCCTTGCCAAATTTGCCGAGATCGAGCGAGCGGGCTCCGGGTCCCGGCCAGAAATCAAAATCACCGGGCACCAAGCGGGACAGGCCGATCGCCGACAACAGCGGTCGCATCGGCAGATATTCGCCGTAAGGCACCAGATGGCTCTTGTCATAGCGGCCCAATAGTTCACCCTGCTGGTCCATCGCAAAGACACTGTTGCGCGCGCCGACCGCGCGCCCTTCGGCTTCGTCAAATTCGAGTTTGAGCGCACCAAGCACCAGCACGTCGCCGGGCTTCATCAACGCACCCAGTTGCTGGCGCACCATTTCGGGCGGGCGGCCGTAATAATAGCGGGCCGGATATCCGGTCTCGAGATAATCGGGGATTGCTGCTTCCGGCCAGAACAGGATGCGCGGTTCGCTATCTTTTCTTGTCGTCAGCCCGGCAAGTTTTGCAAGATTATCGGCTTCATAGCCTGCCTTCCATTTGTCCTGCTGGCCGATATTGGGCTGGACGATGGTGATGGGGGAACCATTCTGCGCTTTGCCCGCGCCCGCACCGGGCGACATAACTGCTGCCAGCGCAAGAATGACAATGACGGGCAGCGCCATGATCGACATCTGCCGCCAGCGCCGACCGCTTGCAGCGACGGCGATCTGCACACCGAGCCCCGCAACAATTATAGCGACCGCCGCGAGACCATTTGTACCGACAAGGGCAGAGCCGGCCCACAAGCCAGAAGGCAATGTCACGGACAGGGGGTTCCAGATAAACCCGCTGAACACCCAGCTGCGCAACCATTCGGTGATGATCCATGTTCCGGCCAGGGCGAGGATGAAGGCCCACGGGCTCTTCCTGCCGAGCGACCATGCCAAAACAGCTGCCATGGCCGGGAACACTGCCAGATAGAGTGACAATAGCACCACCGCGACATAGCCCATCCATCCCGGCATCGCTGCCTGAAAGGTGAAGGCCTTGGCGATCCAGTTGAGGCCGATGATGAAATGGCCAAGGCCGAATAGCCAGCCGGCGAAAAAGGCGGCTTTGCGACTCTGCGCCTGCTTCAATATGATCATCCACAAAGCCAGCATCAGCAGCGTCAGCGGCCACAGATTCAGCGGCGCAAAGCCGGTCGCGCTGATTCCGCCGGCAAGCAGCGAAATTCCGTAAGGATAGCGGGTGATCATATCTTGCAGTTTTGACACCGGCGGCTTTTGCCGTGTTCGGTGTCGCCATTCAATTGCTAATTGCCGGAACATGGATTTCATTGCTATTGCATGCCGATGAACCTGATCTCTCTCCTGATCCTCGCCCTCTCGCAACCGGCCACGGCGCAAGCGAAGCCGCTCACCGAAACGCAGAGCCGCGACCTCACCTGTGTCGCCGTCCTCGCGATCATCGCATCCGAACAGGAGCGCGGCGTCGCCAGCGCTCTCGACTATCCCCTGCTTATCGAACGCGGCGCGACCTATGCCGGGCTGGTCGGGGAACGGATCATGAGCGAGACGGGCAGGAGCAGAGAAGAGGTTCGGCAGGAGATTGTGTCCGCGGTCGCGGCGCAACAAGCCAAGGGCGGCAATGGCGCCGCGGCAGACGAGGTCTTCGAAACGGAAATGGTGCAATGCCTGCCCCTGCTTGATGCCGCGATACCGCCCAGGCCCAAGCCCGACCTCAACCAGTGCGCCGGGATGCTGCAACTGGCGTATGAAGAGGTTCACAGCCGCGAAGGTCTGTCCAAGACGGCACAGGACCTCAAGACTCTCGCCGCGGTGCTCGACAGCCGTGCCCGCGACAAGATGCGCGCCGAGGGACTCAGCGGTCAGGAAAGCGATATCCTGCTGACGCAGGAGCGCGAAGCGATGCTGGCCGATGCCCGGCAACAGGAGGCGCTCGGCCGCGGCTCTGACCTCGACTATGATCATTGTTTCACCCTCGCCGCACCCGAAGACAAAGGCCGCAAATATGAGCACTGAAGCGTCGAGTCCGTTACGCCCGTTCCACCTCGCCTTCCCGGTACGCGACATTGCCGAAGCGCGCGCATTTTATGGCGATCTGCTGGGCTGCCCGGAAGGCCGCAGCGACAGTCACTGGATTGATTTCAGCCTCTACGGACACCAGATCGTTACCCATCTGGACGAGCATATGGATGGACGCCAGCTGCTCAACCCGGTCGATGGCGAACAGGTGCCGGTTCCCCATTTCGGCGTCGTGTTGACGATGCCCGACTGGCAGGCGCTGGCCGACCGGCTGATCGCGAAAGACACCGACTTTGTCATCGCCCCGACGGTCCGCTTCAGGGGACAGGCCGGCGAGCAGGCGACTATGTTTTTTTGTGATCCCAGCGGCAACGCGCTCGAGTTCAAGGCCTTTGCCAGCGACGATCAGCTATTCGCAAAAAACTAGACCGGTGATTGAAGCCTAGGCTTCATGCTCCTGCTTCCAGCGTTCGAGGGCGTGCCCCAACTGGCGTTCAGCCATATCACGGGCGGAATTGCGTGCCAGGTCCAGCGAACCGGACAGGCGCTCACCGATCAGGGCATCACCCAGCGCCATCAGAACCAGCGCCAGCGTGTCTTCATGCATTTCGTGGTCTTCGTGCCCACCTTCGCCGATATCGTCGACCAGAGCGTGAATCGCATCGACAATCGGATCGAGCGCGTCTTCGTTGCCGGTCAGCATCATCCAGGACCAGAGCGCCGCGGCTCCCTGCTTGTCAAAAGCGTCGAAGGTGAGATCGACAATGTCTCGCACGGTCCCCTCTCCGCTGCGGGTTTTCATGATCGCCTGCGCAATCACGCCGCATACTTCGTCGGACAAATAGGCCGCGAGCGCCTTTTGCAGGCCCGAGGCCGACCCGAAATGGTGCAATAAATTAGCATGGGTACGCCCGATCCGTCCGGCGACCGCCTTCAGAGTGACCGATTGCGGGCCGGATTCAATCAGCAAATCGCGGGCGGCCGCGAGCGCCATGCCACGACTTGCTTCCGGTGATAGACGTCTCTTTGCTATTGACATTTATGTAAGTAACCTTCATTATTCTTCAATCGGCTATAAGCCGCATTTCCCATTATGGAAACATCTGATGAATATGCTTAGCTCCCTTAGCTCCGAACCGGAAACCATTCACACGCCGACACCGGCGGGCCATGATATCACACCGCGGGACCGCCGTTTCGGGCGGGATGCGGACTATAAGCCGGGAAAATATTGGCAAAATGGCGATCCGGTCGCGACCGCCTTTTACAATTGCCTGTCGCTCACCTTTCCGCGCGGCGAGGCTTTTTTCATCGAGAGCGTCAAGGAATTTCGGGATTGTACGCCCGCCAAATTGCAAAATGAAATCCGCGCCTTTGTGAAACAGGAAATCATCCATAGCCGGGAACATCTGGCGCTCAACCGCCGGGTCGAGGAAAATGGATATGACACGAGCCGGATCGAGAAGCGGATAACCGAATCGCTGGCAATGACGAAGGACCGGCCCAAGATCACCAATCTGGCGGCGACGATGATTCTCGAGCATTTCACCGCGATCATGGCGCAGCAATTTCTCGCCAATCCCAAACATTGGGAAGGGTCCGATCCGGAAACCACCGACCTGTGGTGCTGGCATGCTCTGGAAGAGATTGAGCATAAGGGCGTCGCCTATGACACCTGGCTATATGCAACCAGGGACTGGAGCCGCCGGAAACGCTGGCAGGTAAAAGCGCTGATGATGCTGCTCATCACCCGCAATTTCTGGGGCAACCGCTGGCGCGACACGCTCGACCTGCTTGCGCAGGACGGCATTAGCGGATGGCGGGTAAAATTGAAGCTGCTGAAATTCCTGCTGTTCAAGCCCGGTATTGCGCGAGCGATCATCATCCCCTGGTTCAAATTCTTCCTGCCCGGATTCCATCCGTGGAACGAGGATGACAGGCATTTGATCCAGCGGGCCGAAAGCGAATATGAAGCGGCGATAACCGGACGACCGGCGACCGCCTAGATTGCGTTTTCAGATATTGGCGGTCAGTGCGCCGCTTTGCTTACATCGACTTTTTCTACCCATTCGGGGAAGAAACTGGGTTCGCGGTTGGACCAGCCGGGCGCGGTTGCGGCCGCTTCGCTGATCGATTGCAGCAAGCCCTTGCGGGTTTTCGGATGAAGATGCGGTAGCGATGCCGCCGCACAAAAGGCTCCGGGCAACCACGGACGCGATTCCGGTCCGAGCAGGCGCTCGTAGAGAAAGCGAAAGGCCGGAAAGCTGTGGATACGGCCCTGGCCGAGATCGAAAGCGGCCAGCGAGATCAGCGATGGCATGAAAGCCTCGATACTGTCGATGGCGCAATCTTCCGGAATGTCCCGGCGAATGGCATCGAGGCGGCGGTACAAGGACATCTGGACCTTGATACCCGCTTCTTCGACCGTATCACGCGACCATGTCTCGACGGCATCCGAGCGCTCGAGCCCGACATCAAGCGAACGCCGGATATAGCGCTGGGTTGCCGAGCTGAAGCTCGCGAATTCTTTCATCTCCGCCAGAGTCATGGCTCCGGGAACAGGTTGTATTTCCTTGGTCATGTCGGCTCGACTCCCTCTGGATCATCCCACCCCGACACTTGACCAAAATATGGTTAGCAATTGATTAAAATCCCGCGCCTTTATTTGGCGGGAGGCGGCAAAAATTGGAATATTGCGCGCCAGGCTTAGAAAGTTTCGACCAACCGCAAGCCTGTTTCGACCGGTCACGATTCCCCTAGAGACAATTGATACCATATTGTCCTAAGCTGCGTAGGAACCATGAACTGAATGCTTATGAGAAAATTTGAACTTGGAAGCCACAAGCCGTCGGTCGGACATCAGGTTGCAATCCTGTCGATACTCGGATTCTGGCTTTTCTACGCGATCATCCTGACCTTGCGCGTCTCGATCGGCGATTGGCCGGCGCAAAGCGAAATGGCGTCACGACGCGTTGTCGTGACGATTTTCGGCATTGGTATCACCTATCTGCTTTACCTGTTTCTCCGGAAATTCGAGGAAAAGGCGCTATCGACCCGGATCATCACGGCATTTGCCGCGGCCATTCCCTGCGCCATCATCATCGCCTCGATGAATCATTATGTCTTCAATATCTATTATCCGGAGAACCTGTGGGACGAGGCCCATGTCGAGAAGATGCGGGAATATCTCGCGCAGGATAATTTTGCGCTGAAATCCATTTCCGAAGATGCAATCTCGCGCTTTTTCTTCATCATCAGCTGGGCGTCCCTGTATCTGACCCTGAGCTATGCCGGGGAAGTCCGGCAGGTGGAGCGCAAGGCGGCGCGCTTTGCCCAGGCGGCGCAAGATGCCGAACTGCGGTCGCTTCGCTATCAGGTCAACCCGCACTTCCTGTTCAACACGCTCAACAGCCTGAGCACGCTGGTCATGCGGAGCCGGCCGGAAGAAGCCGAGGAAATGATCCTCAACCTGTCGAAATTCTATCGCACCAGCCTGTCGGGTGATCCGCTCGAGGATGTGCCCTTGTCGGAAGAGGTGCACCTGCAAAATCTCTATCTCGATATCGAGGCGGTCCGCTTTCCCGAACGGTTGAGAACGAGCGTCAGCATTCCCGACGAACTGCTCGGCGTGCTGGTTCCCGGCCTGATCCTCCAGCCGCTGGTCGAGAATGCGATCAAGCACAGCGTCGCCCACAGCAAGCGCCCAGTGACCATTTCGATCAGCGCGCGGTCCGAGGGTGACAATCTGATCCTGACGGTTGCCGATGACGGGGACCGGCGACCGGTCGATCTGGATGACAATGGTCCCAGCAGCGGAATCGGCCTCGCCAATGTTCGCGACCGTCTGGAAACCCGCTTTGGCCGACAGGCCAGCCTGCAGACTGTCCGTCCGGCAGAAGGCGGCTATATTGCCCAATTAACCTTGCCACTGATGCTGGATAACCCATGATTGACGATATCAAAGCGAGACCACTCAAAACCCTGATTGTCGACGATGAACCGCTGGCGATCGAGCGTTTGCAGCTGCTTTGCGCGCGGCAAGCCGACATAGACCTGATCGGCACCGCCAGCGATGGCGAAGCGGCGCTGCGCCTGACCGAACAGTTGCAACCGGATCTGCTGCTGCTCGACATCGCCATGCCGGGCAAGGACGGGCTGGATGTCGCACGGGCATTGTCCGGCAAGACCAATGCTCCGGCGATCATATTCGTCACTGCCTTTGACCGTTTTGCGGTCGAGGCGTTTGATGTTGCGGCCATCGACTATGTCTTGAAACCGGTCGAGAACGAGCGGCTGACCCTGGCGATCTCGCGTGTAAGGGAACGCACAGCCGAACCCCGCAACGACGAGGCGGAAGATTCACCCTGGGCGGAAGAATTCTGGGTGCCGTATAAATCCGAACTGCGACGCATCGTCGCCACCGAAATCGAACGGGTCGAGGCCGAGCGCGACTATATGCGGCTGCACGTCGGCCCGGCCAGCTATTTGCTGCACCAGACGATCACCGGCCTGGAAGAAAGGCTCAATCCGGAGGAATTCATCCGTCTCCACCGCTCGCATCTGGTCCGGCGCGACTGGATTGCCGGCCTGCGCCATGATGGCGGCGGCGTGTGGATGGCCTGCCTCAAATGTGGCACCGAAATCCGGATCGGGCGGACCCATCTGGCAGAAGCGAAGAAACTGGCTGGACGCTAGCCAGCCACCGTCCGGGGTCGGGCCTGCCGGTAGGTTCCCAATATCCGTACGCTATTACAGTGAAAGCCGAGTTCCTCGAGCGCCCGATCGACCGCCGGATCGCCGGGGGCACCTTCGATATCGGTGTAGAATTCAGTCGCCGCAAAGCTGCTGCCCTGCTGATAGCTTTCCAGCTTGGTCATGTTGACGCCGTTGGTCGCAAAGCTGCCCATCGCCTTATACAGGGCGGCCGGAATATTTTTTACCTCGAACACAAAGGTCGTCATCAACGGACCATCGGCTTCGGGCATGGCCGCCTCGGGCGCCAATATGACAAAGCGGGTAATATTGTCAGGCGAATCCTCGATCGCATCCTCGAGCGGTTGCAGGCCGTAAATTTGCGCGGCGAGCCGGGGCGCGATAGCCGCGGCATGGGGGTCGTCGGACTGGGCCACAAATGCCGCCGCCGCCGCCGTGTCGGCATAGGCTACCGGGATGATCCCGCGCTTGCGCAGATAATGGCGGCACTGGCCGAGCGCCTGGGGATGGCTCATCGCCGTCCTGATTTCGGCATCGGCAGATTTCGCCATCAGACAATGTGCGATCGGCATGAAATATTCGTCGACAATATGGAGGCCCGATTCGGGCAGCAGGAAGTGAATGTCGGCAACTCGCCCGTGGAGCGAATTTTCAATCGGAATGATCGCGCAGCCTGCGGTGCCCTGTTTGACCGCTTCGATTGCGTCCTCGAAGGAAAAGCAGGGAACCGGGAGCCCGTCAGCCGCATAATCGAGTGCAGCGAGATGGGAATTGGCACCGGGAGCGCCCTGAAAGGCAATCGCCTTTTCCGGCATTTCAGCGCCTTTTTCGGTCATTTTCCTGACCATGCCCAATGCGTTTTTCGGAAAGCTGTCCATCATGCCCCTCTTTTGCAGCGAAGCGATAGTCGAACGGGACCGCGCGGGGCAAGAAATTACTGGCCCGATGACTGTGACGATCGATATTTTACACCCACAATTGCATGTTTGACGGCAATTGAGGCCTTGCTTTGGTTCGTAGGCCTCTTTACAGACAGCACAAATTTGGCAGGCCCTCGGCCGCCGCTCACTCAGGGGTTTGAGAGAATATATGAGCAACAGCAACACCATCGCAGGCTGGGTACTGGCTGGCGGCATCGCCGCCCTCGGATTTTCCATCGTTAGCGGAAAATATTTTCACGCCGGAAAGCACGAGCGCCCAGAAGTCATGGGCTTCGAAATCGAAGGCGTTGAATCCTCCGGTGGCGCTGCCGATGCCGGTCCGTCGATCGAGACCTTGCTGCAAACCGCCGATGCCGCCGCAGGCGAAAAGGTTTTCGCAAAATGCGCAGCATGCCACACGATCAACCAGGGCGGTGCCAATGGCATCGGTCCTAACCTCTGGGACACCATGGGCAAGCCGCACGCCCATGTCGCCGGCTTTGCCTATAGCGACGCTTTGAAAAGCAAAGAAGGCAATTGGGACTGGACGAATATGGATGCGTGGCTGAAGTCGCCTCGCAAATATGCCGATGGCACCAAGATGACCTTTGCCGGTCTCGGCAAGGCGGAAGATCGCGCCAATTTGATGGTCTATCTGAACGCGCAGGGATCGAACATAGCCCTGCCAGCCGCGCCGGTGATCGAAGAAGCGCCGGCGGAAGAAGCCGCCGAAGCGGAAGCTGGCGCGGATGCCGAAGCCGTTGAAGCAATAGAAGCAGACGCAGCGGCAACCGCAGAATAGCTGGCAAGAAACAAGGCGGCCCAGACGCAGGCCGCCTTTATTGCTCTAGCCGCAGTCCAGTTCGTAAAATTTCCGGATAACATCCCAGGCCTCGTCGGCGGTTTCGACAAACTGGAACAGCTCGAGATCCTTGCGGCTGATCGTGCCCTCGTCGGCCAGGGCGTCGAAGTTGACCACCCGGTTCCAGAAGTCCTTGCCGAACAATAATATCGGCAGCGGCTCCATCTTTCCGGTCTGGACCAGCGTGACCAGTTCGAGAAACTCATCCAGCGTGCCAAATCCCCCGGGAAACACGGCTACCGCCCTCGCCCGGAGCAGGAAGTGCATCTTCCTCAGCGCGAAATAGTGGAACTGGAAGCTGAGCGAAGGCGTTACATATTCATTGGGCGCTTGTTCGTGCGGCAAGACAATGTTGAGACCGATCGACTCTTTGCCGACATCGGCAGCGCCGCGATTGGCCGCCTCCATGATCGACGGCCCGCCGCCGGAGCAGACGACGAAGTCGCGCTTGCCGTCGCTGGAAATGCCACAGGCGCTGGCCAAGCGCGCAAGGTTGCGGGCTTCGTCATAATATTTGGCTTTTTCTTTGAGGCGCACGGCAATCTTGCGGGATTCCTCGTCCGGCGCCGCCTCGATCAGCGCATCGGCCTTGTCGGGCTCGGGGATGCGCGCGGAACCGTACATCACCAGTGTCGATCCGATGTTCGCTTCGTCGAGCAGCATTTCGGGCTTTAGCAGTTCGAGCTGGAACCGGACCGGGCGCAATTCTTCGCGGAGCAGAAACTCGGTATCCTGAAAGGCCAGCCGATAGGCCGGGTCCCGGGTCTGAGCCGTGCTGACTGCAGCCTTTTCGGCGAATTCGGCTTCCTGCTTGGCGTGGTGAAAACGGTGGTCGTGGAGATCTTTATTTGTCATCGGCCAGCCCTAACGCATAGATTAGCGACTGGCCAGTGGCCTTGTTGAGCCTAACGACAATATCCGTTGCCGCTCATGTCGAGATGGAAATGGTCGCGATGGGCGGCGTTATAATCGGGGCTGAGCACGGTGCCGAAACGCTTGCAGGCGCTGTCGTGGATAGCCGCGAGAAACTGCATTTCGCGGCGTCCGCTCTGCCAGTTGCTTTCAACCGTGATCCGCCGCCCGTCGGTCAGCACGAAGGCGGATACGTCAATCGCATTGGCATGCGCATGTTGCGACAATTTACCCGAGCCAGCGATGTTCCGGCAACTGTAGCTGCCCATGGTTTCGATACGCTGCAGATCGCTGCCGAGATACTGGCGGGCAGCGCGTTTGACGGCATATTCGGTCCATGCGGCAAATTTGCTGGCCAGCTCGCATTTGACCGGACCGAGATTGGTCACATCCGCCCCGACATCGAGCAGCTTGATACTGTCGATCTGGCTGCATCCGCCGCTGAACTGGCGATTGGGCAGCGGCGAAAAGCGGACATTTGCCTTTCCGAGCTCGCTGAAACATTGCCGCGCGGAAGGCGATGGATCGAAAGAACCGAGACCGGCGGAAGCCTGAGGCCGCTGCGCCCCGCCTCCGTTGCCGGAAGGTATCGCTCCACAGGCACTGAGCAACAGCGAGACCAGTCCCAGAGTCGCGGTTGTCCGCCCTCGCCGTTTGTCGTCTAAGGTGAATTTCATGTTCTTATCTATGGCACAAGATGGTTAATTTTAGCCTGATGGCCGTGGTTAATTTTTTCCTGCCGCGACGTCATGCCGGGGAGGCGACAAGTTGCGACAATTTTATGCTGGACGATCCGGCTCGCAATATCCAAGACAATGGCATGAAATTATTGCGGAAACTGAACAGCCTGCCAGTCTTCTGGATTTTATTGTCGATTCCGGCCATTCTGATGGTCCGCGGATATTTGGCCGGCGATATAATCGCAATGGACATGCTCCATCCGACGGGAGAATTCTCGGCCCGGTTCATGATCGTCGCCATGATCATCACACCGCTATCCGTCATATTCGGAAACCGGCAGTGGATCGCATGGATGATGAAGCGACGCCGGTCCTTCGGACTTGCTGCCTTTGGATATGGCATGCTCCACCTGATATTCTACATCATCGACATGGAGGCTCTCGAGCCCATTCTGGCCGAATTCTGGGCGCCGGGTATCTGGACCGGCTGGGCGGCCCTTTTAGTCTTTGTGCCGCTGGCTGTGACCAGCAACAACCTGTCGATGCGGCGCCTGAAACAAAGTTGGAAGCAGTTGCAGCGTCTGGTCTATATCGCCGCGCTGCTGACGCTTGCTCATTGGCTGTTAATCCACGATGGCGTAGGCGGGGCCCTGGCACATTTTATTCCGCTTCTGCTATTGGAGCTATTGAGAGTCATTATCATATATGGCAGAAGAGATAATGGACTGAAGCAGCGCGAATCGCTGTAGACCGAATTGATCTGGAGAAACTGACAATGAAATATTCTGTAATCACCGCTGCTGCGACTGCCTTGATCGCCACCGCCGGCCTGTCCTCCCCTGCCCTTGCGACCGGCAAGATGAGCTGCGAAGCGGGCCCGCAATCCGGTTGGAAAACGCAGGACGAGCTGAAAGCCGATCTGGTCAAAAAAGGCTGGACGATCAAAAAATCGAAGATCGATGGCGGCTGCTACGAAGTCTATGGCACCACCCCCGAAGGCGACCGCGTAGAAGCCTATTTCCACCCTGTATCGCTCGAAAAACTGCTGGTTTCACGCCGCGGCGAGATTCTTTTCCGCAAGCAATAGACGGTATCATTCGCAACCAAGATCGCGCTTGACATGCTGCGCCGCACCATACAAAGCGGCGCCGGGCCACGCGGTCCCAACGCCGCGCGAGCTCTCTGTAAGGAGAAGCGTTTAAATGACTGATACCAATATACCGACGCCAGAATTGCGTCCTGACTGCCCGAATTTTTCTTCGGGTCCGACAGCCAAGTTCCCTGGCTGGTCCCTCGACAAGATCAACACCATCGCCATGGGTCGTTCGCACCGTTCCGCGACCGGCAAGGCGCGCCTGAAATATGCGATCGACCTCAGCCGCGAGCTGCTCGGCATCCCCGACGATTATCTGATCGGCATCGTGCCGGCCTCCGATACCGGCGCCGTCGAACTGGCAATGTGGAACATGCTGGGCGCCCGCCCGGTGACCGTTGCCGCATGGGAAAGCTTCGGCAATGTCTGGATCCAGGACGCCGTCAAGCAGCTCAAGCCTGCCAATCTCACGGTCCTCGAAGCCGATTATGGCGAAATCCCCGACCTGACCTCGATCGACAAGGGTGACGATATCGTCTTCACCTGGAACGGTACGACCTCGGGCGCAAAAATTCCGGACACCGACTGGATCGCCGACGACCGCGAAGGCGTTACGATCAACGACGCGACCAGCGCCGTCTTTGCCCAGCCGATGGACTGGTCCAAGCTCGACGCCACCACCTACAGCTGGCAGAAGGTCATGGGATCGGAAGCCGGTCACGGCATGCTGATCCTCAGCCCGCGCGCCGTCGAACGAATCGAAAGCTACAGCCCATCCTGGCCGCTGCCGAAAATCTTCCGGGTGAAAAAGGGCGACAAGCTCAACACCGCGATCTTTGAAGGCGCGACGATCAACACGCCATCGCTGCTCGCCACCGAAGACTATATCGCTTCGCTCGAATGGGCCAAGTCGATCGGCGGCCTGCCCGAACTGCATGCCCGCGCCGACCGCAACGCGAAGACCGTTCACGACTGGATCGAAGCCACGCCGTGGATGCGCAACATGGTCAGCGATCCGGCCAAATGGACCAACACCGGCGTCTGCATGGTGTTCCAGGGCGACTGGTATGACGGTCTCGACGACGATGCCAAGGCCTCCGTACCCAAGAAGATCGCCGCAATGCTCGAGAAAATGGACATTGCCTACGACTTTAACGGCTATCGCGATGCACCGCCGTCGCTGCGCATCTGGTGCGGTTCGACGGTCGAGCAGGAAGACATTCGCCGTCTGCTGCTGTGGATCGAATGGGCCTATGCTCAGGTGAAAGCCGAACTTTCCTGAATTTGTGTCGCCCCGGCGAGAGCCGGGGCCTGACCAATGTCCTGCGATAACGTCATTGGTCTATAAGCCGGCCCGTGCCGGTGCGATCATTCCGACAAGGAACATATATCATGCCAAAAGTACTTATATCCGACAAAATGGACCCGAAAGCCGCCGAGATTTTCCGCGAGCGTGGTTGCGAAGTTGACGAGATCACCGGCCAGACGCCGGAAGAGCTGATGAAGATCATCGGCGAATATGACGGTCTTGCCATTCGCTCCTCGACCACGGTCACGCCCGAAATACTGGAAGCCGCAACCAATCTGAAAGTGGTTGGCCGCGCCGGTATCGGTGTCGACAATGTCGATATTCCTGCCGCCTCCGCCAAGGGCGTTGTCGTCATGAACACCCCGTTCGGTAACAGCATCACCACGGCAGAGCATGCCATCGCGCTGATGTTCGCTCTCGCTCGCCAGCTGCCCTCCGCCGACGCCTCCACCCAGGCCGGCAAATGGGAAAAATCCAAATTCATGGGCGTCGAGCTGACCAGCAAGACGCTCGGCCTGATCGGTGCCGGCAATATCGGCTCGATCGTCGCCGAACGCGCCATTGGCCTGCGGATGAAGGTTGTCGCCTATGATCCGTTCCTGACCGAAGAGCGGGCCGTGGAAATGGGTGTCGAAAAAGTCTCGCTGGACGATTTACTCGCCCGCGCCGACTTTATCACCATGCACACGCCGCTGACCGACCAGACGCGCAATATCCTGTCTGCCGAAGCGCTGGCCAAGACCAAGCCGGGCGTTCGTATCATCAACTGCGCGCGCGGTGGATTGATCGACGAAGCGGCGTTGAAGGATGCTCTGGAATCAGGACATGTCGCGGGCGCTGCGCTGGACGTTTATGCGCAGGAACCAGCCAAGGAAAATGCCCTGTTCGGCACTCCCAACCTGATCTGCACACCGCATCTTGGCGCCTCCACCAGCGAAGCCCAGGTGAATGTCGCGATCCAGGTCGCCGAGCAGATGGCCGACTATCTGGTCAATGGCGGCGTAGAAAATGCGCTCAACATGCCAAGCCTCTCGGCGGAACAGGCTCCGAAGCTGAAACCCTATATGGCGCTTGCCACCCAGCTCGGTTCGCTGGTCGGTCAGCTCGCTGCCGACCAGATCAAGGGCGTTGCCGTTGAAGTCGAAGGCGCGGCCGCCGAACTGGACCAGAAGCCCATTACAGCTGCGGTATTGGCCGGACTAATGCGCGCCTATAGCGACACGGTCAACATGGTCAACGCGCCCTATCTCGCGAAAGAACGCGGCCTCGATGTGCGCGAAATCCGCCACGAGCGTGAAGGCGACTATCACACGCTGGTCCGCGTCTCCGTAACCACCGACGAAGGCGAAAAATCGGTTGCCGGCACGCTGTTCGGATCCTCCGGCCCGCGGCTGGTCGAAATGTTCGGCATCAAGGTCGAGGCCGATATGGAAGGCGACATGCTCTATATCGTCAACCGCGATGAACCCGGCTTTATCGGCCGTGTCGGCTCCACTCTGGGTGAGGCAGGCGTCAATATCGGTACCTTCCACCTCGGCCGTCGCAGCGATGCACCGGGAGGCGAAGCGGTATTGCTGCTATCGATCGATTCGCCGGTCGAAGAGCCCGTGCTCTGGTCCGTTTGTCAGCTGGAAGGCGTCAAAACGGTCAAGGCCCTGCGCTTTTAGATTGAACGGCCAAAAGCCAAGAAAAAGGATGGCCTGAGCCTTTGCTTGGGCTATGGAGCAGGCCATGAGAACGCCATCCAATCTCTTGCCCGAAGGATTCCATGATGCGTTGCCGCCTTTTGCCGAGGCGGCATCGCGACTGGAGCGCGATGTACTCGATACGCTGGCCAGCCATGGCTATGCCCGGGTGTCGCCGCCACTCGCGGAATATGAGGACGGCCTGGCCGAGCGGATGCAGGGCGCGTCGAGCAGCGACCTGATGCGTCTTGTCGATCCGATTTCGCAACGCACGCTGGCATTGCGGCCGGACATGACGGTACAGATCGGCCGGATTGCCACTACAAGTCTTGCCGATCGGCCCCGCCCGCTGAGACTGAGCTATTCGGGCCAGGTTCTGAAATTGCGCTCCGGGCAGTTGCAGCCGGAACGCAGCCGTTTGCAAATCGGGGCAGAGCTGATCGGAAACGACAGCGTCATCGCCGCCAGCGAGATTGTCTCGGTCGCGATCGAAGCGCTGGAACGAGCAGGTGTCACCGGCATCACGGTTGATTTCACCCTGCCCGACCTGATTGACATATTGGCGGCGGGCCCGTTGCCGCTGAACCAGACCCAGATCGACGAGGTACGCGGCGAACTGGACATGAAAGATGCCGGCGGCCTCAGCGCGATCGGCGCAACCGGCTATCTGCCGCTGATTGAAGCAACCGGCCCGTTTGACGAGGCGATGGCCAGATTGCGCGCGTTTGATACCGATGGACTGCTCGACACGCGGCTGGACGGTGTTTCGCAGATCGCGGCAAGCATCAAGGGCAAGGCGAGCCTCACGCTGGACCCGACCGAACGACATGGCTTTGAATATCAGAACTGGTTCGGCTTCACGCTCTATGCCGATACTTTTATCGGCGCACTGGGGCGCGGCGGCAGCTATCAGATCAATCGTCCCGATGGCGGCACCGAAGCTGCAGTCGGCTTTTCCCTTTACCCCAATCCGCTGATCGACGCCGGCTTTGGAGCACAGCTCCGCGACCAGATATTCTTGCCTGTCGGACATGACCGCGCTGCGGCGGCACGCCTGCGGGACGCCGGCTGGCGCACGGTCGCGGCTCTGTCCGGCAAGGATCAGGCGCAGGCGCTTGGTTGTACGCATATCTTGAACGGCGATCAGCCGGAACCATTATAGGAAAGTGAATCCATGGCCAATGTAACGGTAATCGGCGCGCAATGGGGTGATGAGGGCAAGGGCAAGATTGTCGACTGGCTGTCCGAACGCGCCGACGTTGTCGTCCGCTTCCAGGGTGGACATAATGCCGGCCACACGCTGGTTGTCGATGGTGCCGTCTACAAATTGTCGCTGCTGCCCTCGGGTATCGTGCGCGGCGCGTTGTCGATCATCGGCAATGGCGTGGTCCTCGACCCGTGGCATTTGCGGGAGGAAATTGCGAAGCTGGAAAGCCAGGGCGTCGCTATCAATACAGACAATTTCGGCATTGCCGAAACCTGCCCGCTGATCCTGCCGATCCACCGCGATCTTGACGCCATGCGCGAGGACGCCAGCGGCAAGGGCAAGATCGGCACGACCCGGCGCGGCATTGGCCCGGCCTATGAAGACAAGGTCGGCCGCCGGGCGATCCGGGTGTGCGATCTCGCCCATCTCGACGATCTCGGCCCGCAGCTCGACCGGCTCTGCGCCCATCATGACGCGTTGCGCGCCGGCTTTGGCGAACCGCCGGTTGACCGCGAGCGTCTGCTCAACGACCTGAAGGAAATCGCCGACAGCGTCCTGCAATATGCCCAGCCGGTCTGGAAACGGCTCAACGAAGCGCGGCGCGACGGCAAGCGCATATTGTTTGAAGGCGCGCAGGGCGTGCTGCTGGATGTCGACCACGGCACCTATCCCTTTGTCACCAGCTCCAATACCATTTCCGGCACGGCGGCTGGCGGCTCCGGCATCGGTCCGTCCGGCACCGGCTATGTTCTCGGCATCACCAAGGCTTACACGACCCGCGTCGGTTCCGGCCCCTTCCCGACCGAGCTGGACGACGATATCGGCCAGCGGCTTGGCGAACGTGGCCATGAATTCGGAACGGTTACCGGCAGGCAGCGGCGTTGCGGCTGGTTCGATGCGGTACTGGTCCGGCAGGCTCTGGCCGTGTCCGGTGTCCATGGCATCGCCCTGACCAAACTCGACGTGCTCGACGGCTTCAAGGAACTGAAAATCTGTGTCGGCTATGATCTGAATGGCATGACCTATGACTATCTGCCGCCGCATCATCAGGATCAGGCCGCGGTCAAACCGATTTACGAGACCATGGAAGGCTGGAGCGAATCCACCGCCGGCGCGCGCAGCTGGGCTGATCTGCCGGCGCAGGCGATCAAATACATCAAGCGGGTCGAGGAACTGATCCAGTGCCCGGTGGCTTTGGTGAGCACTTCGCCGGAGCGTGAAGATACGATATTGGTGACCGATCCGTTTGCGGATTAAAAGCATAAGGACATTGATATGCAAATTGCGGTTTTTTACGGTTCATATCGACGAGATCGCAACGGCATTGCCTATGCTCAATATCTTGCCCGAAGCTTTGCCGAGGGCGGAGACAGCGTTGACCTGGTCGATGCGCAGGAGGTTGACCTCCCCATGCTTGACCGGATGTACAAGGAATATCCGGCGGGCGAAGCTCCGGAAGCGATGGAGAAAGTCGCATCCATCATTCGAAATGCCGACGGATTTGTGTTTGTCGCAGGCGAATATAATTGGGGTGTCCAGCCGGGACTGAAGAATCTTACCGACCATTTTCTGGAAGAATGGTTCTGGCGGCCTGCAGCGATTGCCAGCTATTCTGCGGGTCCGTTTGCCGGTGTTCGTTCCATGATGCACTGGCGCGCGATATTGGGCGAAATGGGAATGGTTGTGACGTCGATGCCCCTGGCACTGGGCGGCGTCCACAAGGCCTTCGACAAAACGGGCGCACCCACGGGCAGTGACGGAGATCGGCTCGTCCGCAATTTTCCAAAATTTGCGGACGATCTGAGGTGGTGGGCCGAAGCCGCCAAGGCCCAGCGCTCCAGAAAAGACCCTCCCTACTAGTATATCCTAGACGTCGTCCGCGGAGATCATTTCCTCGCGGTCGATCTCTCCGGTCATCGAGGCGACCGTCACCGCCACTGCGGCATCGCCCGAGACATTGGTGGTCGTGCGCATCATGTCCATGATCCGGTCGACGCCGGCGACAAAGGCGATGGTTTCGAGCGGCACGCCGACGCTGCCAAAGACCAGCGCCATCATGATCAGGCCCGCTCCCGGGATGCCCGCGGCGCCGATCGCGCCGAGAGTTGAAGTGATCGAGATCAGGACATAATCGCCAAAGCTGAGATCGACGCCAAAAATCTGCGCGCCGAACAGGGTCGCGAGACCGAGATACATGGCGGTGCCGTTCATATTGATTGTCGCGCCAAGCGAGACCACGAAGCTCGCCACGGAATTGCGGACACCCAGATTGCGTTCGACGCAGCGCAGCGTGACCGGCAGGGTCGCGTTGGAGGAGGCGGTAGAATAGCTGACGGCTATCGCATCGACGATGCCGCGGAAGAAATCGATTACCGGCAGTTTCGCGACGAATTTGATCATGCCCGAATAGACGATGCCAATGATCAGCAGGCAGCCGAGATAATTGAGCCCGACCAGCTGCGCCAGCGAGAGCAGCGCATCTATGCCCAATGTGCCGGCGACCCAGGCCATCAGCGCGAACACACCAAAAGGCGTCAGTTCCATCACGATCATCGTGACCTTCTGCATTACGATGGCACCGCTATCGAAGATCCTGGCCAGCGGCTTGCCGTCTTCCTTGGCCATCAGTATGCCGATGCCGATCAGCAGGGCGAAGACAATCAGCGGCAATACGCGAACATCGGCCATGACCTGAACAGGGCTGTCGGGGACGATCGAGAGGATCATGTCGACGGCGGAGGTATCATTGGGGACGGGGGTATCGCCCATTTCGATGGCGTCGGTATCGACGCCTTTTCCGGGCTGGAAAAATGTCCCGAGTGCCAGCCCCAGCCAGGCGGCAATCTGTCCGGTTATCACGAACAGGAGCATCGCCCGCCCACCCACGCTGCCCAGTTTCTTGAGATCGCCGAGCGCCGCGACGCCGGCAACCAGCGAGAAGAAGATCAGGGGGACGACCAGCATCTTGATCGCCTTGATGAAGAAATCGCCGATCCATTTGATGGTTTCTGACTCGGGGCCCCAGATCAGTCCGGTGACAACACCGAGTATGAGCGCCGCGATGACCCGCTGCCAAAGCGGAATCTTGAACCAGAAAGCCAGCATATTGAATTATTCCCCTTTGTCCCTGCGCATATCTATCCTCCGCAACAGAGGGCGGCAAGCGTTTAGAGCCGTGCTACATCCAGAAGCTGATCGCCAGGCAGGTGGACAGGCCAACCCCGAAGGTGAGCGGAATGCCGGCCTTGAAGAAATCGGTGAACCGGTAATTGCCGGCCGCATAGACCAATGTGTTGGTTTGATAGCCGATGGGCGTCGCAAAGCTGGCCGAAGCGGCAAACATCACCGCGATCACCAGCGGCCGTGGATCGACACCCAGATCAGTGCCCAGCGCTATCGCTATCGGCGTGATGATGATCGCGACCGCATTGTTCGTCACAATCTCGGTCATGATCACCGACAGGATATAGATTGCAAATACCAGCCCCCAGGGCGGCACCTCGCGGAGAAACGGCGTCAGTTCGGCAACCAGCAGATTGACGCTGCCGGCCTGCTCCAGACCAAGACCCACGGCCAGCATTCCGAATATCAGGACGAGAACATTGCCGTCGATCGAACCCCATGCTTCTTCTGCATCGATACAGCGCGCGAGCAGGATCGCACCAACGGCCAATATGGCGGCGACCGCGAGCGGAATGACGTTGAGCGCAGCAAGAACCACCACCGCGACCAGTGCACCGATCGCAATCGGCGCACGGTCCCGGCGAAAGGCACGGATTTTGGTCTGCCCGACCCCGAACAGATTGGGGTTCTGATACATGCGGCGGATATCTTCGCTGGAACCGGTCACCAGCAAGCGGTCGGCCGCGTGGATACGGGCATTGGTCAGATCGGACCGCGGCAGGTTGCGATAGCGGGTCATCCCCAGAACGCGGACGTTCAGCTGTGACAGAAAGGGAATGTCATAGAGCCGGTTGCCGATGCTGGGATGGCTCGGCGCCACCGTCGCCTCGACCAGCTCTTCGCCCAGCGCCCCGACATCACCCTTGTGGACGATCCCGATCTTGAAATCTTCCGATTTTCGCAGCGAGATCAGTTCGGCAAGATCGAGCTGCACCACCACCCGGTCACCCGCCCGCAAAATGTGGGAATCAAGGTCATGACGGATATAGCTGCTCAATCTTTTTACCGCAGTGACCTCCAGGCCAGCCCGGCGCAATTCGGGAACGGTGGAGAGCTGCCTGTCGATTATGGTGGCCTTGCGGCGGACGGTCAGTTCGGTCAGAAAGGCGCTTTCGTCGTTGCTGTCAAACTCGCCCTGAACCTGGCCACCGGGAAGCAGCCAGCTGCTGAACAGGACCATCATGACGGTGCCGGCGGTCGCGGCAATCAGGCCATAAGGCGTGATCTCGAAAATCCCGAACCCGGCGAGACCCTGATCGCGGGCAACCGCGTCGACAATCAGGTTGGTCGAGGTTCCTATCAGGGTGGTCGTACCGCCCAATATGCAGATGAAGCTCAGCGGGATCAGCAATTTCTTGGACGAGAAGCCGGTCGCCCGCGACAGGCGGATGATGATCGGAATCAGGACGATCACGACCGGCGTGTTGTTCATGAAGGCGGAGGCGACAAAGGCACCCAGAAACATCTCCGCGACGGCCAATTTGGGGTGTTGCTTGGCCCGTTTGATGATGAACCCGGCAATCGCGTCAATCGTCCCGGTCCTGAGCAAGGCTCCCGAAAGGATGAACATGGCCGCGATGGTGATCGGTGCGGTGTTGGAAAAGACCGAGAACAGTCCGTCGGAATCGATGATGCCGAGGAACAGGAACATACAGGCGCCCAGAACCGCGACCACCGCTGCCGGAAAGCGCTCCATCACGAAGCCGGCGAACATGAAGCCGAGAATGACGAGCCCGATGATCGCCTTGTGGGCCTGGATATATTCGTTGAGAATATGGAGAATGAGGTCAACCATTGATCAGGAACAACCTTCTATAAGTTCGCCGGGCCCGATAACCGCGACGGCCGGTTTCAACAGCCCGTTCATCCACATTGCGCCCGGTGCATCAGTTTCTGGTCCGCGAGAACCAGCGCCATCATTGCCTCGACGACGGGAACCCCGCGAATACCGACACAAGGATCGTGGCGGCCTTTCGTCGATATTTCGGTCGCCTCGCCATCGGGCGTGATGGTCGGGACCGGAGTCAGGATCGAACTGGTCGGCTTGAACGCAACCCGGCAGAAGATCGGTTGGCCGGTTGATATCCCGCCAGCTGTGCCACCGCTATGGTTGGCGAGAAATTCGGGCCCGCTTTTACCGGGTCGCATCGCGTCGGCATTGTCTTCGCCGCGCAGACGGGCGGCGGCAAAGCCGTCGCCAATTTCGATACCCTTGGTAGCGTTTATGGTCATCATTGCAGCGGCGATTTCGCTATCCATCTTGGCATAAACGGGCGCGCCCCATCCGGCGGGGACGCCGGTCGCTTCACACGCGATAATCGCGCCGATGCTGCTGCCATCCTTGCGCGCGCTGTCGACCAGCGCTTCCCATCGCTTCGCCGCCACCGGATCGGGGCAGAAAAACGGGTTGTTGCCGATCTCACCGGCATCAAAATTCGCAGGATCGATGGCATCGCCACCGATTTCGGCAACCCATGCCCGGACCGTCACTTCCGGAATCACCAGCCGGGCGACAGCGCCAGCAGCGACACGGGCCGCGGTTTCGCGGGCGCTCGACCGTCCACCGCCGCGATAATCCCGAAAGCCGTATTTCTGGTCATAGGCATAGTCGGCATGGCCGGGACGATAAGCTTTGGCGACTTCGCTATAATCCTTGGACCGTTGATCGACATTTTCGATCATCAGCGAGATTGGTGTACCGGTGGTCTTGCCCTCGAACACACCCGAGAGGATTCTGACCTGATCAGGCTCTTGCCGCTGGGTCGTATATTTCGACTGGCCGGGCCGCCGCGCATCGAGAAACGGCTGGATATCGGCCTCGCTCAACGGCAGCCCCGGAGGACAGCCGTCGACCACTGCGCCAAGCGCAGGTCCGTGGCTTTCTCCCCAGGTGGAAAAGCGGAAGGCGTGACCAAAGACATTAAAACTCAAGACCCGCTCTCCGCGTTGATAGGTTCAATTCTATGTGTAAAACGATCATTCACCAAAAAACGGAAATGATCAATCCAGCGCTATATCGGGCGCATCTTCCTGTTTCATGCCCACCGTATGATAGCCGGCATCGACATGATGGGTCTCGCCGGTGACCCCGGCGGAAAGATCGGACAGGAAATAGAGCGCGGAAGCGCCCACGTCGTCTATCGTGACATTGCGCCGCAGCGGCGAATTCAGCTCGTTCCATTTCAATATGTAGCGGAAGTCGCCGATTCCGGATGCGGCCAGGGTCTTGATCGGCCCGGCAGAAATAGCGTTCACGCGGATGCCGTCGGGACCGACATCATTCGCGAGATATTTGACCGAGGTTTCAAGTGCGGATTTGGCGACGCCCATGACATTATAGTGCGGGATCACCTTCTCGGCACCATAATAGGACAAGGTCAGCATCGATCCACCTGCGCTCATCAGCGCAGCGGCGCGCTTTGCAACCGCGGTAAAGCTGTAGACACTGATATTCATGGTCATCAGGAAATCGTCGAGAGTCACGTCGTAATATTTGCCGCGCAACGCTTCCTTGTTGGTGAAGCCGATCGCATGGACGACAAAATCCAGCTTGCCCCAGCGCTTTTCGATTTCTGCAAATGCGGAATCGAGCTGGTCCATATCGCTGACGTCGCAGTCGATCAGAAAATCGCAGTCCAGCTGTTCGGCCAGCGGCTTGACCCGCTTGGCCATGACTTCACCCTGATAGCTGATCGCCAGTTCGGCGCCATCGGCCGCCAGGCGCTGTGCAATACCCCATGCCAGTGACTTGTTATTGGCAAGCCCCATGATCAAGCCTCGCTTGCCCTTCATTAAATCACTCATCGCCGATATCTCCTGAATTCCGATTGTTGTCGCCAATAAACTGTATCCGGATGATTTTCCAGCGGATCATTCGCTAACTTCCTTGCGCGCAGGTCGGTCGGCGAGGGCGGCATTGATTTCTGCTCCGATAACCATGCCAAGACCGACCAGATAGAAAAATATCAGCGTGATCATGACCCCGGCAAGGCTGCCATAGGTCAGCTGATAGTTCGCGGCATATTTGAGAAAAACCGGCAACAAACCGGTGATCAACAGCCACCAGCCGCTGATGAACACCGCTCCCGGCCATTTGGGATATTGGCGTGGCCGATACTGGCGCGGCGTGAGCAAACGGAAGAGTAAATACAGCGTTGCAAACAGGACCAGGAACGGAATTGCATTGGATAGCGAAAGCCACAATGCGTCGGTTTCGACCGCAGGGAAAAAAGTTCCGAGGAAACCCGTGATACCGGCGACGATAAATTGCGCGCTGAGCGCCAGCATCGCGAAAAAGACGGAGAAAAGAATGAGTATGGTGGATGTCAGGCGATATTCCCAGAATGATCGCTGCGCCTGCACCCCATAGGCCCGATGGAGAATTTCTCGGATCGTTTCGATCAGGCTGGTGGTCGTCCACAGCCCGACGATCGCGCTGAACCAGAGCAACGGCCCGGTCCGCGCGGTCATCGCGTCATTGATCGGATCGTGAAGCGCGCGCGCGACCGACGGCGGGACCGTCACGAGGAAAGCTTCCACAATTTCAATACCGACAGCGGTCTGGCCAAAACCGCCGACGACGGCAGCGGCAACGATGAAGAAAGAGAAAACGGCAAGCAGCGACAGATAAGCGAAATTTCCGGCAAAGGTGAAGCCGTCATAATAGACGCCCACCGCGGTGCGTTCGAGAACCATGAAGGCACGACGTGCCAGACTTTCATCCGCCAGCGGCTCGCCGGCTCGAATGCCTAGAATGCTTCGGCCGCCCCTGTCGCGGCGGCGTGCCTCGGGCGATAGTTCAGACATGGCGGTTCCGGGCCAAGCCTATACGCCCATGCTGGCGCGCGGATTATCTTTGGGGGTCCAGTCTTTCACGAAGGCTTCGAGTTTTTCATCCTTTTCCGGCAGGGTGATCATCAACGTCACCAGCTGATTGCCGCGCACGCCGGATTTGTTGTGAAAGCCCTTGTTCTTCAGCCGCAATGTCTTGCCCGAATCCGATCCGGCCGGGATCGAAAGCATAACCGGCCCGTCAACCGTAGGGACCTTGATCTTGGCGCCCTCCACCGCTTCCTTGAGACTGATCGGCAGTTCCAGCTTAATATTGTCGCCATCACGATCATAAAAGGGATGGGGATTGATGTGAATGGTGACAATCGCATCACCATTGCCACCCGGGCCGGGGCGGCCCTTGCCGCTGAGCCGCATTTGCGTGCCTTCCTCGACGCCCTTGGGGAGACTGAGGTCGATGGTCTTGCCATCTTCAAGCGTGATCCGTTGCTTTTGCAGCGTGGCTGCCGCGATAAATTCGACTTTCAGCCGATAGGCGACATTTGCGCCTTTGGCTGGTGGCGCGCTGCGCTGACGGCCACCGAAGGGCGAGCCACCGCTGCGACCGCCGCCGCCAAATAGACCTTCAAAAATATCGCCGAAATCCGCGCCGCCATTGCCGAAATCATGCGGCTGGCCGCCTGGCCCGCGCTGATAGCCGCCTCCACCACCATAGCCGAATGGCGAGGTTGGGTTCCCTTCCCCGTCAATCTCGCCACGGTCATATTGCGCGCGCTTTTCCTTGTCCAACAACAGGTCATAGGCCTTGGTGACGTCGGAAAAACGTTCCGTCGCCTTGGGGTTGTCCTTGTTCTTGTCGGGGTGCAGTTCCTTGGCGAGCTTGCGATAGGCGGATTTGATCTCCTTCTCGTCCGCGCCTTTGGCAACTCCCAATGCTTGATAGGGATCTATCATTATCTAACCTTTTTCAAATCCTTACCATGCCGAGATTGGTATTTCCCGCCAATTTTCAACTCCAGTGTTTTATTCGGGTATAACGGCATCCGCAACCTTGTTATGCTGGGTGAAACGTAAAAGCAGGTAGAGAACCAGCCCCAACGGCCCGAGCATCAGCACGAAGAACAGGATAGGGACTTGGAGCCAGCGCGCAAACCCGTATTTGTCCGCATTGCGTGCGACCCAGAGACCGACGAACAGATCAAAGGCGAGATAGTGAATCCACCCTATGGTCGCGCCGCCCGGACTCGAGAGCAGCTGCTGGACCCCGGCGAGGGTGGAAAAGTCTGGGATGCCGCCGCTGCCGCCGTCGATCTGGCCTGTCATCATGGGAATGACAATCACCGCATAGGTGCCGGCCAGAAGACCCACACCCCCATAGAATATACCCGTCATGATCGCGGTGCGGCGCGGAGCGAAGGCGAGTATCAGCCACATCAGCAACGCATAATTATTGGTAATTGTGAAAATCAGATCCCAGTTCATAGCCCCCCCCTGTTTGCGACGATCCTAGCAGATAATGCGCTCTTGTCGCCGGGCAAAATTTTGTTTGTTTGCGAGCGCATCGCGGAATGTTAGAGCCATGTCATGACCGATCCCTTTTCCCTGTTCGATAACTGGTTTGCCGAAGCGCGCAAAACCGAGATCAATGATAGCAATGCGATGACGATTGCCACCGCCGGTGCCGACGGGCAGCCGTCCGCGCGAATGGTCCTGCTGAAAGGCCATGGCCCTGACGGATTTATTTTCTATACCAACCAGCGAAGCCGCAAGGCAGGCGATATAGCGGAAAACCCCAAGGCAGCGATATTGTTCCACTGGAAAAGCCTGCGCCGCCAGATCCGGATCGAAGGGTCTCTTTCCCGCGTGCCGGACGCCACCGCGGATGCCTATTTTGCGACCCGCGGCCGCGATTCCCAGCTGGGAGCATGGGCATCAGACCAATCCAGCCCGCTCGACAGCCGCGCAACCTTCGAAGCCCGTTTTGCGGAAATGACCAAGCGGTTTGCGGAGGGCGAAGTACCGCGCCCGCCGCACTGGTCGGGCTATCGCCTTACACCGGTACATTTTGAATTCTGGCAAGACCAGGCGCACCGCCTGCACGAGCGCCGGATATTTTCACCTGATGGTGATGGCTGGACAGAAGGACTGCTCTACCCATGACAAACCTGCCTTATTATCACGTCGACGCTTTTGCCGACCGCCCCTTTGCCGGCAATCAGGCAGCGGTAATGCCGCTCGACAGCTGGCCGGATGATGCGGTCCTGCAAGCGATTGGCGAGGAGAATAATTTCGCCGAAACCGCATTTTACCTGCCGGATGACAGCGGCGACGCGGATTACGAGCTGCGCTGGTTCACGCCGGCGGTGGAAATCGCCCTTTGCGGTCATGCGACGCTTGCCAGCGGGCATATCATCCTGTCGCAAGATCCGGAACGGCAGCAAGTGACCTTCCGGACTCGCCAGGCCGGCATATTGACGGTCAAACGGGACGGTGAAGGCTATGCCCTCGACCTGCCGGCCTATCCGCCCGCGCCGAAAGCCATGCCGGAAATCGTCGCCCTGACCGGCGGAAGCCCGGTCGAAACCCAGTTTCATGAAGGGCGCTATCATGTCCTTCGCTATGCCAGCGCAGATGATGTGCTGGCCCTCAGGCCGGACCTGAAGGCCCTCGCCGCGCTTGGCAATGCGCAGTTTATCTGCACCGCGCCGGGCAAGGACACCGATGTGCTGAGCCGGGTTTTCGTGCCGGGTGGCGGCGTCGACGAAGACAGTGTGACCGGATCGGCCCATGCGGTGCTGACGCCTTATTGGGCCAGCCAATTGGCCCGGAACAATTTTACCGCCTATCAGGCAAGTCAACGCGGGGGTTATGTCAATTGCCGTCTCGACGGTGACCGGGCGTGGCTCGGCGGGCGATGCGTGACGGTGGTTGAAGGGATATTTCGCCTGCCCCCGGCGGGCGTCTAACCCCTGATCGGAAACAGCGCCATGATCTTGCCGATCTGCGCGCGCATCGGCGCGAGAACATCATCCTGGGTCTTGCCGAGCCGGACCACCGTCAGCTGTTGCTCGGGTGAGACCACGATCTGCTGACCGAGATGACCCAGGGCGGCGAATATGGTGTCCGGACCATTGTCGGGGAACAGCACCGTGTTCCGGCCTTCGGGTCGCTGTTTGTTGAGCCAGATATGACCACCATAAGCCGGATCGTTTGGCGATGATTTTTTCATGAACCTGACCCAGCTGACCGGCAAATGCTGCGCGCCTTTCTTGGCGCCATTGTGGCGCAGAAATTCACCAAATGTCGCATAGTCGCGCGCGGTCGCATGAAGGAAGCTGCCACCCAGAAATGTGCCATTCTGATCGAATTCCGGGTAAGTGCCGTCCATCCCCAGCGGCTCGAGCAGTCGCCCGCGGATAAAGCGCAATGTCACGTCACGCCGGACCAGCGGGTCGGTGCTCTCGGTCAGGGTGCGGGTAATGATATCGGAAAGAATGATGCTGGTGGCGCTGCTATATTCGAACTTCTCGCCGGGCTTGGCCTCCATCGGGCGGGCTTCGGCGTAAGCCGCGGTGTCTTGCGCGCCATCCATGAACAGCATCCGGTTGGTATCCGCTTCGAAAACAGTCTTCCCGTCTTCCTCGGGTCCCTCGGTATGATCGAGCCCGGAAGACATGTGCAGCAAATGCCGTAGCGTGATATCGCCGCGCGGATCGCCGGGCCTCTGCCAGGCGGGCACCGGAGCGGGGTCGTCGAGCACCAGCCGGCCATCGGCAACCAGAAACCCGATCAATGCACCGGTGAAACTTTTGGCCATCGACCAGCTGATGAACCTTGTGTCCTCGTCATATCCCTCGCCGTAGCGTTCAGCGATGACCCGCCCGCGATACATCACCAGCAACGCTCGCGTCTCGGCCATTGCCGGGTCGTCGAAAAGCGGGGCGATTGCGGCATCCAGCCGTGATTTCGGGATCGGCGTCTCATCGGAGATATAGGCAAGTTCCGACGCAGTTTTTTGGGGCGCCGCCTCGGGTTCGCCGGTCGCTCCGCACGCGGAGAGGGCAAGCATCAGGGATGGTATGAAAGCGACTTTAATCTTGTGCATTTTGCGACGTTGCACCAATAGAAGCCGCTATGGCAACTGTAAAAGGCACTTCGCGCGCACCCCTCACCAGGAAACGCATCGCATTATATGTCGGTAGCCTGTTCCTGCTCATCCTGATCGCGCTATTGGCGTATAATTTCAGCTTCATCAAAGGCCAGATGAGCGTCGGCACCGCTTATGGTGCCCGCGTAGCTTGTTCCTGCCATTATGTCGGCGGACGGGATATCGAGGACTGTCGCAAGGATTTTGAGCCCGGCATGGAAGTCATCGGCCTGTCGCTGGATGACGAGCGCAAAAGGGTGACGGCATCCGCGCTAATGATTGCCTCGGCCACGGCTGAATTTCGAGAAGGCTGGGGCTGCGTGATGCTGACCGAGGCCGAGCTGCAGGCCGATTGAACCTAGACTTCCACGCCCGCCAGCCATTGCTGCTCGACCGCATCGGTCGATTCGATCCAGCCGCCACCCAGTACCCGTTCCTTGTGATAGAAAACCGCAGCCTGGCCTGGCGCCACTCCGAATTCCGGATTGTGGAATTCCAGTTTTTGGCCCTCCAGACGCGCCAGGGTCGGCTTGGACATTGAACGAACCTTTACCTCTACCGGTCCGGCATAGTCACCGCCGATCCAGTTGATGTCGCGAAGAGAAGCCGACGCAACCGCCAGCGCCGCTTTCGGCCCGACAATGACGCGTTTTGCATCCGGTTCCAGCCGGATGACATAGAGCGGCTCGGCCTGCCCGCCAATCTCCAGTCCCTTGCGCTGTCCGACTGTATAATGGATGAGCCCCTTGTGCCGCCCCATCACGGTGCCGTCGATATGGACAATCTCCCCGTCATCGTCGGCGTCCGGCCGCAATTTCCGGACGACGCTGGCATAATCGCCATTGGGAACGAAACAGATATCCTGGCTGTCGGGTTTGAATGCCACCGCCAGCCCCATGTCTTCGGCGATTTCGCGAACCTGTGTCTTGGGCATGTCGCCCAAGGGAAATCGCAGATAGTCCAGCTGATCCTGGGTGGTCGCAAACAGGAAGTAGCTCTGGTCACGCGCAGGATCATGGGCCCGGTGCAATTCTGATCCTTCCGGAGTCGCGACGCGGCGGACATAATGCCCGGTCGCCAGACAGTCGGCACCCAGTTCGCGGGACAATTGCAGCAGGTCGGTGAATTTGACTCCCATATTGCACTGCACGCAGGGGATCGGTGTCCGGCCGGCCATATATTCGTCGGCGAAGACATCCATCACCGAATCCTTGAACCGGCTGGCATGGTCAAAAACATAATGCGCGATGCCAAGCCGGTCGGCCACGGCACGCGCATCGCGGATATCCTGTCCGGCACAGCAGCTTCCGACGCGGCCGACCGCTTCACCATGGTCATATAGCTGCAGGGTGATGCCGATGGTTTCCGCACCGGTTCGCGCCGCGAGAGCTGCGACCACGCTCGAATCGACGCCGCCCGACATGGCAACGACAATGCGCTTTCCCGTCAGATCGTCACCGAGCTGAAAATTTCCGTTGATTCTATCTGTCATAACAATTGCAGTCCCTAGAGAAATCCTGCGGATTGCGCCAGCGCTGCAATCCAATCCCCTTTATTCCCGCCATTTGCTCCATTTTGGCACGAACGGGTCCGCACAAGGGAAGGATTGCTTAACTAGTCCTAAGGTGGTGTGAACAGCCCTTTTACACAAGTTTATACCTTCGCTGCTAGACCGGCGTCTATGGAAATGAACTTCCCCCATCAGGACTTGGAACGGGCCATCTCGGATGACTATGCCGGCGTTGCGGCAAAAGTCGCGGACCGGCAGGCTTTGCTGGCCCACGCGATTGCGCGACAGGCTTCCAGCCAGTCAGCGCGCTATTATGACGCTGCCAGCAAGGGCCTGATTGTCCCGCAGTCGGCAACTCCTGCCTCGTTCCTGGACAACCGGATGGCCTATTTTGCCGGACGGATGCGGTCGGACGGGGCGAGCCGCAAGAAAGCAAATTTGTTTGGAACGGGCTGCTTCAGACCGGACCTGGCAAACAGGAAGATCGACGACATGAATGAATAATCGAATTTGTAAACGCGGCGTTTACCTTGGCAATTCAGGTAATTGAAAAGCTCTGTTGTTACGAAGACCAGACGGAACAAAAACAGGGCCAAATGCCGAAAGGCAAAAAATTGAGGGTAGTATGATTGAAAACCAAAAAATAAAACCAGCGCAAGTTGTCGGCCCCCTGGGTGAACCGCTCACCATTGGTGATTTGCCGAAACCTGGTACGACTCGCTGGGTGGTCCGTCGCAAGGCGGAAGTGGTCGCGGCGGTCAACGGCGGCCTGCTGACCGTAGACGAAGTATGCGACCGCTATGATCTTTCGCTGGAAGAATTCGCCTCCTGGCAACGGGCAGTTGACCGGTCCGGAATGCCGGGATTGCGGGTCACGCGCATTCAACATTATCGGGACCTGTACGAGCGCCAGCAAAAATATTAACGGCGTTTCATACGCTCAAAGCCTTGCCAGAACCGCCGGAGTAACTCCGGCGGTTCTTTTTATTCCTTCAAGTCACCCCGAAAATCCTCTATGTGGCACTATTCGCGTGGGTAGTTATCCACGCTTGCGTCTAAGCAGGAGGATTATATGGGTTGGATTATTGCATTGATAGTTGGCGGCGTTGCAGGCTGGTTGGCCAGCATGGTGATGGGGCGTGATGCTTCGATGGGCGTTTTCTGGAATATTATCGTCGGCATCATAGGATCCGTGATCGGCAATTTTGTCGGAGGCTATTTCGGGTTTGGCGGCACTATTCAGGAATTTTCGATCACCGGCTTGTTCACGGCTTTTGTTGGCGCAGTGGTCTTGTTGTTGATTCTCAACCTGATTCAACGCGGACGGGTTCGTTAACACCTGTTCTTCCAGATGAATTTCGGGAATATCAGGGGCCGGTTCGGGAACGAACCGGCCCTTTGACAAGATAATATCGGTCGTTGGTCGAACCACGGCTTGCACGCCTGGCAGAAACCTGTTCCGGCTTGCCGCTAGTGCCATATTGATGTAACACAGCTGGTGAAATTCGAATTGACCCCAAAATCAGCGATTCTTTTGTGTATCGCGCTGCAAATATGCGATATGGGCCTGACCGAAGAGTGAAAAAATGAACTATGAATCTGCCATCCCCAGTAGCGAAATTTCAATGATGGACGACCCGGTGCAGCGCGCGGCCAATCGCCGCCCGCTGATCATTGCGGCAGCGGTCGCTGTCGCGCTTTTGCTCGCCTATATCGGTTATAATTATTTTTTCGGAGCCAAGGGCGATGAAGAGGTCGCGAGCCAGGCGCCCATGGTCACCGTCATGGCACCCGGGAAACAGCAGGTTACGCGTACAATCAACGCAACCGGGACCGTGGCAGCGCGCCGCGAAATACCGGTCAGTATAGTCGGCGAGGGTGGCCGGGTTACCAATGTCTATGTCGACGCCGGCGACTGGGTCAAGCAGGGCCAGATCATGGCCAGTATCGACCGTTCGGTCCAATCCCAGCAAGCAGCGGGACTTGAGGCATCGGTAGGCGTATCGCGGGCGGATCTCAATCTGGCGCAAGCCAATCTCGATCGCGCAGCACAGCTGGTGGATCGGGGCTTCATTTCCAAGGCCGATATCGACCGTTTGACGGCAACGCGGGATTCCGCCGCGGCCCGTCTGCGGGTGGCGCAGGCCCAGTTGAACGAGACCAGAGCGCGCAACAACCGTTTGAACGTCGTGGCGCCCAAGGCGGGCTTTGTATTGGAACGCAATGTCGAACCTGGGCAGACGGTGACTCAAGGCAGTGGCGTTCTCTTCCTGCTGGCACAAAATGGCGAGATGGAACTCCAGGCACAACTTGGCGAAGCTGACTTGGCCAATATTTCCGTAGGCATTTCCACCCAAGTCACTCCGGTCGGAACCGACAAGAGCTTGACCGGGCAGGTCTGGCAAATTTCGCCAACCATTGATCCGCAATCCCGTCAGGGGATCGCCAAAATTGCTCTGGGTTATGACCCTGCTTTGCGCCCGGGCGGATTCGCCAGCGCGCGGATCGAGAGTGGTACTTCCGAAGTTGCCGTTCTGCCTGAATCGGCGCTGCAGAATGACAGCAAGGGCAGCTTTGTCTATATTGTCGGGGCGGACAACAAGGCGGTGCGGCGCGATGTGGTGATCGGTGCAACAACTGCGGCGGGAATTTCCGTGACCTCCGGTCTGAACGGAAACGAGAGGGTCGTACTTCGAGCCGGCGGTTTCCTGAGTCCCGGTGAAACCGTTCAACCGAAAGTCCAGAAAAAAGCCGGCGGCGCGTGAGTCGCGCAAGATTTTGAGGCCTGATCGATGAACCTTCGCAATATTTCCGCATGGAGCACTCGCAATCCGGTCGCTCCTCTGGTGCTCTTTGCCGCACTTCTGTTTGCGGGATTGCTGAGCTTCAACCGCATGGATGTCGTGAACAACCCGGATGTCGAATTTCCGGCCGTTTCCGTGCGCATTTCACAGCCGGGCGCAGCACCGACCGAGATTGAAAGCCAGATCACCCAGCGGGTGGAGGCGGCGGTTCGCTCGATCAGCGGCGTCAAGAATATCAGCTCGACCGCGAGCGAAGGCAGCAGCAGCACATTCGTCGAATTTGAAATTGGCGCGGACGTAAACAACAGCGTCAACGAAGTGAAAAATGCCGTCGATCAGGTCCGCGGCTCCCTCCCGGAAGGCATCCTGGAACCGCAAGTGTCGAAAGTCGATGCCGTGGGCGGCCCGATTGCATTTTTTGCGGTCAAGGCCGACGACATGACCGTCGAACAGCTCAGCTGGTTTGTCGACGACACTGTCGCCAAGCGCCTGCTGTCCGTTGACGGAATGGCTGAAGTCGACCGTTTTGGTGGCGTCGACAGAGAAATCAGGGTAATCCTGCGACCGGACCGGATGCAGGCGCTCGGCGTGACGGCGAGCCAGATCAACAATGTGTTGCGTCAGGTCAACATCAATGCTGCCGGTGGCCGGGCGGAAGTGGGTGGCACCCGGCAATCGGTCCGCGTTTTGGGTAACGCCGACGATGCCTATGCCTTGTCCCAGACGCAAATATCCCTTGGCAATGGCCAGACCATCAAGCTGAGCGACGTTGCAGAGGTAACCGACTCCTTTGGCGAACGCAGTTCGATCAGCAAGGTGAAGGGCGTGGAGGTCGTCAATTTCTCGATGACCCGCGCGCGCGGCGCTTCCGATGTTACCGTCTATGACGAAGCGATCGTCGTCATGGACAAGATTTCAGCGGAAGTTCCGGGCATCGAATTCATCCCGCTTTTCAACAGCGTGATCTATACCAAGTCACAATATAAGAGCTCGATGCTGGCTATGATCGAAGGCGCGATCCTGGCCGTCGTCGTCGTCTTCATCTTCCTCCGCGACTGGCGGGCTACGGTGATTTCGGCGATTGCCATTCCATTGTCCGCGATACCGACCTTCTGGTTCATGGACCTGCTCGGGTTCAATCTCAACTTTCTCTCCCTGCTCGCGCTCGGTCTGGTTGCAGGTGTGCTGGTCGACGATGCCATTGTCGAGATCGAGAATATCGTGCGCCATATGCGTATGGGGAAATCCGCCTATCAGGCGTCGATTGACGCAGCGGACGAAATCGGCCTTGCGGTTGTCGCCACGTCCTTCTGCATCGTAGCCGTATTCCTGCCGGTCGGACTGATGCCTGGCATATCCGGTCAGTTTTTCAAGAATTTCGGCATAACCGTTGTTGTATCGGTGCTGATGAGTCTGGCGGTCGCCCGCATGATAACGCCGATGATAGCGGCCTATTTCCTAAAGTCTCATGGTCAGGCGGAACATGGTGAAGGCGTCTGGATGGACCGCTATATGCGCTTGCTGGAATGGGTGCTGGACCGTTCGCAAGCCGATCGCATCCGGCAGACACTTGTTCCTGCCAAAGCGGCATGGTGGCAATATCTTGTCGGCTTCCTGTTGTTCACTGTAATCGTAGCCGTCTTTGTCGGCATAGCATTCGCGCTCGGCATGTTTGTCTACGGACTGATACCGACTTTGATACCAAGCGACTTTTTGCGGGCCATCTTGGGACTGATCGCCGGAATCGCCGCCGGTACCGCCGGTGCCACGTTACTGGCATATATGATCCGGCAGTCGTCCGGCATACTGGGTAGCCGATTTGCCGACTGGTATGCATATCGCGCCGGCCGTTTCCGGGCCCGGGGCCATGATCATCGTATGTGGATGATGGCGACCGGTGTCGTCGCCTTCGGCCTGACGGTCATATTGTTCGCCATCACTCCGAGCGAATTTCAACCGACCACAAATCAGGACAATAGCCGGATCCAGATAGAGGTCGTGCCTGGAACCACGCTCGAGCAAACCGAAAAAATTGCCGACCAGGTGTCGGACCTCATGTATGCCCAGCCCGAGGTTGATCGCGCGCTGACGCGGGTTCGCGAAACCAACGCCACGGTTTTCGTCAGCCTGAAGGAAGATCGCAAGAAAACCTCGATGGAATTTGAGCGCAGCCTGTCGCCTGAGCTTCAGAAAATTCCCGATGCCCGGATTTCGTTCCAGTCGCAAAACGGCGGCGGCGGAACCGGACGCGATATTTCGATCATGCTGACCGGATCAGACCCGAATTTGCTGGATGCCACCGCTGCCCAGCTGGTGGAACAGATGAAAGACCTCAAGCTGGTCCGCGCTCCCCGGATCGCCGCTGACCTCAGCCGCCCCGAAATCATCATCACTCCGCACATGGACCTGGCATCCCAGCTTGGCGTGACGACTGCTGCCCTCAGCCAGACCATCCGGATCGCGACATTGGGTGAAATCGATCAGAATGCGGCAAAATTCTCGCTGTCGGATCGTCAGATTCCGATCCGTGTCATGTTGCCGCTTGCATCGCGCGCCGATCTGACGACGATCGAAAACCTGCCGATCCCGATTGCGACCGGAGGCACGGTTCCGCTCAGCCGCGTCGCCTCCGTAAGCTTCGGTTCCGGGCCGACATCGATCCAGCGCTACAACCAGAACCGCCGGACATTTGTCGGTGCCGATCTCGCGCCCGAAGTCATCAAGGGTGAGGCGATGGCCGCGATCTTCGAATTGCCGATCATGAAGAACCTGCCGACCGGTGTGTCCAACGAAGCCTTTGGCGAAGACGAGTGGCAGCAGGAACTGGCGGTCAATTTCGTAATCGCCTTGATCGCCGGCATCCTGCTGGTCTTTGCGACGCTGGTCTTGCTGTACAAACGCCTGATGTCGCCGCTGGTCAACATGGGCTCGCTGGCCCTGGCGCCACTCGGTGGCATGTTGCTGGTCTGGGCGACCGGCACGTCCGTGTCGATGCCGGTGCTGATCGGCGTACTGATGCTGCTCGGCATCGTCAGTAAAAACTCGATTCTGCTGATCGATTTTGCGATCGAGGAAATGCAGAAAGGCGTACCGAAGTTCGAGGCAATCATGGATGCCGGGCACAAGCGTGCGCAACCGATCGTCATGACCACGGTAGCGATGACCGCCGGGATGGTGCCAACCGCTATCTCGCTGACCGGCGACGGCGCGTGGCGCGCTCCGATGGGGATCGTGGTGATTGGTGGTCTGATTGTTTCAACCTTGCTTACCCTCGTCATTGTCCCTGCAGGTTTCAGCCTCGCAGACGGGTTTGAACGCCGGGCCGGGCCATGGTTGCGCAACCGGATGCTGACCTACAAACCGGGCGATGATCGTCATGATCGCCCCGGTGGAGAGGTCCAGCCCGCCGAGTGAAGCCAATATCCTCACAAACAGGCGCCAGGGGCGGAGCAAGCGCTGCGGCGAAAAACCAGAATGCCGGCCGGGACATGAAAATCATTGCCACCGGCATGCTGGTGGTCATGGCGGTCATTTATTTCACGTCGAAAAACTATGAGGAAGTGCATCCGGCGCTGGGCTTTGTCCGGGCCTTTGCCGAGGCGGCGATGGTCGGTGGCCTGGCTGACTGGTTCGCCGTAACCGCCCTGTTCCGCCACCCGATGGGCCTGCCGATACCGCATACCGCGATCATTCCGCGCAACAAGGACCGGATCGGCGACAC